>Ga0163144_10000861_pt1 | contig 72099 bp, 52 predicted proteins | sample OliLak19BULKMAT1_FD_123175 | JGI IMG/M metagenome (GOLD analysis project Ga0163144, IMG submission 123175) | Freshwater microbial mat bacterial communities from Lake Vanda, McMurdo Dry Valleys, Antarctica - Oligotrophic Lake LV.19.BULKMAT1 | ecosystem: Environmental > Aquatic > Freshwater >... | reverse complement strand
CCGATGACGTAATCGATCGCGACGTTGGCAGATACCGTCGGTAAAGAAAGTAAAAAGCCCATCGCAGTCGCGCCGCTTGGATCAAGAAACGCCAGCGTGATCCAGGTGGTGGTGTTAGCGGCTCCGGCTATTTGTACACCTCGGCGTTGCGCTTCTACTTCCTCCTCGGCTGTGTTGGGTGGAACGTTGTCGCTCCGAATGGGAAATTGCCAACGAGCGTGCTGCAGAAAAGTGTAAGGACGCGGAAATACTTTTACCGGGATGTGACTCAATCCGCGCTCTGCCAGCATTTTCTTAACGGCATCTTCCTCGGCTTTCATTTGCGCAGAATCCAGCGGTGCACCTACCGACCCAATCACGACGTGGCTTAAGTCTTTAATATTTAGCTTTGCTAGAAGTTCACTCGAGTCGCCTTTGAGAAGATCGAGCGCCTGGCCTAATTGCTCAGGGTCTCGGTTTTCCGTGAAACGGACAGCCCGTTCGTGGTCGGAAGCTGAAAGCACATAGTAGGCGCAGGAAGTTTCATGATGGCGAACGGCCACCTGAGTTCCGACACCGCCGGGAGTCTCATTCCCAGCAAAAACAGAAAGCGCAAAGGTAAGTAGAAATAGAGCTATTCGCATGGCCCAGCGGTATAGCAGACTGGGCGCTATTCCCAAGGCGAAAGATGTGATCTGGCAGCAATAGAGCTCGGAAATCGACGAGAGCTTAGGAATATCACCAGCTTATTAGCGTCTGATACCTAGGTAATCATTGTGAGTGGCGATAAAAAACGACACAGCGGTGGCTACTAATTCATCCACACTCTTCTTGCTGTTCTTCTCCATGGTGCGCAGGTCGCGGACCATCTTGGCTTTGAGCTTTACCGTCAGGTCGGTAAGTTTCTCGTCTTCAGGATTGATCTTTTCAGGTGTGATTTCTTTTTCTTGCATAATGCGGTGATGGTATCGGCCCAGGCTAAAGCGTCAAGTCTTGTGCTATTCTATTAGTTAAGAAACGGCGCAACGCGCCGCATCTTATTAAACTTTTCAACCCACGATGATTCTCTTGGATTCCCAAGAACCCGTGCTGTAAATATTAGAAATTCATGAATTCTTTGCTGGAGCTGATTCGAAAACTGCTGAAGACTTTTACGGTCGCAATTGTCATTGCGGCTACGGTCGGTCTTGGCATCGGAATTTTCTTCATTTATCGCATCGTCAGCGACCTACCCGAAGTTTCCCGCCTGAAGGATTTCCAGCATCCAGTCGCAACCCAGGTTTTCTCTAGCGATGGACGACTGATTGGGGAGTTTACCACTCAGCGTCGCTACAAAGTCGCTTACAGCGATATTCCCGATCATGTGAAGAACGCTTTTGTCGCCGCCGAAGATTCCAATTTCTACCAGCATGGCGGCATCGATATGGCGGGCATTGCCCGCGCGATTTTCTCTAACATCTTGCGCGGCCGCTACGCGCAGGGTGGAAGTACGATCACTCAGCAGGTCGCACGTAGCATCCTGCTCGCTTCCAGAGAGAAAAAGCTCACTCGGAAATTCCGCGAAATTATTCTAGCCCTCCGTATGGAAGATGAGTTGAGCAAAGAGGAGATCTTAAACCTCTATCTCAATGAAATTTACTTAGGCCACGGCGCATTTGGAATTGGCGCGGCCGCTCACAATTATTTTCACAAGAAGGTAAAGGATCTCACTGTCGCCGAAGGCGCGATGTTGGCAGGCCTACCTCAGCGTCCCAACGAATGGACGCCGTTTCGCAATCCTCATTTGGCCAAAAAACGACAGCACTACGTTTTGCGCCGCATGCTCGATGAAAACTTCATCAGCGATGATCAATACCAGGCAGCCAATCAGCAACCGCTGAAAATGTTCACTGCCAAGGAAATCAATTCCAAAGAAGCTCCGTATTTCACCGAGTACGTGCGCCAGTACTTGATGAATAAGTACGGCTCCGAGAACGTTCTCACTCAGGGCTTTAGGATCTACACGACGGTTCATTACGACATGCAAAAAGTCGCCGAGAAGAGTCTCGTGCAAGGCTTGGCCGAAGTGGATCAGCGCCTAGGCTGGCGTGGTGTGAAGGAGCGCGTAGAAACGCGCGAGCAGATGCAGGAATTAGCCGGAAAGGTTCACGAGACTGTCTTGGGTGAGATCACCGAAGGCCGGATTCTGCCGCCGACTGCCGACGATGATTTTAGGAAACTCATTTACGACCTAGAGCCGTTGCAAAGCCCCACCAGCCCGTATTTCGGCATCACGCCGATTCGCGAGCAGGAATCATACAAGGCTTTTGTCACCGCCATTGAAGTCGGCAAAGAGCCTCGCGCTATCGCGCAAGTCGGCGAAACTCAGATTTTCATTCCTTGGACCACGATGATTTGGACGAAGCCCAAGGACAATCCCAGCGTCACTTTGGACAACGTTTTAAAAGTCGGCGACGTCATTGCCATCAAGGTCGAAAAAATCGATCGCAAAGCAGGGAAGGTCGAAGCCAGTCTCCAGCAGACTCCAGAGGTGCAAGCAGCGCTGCTGTCGTTTGAAATACAAACTGGCGCCGTACGGGCCATGGTGGGGGGGCGCGATTTCGAAGAAAGCGAATTTAACTGCGCGCTTCAAGCCAAGCGCCAAGTCGGCTCAACCTGCAAGCCGATGATTTATGCGGCTGCATTAGACAAAGGTTTCTCTCCTTCATCGCTCGTTACCGACTCTCCTATCGTCTTTAAATTCGAAGGCGAGTTGGACACCGACAACGTCGGCGAAGACTGGCGCCCGCACAATTACGAAGGTTCCTTCAAGGGGGATGTGCCTCTACGCCAAGCTCTGATTCGTTCGATGAACATTCCGACGGTAAAGATCCTGAACGAAATTACTGTTAACTACGGCATCGAATACGCGCGCCGCTTGGGCATTACCTCCGCTCTGCCACGCGATCTGAGTATTGCTCTGGGATCTTGGTCGAGTTCTCTAGAAGAACTCACTCGCGCCTACGCCGTGTTTCCCCGCTTAGGCAAAAAGGTTTCGCTACACTACATTCGCCAAGTCGTGAATTCTTCGGGCGAGATTTTAGAGGACTACGCACAAGCGCAGAGTCCTTATCTTAAAGGAGTTGTTTTGGGTGCCCCCAAGACGCCGCCGCCACCTATTCCGGCAGATGCCCCAGAAAATCAGCCGGTCATGTCGCCGCAAACCGCTTACGTACTGACCGATATTTTACGAGGCGTGGTCCGTGAAGGTACCGGCCGTCGCGCGATGGCCGTCCCTGGACCCGTAGCCGGTAAGACCGGAACCTCGAATGATCACCGCGATGCCTGGTTCGTTGGTTATACGCCTTCGCTGATGACCGGCGTGTGGTTGGGTTATTTAAAGGACAAGCCCTTGGACTCCGGCGAAACCGGCGGCCGGGCCGCTACGCCCATCTGGGCAGATTTCATGCGCTACGCGAACGCGTTCTACCCGCGCACCGAATTCCCGATCCCCGATGATGTGGTCTTTGCCTATGTCGATAAAAATACGGGCAAAATTGCAACTTCACAGAACCCTAACCGGGTACGAGTGGCCTTTAAATCGGGCACTGTTCCTGACCGAACGGGTGAAAACCTGCCTCGTATTGGCGAGCCAGGGGCCCGGGCCCAAACCATTGAAATCGGTTCTGCCGGCGGCGCACCTGTTGCTCCAGCCGAAGCGGGTGTTGGTGGGTCTAGTCCATCTCCCGCATCTACGCCTGAAACAGACGTCGAAGACACGAGCGAAGAGACGGCCGACTTCATGCGTCAGGGCTACGAATAAACCCCCAGCCTGTACCCCTCCCCACTTGTTTTCCCTAAGAGAAACTGCTAATTAACCCATGTCTTGCTAGTGGTGCGGTTCGAAGCGGGCAGAGTGTCCGCTTTTTTATTTCGCGCCGAGTCCAAGGCACAGGGGATTTTTAGGTGCAGGCGTCCGCAGGGATACCGAAATCCAGCATTGAGTTAGCGCTTCTTGAATTATCCGAACGATTGCTAGAGCCCCACGGCTTTACAGTCGTCGACTTAGATTTCCATTTGATGGGAACAAGTGTGTTGCGGATTTTTGTAGAGAGAAAGCAGCGCGACGGAACGCTAGCAACAGGCACCAATCTCGACGACTGTGCGTGTGCGAGTCGGCTTTTAGATGAAGCTCTAGAAGCCTCGCCTCTCATCCCGGGAAGATTTGATTTGGAAGTTTCGTCTCCGGGATTAGAACGGCGATTGAGAACGTTAGAGGATTTTAAGTCGCAGGTAGGACACACTTTGCAACTGAAGTTCCAGCGCAAGTTAGACGAGCTGGGATTAGGCGCAAAGACCACCGCGGAGCTGATAGAAGTCGACGAGGCTTCTCTTCTGCTGAAGGCATCGGGAAAGCAGTACAGAGTGCAGTGGGAGCATCTGAAACAAGCCAACCGAGTATGGAGTTTTTAAGAGGTAGTGAAATATGGGATCCGAGTTAGCGCGCGTTATTGAACAAGTTGAGAAGGACAAGGGAATCGATAAAGCAATTCTTATCGATGCACTCGAGTCCGCGCTTCTGATGGCCGCAAAAAAGAAATACGGCATCGAAAAAGACATCGAAGCCCACTTCAATCTAGATTTAGGGGAGATCGAACTCTTCCAGTTTAAGACTGTCGTCGAAGACGCAGGAAATCCAGACACGGAAATCGAGCATAACGATGCGAAGAAACTCGATCCAGATGTCACCTTGGGAGACAGCATCGGGGTAAAACTCGACTCTTCCGAATTTGGTCGCATTGCCGCGCAAACCGCTAAGCAAGTTATCATCCAAAAAGTCCGCGATGCGGAACGCGATATCATTTTTAAAGAGTTTAACGTCCGTAAGGGCGAAATCGTGAACGGCACCTGCCGTCGCGTTGAAAAGGGTTGCATCATTGTCGACTTGGGTCGCACCGATGCAATCATGCCTACTCGCGAACAAATCCCTGGCGAACACTATCGCCCCGGCGATCGCGTAATGGGCTTCTTAATCGACGTGCAGCAAACGCCTCGCGGTCCAAAGATTGTTCTCTCACGTACTTGCCCAGAGCTCTTGATGGCGTTGTTCCGTCAGGAAGTTCCAGAAGTCGCCGAAGAAATCGTGCAAATTAAAAACGCAGCTCGTGAACCAGGTGTCCGTGCAAAAATCGCGGTGGTTTCGACGGATTCCGACGTGGATCCAGTTGGAGCATGCGTTGGCGTAAAAGGTGCTCGCGTTCAAAACGTGGTGCAGGAACTACGCGGCGAGAAGATCGACATCGTGCCTTGGGATTCTGATGAAACACGTTTCGTCTGCAACGCTTTGGCTCCAGCCGAAGTGCAGCGCGTGTTAATCGACGAGCACAATCACTCGATGGAAATCGTAGTGGCGGACAATCAGCTTTCATTAGCGATTGGTAAAAAAGGCCAGAACGTAAAGTTGGCTTCCATGCTTACAAGCTGGAAACTCGACATCGTTTCGGAAACCCGCATGGCGAAACGTTTGGAAGATTCCAAGAAATTGCTCATGGCCATTGAAGGCATGAACGACACTTTGGCTCAGAGCTTGTATCACTACAACTTGTCGGTCGAAGCAGTCGCTCAGGCGGATGTAACCGAGCTCTCGGGAGTTCCTGGATTTAGCGTCGAGAAAGCTCAAGAAATTAAAGAAGCTGCGGCTCGTCTCATTGCCTCTGGCAGATTGACCGAGATGAAACGCAAGATTCAAGAAGAAGAGCGCGCGACGATCGAGAAGCAACAGCAAGCGCGCTTCTCCGCTGATGCGGTTTTTGAACGCCTCAAAGCGGAAGTAAAAGCGCATCAACAGCGACAAAAGACCGATGAGCCGGAAGCAGCAGCAGCCCCTAAGGCTGGCGAACCAACCGGTGACTCGGGATCGGGAGCAGCACCGGCAGGAGAGTAATCCTTTTCGGCGCGGCAATCTCGGTAAGAAGAAAGAAGCTTTAGGAGCCTATGGCAGCAACAACGAAGATCAAAGTTTACGAACTTGCCAAAGAGCTGGGACAAGACAGCCAAAGTCTAGTGGAAGTTGTCCAACGACTTGGTATCAACGTGAAAAACACGATGTCGTCTCTTGGCTCTGAAGAAGTTCGGACAGTTCGAGAGCACTACCGCGTTCAACGCAGTCTCTCGAAAGCATCTTCCACCCAGGCCGCAGTCGTCGCGAGAGCGGGCGTCACGGAAAAGCGTGTAGGAGCCACCGTTATTCGCCGCCGCAAACGTCCGGGTGAAGAAGAAAAGCCCGAACCGGTGGAAGCGCAATCTGACGTCGAAGTCGCCGAGCTTGACGAAGCAGCGCTTGATTCTGCTCCCATCGAAAGCGCCGAAGTCGCAGTCGCGGAAGAAGATGCTCAAGCCGCCGAAGAATTGCCAGAAGACGAAGTCGTCGAAGCCGCACCAGAGCCCGAAGCTCCGGCCGCAGTAGCAGAAGTTCAAGCAGCGCCTCTCGAAGTGCCAGTGGATAAGACAATCAAAAAGGGCATCCGCGAAGTGGTAGCTCCACCACCAGAAGCGAAGCGTCGTTTCTTCCCATCGATTATTAAAAAAGTTTCCACCGAGAGTTATCTCGGCGAAAAGCACGGTCCAAAAGTCGAACGTAAAGTGCGTCCTGTGGTGGCTCCAACAGCCGCCAAGCCAGGAGCTCCCCGTCCGCCAGGTAGCGTAGGCACTGAGACTGGAAGCATCGGCCTTAAGCGCGTTAAAGAAATTGAATTAGCACCTGTTGATCCGTCGAAAGACGCCAATAAGCGTCGCACTACGCAGCGCCAAGATTCGGTTTTCAGAAGCACTGATTACCTTAAACGCGAACTTATTCACGCCACCAAAAAGCGTAAGGGTGTCATCAGTCGCCCAGCGCTGAAAACTCAATTAACGAAAATGGCGGAACACAAACGCGTTGTGGACATGGAAGAGCGGATTTCTGTCAGCGAAATCGCTAAGGCGATGTCCGTAAAGTCTAACCAAGTCATTTCCAAGTTAATGAATTTAGGTGTGACTGCGACCATCAACGAATCCATCGATTTTGATACTGCCTCGTTATTGGCAGCAGAATTTGGCTACGAAATGCGCAGCCAAGTTTTCAAGGAAGCAGATTTTCTTCCCACTGCTACAATCGATGAGACATCCCTGAGGCCTCGTCCTCCTGTCGTCACCATCATGGGGCACGTGGATCATGGCAAAACAAGTTTGCTCGATTACATCCGGAAGGCAAAAGTTGCTGCGGGCGAAGCCGGCGGCATCACCCAGCACGTGAGCGCTTACCGAGTGGATCTCCCACAAGGTTCGATTACGTTTGTGGATACCCCGGGTCACGAAGCTTTCACTGCAATGCGTGCGCGTGGAGCGAAAGTTACCGATATCGTCGTTATTGTAGTTTCTGGCGTGGATGGCGTGATGCCTCAGACCCAAGAATCCGTTGCCCATGCTAAGGCAGCCAGCGTGCCGATCATCGTAGCGGTGAATAAGATCGATTTACCGGACGCAAATCCAGACAAAATCAAACAGACTTTGGCTGGTATGGAATTGAACCCAGAAGAGTGGGGCGGTGACACGATTTACGTCAACGTCTCTGCGAAAACTGGAAAAGGCGTCGATCAACTTTTAGAGAGCATTCTGCTCCAGTCAGAAATGCTGCAGCTCAAAGCCAGCTTTGATATGCCCGCAAAAGGAACTGTCATTGAGTCTCGGTTGGAGAAATCGACTGGACCAATCGCTACTGTTCTCGTGCAACAAGGCACTCTCAAACAAGGCGATATCGCAGTTTGTGGAACGGCCTACGGCAAAGTCCGCGCAATGACATCCACCCTGGGCAAGAAGCTTACGGAAGCAATGCCTGGAATGCCGGTTGAGTTGCTCGGATTAGGCGAAGTGCCTTCCGTCGGCGATGAATTCCAAGTCGTTGAATCGGATCGCGATGCTCGTGAGTTAGTCGATGATCGTGCCGATAAAGCTCGGGCTAAATCTTCAGTCCACAGAAAGAAGATGACGCTGGAAGAGATGCTCGCAGGCGGCAGCAAGTCGGGCGAAAAAGAATTGCGCCTAATCTTGAAGACCGATGTGCAGGGCTCTACAGAAGCTCTTCGCGAAGCACTTTCGAAGTTCCCAGTCGACAAAGTCAGTTTAAAAGTTCTCTACGCTGCCACCGGCGGTATCACGGAAAGTGACGTGATGTTGGCCAGCGCAAGTAAAGCAGCGGTCTTGGGCTTCAACGTTCGCCCAGACGTCAAAGCTCTTAAGCTTTCTGAGCGCGAAGGTATCCAAGTTAAGACCTACAGCATTATTTACGATCTTGTAGAAGACGCGAAAAAGATGCTCGAAGGTCTCCTAGACAGCGAAGTGAAAGAAAAAGTCATCGGACGCGCAGAAGTCCGCGAACTCTTTACTGTTCCCAAGATTGGTACCATTGCTGGTTCGTCGGTTATCGACGGAAAAGTTATTCGGGGCTGCTACCTGCGCCTGTTGCGCGATAGCCGCATAGTTTACGAAGGTAAGATTTCCAGTCTGCGTCGTTTCAAAGACGATGTGAAGGAAGTCACCTCCGGTTACGAATGCGGTATCGGCTTGGAGAATTTCTCCGATATCCGACCCGGCGACCAATTTGAAGCCTTCCTGAAGGAGGAACGCCGCGGAACTCTCTAATATAGAGGTCCAAAGCGATTTCCCATGAAGGAGCAATCCATCCGTGCAAAAAGAATGAGCTCTTTGATTCGTTCTGAAATTGCACGTCTGCTGATTGTCGAGGCGGGGGACCCCCGTCTTCAGAGTTTAGGAATTACTGACGTAGTTGTAACGGGCGATTTTAAACAAGCCCGGGTCTTTTACGAGACTCACGGCAACGTCAAAGAGGTCGAACGAGGGCTCAAGCGGGCAACTCCCTTTTTTCGTAAGAAATTAGGCGAAGCGCTCAACCTTCGATATGTACCTGAATTAGAATTTGAATTAGATCATCAGGCAGAGAATCTTCACCGGTTGATGGACATCATGGGGAATATGGACAAACCGTCTGGAGAATCCCCGGGAGATGGCGCCTGAGTAGTGTTTTAGGGAGTTTTTTTTCGTGTCAGAAGCTTTATTTGTAGTCGACAAAGTCCCCGGACCGACGAGTTTTGACGTCGTCAGAACCGTGCGCGAAATGTTGGGCGGCGCGAAGGTCGGCCACGCAGGCAGTCTCGATCCCTTCGCTAGCGGCGTACTTGTTCTTTTGGTCGGTAAAGCCACCAAACTCTCTGGACTTCTCTTGAATGCAGACAAGAAATACTATGGCGTCATTCGCTTAGGCGAATGGACGGATACGTTAGATCCTACGGGCACGATTGAAAAAACGGCCCCTGTTCCGGCTTTGACGGAAGAAAAAATCAAAGAAGTTTTGAAGTCATTCGAAGGCACTTGGGCTCAAACTCCGCCCATGTACAGCGCAAAAAAATTGCACGGTGTGCGGCTCTATGAATTAGCCCGCCAAGATATCCGTGTGCGCCGCCAGCCGATTGACGTGATTTTGCACGAAGTGAAATTCATCTCTTATACAGAGCCGGAATTGCATTTCGAAGTCTCCTGTTCGAAGGGGACTTACATTCGAAGCCTAGCTGAGGAGATCGGCGAGCGATTGGGAACAGTCGCTCACTTGAAGGAACTCCGCAGACTTTCGTGTGGGCAATACACTCTGGGTGAAGCACTGACTGTGCAGGCACTCGAGGGACAAATTCCAACTGCTTGGAAAAAGGGAGCGGAGTTATACCGCGGCCTTCTCCAGTCAGAAGGGGTTTTTCGCTCGCAGAATGCCGAACGTGCGCAGGCAGTGGCCAGAAGAGATCGATCAGGAGCTCCCAACCCACCTGTTTTAGCAGGCGGATCGTTTGCAAATGCAGATCAACGGTGGTAAGAGCTTCGTAACGTGATGAAATCATGAGGTAAGAATTGAGTCTCGAGAAATTTAAAAAAACAGAACTCATCACAGGTAATCGAGTTCATGAGCGCGATACAGGTTCTCCAGAGGTGCAAGTCGCCCTGTTAACCGAGCGCATTAATTCACTAACCCCGCATTTCAAAAGTCATAAGAAGGACCACAGTTCTCGTCGCGGGTTGCTCCAAATGGTGGGGCGCCGTCGTAAACTGTTGGATTACCTAAAGCGGGCAGATACCAGCCGTTATCAGGCACTTATTACGCGTTTAAATATTCGCAAATAGCTTTTCGAGAAAAGCCTTTGCCACGCGAAAAATATAAGTCCCCCTGCTAATCCAAGGAGACAATGATGAAAGTAATCGAAGTTAGCGCAGACTTCGGGGGCCGACCCTTAACTTTGCAAACCGGTAAGCTAGCTAAACAAGCGGATGCTTCGGTCTTAGCAACTTACGGTGATACGGTTGTATTAGTTGCGGTAGTCGCCGCAAAAGTTCTTAAACCCGGCCAGGATTTTTTTCCCCTGACCGTAGATTTCCAGGAAAAATATTATGCGGCGGGCCGCATCCCGGGGGGCTTCTTCAAGAGAGAAGCAAAACCTTCGGAGCGTGCCACGTTGTCTGCTCGGATGATTGACCGCCCCTTACGTCCATTGTTCCCAGAGGATTTCCTCTGCGAAACAAACGTAACGGTGACGGTTCTTTCGTCGGACCCGAACAACGAGCCTGATATCGTCGCCTCGATTGCGGCGAGTGCGGCTCTGCACCTTTCTGACATTCCCTTTAATGGTCCTGTGGCAGCCTGCCGCGTGGGTCTGAAGGACGGCAAGTTTATCGCTAACATTCCTCCGTCGGAGCAACCCGATAGCGAGTGCGAATTGTTAGTTGCTGGTGTTCGCACTGGCGTGGTGATGGTGGAAGGCGCAGCGAAAGAAATTTCTGAAAAGAAAATGATCGATGCGATCGATTTTGCTCACCAGCAAATGCAAGCCATCTTTGATCTTCAAGACGAATTGAAGAAAAAGGTCGGCAAGACCAAGCGTGAGTATCCAAAGGCAAACCGCGATGCAGATTTCAAAAAGAAAATCCGCACGGCAGCTTGGCCAGGACTCGAAAAGGCTTTTGCAGTTCGCGAAAAACTCGCCCGCTACCAAGCGTTGGACGAAGTAAAAACCGCGATCAAAGAGAAGTTCTTTGTGAAGAAGGATCCTTCCGAAGAAGATACGCTCCGCAATAGTTTGATTGGTCTGTATTTGGAGGAAACCAAGAGCGAATTCGCTCGTGAGTTAACTCTGGATACCAAGACTCGTATCGACGGTAGAAAATACGATGCGATTCGCCAAATCACTTGCGAAGTTGGTTTACTGCCTCGCGTGCACGGCACAGGTCTTTTCACTCGGGGTGAAACCCAAGTTTTGTCGGCTGTCACTTTAGGCACGGCGGATGACGAGCAACGCATCGACTCGATTTCTGGCAATTACCAGAAAACGTTCATGCTGCATTACAACTTCCCACCGTTCTCGGTTGGTGAAGCTCGCCCGTTGCGTCCACCGGGTCGTCGTGAAGTCGGTCACGGATTCTTAGCTGAGCGCGCGCTTCAGTACATTATTCCGCCAAAAGAAGTGTTCCCTTACACGATCCGCTTGGTTTCCGAAGTTTTGGAATCCAACGGCTCTTCGTCGATGGCCACTGTTTGCAGCGGTTCGATGGCATTGATGGCAGCAGGCGTACCGGTTCAAAAACCGGTTGCTGGTGTCGCGATGGGTCTGATCAAGGAAGGCGAGAAATACGCCGTACTATCGGACATCTTGGGTGATGAAGATCACTTAGGAGACATGGACTTTAAGGTTTGCGGAACCGAAAACGGCATCACTGCCTTCCAGATGGATTTGAAAATCGGCGGCATCAGCCGCGACATCATGGAAGAAGCGCTTGAGCAAGCCCGTCATGGTCGTCTGCATATTCTGGAAAAAATGAACGCATGCATTAGCGAACCCGTGAAAGCGGTTTCTCAATATGCTCCGCGCATCTTCACCTTGAAAGTGCGACCAGACAAAGTTCGCGAAATCATCGGATCGGGCGGAAAAGTTATTCGTTCTATCATCGAGCGCACAGGCGTGAAGATTGATATCGAGGATGATGGCACGGTAAATATCGCGTCAGCAGATGAAGCGAGTGCTCAAAAAGCGATCGACATCATCAACCAGATTATCGCTGAACCTGAAATTGGACATATTTACGAAGGTAAAGTCACTCGTATCGCCGACTTCGGCGCATTCGTAGAGATTTTCCCGGGAACCGAAGGCCTTTGCCATATATCGGAACTCGAGCACATGCGGGTACGCCGCGTGGAAGATGTTGTTCAAGAAGGCGAAATTATTAAGGTGAAGTGCTTGGACGTAGACGCTCAAGGAAAGATTCGTCTTTCCCGCAAAGCTCTACTACCTAAAGGAACTCCGGGTGGCGGAGCGCCGAATCCGGATGGTGGTTCATCGGGTGCTGGTGGTGCAGGAACTGGGTCTGGTGGATCTGGCGTCGGTACCGAAAGCGTTACGACGGGCGAACCCGTAGAAGCAGCGCCAGTGAACGAAGCAGGTCCTGAAGTTTCCGACGACAACGTCGGAAATCGGGTGCACCCTAGCAGTCCGGAACGTGAGTTCCGCGGCGGCGGAGATCGTGGCGGATACGGACGTAGCAGCGGTGGAGATCGCGGCGGCGAAGGCGGCGGTAACCGAGATCGCGGACCTCGTGATTCTGAAGGCGGCGGTCGTGGGGGCGGAAGAGGCTCGCGCGGCGGCGGCAGACGATTTGGCAGTAGCAGTGGTGGCGGCGGTGGCGGCGGCGATCGCGGTGGAAACCGTGGTGGCGGCGGCGGAGATCGTGGCGGATATGGACGCAGCAGCGGTGGAGACCGTGGCGGACGTGGTCCAGGCGGCGGTGGTGGCGGCCGAGATCGTGGTGGAGATCGCCCACAGCGCGATGACCGCGGACCAAGCAGCGGACAAGGCGGCCAAGATCGTTACGAATCACGTGATCGGTATGATCGCGGCGGCGGTGAAAACCGCGGCAACGAAAGACCTGATCGTGGTGGAGATCGTCCAGAACGCAGTGGCAATGATCGTGGCGGTAACGACCGCGGCGGCGATCGCCCAGAGCGCGGAAACTCAGATCGCGGAAACCGATTTGACCGTCCAGAGCGCACAGACCGTCCGGAACGTTCCGAGCGACCAGAGCGTGCAGAACGTCCAGAACGTGCTGAGCGACCAGAGCGTGCAGAACGCCCAGAACGTGCTGAGCGACCAGAACGCGTCGGCGCTGAGCGACCAGAGCGCGGACATGTCGCGGACAGAGATTTTCAAGAAGCGCGTCCAGCGCGTCAGGAACGTCCCAGCCGGGATCCTGAACCAGAACGTGGTGGCCGTGATTTAGATCGCTTAGAGCCGTGGGAAGAACGTCCCTACCTCTATGACGACGAGGATTAAGGCTTGGGGCCCCGCCCGTCAGAGTATTCCAAAGTAGTTTTGGACAATGGGTTGACTATCGTTTTAGAGAGTCATCCCTTTGTCCGTTCTGTTTGCATCGGTGTTTGGGTCAAGGTCGGTAGCACCTGGGAACCACCACCGTTAAACGGCATCAGTCATTTCATTGAGCACATGGTCTTTAAGGGAACCGAAAAGCGGACCCCTTTGCAGATTGCGACCAGTCTTGAATCCGTTGGCGGTGATTTAAACGCGTTCACCGATCGAGAAGTCACCTGCTACCACGCCACCGTTTTGCCTCAAGACTTAGAGCGCGCTGTCGACGTGTTGAGCGACCTCGTACTGCATCCCACATTTCCGACGAAAGAACTCGAGCGCGAACGAAAAGTTCTGCTCCAAGAGCTCTCGATGTGCGAGGACGCACCCGAGGACTACATTGCCGATCAGTATTTCGCCACTGTCTTTAAAAAAGAGCCCTTGGGCCAGACGGTGATTGGAACGAAGAAGAATATCCAAAAATTCTCACGGTCGCAGATTTCCAAATTCTTCCAAGAGCATTACCGCCCCGACAATATGGTCGTCAGTGTGGCCGGGAACGTCGATGCTGCGCAGCTAAAAGAGCTTTGCGAAAAATATTTCGTGTTCCCAAATTCACAGCGCACCTTGCCGATTAGGCGCACGCCTTCGGTGTTTCGTGCTCGCAAGCGCATGATAGAAACGCCGCATAACGAGCAAACGCATTTAATGTTGGGTTACCCCGGCGTTGGGTTTCGCGATGGCAAACGCTTTGATGCCTTGCTGGCGAGTTTCTTCTTGGGCGGCGGCATGAGCAGTCGCTTATTTCAAGAAGTGCGCGAGATTGCGGCCTTAGCGTACACCGTTGATTGCGAGTGTGTGCCGTTCTCGGATACGGGCGTCATTTTGATTTACGTTGCTATGAGCCAGCGCTCGCTCAAGCCTTGCTTAGAAATTTTAAGCCGCGAGCTAACGCGATTGGTTGAGACTCCATTGCGTCCAGAAGATCTATCGACGGTAAAAGGGCAATTGACCGGCACGATTTTGCTGTCGTCGGATCAAATGGAAGTGCGCCAAGAATCATTGGGTCGCAACGAATTAGTATTTGGTCGCTATATTCCAGTAGAAGAAGTGATTAAAGAAGTTCAGAACGTCACCCCAGAGCGAGTGCAAGCCTTTGCACAGCGGGCCTTTACGTCTGCCGGAGAGTCGGCTGTTATCTTATCCAAAAAAGCGATAAAGGCTTCGTCCATCAATGTGCTTTAATCTTGTTTTAAGTCCCTGAGGAAAATTTCAATGAGTCAGATTTTAGTCAAACGCCTTCACCCGAGTGCGATTTTGCCCCAGTACATGTCGTCTGGCGCCGCTGGTTGCGATGTGACTGCTTGTTTGGAGTCGCCAGTGGAGCTCGCGCCCTTAGGACGCGCTGCTATTCCGACGGGCCTAGCGCTCGAGATTCCCCAAGGCTACGAAGTGCAAGTGCGCCCACGCAGTGGCCTTGCAATTAAAAAGGGTCTGACAATTGTAAATGCTCCCGGAACGATCGACAGCGACTACCGCGGCGAGCTGAAAGTGCTTTTGGTAAATCTATCGACTGAAACGGTTCGCGTGGAAAACGGCGAACGCATCGCGCAGTTGATTATGCAAAAAGTAGAGCAGGCGGATTGGGCGTGGTCAGAAGAACTGAGCGCGACCGAACGAGGTGCTGGTGGCTTCGGCAGTACAGGAGTTATTTCTCCTGTTTTGTTTCCGACCGTACCGTAGAGACACCGGACATGGGTGTCCTGCTGCGGTCTGAATACTGCGACATAGGTCGCTCTCTGAAAAAATATAAATCGCGAATGCCGCTCTGAGGAAACTCAGCGCGGTATTTTTCTATGATGGCTTGCTTCAAAAACGTGAGCTGCTGCATCCACAGCGGATCGTCGACGTTTACATACAGCGTCTGCGAGCGCACGCGCACTGCACGGGAGTAGCGGGCGGCCGTCTCGCCTACGATTTTAGTCCAGGCGGCGATGGCGAGATTTTCTTGCAGTTTTTTGCGCGTCTCAGGATCTTTTGCAAAAAATGCACTAATTCCCTGCGCCAGCGTGGGCGGCAGTTTTGCACCCTGCAATTTGCGGCGAGAAGTGTACTGGTCACGGTCCTTGCGCCGGGCCTGCTGAAGTTCCCATAGGTCCTTCAAGCTCGGGTCTAAATTCTTGGGCTTTTTTCGGTCGTCCGCCATTTATTTAAGTTAGCCCCGGGCACCTGCCTTGTCACACATGCTGCTACCCCAGCGTCCTATCATTGTAAGGAAAATGGAGTGAATTAAGAAAACGGTGCTTCCCCTCCCGTACCTGTTGCACGCTCCATTTTTCCCCCTGGAAGTGAAACCCCAGGGGTCTTTTTTTCTTCCGACGGAGACACCCCCTCCGATGTCCGGGTGACGACTTTAGGTCAAGGTCGTCACCCGGTTTGTTTTTTGCTAAAACTCTCCTGCAAGGTTTGATCAGGTAGTTGCGGTGCGTTACTTTTAGCGCGCCAAACGTGGGGGGAGAAAAAGCATGGATAGAAACTTAGCCTTAGAATTTGTGCGAGTAACAGAAGCAGCCGCGCTCGCAGTGGGTCCTTGGATTGGCCGTGGCAATGAAACCGAAGCCGATCGCGCCGCAGTGGAATCAATGCGCAAAGCATTTGATTCCATCCGCTTTGAAGGAACGGTCGTTATCGGAGAGGGTGAACGCGACGACGCGCCAATGTTGTTTATCGGCGAGGAAGTCGGATCGGGTGACGGGCCGCAAATCGATATCGCGTGCGATCCACTCGAAGGCACGTCCATCACAGCGTTGGGGCGCAGCGAAGCGATCTCAGTGATCGCTGCCGCACAAAAAGGAAACTTCCTCCACGCGCCAGATACGTACATGAATAAGATTGCAGTTGGCCCACGTGCCAAGGGTGCTATCGATATTACAAAATCCGCCACTTGGAATTTACAAGAAATCGCCAAGGCGAGCGGCAAACGTGTAAACGATTTAATGATCATCATCTTGGATCGCCCGCGACATACGGAATTGATCGCTGAAGTGCGCGAGACCGGAGCTCGTATTCGCCTGATCGGCGATGGCGACGTTTCTGCCGCCGTAGCCGCAGCAACTGACACAACCGGCATTGATGCGTTGATTGGTAGCGGCGGAGCGCCCGAGGGCGTGATTGCTGCAGCTGCAATGCAATGCCTGGGTGGCGACATGCAGGGGATTTTGATCTTCCGCAATGACGACGAGAAAGCTCGCGCCACCAAAATGGGCATCACCGATTTTAATAAGGTATACCGCTTGGATGACCTGGCTCGCGGCAACGTAATGTTCGTAGCAACGGGCGTTACCAATGGCAGTTACCTCGATGGAATTCGGTACGAAGCCGGAGGCGCTCGGACTCATTCTGTGGTAATGCGTTCTGAAACTGGAACGGTTCGAGACATTCGTACGGCTCACCGGTTCAATCGAAAACCTCGTTACGGTTGGTGATTTATGGCCAAAGCTATCATAGAAAAAGAAATGAAAGTCAGCCTGGAGGCTTTGAAGAAAGTTATTCAGGCTTATGAAACGTACCCAGAGTTTTTACCTGAGGTAGTCGGTGCGAAAGTGATTTCGCGCGATGGGTCGGACAAGGCGCATGTACAGTTTGATATCAACGTCATTAAGCGCTTTCAGTATACGCTGAAGTTCTGGAGCGACTCTCCCAATGAATTTTGTTGGAAGTTAATCGAGGGCGATGTGTTTAAGACCAATGAAGGAAAATGGACTCTGTCGTCGATAGGTCCGAATTCTACCCTGGCTAAATACGAGCTGGAAGTGGGCTTTGGTTTCTTCGTTCCTGGTTTTGTTACAAAAGGACTCACCGAATCGAATCTGCCTACGCTCTTAGATCGATTTGAAGCCCAAGCAAAAAAGGTAGCTCTATGAAAACGCCCCCTGACGATGAACACGAAAATGCCGACGAAGAAAAAGGTCCAGATCGCCCGTGGTGGACGGACGCAATGAAGGACATGGCCAGCGCCGGACTTGCCACGCTATTTATGACCGAAGATTCCATTCGGTCTTACTTGAGGGAAAAGAAACTCCCCAAGGAATTGGTCACGGATTTGATGGAAGGGATCGGCCGCAAGAAGAGCGATCTCTACACACTGGTGGCGCAAGAAGTGACCAAAGTATTTTCCAAGATCGATGTCTCTAAAGAAATGACTCGGTTTTTAGAAGAACATAAAATTTCCTTCGAAGGGAAAATCTCCTTCGAACCCAAGAACAAGAAAAATCACGCGGAAAGTGAAGGTTAAATAAATGGGCAAAGAAATCGTGCAAACAGATAAAGCGCCAAAAGCAGTTGGACCTTATTCTCAAGCGGTGCGCGTCGGGCAATTATTATTCTGCTCGGGCCAAATCCCGCTAGACCCAACGTCCGGGCAAATGGTCGGGGAAAGTGTCGAACAGCAAACCACGCAAGTGATGAACAACATCCGTGGCCTTTTGGAAAGCACCGGACTTGGTTTACACTCTATTGTGAAGTCGACGATTTTTATTAAGAACATGGGAGATTTCGCCAAAGTGAATGAAGTCTATTCATCGTTCTTAAAACAACCATACCCCGCGCGTTCGACTGTCGAAGTTTCGGAACTACCCAAAGGGGCATTGATCGAGATCGAATGCATTGCTTCGTTTACCTAATCGCCTGGACAGTTTTGAGTGGCAATTTGGGGTGGGCTGACACTTCCAAATCCATTACCGTGAATGGCATTGCCGCAGAGATTTCTGCGCGCCCCATCACGCTGGAGGAAGTTTTTATCCACCGAGGGCTCGACAAGGTCAAAAGCGGCTTGTCCGATCTCCTCGCTGTGGAGAAGGGGGAGGCGCTGCACTCTGCTGTCCAAAAAATGTTGCTCGAGGAAATGGTTTTCGGCGAGATGAAGAGCTTGAATTTTGATGGCGGGCCAAAGTCAGAGGCCACGAAGATCCTAGCGGACCGTCGCAAAGCTCCAGCTTTTCGCGCCGAGTGGGACAAGTTCCTGTCGCATTTCTCTCTAGGCGAAGAAAAAGCCGTTGCGCTGCTTTGGCGTTCGATTCAGGTCGATAAATTCATCGAGAAAAAAGTCGAGACGCTCACACCGCTCCTGACTTCCGATGTCGTCGACCGACATCTCATTGCCAATAATCCCGGATGGGAAGGGATGCCCGAAGATCGCCGCCGAGAACTCCGCCAGCGCGCCCAGCGATTATTGAAAAAAGAACGCATGGGTCAGCAGTTGCAGGAGTGGGTTCTACGGCTCAAGCGCAAGTATTCGGTTGTTCAGTATATCTAGCTAAATGCATCTAAGTCGTTGAAATTGTAAGCGTAACGCCTTGCTGTGGTTTTAATACGTGCGTCTGACCTGGCGTTTGGAGTATTCTAGTCCAAGATGAGCTCGCGAGATACCGATCACGACTCCGAACCGCAGTCTGAAGTAACTGACACTCTCAGTTCTCAGAAACCCAAGCGGGTGAGTTTTGTTGCCCGCACAGTGAATGATCCCACGTGGGATCCCGTCCATTCGACTGTCATTCAAAAGCTAGATTGCCGCCACGTCGATTTGGTACGCAAAATCGCGTTGCTGTCGTTTCCCGACGCTTGGGAAAGCAAAGATTTCGCGTATTTTCTGTCGCATCCCTCCGGCCACTCCTTCGGTTTGTTCCAAAAGAGTTTTGATTCCCGCAAGCCAGAGCTCCAGGCTTACTTCATTGGATTTTTGGTGAAGGGGGATTTGGATATTATTTCAATCGCTACCCGTTCGGATCAAAGACGCAAGGGCTATGCAGAATCAGTGATGCGCTACGTGCGTTCGCTACCAAATGTTCGCCGCGTTTTCCTCGAAGTAGATAAAGAAAATACTGCTGCGATCAAGCTCTATACGAAGATTGGTTTTGAAATCGTTGGCCAACGCAAAAGGTATTACGAGAATAAGCGCGACGCCTATGTCATGCGCTGGCAGCATGCCAAGTACACGCCTAGTAAACTCAATTAGAAATTAATGATCGTCTTCAATGACTGTGTTCAATGCGGATCCACGCGCGGATATGCGGGTCGGTGCCTTTGTTGCGTCGGAACGACGGCAACTCGGGCTTCGAGCAATAGGTGCAAATCGCACTCGATCGGTCGATTTGGGATTCGTCGATTTCGGCCAATTGCCGATCGCAGACAAAATCAAAATGGCGGAAGAAGGTTTTGCCATCGCGTTTCTCTAAGAACGAATCGATGTCTGGGTGTACTGCTACGAATTCGTCGATAAAGTCTTGCCGCACTTCAAAATGGCAGTGCCCCAACGCCGGCCCAATGATTACACGCGTTTCTTCCAGCGGTGCAGGCCACACTTTTAAAACATTTGGAACAATGCCCTTCATCGTACCGCGCCAGCCGCTATGAATCGCCGCCACCATCGCCGGCCGAGTGCCGGATTGGTGAGAGGCTAAAAGTACTGGAATGCAGTCCGCGGTGTAGACGTAGATCTCAGAGCCCAAGCGATCGGTCACAACTGCATCTGCGGCCATGGGTTCACCCGACGCCATTTGCGTATTCGCGCGAATCCAATCGACACCGTGAACTTGTTTTACCCACGGCGGAGTCTTACCTTTTTTTTCTATCTCAAAACCAAAAGCGACATGGTGACTGCCCAACGCCAGATGGCCACTCATAACCCTATTGTCCTCAAGAAGGTTGAGAAGATGGCGGGTCTCGGAGCTTGGAAAGACATCTCCACACCCGTCATCGGATGCTTAAATTCTAGCGCAGCTGCATGCAGATAGGGAAATACGGTGTTGCGAACGCAGTCCTGCATTGCAGGCTCCATCAAAGGAAGCTTACGGAAAAAATCCGATCGCTTGTACGTCGGGTCGCCGACTATAGGATGGCCCAAATCTGCTAAGTGAACCCGTAGCTGGTGCGTGCGGCCGGTTTTGGGGAAGAGCCAAATATGGCTGAAATGTTCCGTCGACGCCTGAGTTTTCCAGGCGGTAAGGGCGGGTTTGCCGCCGCGAGCAGACGAAGTCATTTTCTTTGGATCTTGGCGCGAGCGCCCAATCATCGAGCTAATCGTCCCGGCATCCTCGGTGCGGCCCCAAACAATCGCTTCGTAGCGCTTGCGAACTTCGCGATCGTGAAACTGTTTTCCCAGTCGTTCGTGGGTCTGCTGAGATTTGGCGATGAGAATCACTCCGCTTGTGCCCCGGTCGAGGCGGTGCACGATGCCCGGACGGGTGGCCGAGAGCTCAGAGAAATTCGGTGTGTTTTGCAAGTAATGCAGCAGGTGATGGACGAGGGTGGAGCCCAGAGTGCCGGGAGCAGGGTGCACGACCATGCCCTGAGGTTTATTGATAACTAGCAGGTACTCGTCTTCAAAAAGCACATCGAGATCGCCCTGGACTGGCTTGAGGCCTGGAATCGTCGTCTCTTCGGTGATCTCGGCAAAAACTTCATCTCCGGCCTGCACGCGCATCGAAGCGCGGACGGCTTGCTCGCCATTGACTCGAACTCTGTGATTGGAGATCTGGGCCTGGATAAACGCTCGGCTGCGTCCCAACTGGGTCGCTAAAAAGGCGTCGACACGGAGGGGCTGCTCGGAATCTACGAGGTAGGAACAGCCGTTTTCATGAAGGGTATGCATAAGTGTAAGGCGAGCTTTGCCACGAAGGCCAAGCTAAAGCAACCCTACTGTTAATTATGCGTTTTCACTAAGTTATGTGGCGGTGTTGCGGGCACAGTAGTGAGGTAAGCCTCCACGGTGACCTTAGGGTCGAGATGGTAGAGCTTGGCTAGGTTTTTAATAAAGCCCTGCAAATACACCCGCGCTGGGAGGTCATCGGGGTTCGTACCCTCGATAGCTTTTAAGAAACGCAGTGGAATCTTGGTGATGCGGCAGACATCTTCTGCTGTCAGCCCCAATTTTTCACGTACATGCTTCAACGCTGGGCCGTTCATACCACCCACGCCCGTGAGGTCGGATGCGGTGGTGACCAGGTTTGAGTCCGCAGCGGTTGCGGCACTGCTGACTGTACTATTGACGACCGTGTTCTTAACGGCGGCGACGTATGGGGCAGCAGCGCTATCTGAAACATTTGACGACGAAGCAGTGTGCTCGGCCTCCGGGGTTTTGTTGCCCGAAAGATTCTGAAAAAAACTCGGCATATCCGTTGGTGTATTCGATTTCGGTGAAAATGGCGTGTCCAAATTTTGAGCTTCCCCATCGAGCCAGCGATCGTACTCGCGCTTTTTGTCGATATTAGAGAGAGTTAAATAAGCTTTTTCAAGCTTTGCTAATGTGGCGCCGTTTTCTTCAGGAGTAAACAAAGAGTAAGTGGCTGGGGAATCCTTAGAATAGGCGCTCTTGGACTGGTGGTAAGCCGCTGCCACTTCAGAAATAGTCGCGCCTCTGCCAATTCCCAATAGCCGATAAAAATCTTCTTCCCACTCTGGATGCGGATTCATCCTGTCCTCGCTTGCTGACCTTTTAACAGGTTCCTGAGGATCTCCTCCAAATGAGTCACCGCAGTGCTGTTGGGAGCATCCATCAGAAACGGCCGACGCTTTCGCACCGACTGCCAAACTGAATTGTCGTAAGGAAGGTATCCTACGTAGTCGACGCCCATGCCAAAGTATTTCTCGCAAACCATCTGAACACTTTTGCCAATATCGCTTTCGGCTTTCACCCGGACTTGGTTCACTATCAAGGCGATGCGGAAGGCCGCCATCAAAGTCTGAAGTGCTGCTCCTTCAGACGGGCTCACGCGCGCGACTTCAGCGAGCAAGTCTTTAGGTGAGCGGATGCCGCGGTTGTTCTTAAGATCCATCGCGGTTTCAATCAGCGTGCGGACGTGTGGGGCGGCGCTGCCGGCACGGAGCATGCGATAGAACGCGAGTTTGATGAAGCGATAAGCGTTCTCGATACTCGTCGGCTCGGGCGTGACTAAAATAATTTTCTTATCCGCCATGAGAAAGAAATCCAAAGTCGTAGGGCTGGTTCCGGCGCCGAGATCCAAAATTAAATTATCAGCGTCGATTTCGCGCAGCTTGCGAAGTAGTCGGCTTTTTTGGATCGGACGGAGATTGGTGATCCCCATGGGATCTTGAGCGCCGCTGATGATCGAAACGTTTCTAATTGGCGTCGGTTGAATGAGATCGGCAATATTTTCGACTCTTCCAGTGAGAATATCACTTAGCGTTTTTGGCGGCGGATCGACGCCAAGACTGGTGTGGAGATTTGAGCCACCAAGGTCCATATCGACGATAACTACCCGCCGATTCAACCAACTCAGGTACACGCCCATGTTACTGGCGAGTAGCGTCTTACCAATACCACCTTTGCCGCCACCAATTGCCCATATGGCTTTGCCAACGGGCGCTTGAGTTGTGCGGCTCGGTATATTGACGTGTACATTGGGGCCAGAAGCCTGCGGAAATTTCACTCTGAATACAGACACGTATATTTGTTTCCGTGAGATTTAAATCCGAGCAGTTGCATTCATTATACGGGCAGGTAACGAAATTGGGTACTTAGGAAGACACCGCAATTGAAGGGCAGAGCGTCACAAATAAGAAACGCCGTCCTTGTGGGACGGCGCTTCAAAAAGAATATTTTACGACTAGTAGCGGTAGTGATCCGGTTTGAATGGACCCGTTGCTGGCATTTGAAGATACTTCGATTGCTTGTCGCTCAATTTGGTCAGGTGCACGCCCAACTTTTCCAAATGCAGCGAAGCAACCTTCTCATCCAATTCCTTCGGCAAGCGATACACTTTCACTTCCGCGTATTTCTTCGGATTGAGATAGAGCTCCATTTGCGCCATGACTTGGTTGGTGAACGAGTTGCTCATCACGAAGGATGGGTGACCCGTTGCGCAGCCTAAGTTCACTAATCGACCTTTCGCCAACACCACTACTTTGCGGCCGTCTTTGAAGACATGCTCGTCTACTTGCGGCTTAATTTCGGTCATCTTGGAATTGCCATTCAACCAGGCCATATCGATTTCGATATCGAAGTGACCGATGTTGCAGACAATCGCGCCGCTCTTCATTTTGGCAAAATGTTTTTCAGTGACGATTTCGCAGCAGCCAGTAGCTGTGACGAAGATATCGGCAACCGGAGCTGCTTCTTCCATCGTGACTACTTGGAAACCTTCCATCGCGGCTTGAAGTGCGCAGATTGGATCGATTTCGGTGACCAAAACGCGAGCGCCGAAACTCTTCATCGAGAAGGCGCAGCCTTTACCTACATCGCCGTAACCAGCTACGACCACGACTTTACCGGCAATCATCACGTCGGTTGCGCGTTTGATGCCGTCGGCAAGCGATTCGCGGCAACCATAGAGGTTATCGAATTTCGACTTGGTGACCGAGTCATTGATGTTAATAGCAGGAACTTTTAACTTTCCGTCGCGTAGCAATTTTTCGAGATTGTGTACGCCCGTGGTGGTTTCTTCGGAAAGACCGATGAGTTTCTTCATCTCGTTCGCGAAGCGCGGCTCATGCATCATATTGGTCAAGTCACCGCCGTCGTCCAAGATTAAATTGAAACCTTGTTCGCCCCAGCCAGTTATCGTCTGCTCGATGCACCAGTTAGCTTCTGGTTCCGTTTCGCCTTTCCAAGCGAAGACTGGAATTCCAGCAGCTGCCATTGCGACGGCAGCATGATCTTGAGTCGAGAAAATATTGCAACTAGACCAGCGGATTTCAGCGCCCAACTCAGTGAGCGTTTCGATCAAGACTGCGGTCTGAATCGTCATGTGCAAGCAACCGGCAATACGAGCGCCTTTTAAGGGCTTCTTCGCGCCGAATTCCTTACGCAATGCCATCAGTCCTGGCATTTCTACTTCTGCGATGGTGATCTCTTTACGTCCCCATTCGGCGAGCTGTTGGAAAACTTTGGGGTTCTCCATCGCTTCTTTGCAGACGCGAAAATCTTGTTTTGCTGTCTTTGTTGTTGGATGTGCTTTTGCACTCACGGTGGCCTCGGCTAAGCTCATGTCTGTACCCGCTTGTTCTGTTTCTTGTTCTTGAAGCATGGCGGGAATTTAATCTGTAATTGGCTCATAAGCAAAGGTTTTGGACAGGCAGCCAAAGTCGCTCTATCATTGTTAAAATGGCGCAATCTAAGCAAGACTTCACCCGGGTCCATTCTGTTTTGACGCGCGCCTGCGCGGAACTAGGCTTAGAGGTTACTGAAGCCAAAAAAGCCTCCATCTCTCGTCTGATCGCGGGCACGATGGGCGGCAAGGCCCGATTCTTTCACAATCCCGACCACGTTATCCACGTCGGCAGTCACGGCGATTCCATCAGCGTAATTGCAGCGCTGTTCCATGACTTGGTTTACCTCCAAGTCGACGAGGGAATGGGTAATGAGGTCTCGGCGTTAGTCGATTCGGCAATTGAACAAAACGCCGGAAGCCTGCGGGTTCGTGAGGTTTTGGCGGAAGAAGCGCAGTTAGCCTGCGAACTATTCGACGTCCACCCCGGAACTCAGATCAGCAAAATGCAGGGTCTGAACGAATTTTTAAGTGCGATGGCCGCGTCGCAAGTGCTTCACCCAGTCGCGGGCGCCTCGACAGTTGCGCAGATCCTTTGTTGCATCGAGCTCACAATTCCTTTTCGCGGCCGCGACAAAACTGGTCGCAGCGCTGCAGAACAGCTCTACGATCGATTGGCGAAGGTCGATCGAAAGCTCCATTTAAATTTAGGCGACCAGGGCTGCCGTCAGGCCATTCGTCGGGCCGTGCGCTTGGCGAATCAGGACGTTTCGAGCTTTGCGGCATCGACGGGGGCTGATTTCTTGGCTCACACTTGGGAACTGGTGCCAGAGACCAATCCACTTTTGCGCGCGCCAACTGCAGCGAGTGTAGAAGCCTTCGCCAAAGCGCTTTTGCAGATGGAAGGTTTCTTCAGCAACTTAGCGCCGAAGAGTGTTTTCCAACAGTTTGACGGCGAGCCATCGAATCATGACTTGGAAGTCTTAGCGCAAAATGCCGCGCGCAATATCGAAGAGGGCCGGTATTACTTCCGTTTAAAAGTGACAGCACTTGCGATCTTAGAAGCCGCGGGCGAATCGCTTGGAAAAAATATGGGGCTGCCGGTGCTATTGGGCGAGCTTTCTAATTTGGCCGTCGGCAAACAAAAGGTCGCGAAGTTTCTGCCGCAAAAAGGCAAGGTGGCACAAGTCGAGGGCGGTTTAGCTCGTCGTGTGCTCAAGCTCTTAGAAAATCCTCACACCGAGGAAATCGGACCTACATTAAAGAGTTCGCCGATGGCGGCGTTTTTACTTTTGGAATTGGGTTTCGAGCAAATGCTCAAACTCTGGGAACCCGCTGGAGAATACCTGCGGGGCAAAATTTCTTCTCATCAACTGCTGCAGTATTTCCCGCAGCCTACCTACAAACGAGTCATGCTCGCCATTCAATCGGCGATCAAGGCACCTGCCCGGGCAAAGAAAGTTAAAAAAGCTAGCTAACCGTCGTCGCGAGCGAAGCAAAGCAATCTCTTTATCTTAGCCGCTATTTTTTGTCGTCTGAATTGCCGCTACTACCGACGGCATTCAAGATGGTGGGATCGAATTTGCCTTCCATACCGCGCATCCGCTCGAGCGCTTTTAGGGGCGTGAGCGGAACGGGTTGGTGTGAACGAGGGCTTGTCAGGGCATCAAATACGTCGGCAATGGCGACAATGCGGGCGAATTGGTGAATGGGTGCCGTGCTGCCACTTGGACGTGTTTTACCGTCCATGCGATCGTGATGCTGTTGCGCGGTTAAGACCACTTCTTGCGGCGCGCCCAGCCGCGTGAGCAATTTCGCGCCGTGCTGCACATGCGAATCGATGACGAGTTTTTCCCGCACAGTGAGTTCGCTGTTCTTAATCAGAATTTCTCTGGGGATAAAAATATTGCCAATATTGTGAGTGAGCGCTGCTAGCGACAAGAGGCGCAAGCTGCTCTTGGGTACCGCGCGTTTTTGTGCAATCGATACCGAGTAAATCGCGACGTTAATTGTGTGGTTAATCGAGTAGAGGCCGTGATCTTGGTAACGACGAATCAAAGTATTAGCGACGCCAGGGTGTTCAATCACGAGCTGCGCTAAGCGCTCGGCCAGCATCTTGAAACGATCATAGAGAACTTTCTCCATGTTCTTTTTAATTTCCATGTCGCGCTGGTAAGCAACGAGCAGACTGCGTACGTTTTCGCCGTGCTGCTGAATCGTCATTTGCGTGGATTTTTCGGCTTCGGCCAAATACCCTTCCATCGCCTTGAGCATCGAATCCCATTCCGATCGACTGATAAAAACGCTATCCACTCGGCCCTTCACCAAACCGCTAGCGCGTTCGTGAGTGAGGGTGTCGCCGAGACTTCTAAATTTTACGAGTTTGTTGCCAATGCGCACGTAGACGGAATAGGGCAGTGGCACTTCCATTGGCAGCAATTCGATGGGAATAGAGACGTATTGATTGAGGTCCTGTTCTAGGTCGGTGGCGACGAGACGAAGATGCGCGGGCGTAGCAGGGCGCTCGATTTTCTCGATGTCCTTGCTGTCTTCTGCAGCAGTGCTGACCCAAATGCCGTTCGAGTTATACAAAAATTGCTCCAAGACAAGGCTGTGACCCAAAATACAGCCCGACCTGGATATATCGGCACGTCGTGACGCGGAGTTTAATGCTTTTGAATAGAGTAAGACTTCCCGCTACTTACGTGGGAGGATTAAGGATTCTCAATAATCTTGCCGCTCGGATCAAACCGCACGCTTCCAGGTGCTGGGATGATGATGGAGCTTCCCGGAGCTGCAGGCTGCTCCCCAGGTTGTGCTCCGCGCATTTTCTCGAGTTGCTTCGCCATATCAGCCAGTTCTGCCGGCATCTCTGGTTCTGCGGGCTTTGCTTGATGCTTGGTCGATTTAGGCGTTTGGAACTTACGCCCACCGGACAACAAACCGAACCCGCGCGCACAAGGATCTTTCTGCGCCACTTCCTCGCCTTGTCCAGGAATGATAATCGGCGAGGTTTTCTCCGCCTCGTTCACTGTTTGCGGAGTTCCAAAATGAAGCGTGTCGTCTGCTTCTTGGTAATCGATGACGATGTGACTCAGTCTTGTCGTCGGATAAAGTCTTACCAGTTGGGTCTTTGCTGCCTCAATGTTTTGACGAACCAGATTTTCCACGAATGTCGCATTTTGGGCGGAGTTAACACCATACTGCTCAATGATGTTGTGAAACTTTTGCTGGGCAGCTTCCGTCAATGTGACTCGAAAGCGGCTAGAACCATATTCCTCGTCGGCCAGAGCTTGCACCATGCGTTTGAAAATTTCTTTCAAGTCCGCTTCTGGTAGCGAGTCAAAATAAATTGTCTTATCGTAATCGCTTGGATTGAACTTTATGTAGCTACGGCCATCACTACGAGCAACGCCGCGCATTAGCATCTCCAAGACCTTTGCACTCTTTTCTTCAGGAGTTAAATTTGGGTCTAGTGCGATGTCAGCTCCAGCCGAAGTCGAGACAATAACGACTGTACCGGTAAAGGAGACGCTCGCTTTTGTTTTCTGGTCGCTTACCTTACCTTTCTTCAAGATAGTCCCAATCATCGCCATCACTTCAGGCGCTGCAAGTTCTGCGTTCTTGAAATACACAACGCTGCGAGGGTGCATTCGCACGAATTCGGTGAGCAGACCTGGGCCTTCCCCTTGGAATCCTGGTCGTGATCCCAGCAAGCTATTGAGAGCTTCCTTATCACGATATTCTGCTAGGTCGATTTCGATCGAATGTCCTTCGCGAACTACTCCCAGCTCCTCGATTACTTTAGGCGCAAGAGAGGCACCGCCGCCTTTTACGCCGTAATATAAATGAGTCTCGACGGGACGGCCCACGCCCGACTCCCCGTTGATTAACTTTGTAACGGCATCACTAATTGCTTCTTTGGCAGCAGGTTGCCCGACAAAACGATCATCAATGCGGCCCATCATCTTGGTGAGTCGCTCTTCACGGTTTTCCAGCACGCCGCCGATCGAAACCATCTTCGCCATCTGCATAACAGTGCGATTAATATCAACCTCGTCGACGTCTAGAGGAAAGAACGGAAATTTGCTGTGGATGGCGCGGATTTCTAGCTCCAGCTCTGCCAACTTCTCTTTTTTTGCTGCCTTTTCGGCATCCGATGGAGCAAGCGTCTTTTCGAGTGCTTCCATGGCCCTCCACGCCTCAATGCCTTTTTCCCAAAGTTCTTCCATGATTTCTAAGCGCGGGCGAGCCGTTGCCAGCTTTTCGTTGTAATCATCTAATTCTGCTTGGGCGCTGCCATTTCCTTTGTCCACACGACGCTGGAAGAGATTGCGCATGTTCTCCAAGGTGTCGACTTGCTCGCGCAAACTTTCGAGCTCCGCGGGAACCATGCCGTCATTTTCGGCTAAGAATTCGCGATCGAGACTCGCAATACCCATTGCGGTGTCTAAGGCTTTAATGGAAACACGCGGACGCTGCTCGTCGTGAATATACTGCGAGGTGAGATCGACGCTCGCCACAATCGCTTCTTCTGTGACGGGAACTTTGTGGAACGCTTCAAACTTTGGAGCGATCTTCTGCATGATGTAGAAACTCTGTTCCCGATTAGGCTCGTCCACTACAAATTCTTGGAAACGGGATTTGAGAGCGCTGTCTTTCTCAACGATTGGAAATTCTCCGAGTGTTGTGGCGCCGATACAGGGTAATTCGCCTCGCGCTAAGGGTGGCTTCAAATGCTGCGCAATGCCGGCATAGTCGTCGGTGTTAAGGAGATGAATTTCGTCGATAAAGAGAATAACGGGCTTACCTTCGCCTCGTTTAGCGGCTTCATTTCTGTCGCTAACTTCCTTAATAATAGCTTTCACGCGCTCTTCCAGCGTTCCGCGGTATTTACTTCCTGCAGTCAGAAACGAAAGCTTCAGCTCTAGGATGTCTACATCGGTCATCTGCTTGGCAAGTTCTTCAACGATTGCGGTTTTACCGACGCCGGCTTCCCCTATCAGCAGTGGAGAGTTCTGCACCTTTTTGCGCAGAATCGATCGAACCAACCGGATTTCTTTGCTGCGGCCGATCACCGGAGCAAATTTTCCATTTCGAGCTCGCTCTGAGTAGTCGATGGTGAACTCAGAGAGAATAGATTTTTTTGCGGGATCGATGCTGGCATCATCCGTGGTCTCCGGAAGTCGGCTAGCCTTGAGCACGTTGTGCCGCTCAATGCCCATGTCCTTCAGGTACTTCCCAATCTCCGAGTTCGGATCATGGAGCGCCGCCAAAAGAATGTGTCCAGGAGTAACGGTACTGCCACCAGAGGTTTCACCTTCTCTTAGATGACGTTCCCGCTCCGCTCCTTTTAAGAGCGTTTTTAATTCGGGGCTATACGAAACTTCTGCGTCCGCGGGAAGGGCTTGCCCAGTTTTTGAGTAAGCTTTTTCGGCCATTTCCTCGAGGTGGTTCATGGCGGTTGCATCTACAAGCGAAAGGCCCTTGAAAATGGTGTCCGTCAGCTTTCCTTCATGAAGAGTGGCCAAGCGATTCATCGCGAGAAAAAGGTGCACTGGGCGAATTTGTTTAACGCCTTTATTCCGGCACAACTTTTCCGCGTCTTCCAGCGCTGCTTTCAGTTCTGCAACGTGGGCATCCAAATTGTAGTCTGGGGTCTTCTTGTCGCCTTCGGGTGGGTCGGCAATCGCAGCTCCAAACGTGAGGATGCAAAGGGCGAAAATCACCCCAAAAAAGCGTGCAAAAAAGTGACTAAAACCGCTTACCACTTGCTCATTTCCTAGGCGCGGGGAGCTAACTGCGAGCTCGGCTTCCGCGTGTATTCTTTCCGTCTTCATCAAAGAAGCGGAAGTGTTGTCTAGGTGTGCAAGCCTGATTCCAATGTTCCTATTGGTTAATTGCATTGATCAGTGTCTCCTCGGCTTTACGAATCTTTTCCAACGGCCCGTAATCCACGTAGGTGGGAGGGAGCTTGGAACCTAAAATTGAAGGAGCATTGGAGCCGTAGGCCAGTTCCATCTCGGTATAGAGCAAGTCAGCGCGTTTATGAATATCCGCTGCCGTCGGCATTTTGCCCGCTCGAAAAGTCAGCCCTAAAATATCCGCCGCATCTGTCGCGTCGTACATCGGTGTCGTGCCCAGGCCCTTGGCGAGAAATACTTGCTCCGAACGATGCAGCAATACTTTAGCGTCAGTGAATTTCTTCAACACGCCGTCGATGCCTTTAACTTGTAAGTACTCCACTGGCATGTCGTAAAGCTCAGCCAGTTCCCCATGCGTTTGCAGACGATTAGCGGCGCGATTACCAAATGCGAAGCGCTCGAGCTTCTGCCCGATTTGGTCGGTTGCTACTGAATCGGCTGCAACGAATTCAGCTTTGGCAAACTCGAGATCTGCTTGTGTCCACTTTGGCGATGCTTTCAGGCCGAAGTACCCTTGGCTCTCTTGCAACGACAGCGTTTCAGCATTCGTGCTGAGAATGCGGCGTGCATCGTGCAGGTAAACATCGTGAAAAGCTTGCAGGCGATTTGAAATGGTAGTTCCGCCTTTGATTGAAGCGAAATCGTCGACAATACCTAGGTCCAATTCAATCGCGCGTCTGTACTCGCCAGCTAACTTTAATTGCGCGGTATTCGACGTCATCGTCATGCCGCGTTCGCGCATATGCTCGCCCAACATGCGTTTGATGCCGCCAGAAGGGTGAGTCTTAATCAACTCAATCACCGCGTCTTTATCAATTGCGATCCCGTCTACGCTAGTCGGGAGTTTCTCGCGCAAGAATGTTTCCAGCGCATTGAATTCAGAGATTTCTTGTTTGCTAACGCGTTTAGCAACTTGTGCAACCAAGTTTCTGCCTTCGATAGCAAGGCTAGTTTCGGCAGCATTTACTACCGTAGGCCCCACAGCAGCCGCAGGAGCAGCGATGCCTTTAGGAGCTTGGAGAGCCAAGCTGCCGCGGCTCAAGAAATTCTGCGGCTTCACGCCCTTGAAGATCGATAACAATGCTGGCGAGTCACTCATCGCCATTGCTTCTAGGAGATCGTCGGTAAGCGATATATTTCCCATACTGAGAATATTTCGCAGTTCGTCGCACTCCTGCACCATCAACTTGTAGTCAAAGTTGTCAGGACGAACGGGGGTCAATTCGTCTTTGATGAAATTCTTTTTGTTAACAATTCGCTCAAGCCACTCTTTTTGAGACCGACCGGTTGCAGCTGCGAGTTCGTCTAACATCGGCTTTACCCGGTTCATCCACTTGCCAAGGAAGTAGTAGCTAATTGCTTGCTGCGAGCGCATGCCGCCTTGCACAGCGATTTGGAGCTCTCGCAATTGCCGCACGGCTCTAGGCTGCAACCAACCTGGGCGAGTAATGCCAACGACTCGGAGAGGTGCCCAGGTGTAAGCCCGGAAAACGGACGTTTCATCGGCAAAAAGAATCGATAAATCGTCGACAGTGAAATGCGACATCTCTTCGCCAGCTCTGAGGCGAGTTTGCAATTCGCGCAGCTGGGTAATCAAACGTCGCTGTTGATCTTGAAAATCGGCAACCTTAGGGCCTTGCAACATTCCGTTCCAGGTGCGCGAAACGATATTCGAACCCTGACGCGCGGGCATCCCAGAAATTTCTAGCTCGAGTCCCGCTTGATTTGCGATTTGCTGCATACGGGTTTGGGCGCGGTTATCGAGGACTGCGCGCAGCGGTTTCTCGGCTGTTCCCATGCCTTGATCAGCGAATCCTTTGGTGATTGAGGCAATCGTTTTGTCCATTGCCGTTTCAATCGTCGACTGAGCATCGCTTGCCGCCGTAGCTGACAAATCATTTAAGCCAATATGCTTAGCGTTCTTTGCAGCAACTGCCTCGGTCTCGGTAAGGAGCAATTTTTCTTCGGCGGCTTTGAGAGCGCCTCGAGAGTAAAATCCTCGTGCAATGACCGGTCGTGCAGCTGAATAAAGCATACGCATGCCGCCGGTCACGATTCTGAAAACAGGCTTCACGACGGTGCCGTAGATAACCATCAAATCAACAGCTCTAAAGAGGATGTAAAAATTGCCAGTCTGCACAGCTTCTAGCGCGCGCAAGGAAGGATCGCGGAGGTAAGCCGTTTCATCCTTCATCAACATTAAGAATGCTTGAATATGACTATCGCGAATCGTGCCTTCACTATTGAGGCGATTAGGCGCATTTACCCAATCCTCTTGGTAGCGGTGAACGAGGTTATCCGTAAACGCATACGCCATCCCCGTACTCAGAGTGAGAGCAGCGGCCTGTGGAACTGGTAAATACCAAGGCAATTGCTGTGTAAGCAGACCAATGTTGCCCACCAGGTGAGGGGCAGTTGCTCCAACCAAAATCGCGGCAAAGGCCCCCATGTAGAAAACTTGATAGAGCTCTTCACGTTTGCGGCGATCGACGTCGTCTTTAATGACGAGGGCTTGCAAGAGATGGCGCGTTTTGTCACCGAGTTCTGTCGGCGCGAATTCGTCCATCATTTTGGCTAAGTTGTCCATGAGCGGCAACTTCAGTTTCCAAATGCGCTCGGCTTCGACCATGAACTCAGCTTCGTTTTTAATGCGCAGGCGTAGGTCGCGCTCTTTAAAAAGTTCGCCCATGTTTTCTAAAATGTTCTTACCAATTGCGAGTAATCCGCCCCAATACCGACGCACAACTGCTTGCTCTCGGTAGTAGCTGTCCGCGCCGGCGATTACTTTCTGCGCATCGCGTTCAAAATGTTCGCCAGAACCCTTTGGTAAAGTGGCCTGCAGTAAGTTCCAAGCAAGATGAATTGTTTTGCCAGCTGCTTCACGACGAACTGCTTCAGGGTGCGATCGTTTTAGAGCAATCTTGGCCGGGTGTTGGCTGCCGATTTGCGCTTTGTAAGCTGCAAGTAGGGCATTTACCTCGGTTTGCAATCCAGTAACAAATAACTGAGTTGTCTTGTCTGCCAATGAAGTGGGATCAAGTGCCGTGATATTCTCGACGTTAAATACGTCGTTGCCACGCCATTGTTTCAATTTCCAACCTTCAAACGAATAACCGCGAACCAATTCGTTCACTGCTTTATTCAACGCAACAAAAGCTGCGCGCTTGCGAATCAAGTCCGCCATCTGTGCTGGGGTAAGCGTATTGTCTTTTCCAGCTGATTGCTGCGCTGCGAACATCACTTGCTGGAATTCTTCAGGCGAAGTGATCTTCGACTCGGTACTGGAAAAGTAACCGCTCCAGTTATTTTGATTCGACGAATAGCGGTCGTGCTTTACAGGTGCAGAGGCGACGAGCGGAGTCTTTTCTTTGTCTTCGCCGGTGGTAAACCGTTTCACTACTGCGGCATCGACCTGCGACTTATACGAGGCAAGTGAAGTCTCAAGTGCGCCAATTTCGGTAGCATCTTGCTTATCGAGGTAAGCACCGAGCATAACTTGGTGCAGAGGCAATTGCGCACGGTCGTTTGCCAGCGTTTGATAGAGCGCGGTGCGATCCGCATTCTCAGTCATCTGAATCCAATCAGCTGACTTGTGCTCAGTCGCCATTTTGAGTCCAGACGAATCAAGTTTGCCGTCGATATCTAAGAATTCAATTGGGTACGAGCGGTAATTGTAGTTCACACCCATTTGCGGGTTGGTGGTGACCGGGGCATCGACCAAAACCGACAAGAACCGTCGGTGATCGGTTTCAACCAGTGCCTGTTTCTTTGCAGTAGCCATCGCCAGCCACTCTTCGGGGCCGCTCTTTTGATCAAAAACGTGCTTCCAGCTCTGGAAGTTTTCGATGTCTAACTCCATCTCAGCCAAAAGCTCGCGCATCAGGTGCGACGTGACCTCGGGCGGCAACATTTGTTTTTTGCCTTGGGGCTGCGAAATCTCAAACGGCAATTGAATGTGTTGGCTCAGAGAAGCCATCAAGTACGGATACGATTCAGGAATCGGTTTTGCCGTCGAGTTCGCGTCCCACTTAGAGAGGAACTCAAAGACCTGCGCGTAAGCGCCGTCTTTGTCTGCCTTCATCTCGTCCAATGACTTGTAGAAATTCCACAACCGCTCGCCGCCGTCGCCAGCGTTCTCTTTTTGCAGTTTTGCAAAGATCGCAGCTGCTTCAGACGACTGGAGGAAATCAAACCAAGTTACAAAACGTTTTGCTTCTTCCGATGCTTTTGCCGCAGGCGCTCCTGGCACATCGCTAGCTAGATGCCAGCTGGTATTAAAAGTAATGCTGGTATCGACGAGCCCACGGTCGGAATTTTCCATCTGTTGGCTGAAATACAGCTGCCAAATTTGCACAGGCGTTACGGCCATTGCAGAGCGCGTGAAATCGTAGGCCATGCGAGCCATGAACAAGACGCCCGGATCAAACAACACAGCTTCGTTGCCGTTATAGAAAGGCGCGCTTACAGGGCGATTGGAGCTGATGTCGCCGTAGAAAGGCAAATTGCCGTCGAGCGATAAGTTCTCGATAGATTCTCTGCCAGAGAATAAGTTGTTTGTGGCCTCAGTAGCGGAGAGCGTGGCTCGCTGGGTTTCTGCCAGAACGATTCCCGTGATCTGATTCATCAGGCGATAGAGCGCCTTATGATCTTTCTTCGCTAAAATTTCTTCAAACGCTACATCACTTGGTTCAGTGGTGCGATTGCGCTCTTTGTCGTAGAGAACGAAATTTCCATTTTCGTAACGATACTGAGTGCCGTGCGTAAACAATCGGAACGTCGAACGCGCCAGGACATCCACAGCCGAGGGGTTCTCCTCTGGAATCTTTGGATCGACTATTTTTGGCGGCGCAGGCGTTTTCTCGGCCTCAGCTACCTTTGCAGCTTCTGCTGGTTTTACGGGCTCAGTCGGCGCAGGCGCCGCTGGCTGAGTCGCTGCAAGTGCATCGGCTTCTTCTTTTTCCTTCGCCGCTAATTCAGCAGCTGCCTTATCGGCCGCAGCTTTATCTGCGACTGCTTTTTCTTCAGCAGCTTTGTCAGCGGCTGCCTTGTCGGCTTTTTCCTTCGCCAATTTTTCGGCCAATTCGCCGCGGTCACGCACCTCGCCCGACACTTCGCTCCACAGGTTAAGCAACGTCGAGAGCTTTTGGGTGTAATCAGCGTGCGCGGTTTTGTAAGGCACAACAGCCGCAGGCTTGCTGGAACGCTGCCAGCTCAGAGCTAAAGTCGGCACATCTAAATCATTGTGGAGCCAAGTGGCGAAACGATTGGCAACAGCACCGTGCAGATACATCAACTGCATGGGTTTCTGGCTCATTAACCAGCTGCGCAATCCATCTTGCGTCCAGTCAGAAGGTTCTTTGATTTCATACTGAATCAAGAAGCTAGGCGGCCAAATCTCGTCGAAAGTTGCTTTAGTAAGCCCTGGCTGACGAAGGACTAAGAAGAGCGGCATCAGCAGGCTCTGAACCGAAGGACCGAGCTTCGAAGCTAGTTGCTGATCGACTTCCGCCACAGTCTTGCCGCTTAAGCCAAGTGCGCGAGACGTGTAGGCAACTAAGTCTTGACCCTGGAGCGTTTGGCCGCCAGGCAGAGAGCGAACCCAAATCGAGAAAGCGCCGTCGCTATTTTCAAAAATAATCGGCTCAAACGCACTCTGATTGCCAAACAATAGGTGAGAGGTGAACTCTACAAATTGCCAGTAATTGCGACGTAAGGAGGCAGATGCCTTAAATACGTTGGCGGCATTGCCTTGCTCTTTTTCGAGTTTCTCAATTTCAGACAGCAACTGAGCGGCTTGATTTTGAATCGATTTAGCAATCGGCGTTACGTCTGCCGAGATATCAGGCAGCAATGCGGAAAACGCTTCCATGTCTTTGCCAGCAGTCTGTGCCGCGTTTACTTTGTCTAACGTTGACTGTTGGAAAAGAGACTTAAGTTTTTCCGTCCAAGACACAGTGCTAACCCACATCGAAACGATGCGGATCATTTGATTCGAAAGCGCCTTCTTATAATTGGCCGGGGTCGTCTTTGCCTGCGCAGTGTTCCACCACTGTGTGAGAGTCTTTTGAAAGAAGCTTTGCAAATAAGGGCGGGCTTGATCTTCTTTTAGACCGTTTTCAAAATAGCCGCGGACTTCTGCCAGGTAACCCTTGGCGAACTTCGGTTCGACGTCAGGATAATTCTTCTGACGGGAGGCTAATTGATTTAAATCGTCGATTATTTGCGCGGTGGAGAGCGTGTGCTTCGCCCGGATACGCGGCGCATGGAGATAATGCTCGTGCATATCGACCAGCAAGGCTTGAGCATCTTTTGTCTCGGAACCCAGGAGCGAGATAAATTTGCGCGCTTCTGGCAAACCACTCAATGTGAGAGTGAGTAGGTTTTTCAATTCCGATTGGGCATTCAAACGGATGTAAGCCTCTTGCTTTTGCTTTTCTAAATCTTTGATTTGCTCCAAGCCAATTTCTAATTGCCGCGCGAGTGCAGATTGCTGGGTCTTGATAAGCGGCGCATCAGGAATTCGTTTTACGATGTAAGTATCTTCGTAACCCTTCAGATCGAATTCGACGTTGGAGACAGCGTCGCGCGTATCTCTCAATCGCTTATCGAGTTCCAAAATCTCCTCGCGTGGGTCCATTGCCGGAGAAACAACTCTGGCTGCAAGATTCAGGGTCTTGATTTTGAACTGATCAAAATTCAAAAGGTAGGAATCTACGATCATCGCCAACACCGGTCGCTCGGTGCGGTTGCGCAAGAATTCCAAGTTCGCCGACTCAGTCACGCCCTTCAAGTTACCGACAAGAGCGGTCTTGAACGTCTGGTACGCCATTTCTAAAAGCACATCTTCTTGGCCTTCGATTAAGCCTCGCGATGCAGCGGTGAGATGTTTTTGTTGGGCGATATAAGTGGAAAGCAGATTCGCTTTTTGCACTTCTTCCCAAACCAGGTCAGAAAACTCGTCGCGCGTGAGAGAAGGGCGAGCACTGACTTCCGCCATGAATTTATCGAACGCAGCAAGCGTGCTCTTTTTCACCAACTCACTACGCGGACCGATCTGAGTTCCTAGAACAGGACCCAGCAGTCCTGCTACCTTTTTGCCCAGATCATTGAGAACCGCTTTGCCATTGGTTTCAGTTCCACCAAGAGTAGTTTTAAAGGTGTCAAACGCGCCCATGAAGCTGGCGTTGCCCTTGGGCTGCGAAATCTGTCCGTTTGTGTTCTTAAAAACATCTGGAATCCAGAAGAACATTTCGCCTGGTAGCTCTTTGCCGATCCACCCTTGTCGCAAGATCTCTGCGCGCTCTACAGCGGGTAATTTCGCTAGGCTAGTAGGCTTTTCGATACTCTCCAATCCCGACGGGAACACTCGATTAGTCGACGTGACGGCGAGTCGAGCGCGGTAAAGAGATTCAAAAGCAGGATTGTCGAGTAACTTTTCAACTTCCGATATCCAGCCGATGCACTCGTCTTTGTGCGCTTTGCAGTACTGAATGAAGTTCGTCGCTTCTTTGTCTTTTAGGTTTTCTGGTTTTTCAAACACCTTCGATTCGGCGACTTTGGTCGACAACGCTTCAATTTGCTTTACGTAATCGAGAGTCGCGTCGAGGTCTTTTTGCGACGATTTGTTTTTGGCATCGACGAGCTTTTTCCAGTCGAGTGGCTTGACTAGAACCGGTTCTAAATCGCGATTGATACGCTCTACAGATTTAGTGGCATATACATCCCAAGATTTCTTCTCGGCATTGTTCTTCGCAGTATCGACCGCCATGCCCAGCGGCTGAATTTCTTGGCGATATAAACGAGAAACCAGACGCTCAAGCGATTGATTATATTCTTTGCGCGCCTTCTGACCGCTATTTAACCAAGTCTCGAGAGGGAGCTTCGCCTCTTCGCGCTCGCGTGGAGAGCGGATAGGGTCCATCGCCGGCTTGGCTTCTGAAACTTGCAGAAACCGTCGGAAGATGGAGCGAGACAACGCTTTCTCGCCAGTGATTCCGTACGTTTTTAATATGTTTTTGATGTCCGGACGTTTTTCCAGGCGACTGGTGACGCCTTCCAAGCTGCGCTGTGCAATCGACTGCAGCGAGGTTTTCATGAAGAGGTAATCTTCAGTGCTCTCAGGAGCGAGTGAACCATAGGTATTGCGACCCGTTCCGTGACCACCGTTCCAGAAGTAAGCCTGGCGGTTATCGACGTTAAAGCACGCCGCGTTCGGACCCTGCTTGGCACCCATCGCTTCTAAAGTGTAATAATTAGTCGGACCGGGGAAGAAATTCCAAATCGGATTGGCTTTCCAATTTGATAATTGGGTCATGTACTGGATGGTCTCGTCGGCCTTCGCCGCTTCTTCGACCAACTTCATCGAATCTTTCACGCGGTCGGCGACAATTGCTTCGACCACGGCGTCGGAGCCGCGTTCTTCCGACAGCGATTTCAATTTCTTCATCGCGTCGGTTTCTAGCAGCTGAGAGTGCATGGTCTTGGCGATTTCCCAAGAATCTGCGCCTGCATCCGACAAGACGAGCTGAGTCCACTCAACGCCAAAACGCTCTCTCCACAAGATGGAGGCTTGCTGAAATAGACCTGAAAACAGGGGCTCGCGCATACCGTTTGGCAGCTTTTGTACGAGTTCTGGGGTGTCCAATTGGAGTAAAGCGTACTGCGCCAGCACGTCGGCTAACGTTGCGGTGACTACTTCTCTGAGTAACGGAAGATAGAGCTTCTCGCGATTCTTCCATTCTTCTTCAGAAAGACCGTCGATTAGGTTCGGCTTCATTAAAGCCGTAAGAACCAATAATTTCTCGCCCATTAACGTCGAGACGTCGTCGAGCGTGCTCAAACCAGTTTGTGTGCGCAGGTAGTTTTCAAATGATTGCGTCTTTAAACGAGCAAGAACATCGGGCTTTGCTTTAGCGAGACGCTCCTTCTCGTCGGCCCTTAATAGGTCCGAGCGCTCGGCTTCATTTAAAAACTGCGATACAAACTGCTCGACAATTTGATTGCCACGCTCATACAGCGTGATTTTTGATTCGGTTTTACCGTCGGCATTTTTAACTGGGAAATAATGAGGGCTCGGTGGGGGTAGCAAGACCGGATTCTTGCGAGTTTGCAGGCCAAACACCATTTGCTGAAACGATAGACCCAATTGGTGTGCCCACCAGTAACGATATTCTACGGAACTTAGTTGGTGAAACTGGTTTACGAAATCGGCGAATTCCTCGGCGGCAAATTGATTGGGATCCTGAAACGAAGCTGCCACGGTGTCGGGCAATTTTGTGAGCTTCAACCGCTTGGGCAGCAGCGAATTCACTGCAATGAGTTCTAAGATCGAGCTTTGCTTGGCGAGTGCCACCATCGCGTCGAGATACGCGCCAGGACCTAATTTTGGATCTTGAAGTGCAATGATAACTTTTTCAGCGAGTCTCTCGGCCGCTTCCCGCTTAGCTGGGATAAAGCAAAACTTTGCTCCGCAGGGTTTGAAACCTGGGATTTTATCTACGTTAGCTGAGGCCTGAATCAATTTCTTGGCGGTGATCTGTTCAGGCGTTAATCGCTTGCGATCTTCGTCTTTGAGGTTTTCATACGCGCGTTGCTCGCGCATTTGATTCATTACGATCGAAACTGTCTTGCCCAGTTTCGGCTCCATCTCAATGGATTTTAAGTCGGGAACTACGGTCGTCTTTACAGCTGAAGCATCCGTCGCAACAGCGACGCCAATCCGCAGGCGCTCTTGAGTTGCCAGCGCTTCGCGGAATTGTACGAGCCAGTTTAACCAGCCTAACCACTGCTCTAATTCTTCATTAGAGAGAGGAGCTTTTTCCGACTTGTAGCCAATCTTATAAAAAAGGTTACCGGGGGAGCCAATGGTCTGATCGTTCCAATTCTTCTCGACGGCGAGCTTTACTCGCAACTGCCATTGCTGCGCGCCTTTGCTTTCAAGCGGGCTATCGTAGTTCGACTGGGGTTGGCAGGGTTGGTTACCAACATAGACCGTCTTTAAAAGCGGGTCGTTGGTGAAGTCGCCCTGAAGGTTATCGGCAAATTTACCTAGCTGCCCTTGGCGCTTTTCCATAAACGCAAAGAGTGCAGTGGCGGCGGACAAAATCGATTCATCAATCAGCTTTAGTGGAGATTGATTAGCGGGCAGGGTGATTGGGCAATGGGCTACTGCCGAAAAGCTCATTTGCGCAGCTTGCATGTGGTGCGTGAGCGCGCCGGGAATATTCGCTTCCACGGCGGAGCGAATTCTCAAGCTGGATTTGAGAAAACTTTCTAACGTCGAAGCGCGCGAAGCAGCTTCCACAGCAGTCGGTTCAGCAAAAGAGGGCGCTGGTGCAGACGATTTAACGGGTTCTTCAGCATGCGCCTGGGGAATAGAATAAGAAAAAAACTGGGTAGGTACTGTGAGCTGGACAATGAGAATCCAGTAAATGCCTGTTCCGAAACCCTTCAAACTTCCCCCTAAGACCGGAAAAAAAATCTGCCAAGAAGTTCCGTGCAAAGTTGGTGATTTGTTTTTTGGAGTTGGCAATATACAGAGGATTGCTGCGTTGGGTCAAGTATTTAGCGGATTCTGCCGATGGCCGGAGATGCCGTTCTACGGCACCTTTTGAGGCCTCAAGGGGGGTCATCTGTAGCTTGTGAAAATCCCCGCTTTATTCAGTAGTTGCGTCCATCGTGAAAAAAAGTTAAATCCCTTGGAAAATTTCTGGTATCGGGGCATCGCGCTGTGTTACGAGGAGTTTTCTGACCTAGCTGCTTTCGGGCGGATTTTTACCCGCCTGAGGTTGCGTAATTTCTACTTGCCAGCGTGGTTGCCGGTAGTGGAAGTTGGTCAGCACTTGAATGTGAATTTGGAGGACTACAAATGTTTAATTTTAAGAAAGCAACGCTCTCGCTCGTAGCGATTGCTGGATTGTCGTCAGTAGCAGCAATCGCAGCGGATACAACCGCAACGATGACTGCAGTTAAAAAAGCCTTGGTTCCTGTTGTGGACCAATTGGTCACTGAAGCTGGTTCGACCACGGCTGAATCCCTGTTACAAAAACAAATTGGCGGAATCGCAACGAAGGTTGAAGCTGGAATGGCACTCAACGCAGCTGGAATGATTGCCGAAGTGCTGCGCAAAGACTCTAGCCTAGCTGCTAAGTTTAAGTCGAACTCGGAAGCAATTAGCAAAGCAGTTGCTGCTTCCCCAGTGCGTCCTTCCGTCGCTGCTCAAATCATCGCGGATGGTTTGAAAGCTGGAATCGTTTCTCCGACGTACTTCCAAACTGAATTGAATAATAAAGCTAAAGACCAAGCTAACTTGGTTCCGAGCATGATCAATGCAAACGCAAAAGCCAGCGAGTTCTTGGCTACGTACGTTGCAGTGACCCCGGAATTCAAAGCTCTCTTGGCTCAAGGCGGACTGTCCGATGAACTGCAAAAAAATGCAGTTTCGATGTTGATTGCTTCGTTGAAACTGAGCGCTGAAACGGCTGAAGCTCGCGGCGAAAACGCTGACGAAGTTGCAAGCTTGCTCCGCCAAGTGGTGGAATTAGCGGTTGCTACGTACAAAGAAACCCTGTCTTGGACATTCTTAGGCGACATCATCAAAGGTTTCCCTCAAGAACAATCGGCTGACGGATTACTAATTGCTCTCACGGACTATGCTCGTGGCGGCGTTGCTTACCTGCAAACGATTCGCGCTGATTTTGCAGCTGCTTTGAAAACCAAAGCTCCTGCCGCAGCTGCAGCTAGCTCTTTCGCAATTTCCTTGGACACTGCTTCTGCTGATAGCGTTGTAGTTCCTCAGTCCACCGCTCAAGGCAGCAGCTGCTTCACGACCGGTCAGTCTGGTAACGGCGCTGGTTGCACAAATGGAATGTGCTCCACTCCAGTACCTGCTGGAATGATGTAATAAAGAAAAGAACCGGCCGGGCTGAGTGTAGTCCTCCTCCCGGTTGTTTCGAGTATTCTTCGCCCGTTTAGGCCTTAGTGCCTAAACGGGCGTTTTTTTGTCACCCCTGTTTCCTCGCCCGCACCGCCAAGCCGCTTCTAGTATGGAAATCCAGCCGTCAAATATGGTACTTATCGCCATGCGTTACGCGAAAACGGAATTTGGGGTGTTTTACGGTGTCGTTCTCTAATCTCTTCGCCCGAAAAATTTTATTCCTGGGTTTGGCCTTTGACCTGGTTGCTGCGCCTCTATTTGTTCCAACTTCAATGGCGGAAGAGCCACCACAAGCGGTGGAAAAGCCCACGCAAGACGATATTTTAAATTCTGGTGCAGATGATCCAGATGCAGCGAATGCGCCTGTAATGGTGCCAGCTGCCCCGGCCACCGAAGCGGTGCTGCCGCAAGCTCCTTCGCCTAGACCGGATCTGAAGTCCATCACACCTCCCGAATCGCCTTTAGAACACTCGACCGCCGGTAAAATTATCGATGGCGCTGCGAGTGATATGACCGAAACGATCTTATGGGTCGGTGGCGGTACTTGGGCAGTGACAGAACTCATGCTCTCGCGCCAACGCAATGCGGGTCGAGTGAGTGCGGATTATGAATTGCAGCGCCTGCGCGAGAAGTTGCCTCAGTATCGCGAGACAATGAGACCCTGGGCTTCTGCTATTGAGGAATCAGAGTCTGAAATTCACAAAGGCGTAGAGCAGCTTCCCGAACGCAGTACGAAGCGCGGAGAATCCCAAGCCGATTTATTGCCTTACTACGGTGCCGAAGTTTGCGGGAAAATGCTTCGGGGATTGGCGAAGGGCCAGCGTTCTGTCGTCGATTTCGCTCGTCGTAATACAGAAGCACCACGGTCTTGGCTGAGTCGACGCTTTGGTCGTAATCGGCAACAAGGGGTTGCGAGTTCCTCCCCTGTTCAGACAACAGAAAGCCTTCCAGCTCCTGAAACGACCCCGTCGCAACCCACGGCAGCGGCTACTTCCGGACCGATTCACGAACAAAACAAACGGCTATCTCAGGCCTATGAAAATTGGCGCCAAGCACATCCTCGGGCTTGCGAGGCCTTAGATGGCCTGCCTATTCGCAACAATATTCCAGTGCCCAAAGAAGGCAGTGCAATGCAGGTGACTTTGCCGGGTGCAACTGAAGCCACGACCAGCCATCGCCTTCTGCGCGATGCAATGCGGGACGTGGAAAAGTTCATGACGAATTACGAAAACGCGTTGGCCCTGCGAGCTGGCCGCGGGCAGATGACTCGCATGGCGAGGGCCAAGGCAGTGGGTGCGCGTGTCGGGATTTTCTTTGGAATTATCGCGCTTGCTCGGATGCAAGGCGGAGCTGTCGCTACGGCCGATAAAGCAGTCGAAGACTTAGAAGATACCGTCAATGAGATCACCTCTCCCGAGCCGCGCAAGTTTGCGTTGGGCACGATGGGGCTCGATCTAGTCCTCACTCAGATGGCTAAAGAGTGGGATGAGTATAGCGATACCGGCAAGTTGCCGCGCGCTTTCGAAGGCACCGAATTGCCATGGAAACCCGGATTAGAGGGTAATCGTGCGTTCTTGGCGACAGCTTACAAAAAAGCAGAGGAAGTTTCTGCCGAAAAGCAAACCAGCGTCGGCACGGAATTGTGGATTGAAGTCATTGCTAGTTTGCTTTTACGTGCCGAGCAAAACAAGCCGATGAGCGAACTTTTAGAATTGACCCGTAAGCAATACGGTTCACTCGCGCAAGAATTAGGCGACGATTTACCGCGCTTCTTGCAGGGCAATCCGCATCAGATCTTAGCGGACGCGGTGCAATTTGAAATGCTCTCTTGGCAGTTTGCTGCCGATACATTGTGGTCCAGTTTACAGACCGAAGGCCGCGAGCGTCTCGCTCGTGAAAAAGAATTAGCGGCGAAAGAAGCTGCCGCAAAAGCGGAAGCCGAAAAGAAAGCTGCCGAAACGGCAGCTGCGGCCCCAGCTCAAACTCCAGCTCCAGCTGGCACTCCGGCAGTGGCACCCGCACCGGTTCCGATGCCTGCTGCACCTGCTCAAACGGCTGCGCCAACCCCCGCAGATGTTGCTGGTGGACAGAAAAAAGAGCCAGAAAAATTCCCATTTGATGACATGCCTATGCCTTTTAGCGCAATGCTGCCAGACGGCCTGGAAGACTTAAAAGAAGCACTTGCTGAAGCTCGGCGTGAATCATTGGCAACCGGCAAAAATCTCTATGAGCGTTTTTGGGTGAAAGTATTTACGGCTGCGGAATTGTCTTACAATAAAGACGCTGTAGCTCCCGACACCGTTTCCGATACGAAACGCTTTGAAAATGAAGTGCAGGAAAAATACAAAATCTGGATTCAGCGCCTCGTGTTGCAAACGCCTTCGTTCTACCAAGTTAAAGCACGCCAGCTGGTGCAAGATAACGAAGCTGCGAAAGTAGCTGTGAAGGCTTTGCAAAAAGAGATTGAGATGCGTGATCAGGCGCTGCAAGAGGCTTTGAATAAGATTCCAAAAGATCCATTGCCCATGCCAGCCCCTGTTCCAGGAGCTGCGCAAAACCCTGCCGTGGGAACAACCCCGGCGGATCCAGCCGCTGCACCTGCAGCTGTTCCGACTCCTGAAAAAACAGAAGGCATGAAAAAGGAAGAAGAGAAGGCGGGACCACCCGAGCCAACTCCGCCTAATGGTGCAGCCGCAGCGGGCGAGACTCCAAAGACAGAGCAAAAGCCCATAGAGCCGGCGCCTGCAGAACCAGCTCCACCGAGTGGTGCTGCTCCAGCTGGAGAAAAAACTGCGGAGCCAGCGCCTTCACCGACTCCGCAGCCTTAAACGGTAAGGCTATTTTTTAGCGGGTTTGCTGACGGCTTCCTGACGAAGCGCTTCTTTGTATTTCGCTACGGCATCGGAGAGTTCGTTCTTCGTGCCATACGTTGCTTCGTCCAATGCAATCATCGAATGTGCGAACTCCGAGCCGCCATCCACGGGGGCTAAGAGTCGAGTCGCCTTGTAATCTGCAATGCTCTTCTCTAGCTCTTTTTTCTTCTCGTCTGGAACTTTGCCGAGAGCGTCTTCCCAGCCCTTAATGGCGTCGCGGCTTAGAGTCGCCCACTTTTTCGAAAAGAATCCCTTAAACGGCTTTTTATATTCCACATCAACGCGGCCGATATAAAAGCCTTCTGGGCGTTGGTTGAAAGCAAGTTGCTGGCCTTTGGCAATCATGTCGCCATTCGCCAAAACGCGTTTGCCGTCGGTACCAAAAATCATGCGAATCTCGGGGAATTTTTCTAACAGCTTGAGATTGTCTGTGTGACTGCCCATTTGGCTTAGCACCACAATCCAATCAGACTTTGTCGAGAGGCCTGCTAACTCTTTTTGCAGAGCCTTTATCGGATCTAAGATTTTGCCTTCGGGGAATTTGTACGTCGGAGAAATTCCCGTGACGCCGACTTTCCACGGGCCAACTTGAATCACCGTAGAAGGCGCAAAAATCAACTTACCTGCTTTGTCAGCGAGGTTGGCGCTTACGAATTCAAACTTCGCCTTCTTTTGCAGTTCTTTCAAAAGTGGAATGCCTAGCGAAACATCGTAAGGGCCGGGAGCGAACACGTTCAAACCCGTTAGCGCCATTGCGTCGACAATCACGTGCGCTTTTTTACGCATCGGCTCGCGCTGGTCAGGCTTCACCAGCGGGGAGAGCATGTTGCCTGGATCGACGTAGAGCACGCGGGGATTGGAGGCTTTTAGTTTGCGAACCGCGTTGAGCTCGCGATCAATGCCGCCGAAAGGAGTGGAGTGGCAACCGCAGGGTTCCAGAGAGCCATTCCGCCCAGACTGATAAAGAATCGTTACCGTTGAGTCCGTCACTGGCAAGCTGTCGCCGGCATCGGCCACTTGGGCAGCCGGTTCCGCCGGCTTGCTGCTGCAGCGGCTTGCTACAAGAAACACGGATAGAAGCGGGATAACTAAATAGAAAAAGCGGGGGTTCGATTTCATTTGGGTTCCTAAGGGTTAACGCGAGTTTTGGTTACCGCAACTTCTGGCAAAATTCCATCAACAACGGTTTCTAACGTCTAGTATTTCAAGGCTAACCCAAAAAGGTTGCCTGAACGAGGCCTCTGCCTTATCGTTGATTTAAGTACGTTAGATTCGTTGAGCGAAAGAGGATGACGATGCCAGATATCGAATTTTACAACGTTAAAACTCGCAGCAAAGTAATGGTTCCAGAGAGCCAAATTCAAAAGACTAAGTTTGAGCGCACAGGCAAGAACGGCGCAATTCAAGTTCGTTACGCCGTGAAAGCTGAGTACGAAGGTACAAAGCTCACCAAGTTCGTCTCCAAAGACGCTTGGGACAAGCTTACGGCCCCCGAAGTTAAGTCCTAAGTAGTTCGGGTGGTTTTTTCTGGCTTTGCGCGGAAAAAAAATACTTTTTGTCTGTGGGTCTCCCAATCAGACAAGTCAGATGTACCAAATCTCGGAGTTCCTCAAAGAGGACTTCGAGTGTTTTTTTACACCTTTCTATTGTGACGGGATTTACCGCACCTTCCAGAAACTTGGTTGGCTCGATTTCACCATCATTGGTGGGCAGAATCGCCGCCGCACCGAAGCTTTTCTCGCCGATAAAAAAGTCAAAATCGATTATGCGGGTCAGTCCGGGGATTATGATCTGGCGCTGATTTGCACCGATCTCATGGTCCCCAAAAACCTCTTAAAAAAACCGCTAATCCTCGTCCAAGAAGGAATGACGGATCCTGAGAATATTTTCTTCCACATCGCGCGCGTATTACGTCCGGTGGGAATGCCGCTTTGGATTGCCAGCACGTCTACGACGGGGCTTTCGGATTCGTATGATAAGTTTTGTGTCGCGTCGGATGGTTACCGCGATTTGTTTATTCGCAAGGGTGTAAAGCCCGACAAGATTGCTGTCACCGGCATTCCTAATTTTGATAACTGCCAAGAATACTTAAAAAATGATTTTCCTCATAAGGGCTACGTTCTCGTCGCTACGACTGATACGAGAGAGAATTTAAAATCCGACAATCGTCCGGCGTTTATTAAAAAATGCGTCGAGATTGCGAAAGGGCGGCAGATTATTTTCCGCCTGCATCCGAATGAAGATCCAGTTCGCGGTCGTCGCGAGTGCGCCCAGTATGCGCCGGGTTCTTTGGTCTATGACGTTGGAAATACCAATCACATGGTGGCCAATAGTGAAGTGGTGATCACGCAGTACTCGTCGGTAGTCTATGTGGGAATCGCTTTAGGTAAGGAAGTGCATTCCTACTTCGAGCTCGACTCTTTGCGTCGACTTTGTCCCATCCAAAACGGCGGGACTTCCGCGTCCCATATTGCCAAAGAGTGCCGAAACTACCTATAAATAGTGGGTCGTTGCGAGGAGCGCAGCGACGACGCAATCTTTGCTAGTCGACCTAAGATTGCTTCGCTCGCAACGACTGGTGCGTTCGCAACGACTGGATGTCCATTGAAGGTTCTCACACTCCTGCAGGCTCGCCTCGGTTCGAGCCGTTTTCCAGGAAAAGTTCTAAAGCCGTTGGGAGAAGGCACAGTGCTTTCCGAAATAGTGAGTCGCGTGCGCGCGGCTAGGCTTGCCGGCACAGTGGTGGTTGCGACGACTACGAATTCCCAAGACGACGCTATTGAAACCGAATGCCGAAAACTGGGAGTAGAAGTCTTTCGCGGCCATCCGCTAGATCTTTTAGATCGGCACTACCAGGCGCAGATCCGGTACGGCTCCGACGTGACCGTTAAAATTCCTACTGATTGTCCGTTGATTGATCCCTTGGCGATTGACCACGTGATTGGGGATTATCAGGCAGCGCCCGTGGATTTTGTCAGCAATCTCCACCCGCCGACTTATCCAGACGGCAACGATGTGGAAGTCATGAGTGCGTCCGCTTTAGCTCGGGCATGGAAAGAAGCCTCCAAGCCAATTGAGCGGGAACACACAACTCCCTACCTGTGGGATAGCGGACTTTTTTCGGTTCGAAATGTGACTTGGGAGACCGGACTCGACTATTCTCAGTCCCATCGTTGGGTGCTCGATTATGTCGAAGACTATGTCTTTATACAGGCGCTCTGGGAGCGGCTTGGCAGGCATAAGCCGCTTTTTGGAGTACGTGACATCCTGGACTGTTTGGACGACAATCCCGAACTTCTGGCGATGAACGCTAAATGGGTGGGCGATAGCTGGTACTTGCGTCAAGGTGGCGAGCTTAGGCACGGCTGGAAGCAAACTCCAAAGAGCTAGTTTTAGCAGTATTGGTTTAGCAGCATTGTAAGACGCACTTTAGAGGACAAACAGAAGATGGAAAAAGTTCTAGGCAGACTGAGTGAGCAAGAGGATCAGGAGTTAAAAAATCTCTCCATGCGCGTACGCGAAAATATCGTGCGCATGTCCACTGACGGCGGTTGTTTCTTGGGAGCTTCGCTCTCGGCCGTCGATATCATCGTTTATCTTTACCAGAAGTATCTTCAGATTCCTTCGCTGCAGGATCCTAAGCGCGACTACTTTTTTCTCTCCAAAGGCCACGACGTCCCAGCCCTCTATGGCTTGTTTGCTGAGACCGGGCAGATTGATAAAGAGCGTCTGAAAAATCACTTAAAGCCCAATGATCACATTTACTGGCACCCTAATCGCAATATTCCCGGCGTGGAATTTCATTCGGGCTCGCTAGGACATCTTTTGTCGGTCGGTATGGGTGTCGCGCAAGATGCCAAGTGGAAGGGTGATCCCAATCGCGTTGTCGTGATGGTAGGAGACGGCGAATTAGACGAGGGCTCGATGTGGGAGGGCATGTTGGTTGCCTCCGCTTTGAAATTAAATAACCTAGTTATTGTCATCGATAGAAATGAATTCCAAGCGAATATTCGCACCGAAGAATTGATTCCTTTGGAGCCGCTGGAAGCCAAGTTTGAATCCTTTGGCGTACAGGCGATTCGGATCGATGGGCACAGCTTTACCTCAATGCACGAAGCGTTTTCCAAAGTCCCTCTAGAGGGTACTGGCCCCACAGCCGTCATCTGTAACACGCGACGTGGCAAAGGTTTGCCGTCTATTGAAGCGAGAGCGGATCGCTGGTTCTGCAATTTTTCACCCGAAGAAATCACACAACTTCTTCAGGAATTACACGGCGAGAAGGCTGCTTCTCTGACGTCTGAAACTTTGATTGTGCGCTAACGCACGGGAGAGATTTTCATAATGCCGCAAACATACGAACAGAAGATTTTAGAGATCGCAGGCAAAGATAGCCGCGTCGTCGTCATGACGGCGGAAAACCGAGCCGCCATTCGCGGCGTGCCGGCCGCACTGCCCAATCAGTTTATCGATACGGGCATTACCGAGCAGACGATGGTTGGGATGGCAGCGGGGCTAGCGCTGAGGGGTCGGATTCCAGTAGCTCACGCACTGGCAACGTTTCTCACTCTGCGCGCGTTTGAATTTATTCGCACGGATGTCGGCATTTCAAATCTGCCGGTGAAATTGGTTGGCGCTGTGCCGGGATTTCTGTCGGAATCCAACGGACCCACGCACCAAGCGATTGAGGATGTTTCGATTATGCGCGGCATTCCGCGCATGCAGGTTTTCTGTCCTGCCAGTTACGAAGAGATGGTGAACGGGCTCGAGTCGGTGATTAACGAGCCCAATCCAGTGTATGTGCGGTTTAATTCGCGCCCATCGCCGGTAGAGCATCAGGCTTTCGAATGGGGCAAAGCAGAAGTCTATTCGCCTGAAGCCAAAGACGTGGCGCTTTTGGTTTACGGCACTCTTTTTACTGAAGCTTTGGAAGCCCAGAAGCTTTTGGCAGCCAGTGGAATTTCGGCGCGGCTAGTAAATTTGCGCACGATCAAACCGCTTGATGAAAAAGCAGTTTTAGCTGCATCTACTGAGTGCAAACTCGTTGTGACGATCGAGGATCATTTCCTCACTGGCGGGTTGTTCTCGGTGTTGAGCGAAACCTTGGTACGCAATCGCCTAGTGGCTGATGTGCTGCCAGTTGCACTCGATGGAACTTGGTTTCATCCCACTAGCCTTAAGAACGTATTAGAGACAGAAGGTTTTACGGGTTCTAAAATCGCGCAAAAAATTCAAGCGCGCTTGCGAGAAGTTTCGCTCTAAGAGCGTAAAGGAGTCACGATGCCAAACGGTGTGAAAACAAATTCGGATTATCCAGTTATTGAAAAATCGTTAGCGCTTTTAGAGCGCGCGAAAAAGCGTATTCCTTGCATGACGCAAACGCTGGCCAAGGGTGCAGGGCAGTTTGTGCGCGGAGTGGCGCCAGTATTTGCAGACCGCGCCAAGGGCGCGCGCATCTGGGATGTCGACGGGAATGAGTATCTAGATTTTAATTCTGCGATTGGTCCAATCTCTTTGGGCTACTGTTACGATCGCGTTGATAACGCCATCAAAGAACAATTAGCCAAAGGCATTACGTTTTCTCTCCCGCATCCGCTGGAAGTAGAAGTGGCAGAACTCATCGCTGAGATGGTTCCAAATGCTGAGAGTGTACGTTTCAGCAAAACAGGCGCTGACATGGCGAGTGCGGCAGTTCGTCTGTCACGAGCTTTTACCGGTAAAAACAAAGTCGTCTGCTGCGGCTACCACGGCTGGCATGACTGGTACATCGGCCTAACGGATCGCAACAAGGGTATTCCGGAAGAAATTAAGGCACTCAGTACTACCTGTACTTATAACAACATTGAGTCGGTAGAGGCGGCGATGGACGACGATACTGCCTGCGTTATCTTGGAGCCTTTGCTGTTTGAAGAGCCTAAGGACAACTTTCTTTTTAAGCTCAAAGAAATCTGTAAGAAAAAGGGCGCTCTATTAATTTTCGACGAGATGTGGACTGGCTTCCGCGTGGCCCCTGGCGGCGCGCAAGAGCTCTACGACGTTAAGGCTGATCTATCGACGTACTCCAAAGCAATTGCGAACGGCATGCCGATTTCAGTCCTAGCGGGACGCGCGGATGTCATGAAGCTTTTAGAAAAGGACGTTTTCTTCTTCACTACTTTTGGCGGGGAAGCGCTTTCCTTAGCTGCGACGAAAGCAACAATGCTCGAAATTCGCGAGAAGAACGTTCCCAAGTATTTGAATGACCTGGGCGATAAATTAAAAGCCGGTCTCAATGAGCTGGCGACAAAGTTGGAGATGCCCTACATCAAGTGCATCGGCCTCGGCTGCCGCACATTGCTGATGATCTCTGCCGATGCGGGCAATCAGCTGGAAACTAAATCGTTAGTGCAGCAAGAGCTCATCAAAAGGGGAATTATCTGGACTGGTCAGCACGCGCTGAACTTCTCTCACACCCAAGCGGATATCGACTACGCCTTGCAAGCGTATGGCGAAGTTTTGCCGATTTTGAAAAAGGCTGTCGACGATAAAAACGTAAAGAGCCTCATTCGCGGCGAGACCATCGAGCCGTTGTTTAGAACTCTTACGGGAACCATTCCGCAGAAAGCGAAAAGCTAATGCTCGCGGAATTTTCATTGGCCGACAAAGTAGCGTTGGTGACCGGTGGCGTCGGTCTCTTAGGACGCGAGCATTGCCGCGCACTTTATGAAGGTGGAGCTCGCGTTGTAGTGGCTGATATCGACGAGAGTGCAGCGCGTGATTTCGCTGGTTCTCTAGGCGAGCGCGCGATGGGCGTCGCCTTGAATGTCGCAGACCTAGCGTCGGCGAAGTCGGCCCAGACACGTGTCGAGCAAGCGTTTGGAACCGTGAATGTGCTGGTGAATAATGCCGCCATCAACGATCGTTTTGAATCGCCAGAGCTAGCACTCGAGCAATCGAGTTTTGAAAAGTACCCACTCGAGCTGTGGACGAAGATGCTCGAAGTGAACGTCACAGGAACTTTTGTTTGCTCGCAGGTTTTTGGTATTCCGATGGCCGAAGCGGGTAAGGGCAGCATTATCAATGTCGCCTCTACTTATGGCGTTGTTGCTCCGGATCAGGGACTTTACCTGCGTAAGAACGGCGAGCGGATGTTCTATAAATCCGCTGGATACCCCGCGACCAAAGGTGCGGTGATTTCGTTTACTCGCTTTCTCGCGGCCTACTGGGGCGAAAAAGGTGTTCGGGTGAATACACTTTCTCCGGGTGGAGTAGAAAACTCACAGGACAAAGAGTTTGTGGAGAATTACAGTGTGCGCACGCCGCTTAAACGCATGGCGAGCCCCCGGGATTACCGAGGAGCACTAGTATTTTTAGCAAGCGACGCGTCAAATTATATGACCGGCGCAAATCTCATAGTCGACGGCGGCTGGACCGCTTGGTAGTAACTAGACGTAACTTTTAGAGAGGGAAGACATATGACAAACCATCCAGAAAAAGTGAAAATCGGTGAGAAGCTCGTAGGGTTTGGAGAGCCTTCCTACATCATCGCAGAAATTGGCATTAACCATAACGGCTCGCTCGATCTCGCGATGCAGATGATCGATGGCGCGGCAGCAGCTGGCTGCGACGCTGTGAAGTTTCAAAAACGCACTCCTGAAATTTGCGTTCCTCTCGACCAATGGAATATCGAACGTGATACGCCTTGGGGCCGCATGACGTACATCGAGTACCGTCGCAAAGTAGAATTTACGGCAGCTGATTACGATAAAATTGACGGCCATTGCCGCCAAAAGGGAATCCACTGGTTCGCATCCTGCTGGGATGAGCCGAGTGTCGATTTCTTAGAAAAATTTCGCCCTGTTGCTTACAAAGCGGCTAGCGCTTCGTTGACCAATCACAGCTTGCTCAAAAAAATGAAAGCAACTGGTAAGCCGTTGATGATTTCGACGGGCATGTCGACGATTGAAGAGATTGATGCTGCGGTGCAAGCTGTCGGAACAGAAGGCCTCTTGATCGCGCACTCCACCTCCGCGTATCCTTGCAAGGTAGAAGAACTCAATCTGCGTATGATTCCGGTTTTGGCCGCAAAGTACCCAACCGTAAATATTGGCTACTCTGGGCACGAAACGGGCCTTATTCCTACAGGAGCTGCAGTGGCTCTTGGTGCTACGTTCTTAGAGCGTCACATCACTCTTGATCGCGCGATGTGGGGAACCGACCAAGCCGCTTCTGTAGAAATCGTAGGACTGCAGCGCTTAGTGCGCGATGTCCGCGATATCGAAGTTTGCTTGGGCGATGGCGTAAAGAAAGTTTACGAATCCGAGATGAGCTCTTTGAAGAAGCTCCGCGGCGCACCGCAGGTAGAATCTTCTCGTCGGCCAGAATCGACGTTATAAAAATACGTTGTAAAAAAACAAAATCAGTCCTGCACACAGAGGATCATAGCGAACGATGACGTTGCAACAACTTGAGATTGTAGCACCCATTTTCACTTTGTCGGCTGGAGCCATTTTTCTCATTCTGGAACGCATCTTCCCGTACAACAAAGGCCAGCGGGCCTTTCGGGAGGAGTTCTGGAGCGATTTAATTGGCTATGGTTTGATTCAGAGCTTGGCGATGGGCTACGTAATTTCGGCGCTGATCTACTACATCGATCACCACACCGATCTTTCACGTTTGCGTCTTGTCAGTGACTGGCCGATTTGGGCGCAGGTCGTGCTGTTTGTGATCTGGCACGATTTCAATACCTACTGGATCCACCGTACCCAACACGGTTCTAAGTACCTATGGCGCACCCACGAAGCGCACCATTCCAGCAAAGACGTGGATTGGGCTTCAGGGATTAAGTCCCATTCGGGCGAAATCCTGATTTACCAGACCATAGAATACCTACCGATCGTGTTGCTCGGAGCCGCACCGGAAGTCCCGCTCTACAAGGGGATGGCTAACGCAGTTTATGGCATGTACATCCACTCCAATTTGAACTGGAGAATGGGCAGATTACTGTGGATTTTAAACGGTCCGGAGCTGCACCGCTGGCACCACGCCAATGACGATGAGAAGGCCTTTAACCGCAATTTCGCTACCAAATTTACTGTGTGGGATTGGGCATTTGGGACGCTTTTCCACCCAAAAGGCAAGGTCGCGACCCAGTACGGTCCAGAGGATCCCAGGTTTCCCAAGGGCTATATAAGGCAGCATTTGTTTGCTTTTCGGCCTTTTCCCAGGCAAACCAGCACCCCACCCAAGCCCGAGCTTGCTAGCGAAAGCGCTTGAATTCTACGGACCTTACGACTACTCCAGAGTCCGTTCAGTCTTTTTTTGGGGAGTCACCTTAGCAACTCTTTTGAGCTAAGGCAGGTTAGCAAATGGTTAGAGTCTTTATACTGATAGGCCTTTTGCTGCAGGCATCGCTTGTAGCAACTCAACGCCCGCTCATACAGCCAGCTGTAGAGCGCGTCGTCGAGACATGCGGTCAGGATATCGCTGCCAGAGCACTCGTTGAGCACCTGCCGACGGAATTTGATGGTGTTCGCTGGGCCGGGTTTTTCCCCCCAGCTAGCCCCTTGTTGATTGGTTCGATTTTGGACCAGTACGAGCAATACGGAAAAAATCCCCCCGATTTTTCAAAGCGCAAATTACGTAAAGCCAAAGCTCCGGACATCTCAGAATGGGCATGCACTCACGAGGGCGCGAGTGAGACTCCTGCCGAATTTCGTTCTCGCAGCGTGCAAGCTTGGAACGCAACAAAAACGCCTCCCGCTGCCGCTGCATTTAGTTCCAAAATCGCTAGCTTGGGGTACGACGGATTTTCTCCGCTGCACTGGTTTACGAGCGGTGCTGGTAACTGGCGTCGTGGCGGCGGTTTGGTAAAGGCGAATTTGCCGCTGAATCTCCACCAGGTTGTTACACCTGAATTGTGGACAGAGGTTGTTGCTCTGTCTGAATTCGTATCGGCCGATCACACACATCGCCGCGATATCTATGGATCGGCAGTAGCGAACCAGCCTACGTACTTAAAATATCTGCACGTGCAAGATATCGAGCCCGCCGAAAAGCGCATGCGCGAAATTATTCTCGAAGCCAAATCCAGCACGGTGGCTATCAATCCGCTTGAAGCGAAACTGGCGCAAGTGGCAGTGCTCAGTGCTGTGACTCGTCGGTACATTCATTTTGATGTGTGGAGTAGTCGAGCGACTCACAATGAAATCCAGACCGCTTTGGTCGATTTCAAAGCGAACTACCACTACAAAGTTTTTGTCGATGACAGAGAGCTCAACTCCGTCATCCACGACATGATTGAGCGCTACATTGCCGCCAGCGAATTGCTCAATGAAACGCACCTCTTTGGTTATCAGGTCGAAATATGGCCATTGCATCCAGATGCAACCAATCCTCAGATGCTGTTTGATGAAGCAGCTAACGGCGAGGGCGCGGGACGTGCCTTTACAGTAATGAATGCGACGGGTCGCCGTGCGCAATTAAAAGCACGTGGTGTAGAACACTGGATGTTTCAAAATATCGAAGTGTTGAGCATGGACCTATTGGCGCAATACGGCGCTTTCCTCAAGCTTGATAAACCAGTGGGCGTTGTCGTGGTGCCAGAAAAAGACGGCTACACGGGTGGTTTCCCGTACATCGAAGATATCGACGATAGTTCGCTGGTTCGTTTGTACGAAGGCATTGGCGTTCCTAAGGAGCTCCGCTCGGGCGGCCCTGGTGATTATTTTAATACCAATACGATCTTTCACTCGTTGGATCTGAACGATGTAGCGAGCTTAGATTTTGAACCAAATAAACCGGGTCGACGTGGTGGACGAGTGACGCTCGCTAAGATTAGCTTGGCGCATTTGACGCACACCAATCTTACCGGCCTGATTGGTGATGATATCGGCAATGGATATCAAAATTTCAAATATCTCACCGACTACGCAAAAGACGGCGTGGCAACGCTGCGGCTGTTTCGGCAAGCGCTAGTACGTGAGATGGGCTCCATGCGCTCTAACGTACGTCGCTTTGATCCGTCTGCCCGTTCTGCAAATTAATTTGCTTTCCAAAAAGACAGCGCAAAGTGGTTAGATTGGTCTTTAGGTCCGTTCTTGGGTATCATCGTCTTCAACGTGATGCTGTTTTCTACAAATACATTTCGGCTGGTTCTTGTCTCTTTCATTGCTTGTGCTCCATTATTAGCAAGCGAAGAAACCGTTGCTGATTCAGAGCGCGAGTTAGCGGCCGCAAAAACTGTACAACGTAAGTGGCTCGAGCGTTTTGATGTAAAAGTCGGCGATAACCCGTTAAAGAATGGCTGGGAAGGCGGAAACCTCGAGGACGGAAAACTCGATTTCCAATATATCTGGCAATTAGGCAATACTTTCCTACGCAGTCGTTGGATTCCCGGCACCGAAGCAAATGCGCTAAAAAAATCTTTTGATTGGGACATCGGTGAATTTCCCTATCTCAAATGGAAATGGCGTGTTCAGAAATTTCCCACGGGCGCCAAAATTCTCGAAGGCAAAAAATCCGATGCAGCGGCTCAGGTCTATCTGTTGTGGAAGGGTTTCCCGACCTACTACGTGATTAAATATTTTTGGGCGACTGATGACACCGTCGGCACTTTGCTTGAGCAGGGCACTCCTTTGATTGGTAAACTGCGCGGACTTGTAGTTCGCTCCGGTGGCAAGCCAGGTGAATGGCACACTGAGACCCGCAACGTCGCTGAAGATTTTAGAAAGTATTTTGGCGGCGATCCGCCGGGAAAAGTTCGCGGCATTGCAATCTTGTCTGATGCCGACGAAACCAAGACCCAATCTGAAGCAGATTACGACGATCTAGCGGTTTCGAAGAAGCCCTAGGCCCCCTAGGTAAAAGCGAGCGGCTGCTCGTGAAGCGCGTCGACTAAGAGCTGTTGATAATTCAAATCCGAAATTTCAATCGCTCCCAAACTCTCCAAGTGCGGAGTGAGGAACTGCACTTCCAGTAACTGGTAGCCAGCGGCGTTAAGCCGCTCAATGAGAAAATAGAGTGCGGCTTTGGAGGCATCGGTCTTGCGGTGGAATTTGGATTCGGCAAAGAACGCGGCACCAAAACTTACTCCGTAAACACCGCCGACCAGCGTCTTATCCTTGGGATTCCAGATCTCTACGCTGTGTGCGCGGCCCTGGCGGTGGAGTGCACCATAAGCTTCGAAGAAGTCCTCAGTCATCCAATTGCCCTCTTCGCGATCGCCACATGCGCGCATGACTTCTAGAAACGCGCGGTTGTAGGAGACGTGTGGCTCGAAGTTGCGAATGCTTTTCTTTAAGCTCTTAGAAACTTTGAAGTTATCGAGCGGCAAAATCGCTCTCGGATCAGGGCGATACCACAGGACTTCTTTTGTCTTTGGATCGGCCATGGGGAAATAGCCGTTGGTGTAGGCGCGCGCTAAGAGGTCAGTCGTTAGCGGATTTTTCGAACTAGCTCCCAAGCTAGACCTCCCAAAGTGGCCTTGGGTCCCTCGGGCAAAGCGATGGTTTCACCCGATGGAGTGAGGAACCAGAGCCGATTGTTATCGGAATCGGGCCCCGATTGAGGACTCACTAAATTCAAAAAAATCGCGTCGGCTTTCTTATTCAACATCTTCTGGCGGGCACGTTCTATCGCTGCTTCGAGGTTTCCCGTTTCGAGTGAAAAGGCGACGACAGTTTGATTCGGTTGCTTTTTCTCGGCATACAATTGCACAAAATCAGGAACCGCTTGTACTGGAAGCAAAAGTTCGGACTGCGTGACACCGCCCGCAAAAATATCTTTTCGATCCATTTTCTTAGCAGGAGAGGCGCCTTGCACAATTTGGAAATCCAGAACAGCAGCGGCGCTAATAAATATGTTTGCGAGTGGAAAATATTTTTCGAGCAATGCGCTGTACTCTTGTGGCGTCTCGTACCGAAACACTTCGCAGATGGATTCGAACTCTGATTCCACGTTGCAGTCGACGGGCCCCAAGATGGCGCCAACGCGGGTTCCGGAGCCGACGGCTGCTTTTGCAAGCGCCAATCCCATTTTGCCGCTGGAGCGATTCTGGAGAAAACGCACAGAATCTAACGGCGAGCGCATAGGTCCTGCGGTGATGAGAACACTTTTGGACGGTTTTACGGGTTTAGACATCGAGTAGTTAAAATATGCTACGGCAAAGATAATTCAATGGCCATAAGACTGACTAGGCGATTTGAGCTAAAATAAGACAGAGGTTCTAAGCGTGGGAAGACTCAAAAAACAGGCAAAACCAGCCGCATTCTTCATTGGTTTAAGCAGTTTTGCGTTGTGCCTCGGATTAAGTGTTTTTACCGCTCATTTACTGCGTCGCGCCAGTTGGACCAGCGTTTTAACCGCTGAAACTCTGAGTGATAACCTGGGTAGCGTACTTCGCTCGGGCGACTTGCCAAACCCTCTCCAAGTCGAAGTTCCCCGCAAAGAGGGGCGCCAAACGGTGAGGATGAATTATACCGTTGATCCAGAGATGCAGGCTTGGTCTTGGAAGTTAGTGAAGCAATACCATCCCGACTATGCGGCGGTTGTTCTCCTAGACGCCCAAACGGGAGAAATTCTGACGCTGCTAAGTTTTAGTGAGTTTCCAATTTCTCAGCACCTGGCTTTAGAAGCTTCGTTCCCCGCAGCGAGCGTTTTTAAGATCGTCACCGCCGCTGCCGCAATAGATCAAAAAATTCTGGAGCCCGAAAGCGTTGTCACGTTTCACGGCTCCAATCACACGCTCTATCGTCGAAACGTGTACGGCAACGAGAGTAACCGTTGGGTGCGTCAGATGACATTGATCGACGCGTTCGCACGCAGCGTGAATACTGTCTTTGCCAAGATCGGTATGTTTATGCTCTCGCCAGTTCACCTGCAGGAGTATGGCAAACGTTTTATGTTTAATCGCGACATTGCCACAGACATTCCCATTAAGCGCGGGCATTTACAGGACCCGCTGACAAGTGATTGGGAACGGGCGGAAGTGGCATCGGGATTTAATCGCGTTTCACTTATGAGTCCTATTCAGGGCGCACTTATTGCGGCTAGCATCGCTAATGACGGCGTGATGATGCGGCCCTATTTGATTAAATCGGTGCGAGATGAAGAGGGGAATCGTCTCTATCTTGGAGAATCTTCTGTTCTAGAAACGCCCATTCGTCCGGAAACTGCGGAGGCCATGCGCACACTAATGCGCAGAACGGTCCAAGCGGGGACGAGTCGCGCGACGTTTCGCACGCTGGTTCGGCAACGCCGTTTTCAAGAAGTGGAATTCGGCGGTAAGACTGGCTCACTCATGAGCATGAGTCCTAAGGGCAAATGCGATTGGTTTGTGGGCTATGCTTTGGCGGGTGGTCGTAAGCTCGCTGTTTCTGTGATGTCCATTCACGGCGAATTTTGGCGCGTGAAATCTTCCTACCTGGCTCGTGCCATTCTGGAGCAATACCTCCGCAGTCACGGCACCGTTTTATAGTTTCCTTCCAAATCGATTAATGACAATCTTCGCCCTTAAAAGGGTGAAGAGATGTCCGCTCCGTATGCAATTCACTGGTTCCGTCGTGATTTAAGACTCGTCGACAATCCTGCATTAGACCATGCGATTCGGAAGTACCGTGGCCGTGTGGTTGGACTTTTTAGTTTTGACTCGGGATTCTTGGCCAGGGCTGATTTCTCTCACTCACGGTTTGGCTTTTTCCTGCAGACTCTTTCGCTTTTACAGCATCAAATGCGTGAGCATGGCGGCGACCTTCTGGTTGTCGACGAATTGCCGGTTTCGGCATTTGAACGCATTATTTCTGATGCGAAAAAATCAGGCACAGCGCCGGCAGAAGTAACGTTCAATCGCGACTACGAGCCGTTTGCGCGCAAACGCGACAAGGCGGTGACGGATTTACTTACAAAGCAACTGGGCGTTGAAGTCTACACCGATCGCGATCACCTTTTGATTGAGCCTGAAGAATTTTTGGAAGGGCTAGGCCGCGGCCCTTACCAGGTGTTTTCTCCCTTTCAGCGACGTTGGATGGAGCTGTTTCGCACCCCCGAAATTCAAGTGCGGTTGCGACCGACCGAGACTGTTTTTAAGGGCAAAGTATTTCATCTGGAGTGGAAAGACGTTCTAGGCAAGCGGTTGCCGCCTTGTGCGTTGGAATCTTTTGAGAACAAAAACTCCAAGCACGTATTGATCCCTTTACCGAAGGCGGGTGCCGAAGCCGCGCAAGCAAAAGTAAAAGCATTCGCTCCTAAGATCGGCGCTTATGCGGTCGATAGAGATATCCCAGGCACGGCTGGCACCTCGCAGCTCTCGATCTATTTTAAGAATGGCAGCATCACCGGGTGGCAAGTGATTCGGTCGCTGGGGTTAAAGCCGTTTGGCAAAAAGCCTGTGAGTAGTGCTGATAAGTACCTAAGCGAATTGATTTGGCGGGAGTTCTACTACCACATTCTGTATTGGTTTCCGGAAGTGGAGAAGACCGCCTTCAATGCGAAATACGCCGACATAAAATGGAAAAATAGCGAGAAGTGGTTCACGGCCTGGAAACAGGGCAAGACGGGATACCCAATCGTAGACGCCGGGATGCGCCAGCTAAATGAGACCGGGTGGATGCATAACCGCGTGCGCATGATCGTGGCGAGTTTCTTGACCAAAGATCTGCTTATCGATTGGCGTTGGGGCGAGCAGTACTTTATGGAGAAACTACTCGACGGAGATCTCGCACCCAATAACGGCGGCTGGCAGTGGGCCGCATCCACGGGCTGCGATCCCCAACCTTATTTCCGTATCTTTAATCCCTATCTGCAGAGTAAGAAATTTGCTGCAGATGGCGAATACATCCGACGGTTTGTTCCGGAACTAGCAAAGCTCGATGACAAAATAATCCATGAGCCTGACGGCGTGTCGGGTTACCCTAAGCCGATTGTAGATCACTCACTTCAGCGCGATTTGGCGCTAGCGCTCTACACTGAAGGAGCTAAGTAATGACTCAAACTCCAGGCCAGCAACTAACTCTCCGCCATGCCGCGATTGCCGTGACGGATATGAAGCGGTCGCTGGATTTCTATATTCAAGTCTTGGGATTTCAAGGCTATCGCACCACAGATAGCGATTGGGCGATGGTGAGTCGATTGGGAACGACGCTGAGTCTTGTGCGCGTCATGAAGAAAGATCCCGTATCGTTTGCGGCTGCAAAGGGTTCGCACCCCGCGCATCTGGGGCTAGTAGCGACCAGTAACGAAGCTGTCGATGGATTTCATACTAAGCTCAAGTCGATCGAAGGCATTCAAAGGGGCTCGATTGAATCGCACCGCGACGGTAGCCGCGGATTTTACTTCACCGATTTCGACGGCAATCAGTTTGAGATTATTTTCATTCCCTATCGAGATGCAGCCCAGCCTGTATCGACTGCAACTGTGTTGATTGCGCATGGTAGTCGAGACGAGAAATGGCAGAAGCCATTTCGAGCTTTGAAGGAACGTGTGCAGGCGCATTTGGGTAAAAATGCGTCGGGTGAAAATGCCACGGTCGAACTCTGTTACATGGAATTCTGCGAGCCGACGCTGGAGCAGGTGGTGGAAGCGATTGTGGCGCGGGATAAAAGCGTGGAGATCACTCTGATCCCAGTGTTCTTAGCGAGCGGTGGGCATGTAGACCGAGATATCGTCGAACAAGCGCAAGCTGTGCGGAAGAAATTTGGCTGCAAGATGAATGTAAAGCCGCCCCTAGGAGAGCATCCCGGCGTGGCGGAGGCCTTTGCCTCGGCAATCGTAGACGCAGTTCGCTAGCTGCTAGGGTTGTTTTACCAGGCCTTGAGCTTTGACTTGAGTTCCCACGTTGCCATCGTGCACTTCGAAAATCGCTTGGTATTGGCCAAACGTTTCTCTTCCAGGAACTCCAGTGACTTCGCCGGTAGCACTCACGCGCATCCAATTCGGAGCGAAAACCTTTCTAAAAGTTAGCTTATCGCCCTGAGCGTCGCGGAAGAGGGGAGCTAAGTGGAAGAGAAAAAGCTCGTCCTGATACGCCGTAGGAAGGTGGATGTTGTTATTTCCGCCCGCTGCAGTGGGCGCGGAGTTAGCGCCTTCAATCTGCAAGCTTACGTTGGCAACTGCGTTTCCGCCCGCACCATCATCTACGCGGACTTGCACCGTGTTGCGACCTTGATCGGCCGCAGCTGGTTGCCCAAACACCTTGCCTGCAGGATCAATCACAATCCATCCTGGACCTGAGACTTTGGAAAACTTCAGCTTTTGGAACTTATCGATATCGTCAGCATTCTGAGAGAAATCTGCTGAGTAGATTGTATTGGCGCGTCCGCGGCCCAATTCAATTTGATTTTGTTTCCAGTGCGGCGGGGTGTTTTTAAACGTTACCTTGATGGTTACTCGCGCCACTGAGCCTTTTTGATCGTTCTGCGCTTGGACTTTCAGAACGTATTCGCCGGCTTGTTCGTCTTTGGGCTGTCCAGAAACAATACCGTCGACAGAAACAGTGAATAGGTCGGAGCCCGAACGCTTGCCAAAGGCAACTTTGAGGCTGTCTAGATCTTTTACGTACTTATTAAGATCGAGTCTGAAGTTTTCTCTGGTGAGGGCTTCAACGGTAAACTCTTCTTTTTCCCACTGTGGTGGGCGAGAATCGCGGTTTACCGAGAGCTCTAACTGACCGCGCGTCTTGTCTTTGCCGTCAGAAACCAAGAAGCCAACTGAGTGCTTGCCGATTTGTTTGAATCCGGGATTGAGAGCCAAACTGCCATTGTTGGAGAGGGTGATCCAATCGACTGGCTTCTCCAGGCCAAAAACGCGGGTATCTTTTTCGTCCGCATCGCGCGTGTAACGTGATTGCATCAGATCGAGCGTCACGGGTTGGCGTTCCTTCAACTCCAAAACCAAAGCCTGCGCCATAATCTCGGGCGGGTGATTTTTGAACTCTACGTCGATTTCGACGATTTTTTCAGCGGGTACGAGACCATTATCGGCGACGAGGGTGAAAGTGTTTTTTCCCACGGCGCTATCGGGTGGAGTGCCGGTGAGTTCTCCAGTGGGGGCAACGTTTAACCAACTGGGGCCACTGCGTTTGGCAAAGCGCACAGGCATGCTGTCTAAATCGCGTACCTGTTTGCCGACCGAGCCCGTAAATCCTTCACGAGCGCGCGAGCGAAAGGCAATTGGATCCTTGGCCCATTCCGAGGGTCTAGGATCGCGTTGGATCTCAATCGCAACGTTAATCGGTACGTTGAATTTCGAATCGGTTACGACGAGTGGGAGCGTTTGCATGCCGACTTGCGATAGCTGCGGACTTAAAGTCATGGTGCCATTCTCATTTAAAACAGCCCAAGCGGGGGCCTTGTCGGCCCAACGGAATTTTAAAGAGTCGTTGTTGGGATCAGAAACGTACTTTGGATTGTTCAGAGCAATTGAAAGCTGCGAGCGCTCCTTCATTTTAAAATGCAGTTCTGCGGCGTGTGCCTCGGGCGGGTACGCCTTGAGAGTGACTTTGATCTCGGTTTCTAATTCAGCAGAGGCCTGACCATCGGTCACGCGCAAGCGCACAGGGTGAGAGCCTACGTGGTCACGCTCGGGGGTTCCGACTAGTTTTGAGCCTTCAAGATGCAAGAACTTAGGAAGTCGGCGCGCCTCAAATCCAAGTGCGTCTTTGTCGATATCGTCGGCTAAAGTCTTTAAGTCGAGCGCGTACGGCGTAGATTGTGGGGCTTCGGTGAGCGACGGGGAAGTGTTCCAAGTCGGGGCGTGGTTATCGACTCCTAGTTCGAGCCGAGCCGTGTCTGACATTTTACCGTCGGAGACTGTAATCTTCCAACGATGGCTGCCAGTGAATTGCGGTTGAATCACAGCGCGGATAATTCCATCTGCGCCTACAGAGAGCCAGGGCGGACCCGAGCCGGGAGTTATTTCAAATTGTAGTTTGTCGCCATCTGGATCCACCACTTGAGTGGCTAGGTCTTTGTATTCGTATCTCTGATTGCTAGTGGCGCGCGGCAACTGGACTAGTTCTTGTTTCCATTGCGGTGGCTTATTGATTTTCTCAGTCGTGACTGAGAACCGCGCCACATCTTTAAATACCTGGCCATCGACTTCGGTCTGCAATTCGACATCCCAGCTTTTTTTGCCGATGTCTTTGCGACGAGGAATACCGCGGAATTTGCCGTCCCAGGATAGCTCTCCCCAAGTGCCGGAACTCTCTAAAATACGAAAGCGGGTGCGGGCGGCTTCTGGATTATCGACCATGGTGGCTGCGTCGATTTCATAGAGGTAATTGCCGTCTTCTTTGGCGACGGGCATGTCGAATTCTTTTTTCTTCCAGTGACTGGCCAAAGGCACTTTTTTCACTCGGCCGCGCACGCGTGACTCGGCTTTGCCGCCGTAGTTCGATGTTACCCAAACCCGAAAGTCTAGGCGTTTGCCAATTTGAGAGCGATCCGGCGTGCCGGTCAACATGCCGTCAGCAGAGAGCTTGAGCCATGCGGGCATTTCATCCTTGGGGTGAACGCGAAAGGCGACAGTACCTAAATCTGGATGGCGCGTCTTAGCGCGCAAAGAGAGTTCGATTTTTTTTCTCTCTTCAACTTCTCCGATATCAAATTCCGCTGGGAGCGCGGGAGTAACAAAGACATTCAACACCAGGCGACCATCAGCCGCAGGAACATTTAATTTTTTTTCGCGGGCTCGAAAGGTAATAACCACGGGCCCTAAGTCTTTGGCGGGAGGAGTGCCGAAAATCGTGTCGCCTTTTAATCTCAACCATCCCGGGGCGTCGACCAGTGTGTACTCGATGTCGCTTGTCACCTTGTGAGTGATTTCATCGCTGAGGTCTCGTTCGTATTCGGTGCCGGCTTCGATGGAGACGCTTTCAGATTCTTTTAGTGTGACCGCCCAGCTTGTATACGAAACGAATAGAAATACAGCGGCTGAGATCAAGAGGCGCACGGTGTTCTCGTTTTTTGTAGTTACCTAAGACGAAGAAAGGTTCCCTCTATTATGCCGGAAAACGAATACGTTTTAGATAAAAACCAAGTCCTGACGCAAAGGTGCATAACTCGCTGCGCTATCTTCTGCCGTTACCGATTTCCCCTGTATTTGATATATCTTATTGCCGAATTCATATTTGCTTGTGAAAGGAGAAAAAAATGGGGGCGCAAGCATTACATGGGGACAGTTCAAACTTTATGACTGCACTGGAAAAGTACGGCATCGGGGTAAAAAACATCGTTCGAAATGCGGGGCCAGCTTTCTTATATGAAGAAGCTTTACGCATGGAGGCAAGCTCGGTCATCACCGACTCAGGAGCACTCGTTGCGTACTCCGGCGGTAAAACGGGCCGCAGTCCGAAGGACAAGCGCATTGTAGAAAGCGCGCCGAGTAGAGAACACATCTGGTGGGGAGATGTGAATATCAAGATGGATGAGCATACGTTTCTCATTAATCGCGATCGCGCAATCGACTATCTCAATACCAAATCAAAAATTTATATCGTCGACGGTTTTGCGGGATGGGATCCAAAGTACCGCATCAAGGTGAGAGTTGTTTGCTCACGTCCGTACCACGCACTGTTCATGCACAACATGCTGATTCGTCCAACCAAGGACGAAGTCATGCTGTTTGGCGAACCAGATTACGTGATCTTTAACGCTGGAAGTTTTCCGTGCAATCGTTTGACGTCGTATATGACATCAAAAACCAGCGTCGATCTGTGTTTTGAAAAAAAGGAGATGGTAATCCTTGGAACTGACTACGCCGGCGAGATGAAAAAAGGCGTATTCACGATCATGAATTACCTGATGCCCCTAAAGGGGGTGCTGTCTGCGCATTGCTCGGCAAACGAAGGCCCGAAGGGCGACGTCACACTATTCTTTGGTTTATCGGGAACAGGTAAGACAACTCTATCTGCCGATCCCCATCGCAAACTCATCGGCGATGACGAGCATTGCTGGAGTGATGACGGTGTCTTTAATATCGAAGGCGGATGTTATGCAAAATGCATTTCGCTCTCGGCAGAAAAAGAACCTGATATCTATTCTGCGATTCGTTACGGCGCGCTTCTAGAGAACGTCGTAGTCGACGGAACCACGCGAGCTGTGAACTACGAAGATAGCTCGATTACCGAAAATACTCGTGCGTCTTATCCGATTGAATTCGTGAAGAACGCCAAGATTCCGTGTCAGGGTCCGCATCCAAAGAACATCGTGTTTCTCACAGCAGATGCATTTGGTGTGTTGCCTCCGGTCGCTAAATTAAATCCTGAACAGGCGATGTATCACTTCATCAGTGGTTACACGGCAAAAGTTGCCGGCACAGAAATGGGAGTGACGGAGCCGCAAGCAACGTTTAGCTCGTGTTTTGGTGCTGCATTTATGGTTTGGCATCCAAGCAAGTATGCCGAACTTCTCGCCGACAACATGCGCAAGCATGGTTGCCAGGCGTGGCTTGTGAACACTGGTTGGACGGGTGGAGCGTATGGAGTGGGTAGTCGCATGTCGATCAAAGACACGCGCGCCATTCTCGATGCAATTCATTCAGGGGAGTTGGAGAAGGCGAAGTTTACCAAGGATCCCGTATTCGCATTAGCGATCCCGGATGCAGTAGCAGGGGTGAATGCCACTGTATTGAATCCCAGGAATACCTGGAAGTCGCCGACAGAGTACGACAATACGGCTCTCAAACTTGCGCAGCTATTCAGAAAGAACTTCACTAAGTTTGAATCTGGATGTTCACCGCATGTGCTGGAGGCCGGTCCAAGTTTATAAATAAAAAAGTAACCGAATAAACCTTATACGACACTCGAATGGACTTATGAGAAATTTGGACCACCTTAAACAAGACATCCCAGCTGGGATCGTAGTCTTCTTAGTGGCATTACCCCTCTGTTTGGGAATCGCAATGGCATCGGAGGCGCCGCTTTTCGCCGGAGTGATCACGGGAGTAATAGGAGGATTAATCGTATCCTTACTATCCGGGTCACAACTAAGCGTCAGCGGTCCAGGCAATGGAATTACTGTCATCGTTGCCGCAGCAATCCACCAACTGGGAAGTTACGAAGCATTTCTATGTGCGGTGGTAATCGGAGGGCTTTTCCAATTGATCCTGGGGCTTGCAAGAGCCGGATCGTTAGCGGGGTATTTTCCCAACGCGGTGATCCAGGGGATGCTTGCGGCGATCGGGCTCACGATTATACTGAAGCAAATTCCCCACGCGTTGGGAGGAATGCCTCACTTCGAAAATGAGTTAGCGTTTTTAGATTTTGTCCCACAACACAACACAATCGGACACATTTTAAACGCCGTGATGTCCTTGAGCCCTTCGGCTCTTACCATTTCGTTGGTCTCCATTTCATTGCTTCGCTTTTGGGATAGTCGCAAGGTGAAAAGTTCGGTGTTGTCGCTAGTACCAGGACCGCTGGTCGTTGTGTTTTTGGGCGTGTTATTAAACCAACTCTTTCACACCCAATTTCCCGGGATGGGATTGTTGGCTGAGGATGGTCATCTGGTTCAATTGCCTAGGATCACCGGTATTAGTTCTTTGCTGGGCGAGCTGCGCTCCCCAAACTTCGCATTTTTTCTGTCTAAAGAAGCTTGGATAGTCGGTATTACTATCGCGATGATTTGTAGCATTGAGACGCTACTTTCCGTTGAGTCTACAGATAAGATGGATCCGCTAAAGCGCGTCTCCAATAACAATCGAGAGTTGTTAGCGCAAGGTACCGGAAATATTCTCGCAGGCTTGCTTGGTGGAATTCCGATGACCTCCGTAATCGTCAGAAGTTCTGCAAATATCTACGCTGGTGCTAAAACGCGTTGGTCATGTTTCGTGCACGGACTAATTTTGCTGGTGGCGGCACTTGCGATCTCGGATCTGCTCAACATGATTCCTATTGCGAGTTTGGCAGCTGTGCTTATTCATGTCGGCTCCAAATTGGCGAGTCCGTCCATCTTTCGCAAAGTTTACCGAGAGGGGCTGAGCCAATTTGCCCCATTTATGTTTACGATTGTGGCCGTTATTTTTACCGACCTTTTAAAGGGAGTGATCTTGGGCCTGGTAGTGGGGCTCGGGTTTGTTATTAAGACAAGCTACTATTCTGCAATTACTGTTGTCAGGGATAAGCGAGATTTCCTTATTCGTTTTTCAAAGGATGTAACGTTTGTCCACAAAGTGAAGCTGAAGAACGTACTACGGCTTCTGCCGAACGACACCAAAGTTATCATTGACGCCACGCACGCGATGTTCATTGATCATGACATCTATGAAATGGTGAAGGACTTCGTGGAGGCAGCACCGCGGCGAAATATATCCGTGGAGCTTCGCAACATGGAGCACAAGCGTTTTCACTTCATCAAGCCAAAAGCTAGAAAGGTCAGTGATGCAATCGGATCGAAGACTCATACTCGCTAACCGAGCTTGGGTTAAAGACAAAGTTTCGGTTAAACCTGATTACTTTGAGGTCTTAGCTCAAGATCAGAAGCCCGAATTTTTGTGGATTGGTTGCTCGGACAGTCGCGTGCCTGCTGAAGAAATCACCGGGACAGAGCCCGGCGAATTGTTCGTGCACCGAAACATCGCCAATTTGGTTATCCACACCGACTTTAACCTTCTCAGCGTGCTGCAATACGCAGTGGAAGTATTGAAGGTGAAACACATCATCGTTTGCGGCCATTATGGCTGTGGCGGAGTGAAGGCAGCGCTGACCAATCAGCATCTCGGGATTTTAAATAACTGGTTGCGCCACATTAAGGACATCTATTATCGCAACCGCGCAGAGTTTGATGGCATCACCGATCCAATCGCTCGCACCAATTTAATGTGTGAGATCAATATCCGCGCGCAGATTTACAATCTCGCCAAAACCCACATTGTCCAAGAAGCCTGGTACCGCGACCAACGTCCGATTCTGCACGGTTGGATCTACGGACTTGATGACGGGATGATCAAAGAGGTTTGCGAGCTGCGCCCGGAAAACGATCTGGATCAAATTTTTCGATACGATTTTTCTAATCTTCCCAAAGGATAGAACGTGAGTTCATCGGAGAGTGTTTTAAGGGGTGGGGTGGTCTGGCCGCAGGCTTCGAAGTTGCTGCAGACTCTAGCAAAAGTGGCATTCGTCGCAATGTTAGCGGTGGGATGTGCACTTAGATTGCTGTGGATAAGCGATGTTCCTTACATCGCAGACGAGCCGCAGTTGATCTTAAACGCTCTGGAAGCAAACGCGGAAGGTCACTGGGTGGACCGCGGGTTGCAAGGTGGCAAGGGCGTTCACTATGGACCGTTGCCGACGTGGATTTACCAAGTCGCTGTGAGTGTGCTGACTTCTCCGGTTGAGATCGCGTTCTTTAAATCACTCTTCATCACGTTGATTACGGTGTTTAGTTTGTGGGTTTGGTCACGGTATTTGCGCGCGCAGGACAATTGGTTTGTCTGGGTTGCCGTGCTAAGCCCGTGCCTGTGGTTTTATTCGCGCGATCTTTGGGACAATAGTTGGGGCGTTCCGTTTTCAATCGTGCTGTGGACTAGCTATCTCTATTTCGATCAAAAACCTTCGCTCAGGCGTTTGCTAGTACCGGCGATATCGGCGGCTGGCATATTGCTCATTCACTTAATGAGTCTTCCGATTGTGGCAGCGATTGTGGTGCATTTTCTAGTGAAGCAACGGCAGTGGATTTGGCGACGTTGGGCAGGAGTGCTCTTGATTGCAGCCTTAGTAGTTGCCGTCGATATAACCTATTTCCTGCAGATTGCAGCCATCCATCCTCCGAAGCCACCGACAGCTTGGTCGTTGGAGAGCTTTGTGTTCCCGTTTTTTGCGCCGCTTTATTTCTCGGCTGTCGACTCGGTTTATTTCCTAGGGAATGGCTGGATGGATTTCCCGGGGTTCTCGCCGTGGTTTGCTTTCATCGTTCGCATCGCCTTGAGAATTTCGCAGCTAGGTGTGGTGTTGTGGGCAGCAGGATTAGTCATCAGTGCACTTCATCAATCGCGTCGGGGAAGTTGGGCGAGTGAGTTTTCTACTTCTTGGGCAGGCACTAGCGAGCAGCTTGCACTTCTAACAATGGGATTCTTCCTGGCGCTTTCTGCCGCAAAGGGACTGGTCACACACCCGCACTACTTTAATTGCATTTGGCCCGCGGTGTTTTTCCTGATCTGGCGAGGTGCTACTTTTCTGTGGAATCCGACAATTTCAGCTCCTTCTTTTGAGTGGATACGCTCTGGCACGGTGCCCACGCGAATTGCTGTGAGTTTGTGGATGGTGAGTTTGTTCACGTCGATGATGGCGATTCAATTGCGAGTGCATTGGGGCGAGGGTACACGCTCTCTCCATTATGGTCCGACTGTCGGCAATCTCTGGACGGTCTCCGAGGATCTTTTGGGAAAGCTGGGAGCGCAGATCATACCGGTAACGTTCCATGCACGTGCGTTTCCACACAGTATAGAGAGCCTAGTGCAGTGGCGGCTCTCCAATTCCCCACCCACGGGCGCGGGATTGGCTGAGGAGCGCTGGCTGGTAACTTACCGTTATCCTAAAGAAACCTGGAACGGTGAAGTGGCTGTGGTGAAGCTTGTAGAAGGACCCACCCAGAAAACGGCCACTCAAAAAAACTCAAAGTAATTGGGTTGAAAACTTGGAATCGTGCTAGTACATTGCCGAGTTTGTTAAGGAATTTAGTTTAAGGAGAAGTCGTGGCAAGCGAAGGCACAATTCGGAGTGGAGAACGTGGTGGGGATCGTGGCGGTTTTCGCAAGGGCGGCGGAGCAGCAGGCGGCCCTGGTGGCGGAGATAAAGGTGGCGATGGGATGACCCGTCGTCGGTTCCCGGGTCAGGAAAAAATGAAGATTCCTGCCGGATACATTTTTGATTACAAGAACGGACTTGTTCTTCGCAATTTCATCACTGAAGTTGGCAAAATTATGCCAGCCCGTTTGACGAGATTAACTGCGAAGCAACAACGCCAGTTAAAAGTAGCAATCAAACGCGCTCGTCATCTTGCTTTGATCCCGTACACAGATAAGTACAAAAAGTATTAATCAAATCAGATTGGATTTCGAAAACCACGCAGCTTCGGCTGGGTGGTTTTTTTATTTTTAGAAGTTGCGGCTTGGGAAGAAAATGGTTGGGGCGCCAGGATTCGAACCTGGGAATACTGGAATCAAAATCCAGTGACTTGCCGCTTGTCGACGCCCCAATAGAGAAAGTGCCTAATTTTTAGTGGCTTGCCTGATCTCTGTCAACCTCCGGATGGGTCGGCTGGGCGATCTCGGAGAGGCCGTCTGGGCAAGCTTGCGCCGCTAAAATCCCAAGTTCCTAGCGCAGTCCACGCCATTCCATTGATTGAAGGCCCCTTTAAATAGAGCTGCGCTTCCACCGCAAGCGGCACACACTTCATCGCTTTGAAAAGACGCGACTCAAACTTGCGCACTTCTGAATCGACGAGAGTCACTGGTCGCGCTACTCGGCTCCAACGAATGGTGGCATCCACGCCCTTAGGGACTTCGGCCGCCTGGCAGGCCGCGAAGAGTTCCATAGAGGGATAAGGAGAAGCAAAGGGATCGGTTTTATACGACAGAATCGCGACTAAAGCTGATGGCTCGGCTGGGAATTGGGGTGCGCGGCGACCCTCGCTTTGAATGCGTCCCTGATAGAGAGCTCTCCACTGGGCTACGATATTTTCTAAATACGCCTTGGCCTGATCAGACTTGGCTTCACGAGTGACCAGCAGAGGAGTCGGAGTACCACTTTGAGAGGACGATGCAGGCATATCAGTAGAAAGGCAGAGGCGGTTGCCTTTGCAGGGCAGGAAGTGAGGCGAGGCCAATTGGCGCGGCTCTTCCCAATCAATTCCTGCCAACAGCGCCCAGAGCGGCGAGCTGTTTGAGCCATTCACGACGTAATTCGACGCTGCCCAGTGCACATGGGTCGGCATTGCTTGCAGGCGCTGGCCCGAAGAAGCTTCAAGGCCGGCCTGAGAGGTCAGCGGG
>Ga0163144_10000859_pt1 | contig 72248 bp, 69 predicted proteins | sample OliLak19BULKMAT1_FD_123175 | JGI IMG/M metagenome (GOLD analysis project Ga0163144, IMG submission 123175) | Freshwater microbial mat bacterial communities from Lake Vanda, McMurdo Dry Valleys, Antarctica - Oligotrophic Lake LV.19.BULKMAT1 | ecosystem: Environmental > Aquatic > Freshwater >... | reverse complement strand
GGCGACTTCCGCCGAACCGGTATTGATATCGCCAGGTCTTTTGCCCAGCAGGACTGACCTCGACGAACAGGCCGCCGCCGTCGCTCAGTTTGTAAAGCTTGACCTTGGCCTTGGCGTTGTTGAGCCGGGTCGGGGTAAGGGTGTAGTTGCTCAGTCTCATGCGCTTCTCTCGTCTGCTTTGGGCCACCTCCAAATGGAGGAATTTGGAGGTTTTTCCTCCGCGACTCCCGTCAGAATCCCCTCCAAACTGGTGGGATTTCGCGGTTTGCCGTGAGACGAGCCAAAAGCAAAAGCCCTTGAATTTCGCTAGGAAAATCAAGGGCTTACGGGGCGTCGTGAGACGCCGTGGAGCGGGTTCACATGTGGTCGATCATCACCTGCCCGAAGCCTGAGCACGACACCTGGGTCGCGCCTTCCATCAGGCGGGCGAAGTCATACGTCACCTTCTTGCTGGCGATCGACTTCTCCATCGACGAGATGATCAAGTCGGCGGCTTCGGTCCAGCCCATATGGCGCAGCATCATCTCGGCCGAGAGGATCTCGGAGCCCGGGTTGACGTAATCTTTGCCGGCGTACTTGGGCGCCGTGCCGTGGGTGGCCTCGAACATCGCGATGGAATCCGACAGGTTGGCGCCAGGCGCGATGCCGATGCCGCCGACCTGAGCTGCCAGTGCGTCGCTGACGTAGTCACCGTTCAGGTTCAGCGTGGCGATCACCGAGTACTCGGCCGGGCGCAGCAGGATCTGCTGCAAGAAGGCGTCAGCGATCGAGTCCTTGACGATGATGTCGCGGCCGGTCTTCGAGTTCTTGAACTTGCACCATGGGCCGCCGTCGATCGGTGCCGCGCCGAACTCCCTCTGCGCCAGGGCATAGGCCCAGTCGCGAAAGCCCCCCTCGGTGAACTTCATGATGTTGCCCTTGTGGACGATGGTCACGCTGGGCTTGTCGTTGTCGATGGCGTACTGGATCGCCTTGCGCACCAGGCGCTCGGTGCCCTCGCGCGACACCGGCTTGATGCCGATGCCCGAGGTGTTGGGGAAGCGGATCTTCTTGACGCCCATTTCCTCGGTCAGAAACTTGATCAGCTTCTTGGCCTTGTCGCTCTCGGCTTCGAATTCGATGCCGGCGTAGATGTCTTCCGAGTTCTCGCGGAAGATCACCATCGACGTTTTCTCCGGCTCCTTGACCGGGCTCGGCACACCCTTGAAGTACTGGATGGGACGCAGGCAGACGTAGAGGTCGAGTTCCTGCCGTAACGCCACGTTCAGGCTGCGGATGCCACCGCCCACCGGCGTGGTCAGCGGGCCCTTGATCGAGACCACGTAGTCGCGCACCGCGTGCAGCGTCTCTTCGGGCAACCAGACGTCGGGGCCGTAGACCTTGGTCGACTTCTCGCCGGCATAGACCTCCATCCAGTGGATCTTCTTCTTGCCGCCGTAGGCCTTGGCCACCGCCGCGTCGACCACCTTGATCATCACCGGGGTGATGTCCAGCCCGGTGCCGTCGCCTTCGATGAAGGGAATGATGGGCTGGTCGGGCACGTTGATCGAGTAATCCTTGTTGACGCTGATCTTGTGGCCGCCTGCGGGGACTTTGATGTGTTGGTACATGGTGGGCGTGGGCTCCGGGTAAGGGCAACGGTAGAGGAAATTCTAGTTCACGCCCTGGGCCAGGACGTGGCGTCGGCAGGCGCCGACGCGCGCGGTTCAGGCACGCCGCTGGCGTTTGTAGCGCAGGCGCCGGGCCTCTTTCGGATCGACCTTCAAGGGGCGATACAGCTCGACACGGTCGCCATCGCGCAGCAAGCGGGTCAGAGGTTCGACGCGCCCCCAGACACCCCAGGCCAAGGACTCAGCCGCCACGCCGTGTACTTCGAGCAAGCCACTCGCGCGCAGCGCATCGGCCACGGTGCTGCCTGGCGGCAGCTCGAGCGTGGCCACCTGCACCTGGCGCGGCGCGGCACCGAAAGCCACTTCGATGCGCAACCCGCCCTCAGCGGGGGCCATGAACCTGCTCTGCGCGCTCGACGAAGGAGTCGACGAAGGTGTTGGCAATGCGGTCGAACACGGGACTGACCAGCGCTTCCAGGGCCGCACTGGCAAAGGCGTAGCGCAGTTCGAACTCGATGCGGCAGGCCTGCGGCTCATGGTCTGCTGCAGCGCCCGCGCGTGCCAGGGGCAGGAAGCGCCAGGTGCCGTCGAGCAGGGAGAACGGCCCGTCGACCAGCTGTACCTGCACCGCGGTGTTGACCTGGTGCAGGTTGCGCGTGGTGAAGGCGTGGCGCACGCCGCCCTTGGCCAGGGTCAAGCGCGCGGTCATGCCGGTGTCGCTGCGCTCCAGCACCTCGGCGCGCTCGCACCAGGGCAGGAAGCTCGGGTAGTCCTCGACCGCGGTCACCAGCGTGTACATCTCGTGCGGCGAGTACCAGAGCAGAACGGACTTTTTCACGTGCTTCATACAATCGATGGATTCTAGAAGCGTCAACCATGTCGATTGCCGAGAACCGCCGCGCCCGATTCGAGTACCACATCGAAGAGACCTATGAGGCCGGCATGGTCCTGAGCGGCTGGGAGATCAAGGCCATCCGCGCCGGGCAGGTGCAGCTCACCGACGGCTATGTCGTGATCCGCGACGGTGAGTTGCACCTGATCGGCTGCCGCATCAATGCCCTGCGCTCGGCTTCCACCCATGTCACGCCCGAGGCCGACCGGACGAAGAAGCTGTTGATGCACAAAGAAGAGATCCGCCGCCTGATCGGCAAGGTGGAGCAGAAAGGCCTGACTCTGGTGCCGCTGGACTTGCACTACAAGGGCGGCCTGGTGAAGGCGACCATCGCGCTGGCCAAGGGCAAGGCCGAGCACGACAAGCGCAACACCGAGAAGCAGCGCGACTGGGACAGAGAGAAGGGCCGTTTGATGCGGCACAAGGTCAGCACCAAGGCCTGACGGTCAGGAGTCCAGCGCCGCCAAGGCCTGCGTACAGTCGGCGATCAGGTCGCCCACGGCCTCGAAGCCGATCGAGAAACGCACCACCGTGCCGCGCCAAGCCGGCCAGGCGCGCATCTGTGCCAGGTCATACGGCACGACCAGGCTCACTGGCCCGGCCCACGAGCTGCCGATGCGAAACAGCCGCAACGCATCGACGAAGGCGTCGACCTGCGGCTCAGCGAAGCGCTCATCGAAGACCACCGAGAACAAGCCCGCAGCGGCACTGCACGTCGCCTGCCAGTGGGCGTGGCCCGGCGAGTCCGGCAGCGCCGGGTGCAGCGCACGCACGATTTCCGGCCGCCCGGCCCACCACTGCGCCAGTGCCCGCGCGGCGCGGTCCTGCGCCTCGTAGCGCACACGGATCGTCGGCAGTGACCGCAGCACCAACTCGACGTCATTGGCCCCGACGCCCCACCCCATGCGCATGTGGGCGTAGTTCAGCTGCAGGTGCAAGGCCTCGTCGCGCGTCGTCACCGAGCCCATCAAAACGTCGCCGCCACCCGACGGGAACTTGGTCAGGGCCTGGATCACGATGTCGGCGCCGAGCCCATCGCCGAGATCGAAGCCGTTGAAGGCCACGCCGGCACCCCAGGTGTTGTCCAGTGCCGTCAGGATGCCGCGGGCGCGGGCCACGGCCAGCAACGCGCGCAGGTCGGGGAACTCCATCGTGATCGAGCCCGGCACCTCCAGCCAGACCAGCTTGGTGGCGGGGCTGAGAGCCTGCGCGAGGCTGTCGGGGTCCATCGGGTCATACAGGCGGTGCGTGATGCCCCACCCGGCCAGCTCGCCGGCAGCCAAGGCCTTGCTCGGCCCATAGACGTTGTCGGGGATCAGCACCTCGTCGCCGGATTTCAGCAGCGCCATGTCGACGAGCGTGATCGCCGCCAGGCCGCTCGGTACCAGCAGCGTCTGCAAACCGCCCTCGAGCGTGGCGATGCGTGCCTCGAGCAGGAAGGTCGTTGGCGTGCCGTGCAGGCCGTAGGTGTAGCCGGCCCGGGATTTCCAGTTGCGCGCGCGCATCGCCCCCGCGCTCGGGAAGTACACCGTCGAGGCCTTGTACACCGGCGGCTGCGGCGACTCGAACCCGGCGGGTGCCTGGTACGGATGGTGGATCAGCGTGGTGCTGGGGTCCTGGTCGTTCATCGTCACACCGGCAAGGCAATCAAGTCATGACCCTCGGCAGCGACGATGCGTGCGGCGGTGAATTCACCGACCTTCAGCGTCTTGCTCGCCTTCTCCGGCGCCAGCAGGCGCACGCTGCCGTCGATCTCGGGCGCGTCGGCGTAGCTGCGCCCGACGCCGCCCCTGCGACCGAGCGCTGGGGCGCTGTCGACGAGCACCTGCATCGTCGCGCCGACGCGGCGCCGCAAGCGGGCGGCCGACACGCGCTCGGCCACGGCCATGAAGCGCGCGCGGCGCTCCTCGCGCACTTCGGTGGGCAGCGCGCCGGGCAACTCGTTGGCCGTGGCGCCCTTCACCGGCGAGTAGGCAAAGCAGCCGGCGCGGTCGATGCCGGCCTCTTCGACGAACTGCAGCAGGTGCTCGAACTCGGCCTCGGTCTCGCCCGGGAAGCCGGCGATGAAGGTGCTGCGCACCACCAGTTCGGGGCAAAGCTCGCGCCAGCGTGCCAAGCGGTCCAGGTTGCGTTCGCCGCTGGCCGGCCGCTTCATGCGCCGCAGCACATCGGGGTGGGAATGCTGGAACGGCACATCAAGGTAAGGCAGCACGCGACCCGTGGCCATCAGCGAGAGCACTTCGTCGACATGCGGGTAGGGGTAAACATAGTGCAGCCGCACCCAGGCGCCATGCGGCGCGGCGATCTCGCCGAGCTTGTCGCAGAGCTCGAACATGCGCGTCTTGACCGGCTGACCGTTCCAGAACCCGGTACGGTACTTCACGTCGACTCCATAAGCGCTGGTGTCCTGGCTGACCACCAGCAGTTCCTTGACCCCCGAGGCGAACAGGCGCTGGGCTTCGCCGAGCACATCGCCGATCGGGCGCGAGACCAGGTCGCCGCGCATCGACGGGATGATGCAGAAGGTGCAACGGTGGTTGCAGCCCTCGCTGATCTTCAGGTAGGCGTAGTGCCGCGGCGTCAGCTTGATGCCAATCTTGTCAAATGCGGGTGGCACGAGATCGACGAACGGGTCGTGCGGCTTGGGCAGGTGCCGGTGCACCGCGTCCATGACTTCCTGCGTGGCGTGCGGCCCGGTCACGGCCAGCACTTTCGGATGCACCTGACGCACCAGGTTCGCGCCGCTGCCGTCGTCGGCGGCCCTCGCGCCGAGGCAGCCTGTGACGATGACGCGGCCGTTCTCGGCCAGGGCCTCGCCGATCGTGTCCAGGCTCTCCTTGACCGCATCGTCGATGAAGCCACAGGTGTTGACGATCACCAGGTCGGCACCGGCAAAGCTCTTGCTGGTGGCATAGCCTTCAGCGCTGAGCTGGGTCAGGATCAACTCGGAGTCAGTCAGCGCCTTGGGGCACCCGAGCGAGACAAAACCGACCTTGGGGGGTGCAGCAACTTCTGGGTTCATGGCGGGATTGTCCCGCATGGCCGAAGCGCCTACTTCTTGGGCGCCCCGAATCCCGGCATCGGAAACAGCCCACCGGCCTGCTTGCCCATCCGCTCCTGCATCTGCGCGAACAGGCTCTTTGACTGCTCGAGGTAGCTGCCCATCAAGCCTTGCATCATGGGCGCCTGGCCGCTGACGAACTGGGTCCACATCTCCGGGGTGAAGTTCTTCGGGTCGTACAAGCCCTTGGATTGCTCGGCAAAGCGCGACTGCAGGTCGGTGAATGTCTGCACATTCTGCTCAAGGTAGCTTCCCATCACCCCCTGCATAGCGTGGCCGTAGAAGCGGATGATCTGCGCCAGTGACTCGGTCGAGAACATCGGGGCGCCCGTGCTCTCTTCCTCCAGGATGATCTGCAGCAGGATGCTGCGCGTCAGATCGTCGCCGCTCTTGGCATCGCGCACCTCGAAGGCGTGGCCGTCGAGCACCATCTGCTTCACATCGGCCAGTGTGATGTAGCTGCTGGTCTGGGTGTCGTAGAGGCGCCGGTTGGGGTACTTCTTCAACACGCGGACCGCGGTCGGGGCTGACGCGACCGGCTCGGCGGCAGGTGAGGTAGGGCGGCTGCGACGAGCACTGGACATGGTGGTGGTGGCTCCATCGACAAAAGCTGACGCCGATTCTAGGAGCCTGCCGTTTGAAGGCCGCTGCGGGGTTTACCCGCGCGCAGATGCCCACACCACGGCGGGCGTCGTCAGCGTCGGCTGCTCACTGACCTTGATCGCCGACAGCAGGTGCTCACGCGCTGCCAAGGCTTCACTCCGGTTGCGCGCATGCACCCGCGCCAGTGCGCTGCCAGTCTGCACGGGCGCGCCGTTCGCCAGCACATGCGACAGACCCACACGGGGATCGACGGCATCGCTGGCGTGCAGGCGCCCGCCCCCCAGCGCCACGACAGTCAGGCCCAGTGCCCGGGTGTCCATCGCGGCGACGAAACCATTCTGCGGCGACAGCACGTCGAGTTGCACCGGCGCGCGGCTTTGGGCGGCAAACCGCGCTGACAGCACCTGCGTCGGGCCGCCCAGACCCGCGACCATGCGCGCGAAGCGCTCAGCGGCTGCGCCACTGTCGAGCGCGGCCCGCGCGCGGCGCTCGGCATCGACCAGGTTCGGCGCCAGACCCACCAGCGCCAGCATCTGTGCAGCCAGGGCCAGGGTGATTTCGCGCAGCCGCGGCGCCTGTTCGCGCCCGGTTAGGAAGTCGACCGCCTCGTGCAACTCCAGCGCATTGCCCGCGGTGTGGCCGAGCACCTGGTTCATGTCGGTGATCAAGGCCCGTGTCGGCAGCCCCGCGTCGGCCGCCACCTGCACCAGGCTGTCGGCCAGCTCGCGCGCCTGGGCCAGCGTGGTGCAGAACGCGCCGTTACCGACTTTCACGTCCATCACCAGGGCCTCGAGTCCTGCCGCGAGCTTCTTCGACAGGATGCTGGCGGTGATCAAGGCCACCGATTCGACCGTGGCCGTGACATCCCGAATCGCATACAGGCGCCGGTCTGCCGGCGCCACGCGTGCGCTGGCGCCGACGATGGCGCACCCAGCGTCGCGCAACACGCGGGTGAGCCGGTTGCGGCCCGGTGCCACCTCATAGCCCGCCAGGCTCTGTAGTTTGTCGAGCGTGCCCCCGGTGTGGCCCAGGCCACGGCCGCTGACCATCGGCACCACCCCGCCGCAAGCGGCAACGATGGGCGCCAGCATCAAGCTGACCTTGTCGCCGACGCCGCCGGTGGAATGTTTGTCGACGATCGGGCCGGGCAGGTCGGCACGCGACCAGTCGAGCACGTCGCCGGACAAGGTCATGGCGCGCGTCAACGTGACGCATTCTTCTCGGCACATGCCCTTGAGCAGCACGGCCATTGCCAGCGCCGCGACCTGGCCCTCGCTCCAGCGCGCGGGTCCACGCCCGCCCAGACCGCGCACGAAGGCGTCGATCTGCGCTGCATCGAGCGCGCCGCCATCGCGCTTGACGCGGATGATCTCGGCTGGCGTCATGGCTCAATAGGCCGAGCCGAACGCCTCGCCGGCGGGCGCGTCGCCAGACAGCACCTGTTGGATGTCGCCGAGCAGCGCACTGGCACCGAAGCGCAAGCGGGCGGCGGTCAATGCCGCCGGGCCGAGGTTGTCGCGCACCAACGCGATATAGCCGGCCGCGTCGGCAACGCTGCGAATGCCGCCCGCGGCCTTGAAGCCGACCGCCGCCGCGCGGGGGTGCGCGGCGATGGCTTGCAGCATTGAGCGGGCGGCGTCATGTGACGCGCCGTGCGCGGTCTTGCCGGTGCTGGTCTTGAGAAAGTCCACCCCGGCGTCCAGCCCGATCGCACAGGCCTGGCGAACCGCCGCAGGCGTGGGGAGCTCGCCCGACTCGATGATGAGCTTGAGCCGTCGCCCGGCACAAGCCTGGCGCACCTCAGCCACCAAGTGCGCCGCCTCGGCCGCACGCCCGTCGAGCATCGCGCGCCAGGGCAGCACCAGATCGACCTCGTTGCCGCCGGCCGCGACGATGCTTCGCGCATCGGCCAGCGCCCGCCCCACATCAAGGTCGCCTTGCGGAAAGTTCGCCACGGCCGCAACCGCGACTTCACGCGGCAAGGCCGCCCTGGCCTGCGCAACGAAGCGCGGCCATACGCACACTGCCGCCACGCGGCCCCAGGGCGTGACGGCGCGCGCGCAAAGCGTGTCGATGGCGCGCGCATCGTCGGCATCGTTCAGGCTGGTCAGGTCCAGGCAAGCCAGCGCAAGCTGCGCGTCTTGGTGCGCCGACATCAGCGTCTCGTGATGTCGGCCGCGGGCGTGAAGTCGGCAGCCTTGATCGGGCTGCGCGCCGCCAAGAAGGCGCGCATCACGTCGGCGTCGGTGAAGCCGGTGTTGACATGGCCAGGGTGATCGGAGAGCTTCGGATAGCCGTCGCCGCCGCCGGCAGTGAAGTTGTTGATCGCCAGGCGGTACTCGCGCCGCGCATCGATCGGCTGGCCGCCGACCATGGCCTCCTTCAACACGCCACCCTCGATCTGCATCTGCACGCCCACGGTCTGCGGAAAGGCACCCGAGCCGGGCGTCATCCTGGCCACCGCCTCCAGGTACTTCAGCAACTCGGCGCCCGTCAGGCGGACCATCGAAATCTGGTTACCGAAGGGCTGAACCTTGAGCACATCACGGTAGGTAAGCTTGCCCTCGGGCAGGGAGTCCCTTACCCCGCCGGCGTTCATGATCGCCAGGTCAGCACCGGTGCGTTCCTGCATCGAGCGGGCGATCATCACGCCCAGATTGGTCGGCTGTGCCCGCACGCGGTTGCGGTCGCCGTCGAACACCCCGACGGCCTCGCCCACCGGCAAGGTCAGGCGCGCGGCCCCATTGTCCTGAAAGGGCTTGAGGAAGTCGCGCACCGCTGCGTCTTCGGCGATGCGTTCGGTGTAGACCTTGCGCGTGCCGTCGGCCTGGCGCTGCGACAGGTTGACCGGCAGCAGCTGGTACTTCAGCAGCTCGACCTTGCCAGCGTCGATGACGAAATCGGCGCGGCCGACATACTTGCCCCACTCGTGCGCCTGCACGATCCAGGTGCCGTTCTGGCGGTCCGGCGCGCAGGGCTGTCCCGGCACATAGGCATCGACGCGCTTGTTCTCCGCACTCATGCACACTGGATTCTGGCTGTGGCCGCCGACGATCAGGTCCAGCCCCTTCACCGCGCGCGCCATCTCCACGTCGCCCGGTGCGTTGACGCCGCTCCTGCCGTCGGTGTAGTGGCCCATGTGGGTGGCGGCAATCACCATGTCGGCCTTGGCGGCGCCGCGCAACTCGGGCAGCAGTTTCGCGGCCTCCTCGGCCGGCTTGCGGAACTCGACGTTGACGATGTTGGTCGGCAACACCATCTTGTGGGTGTCGTCCGTCGTCAGCCCCATCACGGCAATGCGGTAGCCGCCGCGCTCGAACACCCGGTAGGGTTCGAACAGGCGTTGGCCGCTGCTTCTGCTGTAGATGTTGGCCGCCAGCATGGGAAACTTGGCCCACTGGCGCTGCTTCTCAAGCACGGCCAGGGGCTTGTCGAACTCATGGTTGCCGATCGCGGAGGCGTCGTAGCCGAGCAGGTTCATGCCCTTGAAGTCGGGCTCGGCGTCCTGCAGGTCACTCTCGGGCACGCCGGTGTTGATGTCGCCGCCGTCGAGCAGCAGCACATGGCCGCCGTCCACGGCCACTTCGGCGCGGATGCGGTCGATCAGGGTCTTGCGCGCAGCCAGGCCGTACTCACCGTCGCTGTTGGGCCAGAAACGGCCGTGGTGGTCGTTGGTGTGCAGCACCGTGAGCTTCAACGGCGGGCGCGACGCAGGCGTCAACGCACAGCCCGCCAGCAGGGCCACGGTGATGGCGGTGATCCAGTGTCGATTCTTGATCATGGTGCAGGCTCCTTCGAAATCAGATCATGCCAAAGCGGCCGCGAGAGCGGCGAGAAACTGCGCCGCCGGGTCGCCCGCTGCATGCGCTGCGGCAAGCGTCTGGGCGTGGCTGAGCGGCTCGGCATCCAGGCCGGCGGCCAGGTTGGTGATGAGGGACAGCGCCAGCACCCTCATGCCGATGTGGCGCGCGAGGATGGTCTCCGGCACGGTGCTCATGCCCACCGCGTCGGCGCCCAGGGTACGCAGCATGCGAATCTCGGCCGGCGTCTCGAACTGCGGGCCGAGCATCCAGGCGTAGACGCCTTCATGCAAGGTCTGGCCCCTTTGCCGTGCAAGCGCGTGGGCCGTGGCACGCAGCGCCGGGTCGTAGGCATCGCGCAAGTCGACAAATCGCGACAAGCCCGGCTCGCCGTGCAGGGGCGTGCGCTGGACCATGTTGAGGTGGTCGCTGAGCAGCATCAGTGAGCCGGTGCCGGCGCGCGGGTTCAGACTGCCGGCCGCGTTCGTCAACATCAGCGTGCCAACCCCCAGCGCCGCCAAGGTGCGGATCGCGCCTTTCATGGCATCGGCGTGGCCGTCTTCGTAGGTGTGCTGGCGGCCCGCCAGCACCGCCACCTCGGCGCTGCCCAGGCGGCCGAGCGTCAGCACACCGGCATGGCCGGCCACGCCGACAGCGGGAAAGGCGGGCAACTCGCTGTAGGCGATGTCGACCGCGTCCTGCACCAAGGCTGCCAGGCCGTGCCAGCCCGAACCCAGGACGATGCCGATGCTCGGCCGCAGCGCACCCGCTCGCGCCTTGATCTGCGCCGCCGAGCGTTGGACCGCGTCGGTCATGCCAGGTGCTCCGGGCCGAAGCTCGCCGGCAACAACTCGCCGAGCGTGAAGCGCGCGCGCTGATGCGTCATGTCGCCGACGATGATCGGTACGTCTTCGCTGCCGAATTCGCGCAGCTTCTGCCGGCAACCGCCACACGGGGTGACCAGGCCCGCGCCCTCGCCCACCACCGCCACCGCGGTGATGCGGCGTCCACCCGCCAGCACCAAGTGGCCGAGCGCCACCGCCTCGGCACACAGGCCTTGCGGGTAGGCCGCGTTCTCGACGTTGCAACCGGCATGGATGCGCCCCTGCTCGTCCAGCAACGCAGCCCCGACGGCGAACCGGGAGTAAGGCGCGTGGGCATAGCTGCGCGCCGCACGGGCGGCTTCGAGCAAGTCATCGAAATCCACTCACCTCTCCTTGACGTAGGGCACGCCGAGCGCCTTGGGTGCGTAGGCGTGGCCGATGAAGCCGGCCAACAGCACGACGGTCAGGACATAGGGTAGCGCCTGGATGGCCTGCACGGGCACGGCGCCGCCGCCGAGCAGCGCCGGCAACACGGCGCCCTGCATGCGGATGGCCACGGCGTCGAGAAAGCCGAACAGCAAGCAGGCCAGGCACGCGCCGACCGGGTGCCATTTGCCGAAGATCATGGCAGCAATGGCCATGTAGCCGCGGCCCGCCGTCATGTTCGGGATGAACTGCGGGTTCTGCGCCAAGACCAGGAAGCAGCCGGCCAAGGCTACCAAGATCCCGTTGCCTGCGAGCGCGAGATAGCGCAAGCCGAGCACCGAAACGCCCGCGGCATCGACCATCGTCGGGTTCTCGCCCGTGGCGCGCAGGCGCAGGCCCACCCGGGTGCGGTAAAGCAGCCACCAGACCACGCCGACCAGCATCAGGGCGATGTAGACCAGCCCCGTGTGACCCAGCAAGCCGATGCCGATCACCGGGCCGAGCAGCGGGACCTGACGCAGGGTCTCGGCCAGACCGGTGAACCACAGGCCCATGCGCACTGCATCGGCCAGCGGCGGCGTCTGCCCGCCTTGCTTGAACCAGGCGATGCCCAGCACCACGGTCAGGCCGGCAGCAGTCATGGTGATGGCCATGCCCATCACGACCTGGTCGCCACGGTGACTGACACAAGCAAAGCCATGCAGCATCGAGAGCGCCAGGCCCACCGCCACGGCACCGAGCACCGCCAGCCCGAGCGAGCCGCTGACGGCGCCCACACTGGCTGCAGCAAAGGCCGTGGCCAGCATCTTGCCTTCGAGGCCGAGGTCGATGACCCCCGCCCGTTCCGACAGCACGCTGGCCAGCGCGCACAGGATCAAGGGGGTGGCCACGCGCAGAGTCGATGCCAGCAGAGAGCCGATCAGCACTTCATCCATGCGCCGCCTCCGCGTTGGCAGTCGCAGCCGGTGCCCGGCGCAGCCGCTGGTGCAGGCTGGCCAGCCAGGGTGCTGCCACCTGCGCCATGGCGCCAGCGAACAGCACGATCAACCCTTGCAGCGTGAACACCATGTCGCGCGAGAAGCCCTGGATCTCGAAGGCCAGTTCGGCGCCGCCCTGGTAGAGAGCACCGAACAGCAAGGCGGCCAGCACGATGCCCACCGGGTGGTTGCGCCCGATCAGGCAGACCGCGATGCCGGTGAAGCCGGCGCCGGCGACGAAGTCGGCCATCAGGCGGTTGTGCACGCCGGCGATCTCGTTGATGCCGACCAGGGCGGCGAGCGCACCCGACAGCGCCATCGCACGCACGATCTGACCCTTCGGCTGGATCCCGGCATACGCCGCCGCCGCCGGCGCGAAGCCGACCGTGCGCAGCGCGTAACCGGGCTGCGTGCGCCAGAGCAGGAGGTAGACCGCCAGCGCAGCCGCCAGGGCGATCAACAGGCTGAAGTTGAGGGGCGTGCGCGGCCACTCGAGACCGAACCACGCGAGCACTTGGTGCATCCCGGGCAACAACGCGGCGGGGCCGAAGGCGCGACTCTCGGGCGTCATGTTGCCGGCCTCCTTGAGCGGGCCGACCAGCAGGTAGATCAGCAGCGCCGAGGCAATGAAGTTGAACATGATCGTGGTGATCACGATGTGGCTGCCGCGCCAGGCCTGCAGGGCCCCCGGCACGGCGGCCCAGGCCATGCCGAAGACCATCGCCGCGGCGACCATCAAGGGCAGCAGCAACCAGGCTGGCAGGCTCTGGCCCAGGCTGAGTGCGACCAATCCGGCACCCAACCCGCCCATCATGGCCTGGCCCTCGCCACCGATGTTGAACAAGCCCGCGTGAAAGGCCACGGCGACCGCCAGGCCGGTGAACACGAAGGTGGTCGCGTAGTAGAGCGTGTAACTCAGGCCGCTGCGGCTGCCGAACGCGCCCTTGACCAGCAGGGCGAGCACCTGAAGTGGATCCTGGCCGATCGTCAACAGCACCAAGGCCGAGACTGCGAAGGCCATGGCCAGGTTGACCAGGGGCAGCACGACCAAATCGAGCCAGCGTGGCAGATCGATCGGGCGGCTCATGGTCGTGTCAGGCCGGCTGCGCCGCAGCGGTCGTGAGCGCGGGCACCCGGTCCGCTTCGGCGCCGCCCATCAGGCGGCCGAGCTCGGCAATCGTGCATTGCTCGATCGGCAACTCGCCGGTCACGCGGCCATCGCACATCACGAGCACCCGGTCGGCCAGGGCCAGGATCTCGTCGAGTTCGGAGGACACCAGCAGCACCGCGCCGCCGCTGTCGCGCAGCGCACGCAAGCGGCCGTGAATGAACTCGATGGCGCCGATGTCGACGCCGCGCGTCGGTTGACCCACCAGCAGCACGCGCGGCTGCGTCAGGGCTTCTCGCGCCAGCACCAGCTTTTGCTGGTTGCCGCCGGAAAAGTTGGCGCACTTCAGGCTGATGTCGCGTGGCCGCACGTCGTACTGCTCCATCATCGCCGCGGTGTCTTCGCGCATCACCGGCTGGCGTAGCCAGCCCAGGCGGTCGTAGCGCGGGCGCTGCTGGTAGCCGAGCACGGCAGACTCCCAGGCCGGGAATGGCAGCACCAGGCCGCGCCGCTGGCGGTCTTCGGGCACGTGGGCAATGCGCAACTCGCGTGCACGGTCCGGGCTCAACCAGTGCTGGGTCGTGAACGTCGAACCGTCGACCGTCAGGCTGCCGGCCTGCGGCGCCAGCAAACCCGCCAGGGCGTCGAGCAATTCACTCTGACCGTTGCCCGAGACGCCGGCGATACCCACGATCTCGCCTGCGCGCAGGCGCAACGACACATCCGCCAGACGCTGCACGCCCATCGGGTCACGCCATTGCAAGCCGGTGGCGTCCAACAGCACGGCGCCTGCCTGTGCCGGCGCCGCATCGGCGGCGCGGCCAATGTGCACCTCGCGTCCGACCATGGCTTGCGCCAAACCATCGATGCTGGTGTCGGCAATCGGGGTATCGAGCACCACCGCTCCACCGCGCATCACCGTCACCGCGTCCGCCAGGGCCATGATCTCCTTGAGCTTGTGCGTGATCAGCAAGATCGTCGTACCGCGCTCGCGCAGGGTGCGCAGGGTGGCGAAGAGGTGCTCGGTCTCTTGCGGGGTGAGCACGGCGGTGGGCTCGTCCAGGATCAGGATCCGCGCACCTCGGAACAGCGCCTTGAGGATCTCCAGCCGCTGACGCTCACCGACCGGCAGCTCGGCGACGGTTTTGTCCAAGGCCACGAGCAGACCCGTGTCGCGCATCAGGGTCTCGAGCTTTGTGCGCACCTGGGCGCGCGCCTGCGGCAGGTACCAAGCGGGTTCGGCACCGAGCATCACGTTGTCCAGCGCGCTGAAGGTCTCGACCAGCATGAAGTGTTGGTGCACCATACCGATCCCGAGCGCGATGGCATCGTGCGAATTGCCAATGCGCGCTGGCCGACCCTCGATCTCGATGATCCCGCTGTCGGCTTCGTAGAAACCGTACAAGATCGACATCAGCGTGCTCTTGCCCGCGCCGTTCTCGCCGACGATGCCATGCACCGTGCCGGTTGCCACCGTCAAGTCGACAGCGCGATTCGCATGCACCGCCCCAAAGCGCTTCTCGATCGCCCGCATTGCGACGGCGAACACAGCAGCGCTCATCTTCCGAGACGACGGTCGCGCCTTTCCAAACCGCCGCCGCGGATCCGGCGCTGCCGGTCCGCCAGCGGCGCCCCCTTGACGGCGAGCGGCGAAGCCGCTTCGGGGGCCGGTCTCATCAACACTTGTTTGCAGCCATGTAGTCAACCACCTTGAGCTTGCCGCTAATGATGTCAGCGCGCGCCGCATCGACCTTGGTCTTCATCTCTGGCGTCACGAGCTTGGCATTGTTGGCGTCGATCGCGATGTCCACCCCGCCTTCCTTCAAGCCGAGTGAGGTGACGCCTGCCTTGTGCTGCGTGAAGCTGTTGTAGACGGCGACATCGACGCGTTTGACCATCGATGTCAGCATGGTGCCCGGGTGCAGATGGTTCTGGTTGCTGTCCACGCCGATGGCCAGTTTGCCCCCGTCCTTGGCAGCCTGGTAGACACCGACGCCGGTGCCGCCGGCTGCGGCAAAGACGACATCGACGCCCTTGGCGAACTGCGACTTGGCCAACTCGCCGCCACGCGCCGGGTCGTTCCACGCCGCCGGCGTGGTGCCAGTCATGTTGGCGCTGACCTCGGCCTTGGGGTTGGCGTACTTGACGCCCTGCTCGAAGCCGCACTGGAACTTGCGGATCAGCGGTACGTCCATGCCGCCGACGAAGCCGACCTTGCCGCTCTTGCTGGCCATCGCCGCCATCATGCCGACCAGGAAGCTGCCCTCATGTTCCTTGAAGACCACCGACTCGACGTTGGGCAGGTCGATCACGAAGTCGATCACCGTGAACTTGAGTTTCGGAAACTCCTTGGCCACCTTCTCCATCGACGAGCCCATCGAGAAGCCGACACCGACGGTCGGGTTGGCACTGCGCTCGACCATCTTGCGCATGGCCTGTTCACGCTGGGTCGCGTTGGAGATCTCGAACTCGAGGTAGGGCTTGTTGGTCTCCTTCTTCCAGCGCTCGGCGCCGTTGTAAGCCGCCTCGTTGAAGGACTTGTCGAACTTGCCGCCCATGTCGAAGATGACAGCGGGCTGGGACTGGGCCATGGCGATGGAGCAGGCGGCCGTGGCGGCCAAGGCAATGCAGAGCGGGGTGAACTTCATGGGGAGGGGTCCTTCCTGGCATGGTGTTGAGGGGCTGTGGCAGGATAGCAAGAGCCGTGCGCGGCCGGGCTCAGGGCCTGCACTACTGCACTACGATCGCTGGATGAACGACGCTGTCTGCGTGGCCCGCTCTTTACCCAAGGTGGTGCTGCACGATCACCTCGACGGCAGCCTGCGCGTCGAAACCTTGTTCGAGCTGCTGGCCGAACGGGGCCTGGCCGCGCCGGCGGCCAATGTGGCGGGGCTTGCGCAGTGGTTCGACGCCCGTGCCCATGCTGGCAGCCTGACCGAGTACCTGCGCGGCTTCGCCATGACGGTGTCCGCCATGGCCAGCCAAAGCGGCCTCGAGCGCGTCGCTTTCGAGGCGGCTGAGGACGCGCGCCTCGACGGCGCCGTGCTGGCCGAGTTCCGTATCGCGCCCCTGTTGTTCGAGGCCCACGGCCTGGACGGCGACAACGTGGTCGAGTCGCTGCTGGCTGGCCTGGCGCGCAGCGCCCTGCCCTCGGGCCTCATCGTGTGTGCCATGCGCCAGCTGCCCGAGAGCGAGACCCTGCGCGCAGCCCAGCTGGCGCTGCGCCACCGGGGGCGCGGCGTCATCGCCTTCGATCTGGCAGGCGCCGAGGCCGGGCATCCGCCGGGCGACCACGCCCGCGCCCTGGCGCTGTGTCGCGATGCCGGGTTGCCACTGACGCTGCATGCCGGCGAGGCCGATGCTGCCGAACGCGTGATCGAGGCGGTGCACCTGGGCGCGGCCCGCATCGGGCACGGTGTGCGCTTGGTCGATGCACTGGCCGACCCGCGGCGGCGCGCCCTGGTCGATGAGGTGCGGGCGCGCAATGTCCATCTCGAAGTCTGCCCGACCAGCAACCTGCACACCGGCGCAGCCGACTCCCTGGCCGAGCACCCGATCACGCCGCTTTGGCGGGCGGGGGTGTCACTGAGTTATCACACCGACAACCGCCTCATGTCCCGCATCAGCCACAGCAGCGAGGCCCTGGCCCTGCTGCAACACACGCCGCTGACGAGCGTCGACCTGCTGCAGATGGGCCTGCAAGCGGCCGAACACTCCTTCCTGGCCGGTCCGATCCGCGAGCTGGCACGCACGCAATTGTTGAATTGGGCGCGCGAGGCAAAACTGCCGCTACCGTTCGCCGCGCTTTAGCCCCCCCCCGGATCGCTCATGATGGAACGACTGACGAGCCCGCAAGCCTAGCTGGCCTTTGCCACCCTCACCGCGCTCGAGTTGGTGCTGGGTATCGACAACATCATCTTCATTTCGATCTTGGTCGACAAGCTGCCCAAGGCCCAATGCGAGCGCGCACGCAAGATCGGCCTGTTCATGGCGATGTTCATGCGCATCGGGCTGCTGATGGTCCTGGCCTGGATCGTCGGCCTTGTGACGCCGCTTTTCAGCGTCTTCAGCCACGACATTTCCGGCCGGAATCTGATCTTGATCTTCGGTGGCCTGTTCCTGATCTGGAAGAGCACCGGTGAAATTCACCCGTCCCTCGAAGGCGACGAAGAGCACGAGGTCAACGTCGTCAAGGCGACGTTCGCCGCAGTGATCGTGCAGATCATGATTGTCGGTCTGGTGTTCTCGCTCGACTCCATCATCACCGCCGTCTGCATGGTCGACGACCTGCCGGTGATGATTGCCGCGGTGGTCGCATCGGTGGCCCTGATGATGCTGTTTGCGGGTGCGATCGGCCGTTTTGTCTCCGACCACCCGACGATCAAGATGTTGGCCCTGTCGTTCCTGGTGGTGGTCGGCGTGGTGCTGGTCGCCGAGGGCGTGCCCAAGGGCTACGTCTACTTCGGCATGGCTTTCTCGCTGGGTGTGGAGATGCTCAACATCCGCCTGCGCAAGGGCCGCAGAAAGACCGTGAAGCTGCATCCGCAGCACATCCCGGGCAGCGACAGCACGGTCTGAACTCAGTGGCGCGGCGCCTTGGCCGCGCCGTTTTGCCCCTTGCGCCGGGCCAGGGTGCGCGTGCTGATACCGAGTTCGCGTGCCAGGGCCGCTTCGCTGCCGGTGCGCGCCAGGGCTTGCTGCAGGAAGTGCTGCTCGATCAGGCGCTTGGCGTCGCGCAGCAGGCCCGGCAGGGCATCTTGGCCGATGCGCTCCTGCAGCCCGTCGAGTGCCCGCAACAGGGCACGGGACGGATCGTCGGACGGCTGCGGGTTGGGGTGCGCCGAAGCCAGGCCGAGCCGTTCGCGTTCGGCCCTCCCGACTGCATTGTTCGCAGCGCCATCGGCCGCGCTCGCGTTGACCGTCACGGCAGGCTCCTGCTGCGACTTCCAATAGCTCTGCTCGAGTGCCTGCTGGGCCTGCACAAAACGTTGCTGCATCTCGGCCTGGGCACGCAGGTCGTGACCGACGGCCAGGGTCGCGCCGTTCTGACCCAGGCGCACGGCGGTGTAGGCCACGGCAGCCGAGCTGCCGTCCGCCTGGGGATGGTTGAGCTCGCGCCGCCGTGCAATGCCGCTGCTGGCGACATCGCTCAGTATCTGATCGACTTTGCCCCGGCACTCGAGGGTCACTGTGTCGACCCAGGCTTGGCCCACCCAATCCGGGGCCAGCAAAGGCTGTGTCGCATGTTGCGCGACCTTGAGGATGACACCCTGTTCATCGAGCACCAGCGCGACGTCACTGGCCAACGCGGCAAAGGTCTCGGCCAGCTCGGGCGCCCAGGGCGACAGGGCGGCCAGATCGACGGCGGGCGGGCGGGCGGTACGACGGGGCATTGTTCAGGGTCGCCGGGTCAATCGGCGCAAGGCCAGCGTGCTGTAGTGAGGTAGCGCCCCCATCACCGTGCGCCGCACCGCGTGCGCAGCCAGAGGTCGGAGCCATGTGCCATCGCCGACGCCAGCAAGGGCGCCGCAATCCAAGGCCAGGCCAGACCCGCCTGCGTCGAGCGCCATGCCAGCATCAGCATCAGGCCCGACAGCAGGGTCGGCATCAGGCGCGCCAGCGCGCTGCGCCACCGCGACCCAGTCAGCATCAGCAGCATCTCGCCGAGCAGCACCATGATCGCGATGTCGATCATGCGGCCATCCGCGAACAGGCCTTCCATCACCCTAGACCCGGACGAGGCCCAACAAGTGGGCCATGTCCTTGAAGAAGATGCGCACATGGGCCATCGGCCGCGCGCGCACCAGGCGCTTGTGCATGTAGGCCTCGAAGGTCAGTTGCTGCACGTCGCGGTCGCGGCAAATGGCCACGAAGCGTTCCCGCCGACGATCGTTTCGGTACCAGAAGCGCTGCATGATGCCGAGGATCCAGAACACCTTGCCGTGCTCGCGCATGAAGCGCTTGCGGGCACCAGCCAACTGGCGCGGGTTGCCGCTGGCCAGGAAGGCCGCGGCCGCGTCAGCAGCAAAACGGCCGCCGGCCATGCCGTAATAGATGCCCTCGCCCGAAGCCGGCGCCACCACCCCCGCGGCGTCGCCCGCAAGCACCACATCGCGGCCGTTGTCCCAGCGTGGCAGCGGCTTCATCGGAATCGGCGCGCCTTCACGGCGCACGGTTTCGGCATCGGCCAGGCCGGCCTGCGAGCGCAGCAGTGCGACGGCCGAGCGCAGCGAGAAACCCTTGTCGGCGCTGCCGGTGCCGATCGACAAGGTGTCGCCGTGCGGGAAGACCCAGCCGTAGAAGTCGGGCGAGAGCTCACCGCGGTAGATGACGTCACAGCGCGAGCCGTCGTAGCCGGCGGGCACCTGCGCCGGCTTCTTCACGATCTCGTGGTACGCGAAGACAAAGCGGCCCTTGTCCCAGCCCTCGATGGCCTGTCGCGCCACCTTGGAGCGCGCACCGTCGGCGCCGATCACGCAGCGCGCGCGGGCGTGGGCGGCGCCGCTGTCGCCGCGCCAGTGAACGACGGTCGTGCCGTCCTCGTCGCGCGTCAGGTGCTCGAAGCTGCCGTTCAAGCGCAGCGCACCGGCTTCAGCGGCCCGCACGCGCAGCCACTCGTCGAAGTGTTCGCGGTCGACCATGCCGACGAAGCCGCCTTCGATCGGGATGTCGACGCGCCGGTCGGTCGGCGAGACCATGCGCGCACTGGTGGCATGCGCCACCAAGAGGTGGGGTGGGATGGCGAAGTCGGCGATCAGCCGCGGCGGGATCGCGCCGCCGCACGGCTTGATGCGGCCGGCTCGGTCGAGCAGCAGCACGGACAAACCGCGCTGCGCCAGTTCATGCGCTGCGGTTGCCCCGGCGGGGCCGCCGCCGACCACGATGGCGTCGAAAGTTGATGTCATGGGGTTCATCTCAGCTCCGGTACAACATGGAAAGACGGCAGGGCTCGCGCCACGGGTTCGGTGGGACGGCGCAGGGCCGGCACGACGATGCACGCCGCGAGCCACGCCGAGACAATGAAGAGAAGGGCCTCGGCGGCGAAACAGCGGCACACGCCGGGCCGGGCGCACCGAGCAGCCAGCGCGCCAGATCGCTGGCCGCCGCGCCGATCAACCCGCCGGCGGCGAAGCCGATCGCCTGAGTGGCGCCCCACAGGCCCATGCGCGTGCCCACTCGGGATGCGCGGCCGGCCTGGCCGCCACCCGCCAAGGCCATCATCGAGCCGATGGCAGCAATCGAGAACGCACCGTTGGCAACCCCCAGCAGGAAGACATTGGCGCGCAGCGGCCAGTCAGGCGCGGCACCGAGCCCCGCCACGACCAGACCGGCCAACGCCAGGCAGGACGCAATGCAGCCGCCGACAGTCCAGAGCCGCAACGAGCCGAAGCTGGCAGCACCCAAGCGGCGCCCGGCCAACGCTGCGAGCAGCATGCCGGCCAAGGTGCCGCCGTGCTGTACCCCCGACAACTGGGTCGACTCGCCGGGTGTAAAGCCGAACATCACGCCGGCAAAGGGCTCGAGGATCAAGTCTTGGGCGCTGTAGGCCAGCATCGATACGAAGACAAAGATGGTGAAGCGCCGCGTCTCGGGCTCGGCCCAGACCTCGGCCAGCGCCTGGCGAAAACGGGTCGGCGTCATCCTGCCGTCTGGCTCGGCCACGGCGGCGCCGCCCCGGCCCTCGAGACGCCACAGCGCCAAGGCCGTGACCAACACCGCCACCAGCGACACCGTGCCCGACACCTGGACCAGCCGGGTCGGCGTGTAGGGGTCGAGCCACTGCCCGGCCAGCGCAGCCGTGACCGCAAAGCCGACGATCATCATGACCCAGACGAGTGCTGCGGCGGACGCGCGGCGCGGCGGATCGACGCGCTTGGCCAACAAGGTCAGCAGAGCCGTAGCGCTGGCGCTGACACCCAGCCCGACCAGCGTGAAGGCCAGCATCGCCAGCGCGATGCCGGTTTGTGGCCGGGAGCTCATCCAGGCCGTGGCCAGGGCAGCCCCGGCACCGCCCACGGCCAGCACCAGCATGCCGCCGAGGATCCAGGGCGTGCGGCGGGCGCCGGTGTCGGAGCCGAAACCCATGCGCGGGCGCGACGACTGGACCGCGTAATGCAGCGCCACCAGCAGCCCCGGCAGCAAGGCGGGCAGCGCGAGTTCCACGACCATCACCCGGTTCAGGGTCGAGGTGGTCAGCACGACAACGGCGCCGAGCATGGCCTGAACCAGGCCCAGGCGGGCGATGCCGAGCCAACTCAGTGTCGGCAGGTTGGCGCTCATGGGGCCGCCCCGAGGCTGCGCAAGGCCAGCGCGCTGACCATCATTCCCGCCACGAAAAGGGGCACGCCAAAGCCGCTGTAGAACAAGGCGCGCTCAACCGGGCGACGGCCGAACCACTGCATCAGCAGTCCCTGGGCGAGCAGCAACCCGGCCACGCCCGCCGCATGCCATGGCGCGTCCCAGCTTGCCAGAAGGCCGATGACGACGAGCTGTGGCACGGCCATCATCAGGCAGGCCGTGAGCGCTGCCCCATTGACGCCCAATCGCACCGGCAGCGAGCCGATCCCCATCTGGCGGTCGCCCTCGATGGCCTTGAAGTCGTTCAGGGTCATGATGCCGTGGGCCCCCAGGCTGTACAGCGCGGCCAGGGCGAGCGAGCGGCCCGACGGCATCGCGCCGCCGGCCATCACCGCCGCGCCGGTGACCCAGGCCAGGCCTTCGTAAGAGATGCCGCAAGCAGCATTGCCCCACCAGCCGTTGCGCTTGAGGCGAATCGGCGGAGCGCTATAGGCCCAGGCCAGCAGCAAGCCGATCGCGGCTGCGGCGAAACCCCAGGGCCCCAAAGTCCAGCCGACCGCCAGCGACAGCAGTGTCCAGGCGATCGCCACGTACAGGCCCCAGCGACCGGGCATGCGCCCCGAGGGGATCGGGCGCTGCGGCTCGTTGATGGCGTCCACATGACGATCGAACCAGTCGTTGACCGCCTGGCTGCTGGCACAAACCAGCGGCCCAGCCAGCAGGACACCGACCACGATGATCCCGATACGGCCCTCGGCCGGAACGCCCGACGCCACCGCGCCGCAGGCGAAGGCCCACATCGGCGGAAACCACGTGATTGGTTTGAGCAGTTCGGCGACGGCCGACGGGGCGGGCAAGACCATCAGTGCATATTGCACTTGACAGTTTGCAATGTCAATCTATGTTTACATCTATGTTTACATGTGGCCGGCAGTTGTCGAGGTCATTGCGCATCACTGCCGGGCAGATCGCCGAGGCCATAGCGGCGCAGCTTGACGTACAGACTTTGCCGCGACAGACCCAATAGCTGCGCCGCCAGCGCGCGGTTGTCGTGCGTCATTTGCAACGCAGTCTCGATCGACAATTGCTCGATCAGCTCGCTGGACTCAGCGACGATGTCCTTCAGCGGCACGCGACCGACCAGTTCCGTCAACTGCTTGACCGATTGCGGCACCTTGGTCGGCAGCTTGCTCTCATCGGGCCGCAGGCGCCGACCGATGTCACGCACGGCAAAGGCGTAGCTGGCATCGCCGGAAGGCTCCAGGCGTGACGCCGAAATCTCGACTTCGGCGGTGGCGCCAAGCTCACCGCGCAACTCCGTGGTGTACAGGCCCACCGCCCCGCGCTCGCGCAAGTTGCTGATCAACACGCCGATCTCGACCCCGGTGCGACCGAGCCAGCGGTCCAGCGGCTCTCCACGAGCGCGCTCTTCGGTGCTGAGCTGGGCCAGCAACGCGAAGGCCCGGTTCGCGGCCACGATGCGACCCTGGGCGTCGGTGAACACCAGACCGTCGGCGGCACTGCGCAGGAAGGCGCCGAGCATGGCCTGGCCGCCGCTGGTGTCGCCCGCGGCCGATCCGGCCGCCGCGCCCGCGCGCAAACTGCCGCGCTCGATCTGCGGTGCCAGCCGGACCATCAGGAAGGCCGCCTGATCCTGGCGGAACAGGGTGGCCGAGACGCTGACCATCGGCCCACCGCCAGCCAGGGGGGCTGACAATTCCTCGTGTTTGCCAACGCTGCGGGCGGCTGCCAGCAGCGCCTGCAAGGGTTCGGCCGCGGCGGCGTCGAATAGGCTGGCGAGGGTCGCGCCGACGACCTTGGACTTGATCGCATGGCAAAGCGCCAACGAGGCCGGGTTGGCCTCGGTGACCTTGAGATCGGCGCCGTCGACGATCAGCACGGCGTCGTCGGTGGCCTGGAACAGGCTGCGGTAGCGGGTCTCGGCCTCGCGAAAACGCCAGTGATCGCGTTCCATCGACTGTTGCGCGTCGATCAGACGGCGCTGCAAGTCGACATTGGGGCGCAGGTCGCGGCCGAATGCCACCACCTGGCGCTCGGCCACATCGTCGCTCGGCGTGCTTGCCAGCGTGGCCGCAAACAGCAGCGGCAAGTCGGGGCTGCCCTTGACCAGCAGGTTGACCTGGCGCCAGCGCGGCGCGATCGGCGCGCTCACCTGGGCGTCGCGCAGCATCTCCGCAACCTTGTCGCGGCTATCGTCGTTGACGACATCGCCCCACCGACGACCGCGCCAGTCGCGCGTGCCGGCCTTGCGCAACTCGCGGTCATTCGAGAGCACCTCGAGCACCATGCCATTGCCGTCAAGCACCAGAGCCAGGTCGCTGGCGGTGGCCACCAACTGGGCCGCTCGCTCGGCATCGAGCTTGCGCAAAGTGGAGGAAATTGCCGCGAGCTTGGCGGCAGCCGGCCGCGTCATGGCCAGCAGGGTGGACTGCTATCGAGACGGCTCCAACGGTTGCCAGCCAGCGTGACCATGAATCGCCCTCAATACACGCCAGATCACGTTTCCGAGTTCAGCGCTGCGCCACCCTCGCCGCAAGCAGGTTCTCGACCAACTGCGGCGCCTTGCTGCCATCGTGCCCCGAAGCGTCGGCATCCACCCTTTGGACCCACGACGGATTCTGGGTGAACAATGGCCCCCCCACGATCACCAACATCGACCGGTTGCGAGACGCCGCCCGCACGCTAACCACCCGATCGCGCAGCCAGTCTAGCCGGGATTCGCTGCCAATCGAGAAGCCGACGGCATCGAACCACTCGGTGGCCACCTGGGCCGAGGGGTCCTTCACGGCACCGCCGATGCCGCCCAGCACCTCCCAGCCATCGCGGCGGAAAAACTCGGCCACCATCGACAGGCCGAAGCTGTGCTGCTCATCGGGCGGCTGAGCCAGCAGGATACGGCGGCCATTGATCGGATGGTCGACATCGGTGCCCAGGCCCGGACCGCACTCGCGAAGCAGACGCTGCAAACGGCCCAGGCCAATGGTCACCGCGGCGAAGTCGCAGCGGTCGTCGGTCCACATCTCGCCGAGCTCACGTGCCGTGGGCGCGAGCAGGTGAAGACAGAGCGAAACGACGGACAGGCCGCTGCGCCGCCAGCCGTCCACGGCACGCGTCAGGTCGGCGTCGCCCGCGTGCAGGATCAATTCGGTGAAGGCCTCGACCTGACGTGCGGTAGGCAGCACGGCAGTGGCGCCGGCTCCAGTTGTGACAGTGGCTTGGTGCGCGCGCACCAAGCGCGGGATGACCTCTGCCTCCAGCGTCGTGGCCAGGCGGGCAAATCGCTCTTTGGCAGAAACGCGCTCGTCAGCCGCGCTCTGCCAGGCGGATCCCGCACTGGGGGTCCATCCGTCCGCCTCTGTCAGGCACTCGACTGCTACGCTTTTCCGCGACTGTTCTGCACGCATAGACACCGCCTCGCTCATGTACTGGGCCTCTTCTCCGGGCGACCGGGCGAGGCGCTCTATTCGGAATCCCTGCCGGCTTGAGGCTCGCAGTCCACCAGAGGCGGCGAGCAAAAAACGCTTCAATCGACGGGCGCGTTTTTACTCCGACGGCACGCACGCGTCTGCACCCCAAGGTCAGTGTTTGCCCTCGACAGGCAGGATGTTTTTCGACGTCAGGTGGATTTGAGTCCGAGCCTGGTTCGACGTGGAGTTAACAAATTGGAGCGCTGGGTTCGACAGAGGTTGGACGCATCGCTGACGACGTTTTCGTTGGGCGGCTCCTCCGCCTATCCGACTGTCAGCTTGACCTTACGTCTATCTGGATTGACATCTTGCCTTGAAGGCCATAGTCTGTCGCCCAGAGATCAAGACCCAGCGTACCCAGCAAACCCTCTCATGCACCGAACCGGCCCCGCCCCCAGCGCCGACCCCCGAGCGGCGTCCACTCGCCCGCCGCTGTACACGCCGGCCGAGCGCCTGCGACGCGACGCGACGCGCTGGACCCTGGTGCAGGGTCTGCTGGCGCCGGTGCAGTTCCTGGCCTTTGCAGTCAGCGCCGTGCTGGTGCTGCGCTACCTGACCACGGGCGACGGCCTGGCCGCGGCCAGCATCTCGTTCGTGATCAAGACACTCCTTCTCTACGCCATCATGATCACGGGCTGCATCTGGGAGAAAGTGGTCTTCGACCGCTGGCTCTTCGCACCCGCCTTCTACTGGGAAGACGTTTTCAGCATGCTGGTGCTGGCGCTGCACACGGCCTGCCTGATCGCCATGGCCACCGGGTGGCTCGATGGCCGCGCGCAGATGCTGCTGGCGCTGGCGGCCTACGTCGCCTATGTCATCAATGCGGGGCAGTTCCTGCTCAAGCTGCGCGCCGCGCGGCTCGACGAGTCGCGCCGGCGCGAACCCGGCACCGGTGTCACCCAGGGTGCGGTGGCATGAGCCCGGTGATCCCCTTGATGCCCGAGCGTGTCGAGGGCTCTGGCCTGCCAGTGCTCAAGCAGCGCGGCCAGCGCGAAGTGTTCTGCGGCCTGACCGGCATCGTCTGGCTGCACCGCAAGATCCAGGACGCCTTCTTCCTCGTGGTCGGCTCGCGCACCTGCGCCCACTTGGTCCAGTCAGCCGCCGGCGTGATGATCTTTGCCGAACCGCGCTTCGCCACCGCCATCATCGACGAGCGTGATCTGGCCGGCCTGGCCGACGCCAACACCGAGCTCGACCGCGTGGTCACACGCCTGCTGGAGCGCCGACCCGACATCAAGCTGCTCTTCCTGGTCGGCTCCTGCCCCTCCGAGGTGATCAAGCTCGACCTGTCGCGCGCCGCGGCGCGACTGTCGCAACGCTTCACGCCGCAAGTGCGCATCCTCAACTACTCCGGCAGCGGCATCGAGACCACCTTCACGCAGGGCGAAGACGCCTGCCTGGCATCGCTGGTGCCCCAGTTGCCGTCGACACCGGCGCGCAGCCTGATGGTGGTGGGTGCCTTGGCCGACGTCGTTGAAGACCAATTCCGCCGCCTGTTCGATGAGCTGGGTATCGGGCCCGTGCACTTCCTGCCGCCGCGGCGCAGCACCGAGTTGCCGCCGGTGGGGCCGGAGACGCGCCTGCTGATGGCACAACCCTTTCTGGGCGACACCTTGCGCGCCCTGGAAGCGCGCGGCGCGCGCCGCCTGGCGGCGCCCTTTCCGCTCGGCGCCGAAGGCACCACCGAATGGTTGCGCGCGGCCTGGGTCGATTGGTGCGCCGTGGGCGGCGAGAGCGCAGCGCAGGTGACTCGTTTTGCCAGCGTGGTCGGGCCCAAGCGCGAGCGGGCTGCCCGCTCGCTCGCCCGCCACCGCGTCGCCCTTCAAGGCCGGCGCGTGTTCTTTTTCCCTGACTCGCAGCTCGAGGTGCCGTTGGCGCGCTTCCTGGCGCGAGAGCTGGGCATGACCTTGGTCGAGGTCGGCAGCCCTTACCTGCACCGGACCCTGCTCGACCGCGAACTGGCGCTGCTGCCGCCTGGCACCCAACTGTCCGAAGGACAGGACGTCGACCGCCAACTCGACCGCTGCCGCGCCGCGCGGCCCGACATCGTCGTGTGCGGGCTGGGCTTGGCCAACCCGCTCGAAGCCGAGGGCATGACGACCAAGTGGTCGATCGAACTGGTGTTCTCGCCCATCCACGGCTTTGAGCAGGCCGCCGACCTGGCCGAGCTGTTCACGCGCCCGCTCGACCGTCGCGCGCGGCTGGTGGCCTAGCGCCTCGACCATGCAACTGACCCTCTGGACCTACGAAGGCCCGCCGCATATCGGTGCCATGCGCATTGCCACCGGCATGCGCGATGTGCATTACGTGCTGCACGCGCCACAGGGCGACACCTACGCTGACCTGTTGTTCACCATGATCGAGCGGCGCAACCACCGCCCCCCAGTCACCTACACCACCTTCCAGGCGCGCGACCTTGGCGGCGACACGGCCGAGTTGTTCAAGACCGCAGCCCGCGAAGCCTACGAGCGCTTCAAGCCCCAGGCGATGCTGGTCGGCGCCTCGTGCACGGCCGAGCTGATCCAGGACGACCCGGGTGGCCTGGCCTTGGCGCTCGATCTGCCGATTCCTGTCGTGCCGCTCGAGTTGCCGGCCTACCAGCGCAAGGAAAACTGGGGCGCCGCCGAAACCTTCTACCGCCTGGTGCGCACGATGTGCCCCGCGCCAGCGACCGCGCGCGCACCGCGCCTTCCCGGCACGCCGGCGCGCTGCAATGTGCTCGGCCCGACCGCCCTGGGTTTTCGCCACCGCGACGATGTGCGCGAGATCACGCAGCTTCTGGTCAAAATCGGCGTCGAGATCAATGTGGTGGCGCCCCTGAACGCCAGCCCGAGCGACCTGTCGCGCCTGGCCGACGCCGACTTCAACGTGGTGCTCTACCCCGAGATCGCCAACACAGCAGCCACCTGGCTGACCCGCAGCCACGGCCAGCCGGTCACCCGCACCGTGCCCATCGGCGTCGGCGCGACGCGCGAGTTCATTGCTGAAGTCTGCGCGCTGGCCGGTCTCGACGCCGAGCTGGCGCTGCGCAATGCCGAGGCGCGCGCCACCTGGTACTCGCGCTCGGTCGATTCGACGTACCTGACGGGCAAGCGTGTCTTCGTCTTCGGCGACGCCAGTCATGCCGTGGCCGCTGCGCGCGTGGCTTCGCGCGAACTCGGCTTCCAAATTGTTGGCCTGGGCACCTACAGCCGCGAGCAGGCGCGTGAAGTGCGCGAGGCCGCAGCGCTGTACGGCGTCGAGCCGCTGATCACCGACGACTATCTCGAAGTCGAGGCCCAGGTCGCCGCCCTGCAGCCCGAGCTGGTGCTGGGCACGCAGATGGAGCGTCACATCGCCAAGCGCCTGGGCGTCCCATGCGCTGTGATCTCCGCGCCGGTTCACGTTCAGGATTTTCCCGCTCGGTACTCACCGCAGATGGGTTTCGAAGGCGCCAACGTGCTGTTCGACACCTGGGTCCATCCGCTGATGATGGGCCTGGAAGAACACCTGCTGCATATGTTCCGCGACGACTTCGAGTTCCACGAAGGCGCAGCCGCATCGCACCTCGGGCGCGCGCCCGGCCCCGCCGCGGCTGTGACTGAAGTTGCGGCGCCGGTGCAGCTTGCCGTCGTGGCTGCGACCCATGCGACCCATGCGCCGCAGGTGCCGAGTGGTCCGATCGTCGCCAGCTGGGCGCCCGAGGCCGAGCGCGAACTGAGCAAGATTCCTTTCTTCGTGCGTGGCAAGGCCCGCCGCAACACTGAGCGCTTTGCCGTCGAAAAAGGCATGGCAACCATCACCGTGGAAACCCTCTATGACGCCAAAGCGCACTTCGGCCGCTGACCGCACTCCGCTGAGCCTGGTCATCCTGACGATGGACACCCATCTGGCCAGCGCTGTCGCGCGGGCCCGTCCGGTGTTGTCGCACGAGATGCCCGGCCTCAGCGTGGCGCTGCATGCCGCGTCGGAGTTTGCGGGCCAACCCGCTGCGCTCGCGCGTTGCAAGGCCGACATCGCCAGTGCCGACATCATCGTCGTCGGCATGCTCTTCCTCGAAGACCACTTCATGCCGATCCTGGAGGACCTGCGCGCCCGGCGTGAGCACTGCGACGCCATGATCTGCATGGTCTCGGCGGCCGAGGTCGTGAAGCTGACGCGGCTGGGTCAGTTCGACATGGGCAAGCCCGCCAGTGGTCCGATGGCGCTGTTGAAGAAGCTGCGCGGCAGCAACAAGGACAAGGCCAGCACCGGCGGTGCGGCCCAGATGAAGATGCTGCGGCGCATCCCCCAGATGCTGCGCTTCGTCCCCGGCACCGCACAGGATGTGCGGGCCTATTTCCTGACCATGCAGTACTGGCTGGGCGGCTCCGACGAGAACGTGCTCAACCTGCTGCGCCATGTGGTGGACCGCGGCGTCGACGGGCCGCGGCGCGTGCTGCGCGGCCAGGTCAAGGTCGCGCCGCCGGTCGAGTACCCCGAGGTCGGCCTCTACCACCCGCGCGCCGCCGAGCGCCTGTCGACCGACCTCGCCGCGCTGCCACTGCCGCCGGGCCGTGAAGTTCGTGGCACGGTCGGCGTACTGGTGCTGCGCTCCTACCTGCTGTCGAACAACGCCGGGCACTACGATGCGGTGCTCGCGGCCCTCGAAGCGCGCGGTCTGCGCGTGGTGCCAGCCTTTGCCTCGGGTCTGGACTCGCGCCCGGCCATCGACAAGTACTTCATCGACAACGGCAATGTCCTGGTCGACGCCGTCGTCTCGTTGACTGGCTTCTCGCTCGTCGGCGGGCCGGCCTACAACGACGCCAAGGCCGCCGAAGAGGTGCTGGCCTCGCTTGACGTGCCTTACATCGCGGCCCACCCGGTCGAGTTCCAGACCCTCGACCAGTGGGGCGGATCCGACCGCGGCCTGCTGCCAGTCGAGAGCACCATCATGGTGGCGATTCCGGAGCTGGACGGTGCCACCAGTCCGATGGTCTTCGGCGGCCGGCCCGGCGCACCGGGCGTCACCTGCACCGGCTGCCACCACGCCTGCACGTTCACCGCCGACGACCGTGCGCAGGACATGCACACCTGCCCCGAGCGCGCACTCATGCTGGCGGCCAGGGTGAGCAAGTTGGTCGCCCTGCGGCGCAGCCAGCGCGCCGAACGCAAGGTGGCGATCGTCATTTTCAATTTCCCCCCCAACGCCGGCAATGTCGGCAGCGCGGCCTACCTGTCCGTCTTCGAGTCGCTGTTTCACACCCTGACCGCCATGAAGGCGCAGGGCTACAGCGTCGAGGTGCCGCCGAGTGTCGATGCCTTGCGCCGCGCGCTGCTCGAGGGCAACGCCGAGCGCCACGGCGCGGATGCCAACGTCCACGCCTTGATCGCCACCGACGACCACGTCAGACGCGAACGCTGGCTCAAGCAAATCGAGGCCCAGTGGGGTCCGGCGCCCGGACGCCAGCTCAGCAACGGCCGCGCCATCTTCGTGCTCGGCAAGCAGTTCGGCAATGTCCTGATCGGTGTGCAGCCCTCGTTCGGCTACGAAGGCGACCCGATGCGCCTGCTGTTCGAGAAGGGGCTAGCGCCGACGCACGCCTTCTCGGCCTTCTACCGCTACCTGCGTGAAGACTTTGGTGCCAACGCAGTGTTGCACTTCGGCACCCACGGCGCGCTGGAGTTCATGCCCGGCAAGCAGAGCGGGCTGAGCGGCGCATGCTGGCCCGACCGCCTGATCGACGACTTGCCCAACATCTATCTCTACGCTTCGAACAACCCGTCCGAGGGCGCGATCGCAAAGCGCCGCTCCGGCGCCACCTTGATCAGCTACCTGACGCCGCCCGTGGCCCAGGCCGGCCTGTACAAGGGCTTGAACGAGCTGAAGTCGTCGATTGACCGCTGGCGCACCATGGAGCCCGCTGCGGCCGAGCGGGGCGCGATGGCGGTGCTGCTGCAATCCCAGGCCGCCGAGCTCAACCTGGCCGACGCCGAACCCTTGTGGGACGCCTCCCCTGCCGGCGACGCCGACCAGCGGGTGGCCCACCTGGCCGAGCAGATGCTCGAGCTGGAGTACACCTTGATCCCGCACGGCCTGCACGTGGCCGGGCGCGCACCCAGCGCGGCGGAGCGCGTCGACATGCTGTTGGCCCTGGCCGAGGCCTCGCACGGCCGTCAGCTCGATCGCCCATCGGTTGAAGCCCTGGTCGCTGGCCACAGCGCAAGCCATGCCCTGGACATCGGCGGCATGGCGCGTGACGACGAAACGCTCGCCTTGATGGACGAACTGGCCGGCCTGAACCAGTTGCTGGCCGTGGACACGGAGGTCGGCGCCATGCTGCGGGCCCTGGACGGCCGCTACATTCGGCCGGCCCCGGGCGGCGACATCCTGCGCACACCCGCAGTGCTGCCGACGGGTCGCAACATCCACGGCTTCGACCCCTTCCGCATTCCCAGCGCCTTCGCGGTCAAGGACGGCGCCAAGCAGGCGCAGCTGCTGCTCGACACCCACATCGCCGCCGGCAACCCGCTGCCCGAGTCGATCGCCATGGTGCTGTGGGGCAGCGATAACTTGAAGAACGAAGGGGCCCCGATCGCCCAGGCCCTGGCCCTGATGGGGGCGCTGCCGCGCTTCGACAGTTATGGGCGCATCGCCGGTGCCAGCCTGATCCCGCTGGGCGAACTGGGTCGACCGCGCGTCGATGTCGTCATCACCTTGTCGGGCATCTTCCGCGACCTGATGCCGCTGCAGATCAAGCTGCTGGCCGAGGCTGCGTTTCTGGCGGCGTCGGCGGACGAGCCGGTCGAGCAGAACTGGATTCGCAAGCACGCGCTGGCCTACCAGAAGGAGCATGGCTGTACGCTGGAGATTGCCTCGCTGCGCGTCTACGGCAATGCCGAAGGGGCCTACGGCGCCAACGTCAACAACCTGATCGAGAGCAGCCAGTGGAACCAGGAAGGCGAACTGGCCGAGACGTACACGCGACGCAAGGGCTTCGCCTACGGCCGCAGTGGCCGTGCCGTGCAGCAAACCGCCCTGCTCAAGAGCATGCTGGCCGACGTCCAGTTGACTTACCAGAACCTCGATTCGGTGGAGCTGGGCGTGACCACGGTGGACAACTACTTCGACACCCTGGGCGGCATCACGCAGGCGGTCAAGGTGGCCAAGGGCGGCCAGCCCAGTGACACGCCGCCGGTCTACATTGGCGACCAGACCAAGGGCGATGGCGCGGTGCGCTCGCTGCGCGACCAGGTGGCGCTGGAAACACGCACCCGGATGCTGAATCCGAAGTGGTTCGAGGGCATGCTCGAACACGGCTACGAAGGCGTGCGCCAGATCGAAGTCCACCTGACCAACACGATGGGCTGGTCTGCCACCACGGGCCAGGTGCAACCCTGGGTCTATCAGCAGCTGACCGAGACCTTCATGCTCGACCCGGCCATGCGCGAGCGCCTGGCCCGACTCAACCCGACGGCGTCGGCGCGTGTGGCCAACCGCTTGCTCGAAGCCTCCTCGCGCCAGTACTGGCAGCCTGATGAAGCGACCCTGGCCGCGCTGCAACGCGCCGGCGAGGAACTTGAAGACCGACTTGAAGGCATCTACCCTGAAAAGGCTGCAGCATGAGCACCGATACCCTTGCCACCATCGCCCCGGATCAGATTCGCCGCGGCCCGAGGCCCGCGGCAGGACGCCCCGACGGCGAAGGCAGCCTGCAAGTGCAACTGGACCCGAACCTGAAGATCGGCACCGCCAAAGTCTTTGCCATCTACGGCAAGGGCGGCATCGGCAAGAGCACCACCTCGTCGAACCTGTCGGCCGCCTTCTCGAAGTTGGGCAAGCGTGTGCTGCAGATCGGCTGCGATCCGAAGCACGACAGCACCTTCACCTTGACCAAGAAGATGCTGCCGACCGTGATCGACGTGCTCGAGACGGTCGACTTCCACGCCGAGGAACTGCGTGTCGAAGACTTCGTCTTCCCGGGCTACAACGGGGTGATGTGCGTGGAGGCCGGTGGCCCGCCGGCGGGCACCGGTTGCGGCGGCTACGTGGTCGGCCAGACCGTGAAACTGCTCAAGGAGCACCATCTGCTCGAAGACACCGATGTGGTGATCTTCGACGTCCTGGGCGACGTGGTCTGCGGCGGCTTCGCCGCCCCACTCCAACACGCCGATCGGGCCCTGATCGTCACCGCCAACGATTTCGACTCGATCTTCGCGATGAACCGCATCGTGCAGGCGATTGGCGCCAAGGCCAAGAACTACAACGTGCGCTTGGGCGGCGTGATTGCCAACCGCAGCGCGGCCACTGATCAGATCGACAAGTACATCGACAAGATCGGCCTCAAGCTGGCGGCGCACTTCCCCGACCTGGACGTGATCCGCCGCAGCCGCCTGAAGAAGTCGACGCTGTTCGAGATGGAGTATTCGCCCGAGCTCGAGGCGGTGCAGAAGGAGTACATGCGCTTGGCTGCCTCGCTTTGGCTGGGCGTCGAGCCGATGAACGCGGTGCCGATGAAAGACCGCGACATCTTCGATCTGCTGGGCTTCGATTGAAAGCCGACCCGATGAACAGCGCAGCTTATGAACAGCGGCGCGGCAAGATCGAAGAATACTTCGATCGAACGGCCGTCAAGGCCTGGGAACAGCTGACGTCCACGGCGCCGGTCGGGCGCATTCGCACGACGGTGCGGGCAGGCCGCGAACGCATGCGGGCGCAGCTGCTGGACTGGCTGCCGCAAGACCTGCAGGGCGTGCGCGTGTTGGACGCGGGCTGCGGCACCGGCGCCCTGGCCCTGGATGCAGCGCGGCGCGGTGCCCACGTCGTGGCCATCGACCTGTCGCCGGCTTTGGTGAAGGTGGCGCGCGACCGCGCGGCCGAGTTGCAAGGGTCCGCCGCGCTGGCAGGCGGCATCGATTGGCGCAGTGGCGACATGTTCGATGAAGCGCTGGGCGAGTTCGACCACGTGGTGGCGATGGACTCCCTGATCCACTACGACGAGGCCGACATGGTCCGCATCGTGGCGGGCTGGTCGCTGCGCACACGCCGCTCGATACTGGTTACCTTTGCGCCGCGCACGCCCTTGCTGGCCGCCTTGCGCTCGGTCGGCAGCCTGTTCCCGCGCGGCAACCGCGCCCCCTGGATCGAGCCCGTGGCCGAGACCCGCCTGCGCGCACGCATTGCCCGCGAGGTGCCGCTGCTGGGTGTCGCCCGCACGCAGCGCATCGTCAGCGGCTTCTACACCTCGCAAGCCATGGAACTGCGCCGCGCATGAAAGCGACCCGGCGCCCGCCCATTGCGCAGCGCGCGATCCGCGCCTGGTCGACGCTGGGCCCGGAATACCTGCCCTTCGCCGACGCAGCCAGTGCCGACCTGCCGCTGCCGCGCTTGCTGCGCTTGTCGCTGTTCAAGCTGACCATGGGCGTCACCCTGGCCCTGATGGTGGGCACCCTTAACCGCGTCATGATCTTCGAGCTCGGCGTTGCGGCCTGGCTGGTCTCGCTGATGGTGGCACTGCCCCTGCTCGTGGCCCCGTTTCGCGCCATCACCGGCTTCCAGTCCGACGTCCATCGCTCCGCCTTCGGCTGGAAGCGCGTGCCCTTCATGTGGGGTGGCACCCTGATCCAGTTCTTCGGCCTGGCCATCATGCCGTTCGCCCTGCTGGTGCTGTCGGGTGGCGGTGCCGTGCCCACGCCGCCCTGGGTCGGCCAGGGCGCGGCCGCGCTGTCCTTTCTGATGGTCGGCGCGGGCTTGCAAACCTCGCAGACGGCGGGCCTGGCACTGGCCACCGACCAGGCCACGGAAGCAACGCGGCCCCGCGTCGTGGCCCTGATGTACGTGATGCTGTTGTTGGGCGGTGTGCTCGGGGGCGTGATCTACAGCTTCTTGCTGGCCGACTTCAGCCCGCAGCGCCTCGTGCAGGTGGTTCAGGGCACGGCCATGGTGGTGTTGGTCCTCAACGCCTTCGCGCTGTGGAAGCAGGAGGCCCGCAACCCGCAGCGCGCGGCGGCGATGAAGACCGAGAAGACACCGTCGTTCCGTCAGGCCTGGTCCCGCTTCATTCAGAACGGGCGCGCGCGTCGCTTTCTCTGGGCCACGGCCTTGGGCACGCTGGCCTTCAACATGCAGGACGTCGTGCTCGAGCCTTACGGCGGCGAGATCCTGGGAATGAGCGTGAGCGCCACCAGTGGGCTGACGGCATTGCAGGCCGGCGGCGCCTTGTTCGGTTTCATTCTCGCGGGGCGCGGCCTGGGCCGGGGCATGGACCCCTTGCGCCTGGCAGCCTATGGCGTGGTGCTCGGCTTGCCGGCCTTTGCCGCCGTCATCTTTGCGGCGCCGGCCGATGCCGGCTGGTTGTTCCGCATCGGCGCTTTCGGCATCGGCATGGGCGGCGGGCTGTTTGCAGTGGGCACCCTGCTGGCCGCCATGCGCCTTGAAGAGGGCCGCCTGGTCGGCTTGGCCCTGGGTGCCTGGGGCGCCGTGCAGGCACTCAGCAGCGGCTTGTCGATGTTCTTCGGCGGTGCGTTGCGCGACGTCGTGTCGAGCCTGGCCACCCAGGGGGTCCTGGGCGCCGCGCTGGCCCAGCCCGCTACAGGCTACAGCGTGGTCTATCACCTCGAAATCTTGTTGTTGTTCATCACCCTGGTCGCGATCGGTCCGCTGGTCGGCCGCCGCAGCGCGACCCCACCCTTCCCGCGCAAGTTCGGCCTGGCCGACATGCCGGGCTAGTTTGTTGCAAGAGGAGCGTTCACCATGGAATTCGGCGCAATCACTGGCTATGTCGATCTGGCCCAGATCCTGCTCTACGTGTTTTGGATCTTCTTCGCGGGCTTGATCTATTACCTCGTCCGCGAAGGTCACCGCGAGGGCTACCCGATGGAGAGCGACGGCCTGAGCCGCGAAGTCAAGGGCTGGCCTGTCCCGTCCACACCCAAGATCTTCAAGACCGTGCACGGCGATGTCATGGTGCCCGACCCGGCCCGCGGCGAGCCAGCCTACCAGGCCGCACCCACCTACGCGTCACCGGGGTCCCCCATTGAGCCCGCCGGGGACCCGATGCACGCTGGCGTCGGACCCGGCGCCTATGCCACCCGCGCCGACGTGCCCGACACCCTCGTCGACGGCAACGTCAAGATCGTGCCGCTGCGCGTGGCCAAGGCCTATGGGGTGTCGCGCAACGACCCCGACCCGCGCGGCCTGCCGGTGATCGGCGGGGACGGCCAGGTCGGCGGCATCGTGCGCGACCTCTGGCTCGACCAGGCCGAGATGATGTTCCGCTACCTCGAAGTCGAGACACCGGCGGCCAGCGGCGGCAAGCGCGTGCTGCTGCCCATGCCTTTCGCCAAGGTGCGGCGCTCGCAGGTCGAAGTCAACTCCATCTTCGGCAAGCACTTCGCAGGCGTGCCCGGACTCAAGAACCCCGACCAGGTCACCTTCCTCGAAGAGGAGCGCATCGTTGCCTATTACGGCGCCGGCACGCTGTATGCCGACCCGCAGCGTGGCGAGCCGATTCTCTGACCCCGCCCACCGCAGGACCTTGCAATGACCATCGAAAGCCACGGCCACGAACACGAACTGGAGCCGCAGTACGGGCTGCCTGAGCGCCTGCCGGCCGGGGAGAACATCCTCTGGCAGGGCTCGCCCGAGTTTAAGGCGATGGCCCTGCGGGTCTTTCACTTGCGCAAGGTGGCGCTTTACTTTGCGGCGCTGCTGCTGCTGCGCGCCAGCCTGGTCATGGCCGACGGGGGCAGCGGGGTTGACGCCCTGTTCGCCCTGGCGTGGCCGCTGCCGCTGGCCCTGAGCGCGCTGGCCGCGCTCACGGCACTGGCCTGGATGACCGCGCGCACGGCGGTTTATACGCTGACCGACAAACGGGTGGTGATGCGTATCGGCATCGTGCTCACGTTGACCTTCAACATCCCGCTGCGCACGCTCAAGTCGGCCGGCCTGCGGCGCGGCGCGGACAACATCGGCGACATCGTCATCGAACTGGCCGGGCCCGATCAGATCGCCTTCCTGCACCTGTGGCCGCATGTCAGGCCCTGGCGCGTGGCGCGTCCCGAGCCGATGCTGCGCAGCGTCCCCAATGCGCCCCACGTGGCAGCGTTGCTGGCCAAAGCCTGGTCGAGCGTGACGGGCGCGGCAGCGCACCCGGCGGTCGTGCGCGACGCCGCGACCGCACAAACCGCCGTCGGTTCCCCCGGGCTTGCCCCGGTGGCGCCGTCGATCGCGCCGATCGACACTTCGCCGCGCCGCAACCCGAGCCCATGGCAAGCCAACCCGACATGAACTCCGCCGCCCTCCCCGTGCGCGCCGTCAAGCTGCAGACAGCCAAGCCTGACACCTTTCCGCGCTGGGTGTTGATGTGCGCCGGCAGTGTGATTGCCTTCAGCCTGATCAGCGTCGGCCTGGTGCGCTTGACCGGCAACGGCCCCGACCAGCGCGCGGGCCCCGCCACGCAGGAACGCCATCTGCGTTTCGAGGACCGGCCCGACGGCAGCATTGCCATCACCGACGCCCGCAGCGGTGAGGTGGTGACCTCGGTGCACGGCGAACAAGGCTTCGTGCGCGGCGCCTTGCGCGCCCTGACGCGCGAACGCAAGGCGCGTGGCCTCGGCCCGGAGCAGGCCTTCCAGTTGATGGTGCGCCCCGACGGCGGCCTGACGCTGTATGACCCCGCAACCTCTGAACGGGTCGATCTGGCGGCTTTCGGGCCGACCAATGCCGACAACTTCGCGCGCCTGCTGAAAGAGCCGCCGCCGTCGCGGCCGACCCCCCTGCCCGACATGCGGGCGACCACCAAACCTTGATGTCGAAGGAGTTCACCATGAACGCGCCCACCGCCCCCCTGGCCAGCCCGGAAGACGCCGCACGCCACGCCAAGACAGAAACGCTGCTGACGCCGCGCTTCTACACCACCGATTTCAAGGCCATGGACAAGCTGGACGTGTCGCCCATCCGCAAGGAGTGGGACGCCATGCTGGCCGAATATGAAGGCGACAACAACCACGACCACTTCCAGCGCACGCCCGAGTTCGCCACCGAAGTGGCGCAGGTGTTCTCGCAAGTCTCGCCGGAGCTGCGACAAGAATTCCAGGAGTTCCTGGTCAGCTCACTGACCAGCGAGTTCAGCGGCTGCATCCTCTACAACGAGATCCAGAAGAACGTCACCAATCCCGACATCAAGGCGCTGATGCGCTACATGGCGCGCGACGAGTCGCGCCACGCCGGCTTCATCAACCAAAGCCTGAAGGACTTCGGCCTGGGCATGGATCTGGGTGATTTGAAGCGCACCAAGGCCTACACCTACTTCAAGCCCAAGTACATCTTCTACGCCACCTACCTGAGCGAGAAGATCGGCTACGCGCGCTACATCACGATCTACCGCCAACTCGAGCGCCATCCGGAGAAGCGCTTTCACCCGATCTTTCGTTGGTTCGAGCGCTGGTGCAATGATGAATTCCGTCACGGCGAGAGCTTCGCCCTGATCATGCGCGCCAATCCGCACCTGCTGCGCGGCGTCAATCTGCTGTGGATCCGCTTCTTCCTGCTGGCGGTCTACGCCACCATGTACGTGCGTGACCATACGCGTCCGATGCTGCACCACGCCATGGGTCTGGACAGCGACGAGTACGACTACACCGTGTTTCGCATCACCACCGAGATCACCAAACAGGTGTTCCCGATCTCGCTGGACACCGACAACCCGGCCTTCCGCGCCGGCTTGTCGCGGCTGTTCGAGTTGCAGACCCGCATCAACGCGGCCAAGGCACGCGGCGGCCTGGTGGGCAAGTTGACACAGGCATGGTGCGCCTCGGCAGCTTTGCTGACCTTCGGGCGCCTGTACTGCATGCCGGTGCAGCGCCATGAGCTGCCGGCCACGATGCGCGTGGCGCCGGCTTGGTGACGGCCGGCACCGCGTCTTGACCCCCTTGCGGATTTGCCGCAGCAGTCGCCCCCCGGCACCTCAGCCATGAGCAGCACCGCGCTGGCCGCCCTGTTTGCGGTCTTCATCTGGTGGTTCAGCACGGGCATCGTGTTGCTGCTCAACGGCATGCAGCGCCGGGCCTATCGCTGGAGCCTGCTGATCTCCTCCCTGCTCGGTCTGACTGCCTTGTACGCCCTGGCTCACACCGCGCAACAGAGCGGCACGGCGGCGGCTTACTGCGCCTTCACGAGCGCCTTGCTGGTCTGGGGTTGGCACGAGTTGAGCTTTCTCACGGGTTGGATCACCGGGCCACGCACAACCGCCATCGCGCCCGACCTCTCAGGTTGGCCCCGCTTCGTCCAGGCGGTTCGGGCCATTCTGTGGCATGAGCTGGCGATCCTGGCCGTCGGCGTGCTCATCGTCGCCGTGACCTGGGGTGCCCCCAACCAGGTCGGTACCTGGACCTTCCTGGTGTTGTGGAGCATGCGCACCAGCGCCAAGCTGAATCTGTTTTTCGGCGTGCGCAATCTCAGCGAAGAGTTCCTGCCGCCGCACCTGGCCTACCTCGAGAGTTTCTTCCGCCGGCGCGCGATGAACCTGCTGTTCCCTTTCTGCGTCACCGCCGCCAGCGCCGTGTTGGCCCTGATGGTGCTGCATGCCTTGTCTGCAGGCACGCCAGCCGATGAAGTGCTGGGCCTGACCTTGGTCGGCACCATGCTCGCCCTGGCGATCCTGGAGCACTGGATGCTGGTGCTGCCGGTGTCGACCACCGCGCTGTGGCGCTGGGCCATGGGCCGCCGCAAGGCCTCCGGCAGCGCCGCCGTCGACACCACCCACAAGATTGTCCCTCGCGTCGAAGCAGCGCCGCCCTTGGTTGACCGCGATGACAAGCTTTTTCACGCCCGCTAACCCGACCCCGGTGGCCGGCACGCCCAGTCACGCCTTGGGGCCGCACGGCGCAGCGCTGGCCATTGTCATCGGCAGCGGCTTCGGCGGTCTGGCCGCGGCCATCCGGCTGGCCTGTCGTGGCTGGCGCGTCGAAGTGCTCGAGAAACTCGACGCCGCCGGTGGCCGCGCCTATGTCTGGCGCCAGGACGGCTTCACCTTCGACGCCGGCCCGACCATCATCACCGCGCCCTTCATGCTCGACGAGCTGTGGGCGCTGGCCGGCAAGACCTTCAGCGACGACGTCGAACTCAAGTTGATGGACCCGTTCTACCGCATCCGCTTCGACGACGGCACCTGGTTCGACTACAGCGGTGACGCCGAGCGCATGCGCGCCGAGATCGCACGCTTCTGCCCCGAAGACCTGCCCCAGTACGAGCGCTTCATCGAAGAAGCCGCTGTCTGCTACCAGAAGGGTTTCATCGAACTCGGCAGCATCGCCTACAACACCCTGGGCGACCTGTTTCGCGCGGTCCCCAAGATGATGCAGATGCGCGGCTGGCGCAGCATTCACGAGATGGCCTGCAGCTACTTCAAGAGCGACAAGCTGCGCATCGTGATGAGCTTTCATCCGCTGCTGATCGGCGGCAACCCGCTCTCCGTGACCTGCATCTACAGCCTCATCAACACCCTGGAGCGCCGCTTCGGCGTGCACTCGGCGATGGGGGGCACTGGCGCCATCATCCAGGGCATGGTCAGGCTGCTCGAGGGACTGGGCGGTCGCATCCGCTACAACGCCGAGGTCGGCAAGATCAACGTGGTGCCCGCGCCGCGGGGGCTGGCGCGCGGCCAGGGGCGCGCCACCGGCGTCACCCTGGCCAACGGCGAGGTGATTCCCGGCGACATCGTGGTCTGCAACGGCGACACGATGTGGAGCTACAAGAACCTGATCGAGGCGCAATACCGCAAGCGCTGGACTGACAAGCGCATCCACAACAGCCGCCACTCGATGAGCCTGTTCGTCTGGTACTTCGGCACCAACAAGCGCTACGAAGACGTGCCGCACCACATGATGGTGCTGGGCCCGCGCTACGAAGAACTGCTGCGCGACATCTTCAAGCGCCACAAGCTGGCCGACGACTTCAGCCTCTACCTGCACCGCCCCACCGCCACCGACCCGTCCCTGGCGCCCGCCGGTTGCGACGCCTTCTATGTGTTGAGCCCGGTGCCGCACCTGGCCAGCGGCACCGACTGGAAGACCCACGCTGAACCCTACCGCCTGGCGGTCCAGGCGGCCCTCGAGCGCAGCGTCTTGCCCGGTCTGAGCCAGCACGTCGTCAGCTCGCGCGTGACCACGCCGCTCGACTTCCAGGACCGCTTGCTGTCCTACATGGGCGCCGCCTTCGGCCAGGAACCGCTGCTGTTGCAGAGCGCCTGGTTCCGCGCCCACAATCGCAGCGAAGACGTCGACAACCTCTTCATGGTCGGCGCCGGCACCCACCCTGGGGCCGGCGTGCCCGGCGTGCTGATGTCGGCAAAGACTCTCGAACAGGTGATTCCGCATGCAAGCGCCTTCGCACGCTGAACAACGGGCCTCCACGGCCGCGGGGGCGGGTGAGTCGTCCTACGACCTGCAGGCGCTGCGCAGCCTGATGCGCGGCGGCTCCAAGACCTTCTTTGCCGCGTCCTTGCTGCTGCCGCCGCGGGTGCGCGCGCCGGCCACAGCGCTGTATGCCTACTGCCGCCTGGCGGATGACGCCATCGATCTCGGCCGCGACCCCTTCGTCGAGATGCAGGGCCTGACCACCCGGCTGGACGCCATCTATGCGAACCGCCCCGGCAGCGACGACGCCGACCGCGCCTTGTGTCAGGTGGTGCACCACTTCGCCCTGCCGCGCCCCCTGCTCGACGGCCTGCTCGAAGGCTTCTTGTGGGACGCCCAGGGCCGGCGCTATGAAACCCTGGCCGACGTTCAAGCCTACGGCGCCCGCGTGGCCGGTACGGTCGGCGCGATGATGTCCCTGGTGATGGGCGCCCGCTCCCCGAGCGCCGTCGCCCGCGCCTGTGAGCTCGGCGTGGCGATGCAGCTCACCAACATCGCGCGCGACGTCGGCGAAGACGCACGCAATGGCCGTCTGTACCTGCCGCGCCAGTGGCTGCGCGAAGAAGGCATCGATGTCCAGGCCTGGCTGCAAACACCGCTCTTCAACCCTGCGATCGCCCGCTGCACGCAACGCCTGCTGCAGGCCGCTGAAGCCCTCTACCGCCGTGCCGAGCATGGCGTGGCCGAGCTGCCAATGGACTGCCGTCCCGCGATTCAGGCCGCGCGCCTGGTCTATGCCGAGATCGGCCACCAGATCGAGCGCCAGGGGCTGGACGCCATCAGTCGCCGTGCCGTGGTCTCCGGTCGACGCAAGGTGGCGCTCATCGCTGTGGCCACCGGCAGCGCCTTCCTGCCGCCGCAGCATGCGCTGGGCGATCCGGCCGCGCTGGCGGCGGTGCAGTTCCTGGTCGACGCCGTCGACCGGGCCCCAGCGCCCGCAGCGCATGCGGCGCCCATCCCCGCCGCGACCCTGGGTGCACTGATCGCCCGGCTGAAGCAACGCGCCCCGCGCCGTACCTTCGACCAACGCATGGCGTGGGGCGCCGACCTGTTCGCGCGCTTGGCCGAGAACGACGCCCGCGCCAGCCACCTGAACCCGGCCCGGCGCGGCTGACACGAGCGCTGACCGCCCTGCGCCATGACGGAAGTCGGTTCCTTGAAGTGGATCGAAGTCAGCGTGCTGGTGCTGGCCGGGGCGGTCTTCGTGTGGTGGCAGCTGCGCGATGTGCGGCAGGCCCAGGCACAGTCTCGCAAGGATCGCCTCGCGGCCGATGCCGGCGACCCGGCCGCGCCGGCGGCCACTGAGAAGGGCCCGGAGCCATGAGCGCTACCTTGAAGACCGTGCACGTGCTGTGCGCCTGCCTGTTTCTGGGCAACGTCATCGTCAGCGGCACCTGGGCCGCACTGGCCGAGCGCACGCGCAATCACGTCATCATCAAGTTCAGCAACCACCTGGTGCTGGTCACCGACCTGCTGTTCACGCTGACCGGCGCGCTCGGCGTCGTCTTCACCGGCCACCTGATGGCGGCCAACTATGGCGGCGTCGAAGCCCACGCCTGGATCAGTTGGTCCTACGCCTTGTTCGGGCTGTCGGGCCTGATCTGGGTCCTGGTGCTGGTGCCGATCCAGCTCAAGCAACGCTCGCTGTTGAACAAGACCACGACCATCACCCGCGAGTACCTGCAGTGGTCCCGGGTCTGGCAGATCTCGGGCGCGATCGCCACCGTGCTGCCGCTGCCGATCCTGTACCTGATGGTCACAAAGATCGTGTGAGCAGCGGCCTCGGCGCGGTGCCGCCCCTGCGTGGGCAGGTCATCCTGATCACCGGCGCCGCCAGCGGCATCGGCGCGGCCACGGCGGCGGAACTGCAGCGCCGCGGAGCCGTGCCGGTGCTGGTCGACTGCGACGCGGCAGGTCTGGCCGCCAGCGCTGCCCAACTGGGCGCCGACACGCTGACCGTCACCGCCGATGTCAGCCAGCGCGCTGACTGCGACGCCGCCGTGGCCGCGGCCCTGGCCCGCCATGGCCGCATCGACGTGGCTTGGGCCAACGCTGGCATCGCCAGCTTCGGCCCCCTGGCCCACACCGAGCCGCTGGCCTGGCAGCGTTGCTTCACGGTGAATGTCTTCGGCACCTTCAACACGGTGCGCGCCGCGCTGCCGGCCGTCATCGCGCAGCGCGGCTATGTGGTGGCCACCGCATCGGTGTCGAGCTTCGCTCACCCCCCGGCGATGTCTGCCTACGCCGCCTCCAAGGCGGCCGTGGAAGCCATGTGCAACGCCTGGCGCATCGAGCTGGCCGCCCATGGCGTGCGCGTCGGCGTGATGCACCCGTCGTGGGTCAAGACCGCGCTGGTGACGGAGGGCGCGCTGCACCCGGCCTTCAGGCGCTTGCGCGCCACCATGCCTGGGCCGCTGAACCAGGAGCTCGATGCCAGTGCGGCGGCACGCCTGCTGGCCGACGGCATCGAGCGCCGTGCGCGCCAGATCTGGGCGCCAGGGTGGGTTCGCGTGCTGCATTGGCTGCGTGCCGCGCTGCACAGCCCGCTGGCCGAGCGCGAGTTGCTGCGCGCTGCGCCCGACATCGAGCGCCTCTACCTCGAAGGCCTGCAGAGCAGCAGCCGGCTGGCGTCCTCCTTCGGGCCGCGCGAACACCTGCGCGCCGTGGCGCGCGGCGACACATCCGACCAGGGTTGAGCGCCAGCCGCGCCGGCAAACCTTGGCGCAAGCGCGCAGAATCCGGCGGCCCTTCAGCCCCAGAAACATCCATGCTCAAGCTCTACGACCACCCTGCCCCCAATCCCGCCAAGGTGGCGCTGTTTCTCGAGGAGGCCGGGCTGCCCTACGAGGTGGTGCCGGTGGACATCCGCAAAAGCGAGCAACACCTGCCAGCGTTTGCCGCCATCAACCCGAATGCGAAGGCGCCAGCGCTGGTAGACGGCGACGCCGACCTGTTCGACAGCAACGCCATCCTGCTCTACCTGGCCGAGACCCTGCCCTACGCCGTCAACCGTTACGACTTCGAGGCCTGGCGCCACTGGCGCATCGTCGAGGCGCAACTCTCGCGCCACGCATTCATGCTGGGCGACTGCTACACCCTGGTCGACATGGCCGTCTGGGGCTGGGCCCGCGCCGTGCCCTTCGTGCTGGGTACCGAGGCCTGGCAGGAACTGCCCAGCGTCAAACGCTGGTTCGACCTCCTCAACGCCCGCCCCGCGGCCCATCGCGTCGACGCCCTGAAAGTCAAGTACAGCTTCAAGGCCGAAGTGGACGACGAAGCCCGGCGCGCCATGTTCCCGCAAAACGCCCGGCTGCTGGGCTGAGCTGCCCGAGGCACTCGACCATGGACCCCGACGCACGCCCTGTCGTTCCCGTGCTGCCTGTCTCGTCGCGCCCGCAGCGCGTCTTCGTTCTCGGTGCCAGCGGCACCATCGGCCGCGCCACGGTGCGCGCGCTGTTGCAGCGCGGCCATGAGGTGGTGTGTTTGGTCCGCGCGCGGGCCGGCGTCGGAGGCCGCCTCACGATGCAAGACAGCGCGCGCCTGTTCGCCGGAGCGACAGTGCGCTTCGGCGACGTCACCGACGCGGCCTCGCTGGCGCGCGACGGCTTCGCCGGCGAGCGCTTCGACGCTCTGGTGTCCTGCCTGGCCTCGCGCACCGGCGCCCCTCCGGACGCCTGGGCCATCGACCACCAGGCGCACCTCACCGCCCTGGCCGCCGCCCGCAGCGCGGGCGTACACCACGTGGTGTTGCTGTCAGCGTTGTGCGTGCAGAAACCGCGGCTGGCCTTCCAGCACGCCAAGCTGGCCTTCGAGCGCGCGCTGATCGATTCGGGCCTGACCTACTCCATCGTGCGGCCGACCGCCTTCTTCAAATCGCTGTCAGGCCAGGTCGAACGCGTCAAGAAAGGCAAGCCCTTCCTGGTCTTCGGCGATGGCCGTCTCACGGCCTGCAAGCCGATCAGCGACGACGACCTGGGCGACTTCCTGGCCGGCTGCCTGGACGAGACAGAGCGGCACAACCGGGTGCTGCCGATCGGCGGGCCAGGGCCCGCGATCACGCCGCACCAGCAAGGCGAGCAGTTGTTCGCCCTGCTCGGTCGCCCGCCGCGCTTCAAGCAAGTGCCCGTCGCCTTGCTCGACGTCATCATTGCGCTGCTGGGCGCTGCCGGCCGCCTGGTGCCGGCGCTGGCGGCCAAGGCCGAGCTGGCCCGCATCGGCCGCTACTACGCCACGGAGTCGATGCTGGTGTGGGACCCGCTGGCGGCCCGCTACGACGCCCTGGCCACCCCCTCGACGGGCAGCCAAACCTTGAGCGACCACTACGCCCAGTTGGTCAGCGGTGCGACCCAGAACGAGCGCGGCGATCACGCGGTGTTCTGAACCCCACGCGCTTCAGGGCGCAGCCCGGCGAGCGCGTGCTCGCCACGTTGCAGGCGATGAGCCGGTCAACCTGAAAGTGCTGCGAGCGCGCCACCCTAGCCTCGCCGCGGCATGCGCCAAGGCAACATCATGCGCACTGGCAGCGACACCAGTCGCGGCAAGTCCAGGGTCTCGTGCACGGAGGTCACGCGCTCGCCGAAGAGGCTGGCGCTGAGCACGGAGCGGACGTAGAACGGCGTGTCTTCCAGGGTCTGCACCACCTGGGCCGGCAGCGCGCTGTCGCTGCGCATCGTGCGCGCCAGCAGCCACTTGGAGCGCGCAAGCGGTTGGCTGGGCGGCGGCACGAAGGCGCTGGCACTGCCATCCGGGGCGAAGCGCTGGGCGATGACCCGATCGGGTCCGGCCACGGGGCGCACGTCGTAGATCACCGCGGTGCTGCCGTCGGCCAGGATGGCGCGCGACCAGTCCCATCCGCGAAAGCCGCGGTCGACCGGCTCGTCGCCTTCGTTGGAGTCAAGGTAAGCGTGGCCGGACCAACGCGCGGCAGGCATCTGCAGATCGACTTCGACACGCGCGCACGGCGCGATCGGGCCCCAACGGTGCCGGGCCGGCCCGTCCAGGCCGGTGACGAACGCGCACAGGGCCTGCGGCAGCACGCGCACGCGGCCGCGCACGCGCTGCGGCAGCGGTACGCCGATCTCATCGATGTCGATCACCAGGGCCTGGCCGTCCCAGTGCACGTGACTGGGGCCGATCACGAACTCGCGCGCGCTGCGCCGCACGTGCCGACGCCCACGCTCGGTCATGGTCCAGCGCCGACCGGCGGCGCCATACAGAGCGACGTTCAGGGCGCAGAAGTCCTCGGGGTCGCCGGCGCCGAAGCGGCGGGAGACGGCGTAGTACGGTGAGAAGACACTGCCGACGAAGGCAATGATGCTCAGGCCGTGCTGGCCATCGTCGCTGAGGGCGTCGACATACCACCAGAGATAACCACCCGGCGCGACCGGCTGGTCGAATCGAGGTGCGCCATCAGCGTCGCGGCCGCCAGTCGCCCCGACATGGCCGCCATCGGCACGCCCGGCCCCGGGTGCACGCTGCCCCCTGCCAAGTACAGGCCCGGCACTGCCGTCGTCGCCCCGGCACGCTTGAAGAGCGACATCCAGCCGTGTGTCGCCGGTCCGTAGAGCGCCCCGCCCGAGCCCGGGAACAGGCGTTGAAAGTCCACCGGCGTGCGCCTCAGTACCTGTTGCCGGTGCGTGATGTGCAGGCGCAGGCCGCAGGCCTGCAGCAGCGCCAGGCTGCGTTGTTCGCATCGATCCACCTCCGCTTCGTCGAATGATTGACTGTCACCGTGGGCCGGCGCGTTGACAAGCGCCAGCAGCCGCTCGCGGCCGGCCGGCGCGGGGCCGTCGTCGAGCCGATCCTGCGCGCAGACGTAGACCGTGCCCTGCCGCGGCAGTCGCCGCTGGCGGAAAATGTCGTCGAACTCGCTCGCATAGTCGGGCTCGAAGAACACGTTATGGCGCGTCAGCGGAAAGCCTTCGCTCTGCACATGCAGGGCCCAGGTCACGGCCGAGAGCGAGCGCTCGGCGGCGCGCAGTGGCGGTGCCAGGGGGGCCGCCACCGCGTCACCCAGCAAGCCTTGCGCGAGCGCATTCGCGTCGCCGTTGAAGACCACCGCGTCGGCTGCGAGGTGCTCGCCGCCGGCCAGCACCACCCCGCTCACACGGCCCTGCTGTACCAGGATCCGATCGACCGCGCTGCCGTAGCGCAAGACCACGCCGCGCGCCGCAGCGAGCCGGGACAGGGCCTCGGCCAGCTCGGCCATGCCGCCCTCGATCGACCACACGCCCTCCTGCTCGACATGCGCGATCAGCATCAGCGTGGCCGGCGCCAGCCAGGGTGAGGCCCCGCAGTAGGTGGCATAGCGCGCGAACAGCTGGCGCAGGCGCGCATCGTGGAAGTGGCGGCCCAGGGTCTGCCACAGGTTGGCGAAGGGGCCCAGCCCCGCCAGCGCGCCGATGCCACCCGGACCGAGGTCGCTGGCCATCTGGACCAGGCTCGGGCGCGAGGAGCGGATGTGCGGTCCCTCGAGACGTTGGTAGATGCGCGCGGCCTGTTTGCAGAATGCGAGATAGCGTCGGCCTTCGGCCGGGGAAGCGAAGGCGGCGATCGCATCGGCAGAGCGCGCGGCATCGGCGAACAGGTCGAGCCGTGGCGCGTGATCGCGCCAGGCATGGCGGGCCAGCACCGAGAGTGGGGCGGTGCGCACCAGTGCGTCGAGCGAAGAGCCCACCTCGGCCAGGATCTCGTCGAACACCCAGCGCATCGTGAAGACCGTGGGCCCGGCGTCGATCGATGCGCCATCGACCTCGAGCGCGCGCATCTTGCCGCCGGGGCCGGCGGCGGTCTCGACCAGCGTGACCTGCAGGCCGCGACAGGCCAGCAGCAAGGCGCTGACGAGGCCGCCGACGCCAGCGCCGATGACGACGACGCGGGGATCCGGCCGCAATCCCTCAGCCATGGTGCACGCCCTTGTAGGTGCCGGTGAGCTCGAGGATCCTGAAGCGCACGAACATCGATTCACTGAAGTAGCCAAAGCGCTGCGCGTCACGGATGGCCGTGAGGTGCGGGCCTTGTCGGGCGTAGGCGTCCATTGCCGCCTGGTTGTCCCAGACACTGAATGTGGCCTGCCGCAGCAAGGGTGCCTCGCCCAGGCCCACAGCCAGCCGGCAACCCGCTGCATCCGCCACGCCGGCCTGGGCCGCCGGTGCCTGGCGCCAGAATTGAAAAACCCGACTCGGCTTGATAGACGCGCGCGTGAGTGCCGCAACGGGCGCAGAAACGTGGTCCTGACACGCTGGTTCGTGCTGAAGCGTCGTGCCTGACCAACTGCCCCGTACGGAAACAGGTTGCAGCAGTGCCACCAGGAACTCGCTGGCGCGCTGTCGGTAGCCGTCAACGACGCTGGCCTGGATGAAGGAACGGGCGGCGTCTTCGCCTTCGAAGACACACAGGAGCCCCTGGCGTGTGCCACTCGGGCGCAGTCCAAAGCCACCCTCAAATCCGCTACCCAGGATCTTGACGAGGCGAGGTGTCGACGTGTGGCGGACTACCGAGGGGCCCAGGACGAACCTGGACCAGCCCCACAAGCGCGCCGAAGGCGGCATCTGAGCCAGAAGCAACACCGCGATGTCGCGTGAAGCCCTGCGGGTCGGGTCGGCTGCAATCGCGGGGCTGTGACGGCTCGGGCTGGCCGACGCGTGGGCGATTAAGCGCATGGCTTCGATGGTAGTCAAGTCGCGCCGGGCGTCAATGCAGAGTTATCTGCAGAGTGATCTGGCGCCGTGGCAATGACGCGAACCGAGCGGCCCCTGAATCGAGAATTACCCACGAAAACCGCTCTTTGTCAGCCTTTAGTGATGTCAGAGCTGGCCGATATTCAGGGGACGGGGCGCCAAAGGGGGCGACCTGGCCGCAGTACCGAGCTATTGGTGCATGCCGACTTTCACTCGGAGTCCAGAGATGCGTGTAGCCAATATCAAGATCGGTGTGCGACTGGGGATCGCCTTCGGCGCCATGATCGTGCTCATCGGCGTCGTCGCTGCCGGTGGCATGTGGTCCATGAGCCGCATCAAGGGCGACCTGGACACGATCACGCGGGTCGACAACGCCAAGACCAAGATCAGCTATAGCCTGATCGAACAGGTGCACGTCCAGCAGCGGGTGATCCGTACGCTGGTCTTGCTCAGCGAACCGGAGCAGAAGCGACCCGAGGCCGCCAAGGTGAAGGCCGCGCGCGACACCTACCTGACGCTGTGGGACGAGTTCAAAGCCTCTGGTGCCGACGCCGAGACGGCGGCGCAGATTGAGTCGATCGAAGCCGCCCGCCTGGCAGCCAGCGCGATCAACGGCAAGGTGATGATCCTGGCCATGGCCGAGCGCGACAAGGAGGCCACCGAACTGTTGCTGGGCGATGGTCTCAGCGCCAACCAGAAGTGGATCGATGCAGTGGCCGCCAACGTGGCCGCACAGGAAGCGAAGACCGCAAGCCGGGTCGAGACGGCCAACGCCAGCTTCCGTACCGGCTTGTGGGCAATGGGCCTGATCGGGCTGGCGGCCGCTGTCGTTGGTTTGTTGGCCGGCGGTTTCATCACCGGCACCATCACCCGCCCGATCGAGTACGCCCGCCAATGCGCCCTGCGCATGGCCGAAGGTGACCTGAGCCAGCGCGTAGAAAGGCGTGCAGGTTTCGACGGCAAGGACGAGACCTCGCAATTGATCGCTGCTATGCAGACCATGCACGAAAGCGTCTGCGAGATGGTCAGCGGCGTGAGCGTCAGTGCCGATGGCGTGGCCAGCGCCAGCCAGCAGATCGCGTCGGGCAACATGGACCTTTCCAATCGTACCGAGCAGCAGGCCGCCAATCTGGAGGAGACCGCTGCGACGATGGACCAGCTCACGTCGACAGTGCGCCACAACGCTGACAGTACGAAGCAGGCAGTCGGCCTCGCGGTCGGCGCCACTGACGTGGCCACGCGAGGCGGCGCGGTGATGGAGCAAGTGGTGCAGACCATGAGCGGCATCGACCGCAGTTCCAAGAAGATTGCCGACATCATCGGCGTCATCGACAGCATCGCATTCCAGACCAACATCCTGGCCCTCAATGCAGCCGTGGAGGCGGCTCGCGCCGGTGAGCAAGGGCGTGGCTTCGCGGTGGTGGCGTCGGAGGTCCGCAGCCTGGCGCAGCGCTCCAGCGAAGCGGCGCGCGAGATCAAGGTGCTGATCGGTGCTTCGGTCGAACAGGTCAATGCCGGCTCGGCGCTGGTGAAAACGGCCGGCGTAACGATGAGCGAGATCGTCGAGTCGATCGGCCGCGTCAACCAGATCATGTCCGAGATCCGGAATGCCACTGGCGAGCAGGCCAACGGCATCGCCCAAGTCGGCAGCGCCGTCAACGACATGGACCGTGCGACGCAGCAGAACGCGGCGCTGGTCGAGCAGTCCGCGGCCGCCGCGGAAAGCCTGAACCAGCAAGCGCAGATGTTGATGAACAAGGTGTCGCGGTTTCGCCTGGCCGCTTGAACCGCCGATGTCACGACCCCAGGCGTCGAGGTGAGTGGCGCTCGTGCCAGCCTCGAGATCAGAGTTTATTTTTGTCTTTAACCCCTCTTGAAGGAGAACCCCATGTCCATGACTAACCGTCGAGTGTTCATGATGCAGGTCGTCGCCGCCGCGGGGGCGACCCTGGCCACCGGTGCGGCCCAGGCCAAGACCAAGATCGATGAGACCAACGCGGAAGCCGCCTCGGTCGGCTACAAGCTCGATGCCACCAAGGTGGATACCAAGCGGTTTCCGAAATACAAGGCCGGCGAGAAGTGCAACAACTGCATGGCCTGGCTCAGCAAACCGACCGACGCCTGGGGCGAGTGTTCGCTCTTCGACAACAAGTTGGTCGCCGCGCCGGGCTGGTGCAGTTCCTACCTCAAGGGTTGAAGCGCGGCCCGGGCTGCGCCCGAAGAAGATGCCGACAACGCCGCCCCAGTTAACTGGGTGAGGCGTGTGCCGGCTGCAGGGCGCAGTGAGCGTTTTGTGCTTACTTCGGTTTGACCTCGGCCGCAAGAGTCGCGGGCGCTGCCGGTGCTTCAGGCGCGGGCACCGGGAGCGCGGCAATCACCACTGAGGCTGAAGCCGTCAGACCCGGGTAGTCCTTGGCCATCTTCGCGCCGTTCAGAGGCTTGTTGACGCCCTTGTGGCAGGTCCCGCAATTCACCTTGAACGGATCGCCCTGCGGTCCGTGGCGAATCGGATTGAGCGGAAAGGTGGCTGCCAATGGCTCGATGTAGGAACTGTTGATGTCCCGCGCCATCCGGATGCCGTGCCATGCGGTCGTGCGCTGTGGCGTCGACTCTTCCCAGGACTGGAACGCACGCGTGTTGTGACAATAGGTGCAATTCACGCCCAGCGACTGCGACATGTGCATCATCAGCCCGTAGGTGTGCTCGGCCTGCTTGGTGCTCTTGTTGTTCGCAGCTGCACCAGTGAACTTGAGCGCTTCGTTGCCTTGCACGCGGATCGGCTTGGCCTCCAGCAGATAAGGCGAGAACGGGTCAAACGGCAGTGAGCTGTAGGCCACGGACTGTGCGGGCTGGTTCTGCCCTGCCAGATCGCCCATCACGGAATTGGCCGTGTACTTGCGGTCCGCCGGCTTGGCCCACACAGGCACCGGCAGGGGGTTGCCCCCGTGGCACGTGTAGCAGGTAACGCCTGTCTCGCCCACGTGTGGCTTCCAATCGGCATTGAGGCTCTGCGTCATCTGGATCATGCGGCGTGCGACCACCTTCTGGTACTTGGAGTCGTCGGCAAGGTTGCGCGGGTTGTGGCAGTAGGTGCAGCCCTCCTGCGGCGACACCCAGGCCGTGATGGCCACCATCGTGCGCGTGAACTCGGCCGTGCTGAGGTCGCCCAGTACCTTCACGTTTTTGTAGACCTCCGAGGCCTTGCGGCTGTCGGCCGCCACTTCGGCCGGCGGCAGGGAAGTCGGCGCCACATGCAGGCTGGCTGAAGCTTCGAGGAGGCGCGGGTTGCTGACCTGTTCCATGCCGGTGCCACGGTAACCGATCTGCTTGGCCACCACGGGTGGCCGCTCGCAGCCCGCCATCAGCGCGGCCGCAAGGGTCACGCCGATCAGGGTCAGGATGCGACTGGCGCTGACAGTCGTGTGGCGGATCATGGCTTGGCTCCCAGAAGGGCGGGGTCGATGCTCAGCGGATAGACGGCAGGGTAAGACGGAACGACACCGTGTTTCATCGACCACAGGTACCAGTTGTCGACGACCGGGCCGGTCAGCAGGATGCCGATGCCACCCACCAGCGGGCACAACACGGCAAACCACCAGGCCCATCGGTGGATGGACTCCATCGAGGCGTTGAAGCCCATGGTCCAGCGCCAGAACAGCGCTGCCCGTTCGCTCGCCGTACCGCGGTCGACGATCTGCTCGATCTCGCGTTCGCCTCCGAAGCGGCTGACGGCCAGGATCGTGGCGCCGTGCATCGCGAACAGCAGCACCGAGCCGTAGAGGAAGACGATCGACAGGGCGTGGAACGGGTTGTAGAAGAGGTTGCCATAGCGCAGCGAAATCGCCGAGACCCAGTCGAGGTGCGGGAAGATGCCGAAGGGAACAGCCTCGCTCCAGCTGCCCATCATGATCGGGCGGAAGAAGCCGCACACCAGGTAGAGCCAGATCGCCGCGGCAAAGGCCCAGGCCACATGGGTGCCCATGCCGAGCGCGCGTGCGCGCTTGTAGGTTCGCACCCACCACAGGATGATGGACGTCGTCAGCAGGAAGCCGACCATCAACCACCAGCCGCCTTGCGCCAACGGCGGGATGCTCAGGCCGAAGGCCGGCGGTGGCGGCTCCAGCGCCAGCCAGAACAGCTGGCGGATCAACTGCAGCGGGCTCCAATCAACGGACGCCAGCATGTTGAAGCCGATGATGTTGAAGGCCAGGGTGCCGAACAGCAGGGAGGCCACGCCCAGGCCGCCCAGGTAGATGGGGCCGATCTGGGCATTGCCGATCCGGCCCAGCAGGTGCCACAGGAAAGGCTTGCCACTGCGGCGCCAGTCGCCGCGCGGCAACGCCGGCCCGCCGTGCAGCGGTCCGACGGGCTGTACTTCGGTGAACAGGTTCTGGTTCTCGATCGAGAACAGTGGCTGGAACTGAGCCATGGATTTGTCTCCTCGCTGCGCGTTGTCGGTTTCGCTGGCTGCTGCGTGATGTCACTTGCCCCAGATGGGCATGTTCAGCCACCAGCCCCACCACTCAGGCCAGCCGCGGGTCCAGAACGGCCCGCTGATGACGATGCACAGCGCGGCGAACCAGACGGCCGACAAGGCCAGGAACAGGCCCACACGGTGGATGCCCAGCGTGCCAACCGAGTAGCCGATGAAGTCGCGGAAGAACGTGTCTTCGTGCTCGGGCGTCTTGACCATCTGGCCCTTGCCCGGGTTGGTCGACGACAACACCAGTCCGCCGTGCAGCGACAAGGCCAGCGTGGTCGCGAAGAACAGGCTCGCGGCGATCATGTGCCACGGGTTGTAATGAAAGTGCAGGAACTGGTAGGCGACGTTGCTGACCCAGTCCAGGTGGCTGTAGATGCCATAAGGGAAGGCATGACCCCAGGCGCCCATCAGCACCGGGCGGATGACTTGCAGTGTCGCGTAGGCCAGGATCGCGAAGGCGAAGGCAAAGGGCACATGCAGACCCATCCCCAGCTTGCGGCAGATCTCGACCTCGCGCAAGGCCCAGGAGCCGAAGGCGCCGAGCGCGCACACCGTGATGATCTGCCACAGGCCGCCCTCCATCAACGGGGCCATGCGCAGGCCATAGGCGAGATCGGGCGGCGCAATGCTGATCTGCCACAGATTCCAGGTCGGGCCCATGGCCGCACCCCAGAGGATCATGGTGGTGCCCAGCAGCGAGAAGAAGGCCGTGGTGACGCCGAAGAAGCCGACGTAGAAGGGACCGACCCAGAAGTCGAACAGGTCGCCTCCGATCAGCGTGCCTCCGCGGACCCGGTACTTGCGTTCAAAGCTCAGCATGGCCATGTTGTTTCCTCCAAGCGCGCGACGCTATGCGCGGCTCTAGGGTGCAATATCGTGTTGGATACCAAAGAACGAGACATGACGGGCGCTCTGTTCGCACAGACCCAGGCGCGCCCGCCATGGGAAACGGCTTGAAGCCGTTACTTGGGCATCGGCGCGTTTTGCGCGGCCTTCGCGGCTTTCACCGTGTCGGGGTGCCAAGTGTTGATGTTGTACCGATCGCCACTGACCTGGATCAGATGGATGCTCGTCGAAACGAACGCGATCAGCAGGCCGGTCAGGATGATCGCCTTGCGGGGATCGACCACTCGCCAGAAACGCCACATGTTGCTTTCCTTTGCTCTAACTCAGTTGGGAAATGACGGTGTAGACAGCGCTTTTGACGCCATCAAACATCGACCTCGCGCCCTCTGCCCCTGGCAGGAAGGTGCGCCAGTTCTGTGCACTCAGCATCGAAGCCAGTGCCACGACTCCGAACACGATGAACATCACGAAAAAGATACCGTGGAAGCCCTTGAGGGAGCCTTCGCGGTGAGTCGTCGTGGGGTACACAGCGGATTCATGTGTCATGGATTGCCTCTCAGTCGAGTCTCAGAACCAGGGACGCCAGATCCAAACCAGGCTGTGCGCGAGAAATGCACCAACAGCCCACAGCAAGTACCCTTGGATGAAGTACTTGTGGAACTCCTGGCATTCCTCGTCGTTCAGACCAGACGGATTCACGTTTGAAGCCATAGCTCAAACTCCTCCAGAAAACGCCTTACGGCGACAACCACACCCGAGGGCGTGGACAGAAACCACGGCCGCTGTTGAGGCGGCAATGGACATGCGCACTGGTCGACCCAGCACGCTTGTTGGGGTGGCAGTGCAGCAGCTCATGCGGTTGCCTGCGCCTTGGGTACGCCGAACAGGCGCACCAGATCGTCGATGCCGACGCTGTCTGCGCCTCGCTGCCGGGCCTCGGCCTCTGCCATGTCGCGCATGCGCTTGGCCGCCGAGATTCGCACCAGCACAGGCTCGGCTTCGATCAGGTCCTGCAGTCGCTCCTGGGCCTCGTCGTCCCAGGGCAAGGGCTTGGCCAGGCGGCTCGGCGTGGCTTCGACGCGGTCCATCTCGGTGCCCAGCGGCAGGATGTGGAACAGGGCATCGAACAGGGCGTTGCAGAATTCCTGAATGATGTAGGTCGCCCCGGAGTAGCCCATGAAGGGCGTGCCGGTGTGACGCCGGATCAGCGGCAGCGGAAAGGACGCCGGAATGAAGGTGGTCTTCATCATGCCGCCGCCGCCGCACTCGGCCAGGTACATGCGCTCGTTGTAGCTGCCGTACAGCACCAGCGGCATCTTGTCCTTGACCAGGCGACGCACCTCGGCGTTGTCGGTCTTGGCGCCGGGCTGGCGCGCGACGGCAAAGTTGCAAGGCAGACCCATCTCGACTTCGAGAAAGTGGCGGATGCCGCGGGTATAGGTCTCGTTGGCAACCACAGCGAAGCTGGCGGTGGCGAAGAAGTCCTGGGTCACGCTGCGCCAGAGATCCCAGATCGGCTTGATCGTGGTGTGCTTCTCGCGCTCGATGAAGGGCTCTGGGTCCAGGCCCAGCAACTCGCCGAGCTTGCGCAAGAACTTGGTGGTGCTGTGCAGGCCGATCGGCGCCTGCAGGTAAGGCCGCTCCAGGGCCTCGCAGAGCATGCGGCCGAACTCGCGGTACATGCAGATGTTGACGTCGGCTTCGATCAGGCGCGACACGTCGGCCAGGTGGCTGCCGAGCGGGAAGACCATGTTGATGTCGGCGCCGATGCCTTGCACCAGGCGGCGGATCTCGGCCAGGTCGCTGGGTGAGTTGAAGGTGCCGTAGCAGGGGCCGATGATGTTGACGCGCGGCTTCTCGCCGGCCGGGCGTTCGGCGAAGGGCTTGCGCACCGGCACTTTCTTCATGCCGTACTCCGACCACAGCCAGAACATGGCGCGGTTGGCGCACTGCCACTGGTCTTCGTCGATGGTGCGCGGCAAGAAGCGCTGGATGTTGGTGCCCGAGGGCGTGACACCACCGCCAATCATCTCGGCGATGGAGCCGGTGACGACCACCGACGGCAGGTCGGGGTCGAGCGCGGCATGGGCGCGGCGCATCGAGCCCTCCGTGCCTTCGCGGCCGAGCTGTTCTTCAGCCAGGCCGGTGACGACGATGGGCAGCTCGTGGGGCGGCAGCGCGTCGGTGTAATGCAGGACGGAGGTGACCGGCAGGTTTTCGCAACCCACCGGGCCGTCGATCACGACTTGCAGGCCCTTGACCGCCGTGAACACATACACAGCGCCCCAGTAGCCACCCGCACGGTCGTGGTCGAGGATCAGCATGAGGCCGCCTTGGCGTTGCGCGCCGTTCCCCCGAGGGGAAGCGCACGCCTTTGGAGCAGCCACACAGCGATCATCAGATCATCTCCTCGGCCTTGCGCTTCTTCGCGGCCTTGAGCGCAAGACGGCGCTGGTCGGCCTTGAAGTCAGGGCGGTCTTGCGGCACGCCATTGGCGGGCTCCCACACGCCCGTGCTGTGGCCGGTGCCGACATCGCCGAAAAAGGCCTTCATCTCATCGAAGCGGCCTTTGTTGCCAATGGCCGCGTTGATCACCGTGGCCAGCGAGCCAGCGCCGGCCGGGCCCATCAAGGGCCGAGCCGAAATCAGGTTGGTGAAGTACAGCGCCGGGATGCTGCGCTCCTTGGCGGCTTGCACCACTGGCGTGGTGCCGATCGCCAGGTCGGGCTGGAACTCGTGCATCGCGGCCAGGTCTTGCTCCAGCGAGGCGCGGAACTGGACCATCACGCCCTTGCTCTGCAGCCATTGCAGATCGGCCTCGTTCCACGCCGTGCGGGGGCAGGCGCTGCCGACGTAGCGCAGATCGGCACCGCTCTCCACCAGCAGGCGACCGACCAGCAACTCGGAGCCTTCGTAGCCACTCAGCGTGATGCGGCCCTTGATCGGCATCTTGGCCAGGGCGCCTCGGATGGCGGGCAGGAAGCGGTTCTTGGCGTTGTCGATCTTGTCCTGGGCGACGTTGGTGGCGTTGCCGATGGCCTGCAGCCAGGCTTCGGTGCCGTCATGGCCGACCGGCGCCGAGCCGACGATGCTGCGGCCCGCGGCATCGAACTCCCGCACGCTGGCGGTGTAGAAGGGATGCAGGGCGGCGACGGCGGCGCAGTCGAGCGCTGCATACAGCTCGCGCCACTCGCGGGTCGGCACCACCGGCCCGGCCGCAAGGCCCAGGGGCTCGAGCATGGCGCCGATGATCATGGGATCGGCTGGGAAGACTTCGCCCAGCAACGCAATCGTCGGCCGATCGGGACGGCCGGTCTTGGCCCAGTTCAGCGGCGCCTGCACGGGACCGGCCTGCGCTTCACTGCGCGCGTACTTGAGCATCGCACCGGCCAGCACATCCTTGGCTTCGGCATGGGTCGGCACGCCAAAGCCCGGCACGTCGATGCCGATGATGCGCACGCCGTTGATCTCCTTGGGCAGGATCTGCAACGGCACGCCGCTGGCCGTCGGCACGCACAGGTTGATGATGATGATGGCGTCGTAGAGCGCCGGGTCAGCCTGCAGGTGCACCGCGTCTCGGATGTCTTCGAACAGCTTGCCCGTCACCAGCGACTCGGAGTTGAACGGCACGTAGCCGACACTGCGTTTGGCGCCGTAGAAGTGCGACGTGAAGGTCAGGCCGTAGACGCAACAGGCCGAGCCCGACAGGATGGTTGCCGTGCGGCGCATGCGCAAGCCGACGCGCAGTGAACCGAAGGCCGGGCACATGCTTTGAGGTTGGTCATGCGGGCCGGCATTGGCGGCCTTCGGATAATCCTGCGCGTACTGCGCCAGGATCTCGGACTTGCCAGCCGACTTGGCAGCCGCCAGCATGGCCTCGCCGCCGGAATGGCAGCCCATGCCGTCGCCTTCCAGCGCGGTAGGCACCTTCACTGGCACGATAGGAATGATGGCTTGGGTCATGCGGCTCAGACTTCGTCGTAGACCACTTCGAGGGTCTGCTTGACGATGTCCTTCTTGCCGCACATGTCGAACTGCGTTGCGGGTTCGAGCACCACGTTGCGGCCCACGCTGTCGGCCGAGAACAAGCCGAGCAGCTCGTCCTGCGTCATGGGTTTGGGACGGATCGGCACCGAGTTGCCGACGTTCTCGGCCAGCTCCGCAAACATCGGGCCCCACACCGAGCCGGGTCGACCGATGATTTCGTAGCTGGCGCTCTTGCGCCGGATGTCGTCGTTGGCGGGAATCACGGACAACACCGGAATACCGACCTGCTCGGCAAAAGCTGAAGCTTCGCCGGTGCCGTCGTCGCGGTTGATGACCATCCCGGCCACACCGACGTTGCCGCCCAGCTTGCGGAAGTACTCGACCGCGCTGCAGACGTTGTTGGCAACGTAGAGAGACTGAAGGTCGTTGCTGGCCACGACGATGACCTTCTGGCACATGTCGCGGGCGATCGGCAGGCCAAAGCCGCCGCAGACCACGTCGCCCAGGAAGTCGAGCAACACGTAGTCGAAGCCCCAGTCGTGGAAGCCGAGCTTCTCGAGCAGTTCGAAGCCGTGGATGATGCCGCGCCCGCCGCAGCCGCGGCCGACCTCGGGGCCACCCAGCTCCATCGCATACACGCCGTCGCGCTTGAAGCAGACGTCGCCGATGGCCACGGCCTCGCCGGCCAGCTTCTTCTTGGAACTCGTCTCGATAATGGTCGGACAGGCCTTGCCGCCGAACAGCAGGCTGGTGGTGTCGCTCTTCGGGTCACAGCCGATCAGCAACACCTTCTTGCCCTGCTGGGCCATCATGTAGCTCAGGTTGGCCAGCGTGAAACTCTTGCCGATGCCGCCCTTGCCGTAGATGGCGATGATCTGGGTCGTCTTGCTGGCCGGCGAGGTCGAGACCGGATCGGGCTCGATGGCCGCCTCGGCGCGCAAGCCGTCCTTCAGGTCCTTCATGAAACGCATCGGCGCCTCAGACGGGATTGTCGTGTTGTTCATGCGGTCGCACTCCAGTCGAGAATCATCTTCAGGCAGGCACTGTCGCCAAACGCCGTGCGGTAGGCGCTGTCGGCGTGCTGCGGTTCGGCGTGGTGGGTGATCAGGCCGTCGAGGGGCAGGAAGCCCGACTCGGCAAGTTCGCGCACTGCCAGCATGTCGGCGGGCTTCCATTCCGCGGCCGCACGGATCTGCGCTTCGCGCATGAAGGCGGGGCCGAAGTTGAAGGACAGGGGCTCGTTGTAGAAGCCGGCCAGCACGATCTCGCCGCCTGGGGCCAGGCGGGCGATCAAGCGGTCGAGGATCTTGGCGTCGCCACTGGCGTCGTAGATGGCGCGGTAATCGCGGCGGTCGTCGTCGTCCGGGTGTACGACGCGGTAGCCCATCGCCCCGTCGGCACGCGCCGGGTTGGTTTCCCAGACCGTCGGTGCCGGGTATTCCGAGAGCACCGTCATGCGCGCCAGCAAGCGGCCCAGGACGCCATGCCCGACGATCAGGTCGGGGGCCACGATCGGGTCGCGCTTGCCGCCGCCGGCCACGGCGTGGTACGCGGTAGCGGCCAGGGCCAGCAAGACAGCGCGCTCGCCGAGGTCTTCGCTGACGGCGACCACTTTGGCGCCCGGGACGACCAGGCGCGACGCCGAGCCGCCGAACAGACCACGCACTTCGCCGAAGCAGCGCGCGCCTGGCACGAAGACCCGCTCACCGACCTGACGGCCCGAGCGTGGACCGGCCTCGCGCACGCGGCCGACAGACTCGTAGCCCGGTACCAGGGGGTAGCCCATGCCAGGAAACATCGGCATGGTGCCGGTCCAGAGCAGGCGTTCGGTGCCTGTGGAAATGCCGCTCCATTCGACGTCGACGACCACGTCGTCGTCCTTGGGCGCCTCGAGGTCGAGCCGGCTCAGGGCCAAGTGCTCTGGCTGCTGCATCACGACCGCGTGGGTGTTCATGCTTGCAGCTCCGGAAGGCGGCCCGTCGGGGACTGGGGTGAGAGCAAGGGGTACAGCGTCATGCAGGGGCTCGGTGTGGGTGTCATCGTAGCGTTACCGCACCATGTGTCAAGCGGGATTTACGCTCTTCTGCACCAACCGCGGGTTTGCCCGTGTGCCGGGCAATCACGCCGCCCGCGCGACGATCAAGCCGGCCTGCAGCGGCAGGGCGGTGGCGCGCTGCCGCACCCGGTCGAATCCCGCCTGGCGCAGCAGGGCGGACAACTCCGGCGCACTGCGCGAACGGCCGCTGCCCATCGCCATCAGGTACATGCCGAAGTAGGCTGCACCCATAGGCTCGGCACCGGCGGCGCCGGCCATCGGCTCGGCCAGCAGCAACGTGCCGCCGACGGGCAAGGCACTGCGCGCGGCGCGCAAGATCGCCAGGGCCGGCGCGTCGTCGTGGTCGTAGATCACCCGCACCAGGGAAACAACGTCAGCGCCAGCGGGCAAGGCGTCGCGCAGGAAGTCGCCGCCGAAAGCCTGAGCCCGGTCAGACAACCCCAGTTGCGCGAAGCGGCGGCGTGCGCTGTCGGCCACGGCCGGCAGGTCGAACACCATCGCCTTCAGGCGCGGTGCGCGCTCCAGAGCGGTGGCCACGAACACGCCCTCCCCGCCGCCCAGGTCGAGCAGGCAGCGGTGACGACCGATCGGGTAGGCGTCGAGCACCTGACCGGCCACCAGCGGCTGAGAAGCCGACATCAGGGCCGAGTACGGCGCCACGGCCTGGCCCTGCAGCGCACCCGGCTCGGCCGACTCGGCGTAGGCCCAGTAACGCGACAAGGCGCCGCCGCCGCGCTCGCTGCGCAGCAAGGCCAGCGGATCGGCCAAATCGGCATACAGCGCGTGGTGGTGTTCGATCATCGCGGCCACCGCGGTGTTGCCGACCATGGCCGCGCCCAGCGGGCCCAGACCGTAGCGTGCCTGGCCGTCCGGTTGCTGGCCGCGCGCCTCGACCAGGCCGAGTGACGCGGCGGCCTCGAGCAGGCGCTCGGCCGACAAGAGTGGCATCTGGCCTTGCTGGGACAAGTCCGCGGCGGTCATCGGCGCGTCGGCGAGACGGTCGAACAGGCGCAGTTGCACGCAGGCCAGCAGCAGCTGGGAGTAGACAAAGCCAGCGACCAGATCGAAAAGGCCGCGGGCCCGACGGCGCGCGATCGGCCGGGTGCCGACGAAACGGCTGGCCGCCTGCTGAAAGCGTGGGCTGGTGAGGAGGCGGTCGCGCTGAGCGAACCAGCGATCACGCCACCCGGAGTTCATGGTCGCTTCGGCGGTCATCGACCCCCCTGGTGTCGGGGCGAAAGCTCAAGCGGCGGCCGCGGCCATCGGCAGCGCCTGGGCACGCAGCGACTCGGGTAGCAGGCGCTCGGCTTCGGCATGCAGGATCGCGCGCAAGGTGCGCGCGCCCGGCCCTTCGGGCACTGCGGCGCCGGCACGATCGACCAGGCCCTCAAAATAGGCCAGGGCACCCGCCATGCCGAGTTCGGCCACGGCGCTGGGGCGCCCCAGGGTGCGGTCGCGGTCGACCGGCTTGCCGAGGGTTTGTAGATCGCCGGCGACATCGCGGATGTCGTCGGCAATCTGATACGCCTCGCCCAGGCACTCGCCGAACGCCCGCCACGGCGCCGGATCTGCGCCGGCGGCCAGGGCGCCCATTTCCGTAGCGGCGGCGAACAGCGAGCCGGTCTTGGCGCGCTGGTAATCCGGCAGCGCGACCCAGTCTTCGCACTCCCAGCCCTGCCCCGCGACGATGCCCTGCGGCATGCCCACGCGCGCGCTCAGCACGGCCATCAGGGCCGGCAGGCGCAGAGGCGCGCGGCGCGCGCCGCGCGCCAGGGCCTCGAAAGCCATCACGATCAGGGCGTCACCGGCCAGCACGGCGCAGCGCTCGCCGTGAGCGGCCACGACAGAGGGGCGCCCGCGGCGTACCAGGGCGTCGTCAAAGCAGGGCAAGTCGTCATGGACCAGCGAAGCGCAGTGCATCAACTCGAGCGCGGCAGCGGCGCCGTCGGCGAGCTCGGGCGCGTCGTCACCGCAGGCCGCGGCCACGGCCAGCGTCAGCTGCGGCCGGATGCGCGCGCCACCTGGCAGCACCGCGTGGCGGATCGCTGCGGCCAGGCGCGGGGGCGCGCCACGGGCCTCGGCGGACTGCAGCGCCCGAGCGACTGCCTGATCGATCCGTTGCAATGACTGCATGCATGACCTCCGCGGTGGTGCGGTGCGTCAGGCTCGCAGCGTCATGCCGGACTGTCACACCATGGTGTAAGGCAGTATAGACACCAGGCTTGCGCTGCGTCAATCGGGCATCTGCCCTGCTCTGTCTCAGGGGCGCAGCAGGGCCAGCTCCGGGGCCAGGGCCGCCAGCACGCGGGGGGCATCCTCTTCATGGGCGAGGTGGCCGAGCCCCTCCATCAGCGTCAGCCGGGCTGCGGGCACCGCCTGCTGCACGCGCTCCGAGTGGTTGTGCGGGAGGGTGCGATCGCGCGTGCCCGCCACCAGGTGCAGGGGCGTGATCAGCTGTGGCAAGCGCAGCGCCAGCGCTCGCAGGTCCCAGGCGGCCATCATGCGCAGGGCCCCGGCTGCGTGGCTGGCATCACCGACCAGGCGGCCGTACAAGCGCAGCCCCTCGGCGTCGAGCTGCGAGCCGGTGCCGGCGATCAGGCGCTCGACCACCGCTGGCCGCGACGCGTTCCAGGCGAACAGGCGCGGCACCAGGCCCTGGGAGGCCAAGGCCCGCGCCACTGGCGAGAACACATGACCGGCCAGGCCGTGCAGCGGCAGGAGAGCGCCGTTGAGCGCGACCCATGCCAGCGGCGCGACACGCCGGCCCAGCACCAGTTGGGCCGCCACAGCAGCGCCTGCGGAGTGCCCGATGACCAGGCTCGGGCGAGCCTGCAGCTGCGTCAGCAAGTCGGCTACCGCGTCGGCGATGCCAGGCAGCGAGACATCTTGCGACACGGGTGCGTGGGTGAAGCCATGCCCGGGCAGGTCGAACTGCAGCACCTCGAAGGTCGGGCACAGCAGCGCGGTCAGGTGGCGCCAGGAGTGGCTCGACGACCCGGTGCCATGGATCAGCAGGATCTGCGGCGCGCCCTTCGGACCCAGGCGCTGCACATGCCAGCGCACGGCGCCGGCATGGATGAAACAACTGGCGCGCGCGTGCGGCCAGGTCAGGCTGTCATGCGCCCAATCGAGGGGATCAGCCAGACGCGCCGCCTCCGGTCAGCCGCGCTGAGCCCGCACCGCGCTGGACACCACCTGCGCCGCAGCGTAGGGCAGCGCCAGGTAGCGTGCATTCATGGCCAGCGCCAAGGTCTGTGCCGCCGCCGTGGGTTGCGGCGAGGTGTCGACCAGCAAGGTGGCACACCCCAGGGCAGCCAGCGACCGCGCGGCCTGCAGCGCGTCGGCCTGCGCGCGCTCGCGGCCAGGCAGGCCATCGCGCGCGATGTTGGCGCGGCCATCGGTCAACACCACCAGCAAGGCGGTGGCGCCGCCGCGGCGAACCACCTCCGCCAGATGCTGGGCGGCATCCAGGCCCGCCGCCAGCGGCGTGCCGCCGCCCCCTGGCAGGCCGGCCAAGCTGCGCCGCGCCCGTACCAGGGAGCGGGTGGGCGGCAGCAGCAGTTGGGCGCCGACGCCGCGAAAGCCGATCACGGCCACGTTGTCGCGGCGCGCATAGCAGTCGGCAAGCAAGGACTCGACAGCGCCCTTGGCTTCGGCCAGGCGGTGCAGCGCCGCCGACCCCGAGGCATCGAGCACGAACACCGTCGTCGTGGCGCGGCGCTGCTGAAAGCGCGTGATGTGCAGGTCATCGCGTTCAACCCACACGCGCCGCGACGTCACTCCCGCTGCAGCGGTTGCTTGGGCCCGCCGCAGGCGCTGCCACGGTGCTGCAGCGCGCAGGGTCTCGATCAGGTTCAAGCGCGCCCCGCCGCGCGGCTCGCCGCGTCGTGCGCCGACGGGGCGACCGCGCTGCTTGGACGCAGCCGTCGCGCCGGCACGGCCCGCGCTGGCGCTCCTGCGCTCGCGCTGGCTGCGACCTTGAAGCAGTGCCAGCAGCCCGGCCGGGATGGCAGCTTGGGCCGCATCGATCAATTGATCCTCGAGCGCTGCATCGGGCGCCGGCTTGTCCTCTTCGGGTGTGCCGGGCGCCGGGTCTTGCGGCGCGCTGTCGGCCGCCAGTTCGGGCGACTCCTGCGGCGGCGGTTCAGCAGGCACCTGTTCGTCGGGCGCTGGCGGCAACTGGGTCGCGCGCGGCGCCAGCACCCATTGCACCGCCAGCCGCGCGTCTTCCGCGCTGACACTGTCCCGACCCGCCAGCGCCGCGGCTGCGCGCGCGGCACACAGCGCGAACCAGCCGGCGCGCGCCGAGGCAATGCCGAAGGCCGCAGCGGCGGCCACCAGCGCCTCGAGTACCGCGTCGTCGCAGCGAACCTGCGCGAAGCGCTCGCGAGCCGCAGCCACCACGGTCGCCGTCAGCGGTGGCCCTTCGTCGGCCAAGGGCGCATCGAGGTCGATGTGCAGCGCCAGGCGGTCGCCCAGCGCCGCCGGCAAGGCCTCTTCGTCGATGCCCTCGTCGAGTGCGATCAGGGCAATACGGGCTGGACTGCTGAATGTCATGCCGTCGCGCGTGGCCTGGACCTCGCCCCGGTCGAGCACTTGGGACAGGCGCGCCGCGGTGCCGCTGCTCATCCGTTCGGCCATGGCGGCCAGGACGATGCCGCCATCGGCCTGGGCCAACACACCCCGCTGCGCCACAGGCCGGCCGCTGGCCAGCGTGGCCGCCAGATCCAGGCCGCCGAGCAGGCGTTCATCGGCAATGTGCAGGGGCAAGCGCACCCAGGGCACGTCGGCCGGAAGCAAAGCGCGCAAGGCTGCGAGCCAGGCGTCGCGGCGCGGGCCCGCAGCGCTCTTCAAGCGCACGCCACCGAGCAGGCGCGGGGCGACGGCCAACAAGGCGGCCGCGGTGTGCGCCGGCGCCAGCGCCTCGGCGCGCGTCATGCCGGCCCGAACAGCTCGACCACCGCCCGCTCGACGCGCGCCGAGGCATCGGACTCGTCCAGCGGGTTGCGCCGCAAGCGGTGCCGCAGGGCGGGAGCCGCGATACGACGCAACTGCTCGTCGCCAACGCACGACTTGCCCTCGTAGGCCGCCAGCGCACGCGCCGCGCGCATCAGGGTCAGTTCGCCGCGCAAACCATCGGTCCCCAGCGCCATGCAAAGTTGGGCCGCGCGCTCCAGCACCGCGTCAGGCAGTTCGACCGCGGCCAGGTGCTTGCGTGCTGACACCAAGCGGCGCCGTATCCGCTCGTCGGCAGCGGCCCAGGTGGCGCTGAAACCAGCCGGGTCGCGCTCGAAGGCATCGCGGCGCCGCACCACATCGACTCGCGTGGCCAGATCGGTCGGTGTCTTCACGTCGACGGCCAGGCCGAAGCGGTCGAGCAATTGCGGCCGCAACTCGCCCTCTTCCGGGTTGCCGCTGCCGACCAGCACGAAGCGGGCGGGATGGCGCACGGACAGGCCTTCGCGCTCGACCACGTTCTCGCCCGAAGCCGCCACGTCGATCAGCAGGTCGACCAGGTGGTCTTCCAGCAGGTTGACTTCGTCCACGTACAGAAACCCGCGGTTCGCGCGCGCCAGCAGGCCGGGCTCGAAGGCCTTCTCGCCATGTGCCAGGGCGCGCTCGAGGTCGAGGGCGCCGACGATGCGGTCTTCGGTGGCGCCGAGCGGCAGGTCGACGACGGGCACCGGGACCGCGGCGCTCTTGAGCTTCTCGCCGCGCTCGCGGTGGGCGCGGCAGTCTGCGCACGCGGCCGACAGGGCCACGGGGTCACAGCCATAGCGGCACCCCACGACGACGCGCATCGGCGGCAACAGGCTGGCCAAGGCGCGCACGGCGGTCGACTTGCCGGTGCCGCGGTCGCCGAAAACCAGGACACCGCCGATCGACGGGTCGACCGCGGCGATCAGGATCGCCAGCTTCATCTCGTCCTGGCCGACGATGGCGGTGAAGGGAAACGGAATGGACATGGCCTGCGGCTTCAGTCGATCAGTGGGTCGGAGATCTGCAGCCGACGACGCGAGCGCCGCACAGCCCAGAAGACCAATGCCGCGACGAAGGGAATGGCCACCCCGACGACCACATCGGGGTCGACCGGCATGCCCCCTGCATGCAGCGCCTTGGCCGCATACCCGAGCAGCCCGGCAACGTAGTAGACGATGGCCGCCACCGACAAGCCCTCGACCGTCTGCTGCAAGCGCAACTGCTGTTTGGCGCGGCGGTCCATCGAGGCCAGCAGGGCCTGGTTCTGGCGCTCGCGCGCGATGTCGACCCGCGTCGACAGCAGTGCGCTGGCTTGGGCCACGCGCTCGGCCAGGCCGCGCAGGCGCTGCGACACGGTGGCGCAAGTGGCCACGGCGGGGGTCAGGCGGCGACCCATGAACTCGTCGATGGTCTGCAACGCCGGCAAGCGCACTTCGCGCAATTCGGCAATGCGCTGTTTGACCAGGCCGTGGTAAGCCTCGCAGGCGCCGAAGCGGAACTGGCTCGCGGCGATGCCGCTCTCGACCTCGGCGGCCAGGCGGGTCAGCTCGTGCAGCAACGCCTCGTCGTCGCCTTCGTCGCGGGCAATGCCGTCGGTCAGCGTGGCCAGGGAGCGCTCGATGGCGGCAATGCGCGGCGACTGGCGCCGTGCAATGGGCAGGGCCAACAGGGCCAGCATGCGGTAGGCCTCGATCTCGAACAGGCGTTGCAGCAGGCGGCCCGCCTGGCGGTCGCCCAGGTTGCGGTCGAGCACCAGCAAATGAGTGCAGCCGTCGTCGTTGAGGTGAAAGTCGGTGAACACCAGGGCCGCGCCCTCGGCGATGTCGGCGCCGACCACGGTGTGCCCGCCGAAGGTGTCGGCCAGCGCCGTTGCATCGGGAGGCTGGTCGGCCGCCGGCCGCAGCACCGCGTGCACGGCGGTCATGGTCTGGCCCGGCACCGCCGTCAGCCATCCGGCTGGCAGCTGGGCCGCCGCGGTGTCGGCAAAGTCCTTCTCACTGACGCCGCTGACCGTGACGGTGTAGCCGGAGAACTCACCGTGACGCTCCCACTTCAGGCTCACCGCGCCCAGCTTGGCGCGAAAGTGCGTGGCATGGGCCGCCGGGCCGGCGACCGCGAAGCGCTGGCACAGGGTTTCGAGGTGGCGCAACTCGCGCTCGCGCTCGTCGGCATCCACCAGCACGGCCACGTAGCTGGCTCGCGCCGGCGCCCGCATCGCCTCGGGCGGTCGGGCATGCACCTCCTCGGCGAGCAGGTAGCGTTGCGCATGATCGGGCGGGAAGATCGACATCCTCTTCAAACCTCGGCGAAATTCGGGCCCGGGGTGGCCAAAGGCGGCGAGTATGTCATCGATGCTTGCCGCTTCCTGGCGCGCGCGCGGCCTGCGCCGGGTCGGCGGTTGTCACGATAAGGTCACGCTTGGAGGCGATCATTTCCATATTCCCGGAAACGTCCCAAAGTTCAACGTCGACAGGCTGCAAGCAACATGAGAGTTGGCATCAATGGCATGGGCCGCATTGGCCGCCTGGCGCTGCGCGCCGCGATGGGCGCCGCCGCGCGACCCGCTGAAGACCCGCGTGCCGGCAATCGGCTGGAGGTCGTGCACCTCAACGAATGCAAGGGGGGCGCCGCCGCCACAGCGCACTTGCTGCAGTTCGACAGCGTGCAAGGACGCTGGCGTGCCGAGATCGCTGGCCAGGGCGAGTCGGCCATCCGGATCAACGACCGCCATCTGAGCTTCTCCTCACACGCGGGATCGGACGAGATCGCCTGGGGTGAGCTCGGGGTGGACCTGGTGCTCGAGTGCACCGGCAGGTTCCTCACCCCCGACACGCTGAAGGGCCATCTCGATCGCGGCGCCAAGCGCGTGATCGTCGCCGCTCCGGTGAAGGTTGCCACTCCCGAACATCCGGTGCTCAACATCGTCGTCGGCATCAATCACGACCTCTACGACGCGCGCAAGCACCGCATCGTCACCGCCGCGTCCTGCACCACGAACTGCCTGGCACCGGTGGTCAAGGTCGTGCACGAAGCGCTGGGCATCCGCCACGGCCAGATCACCACCATCCACGATCCGACCAACACCAACCTGATGGTCGATGCGCCGCACAAGGACCTGCGCCGCGCGCGCAGTGCGATGCTCAGCCTGGCACCCACCACCACCGGCAGCGCCACCGCCATCGCGCTGATCTACCCCGAGCTGAAGGGCAAGCTGAACGGCCACGCCGTGCGCGCCCCGGTGCTGAACGCCTCGCTCACCGACTGTGTTTTCGAGTTGAAGCGCGAGACCACGGCCGAGGAAGTGAACCAGCTCTTCGCCGCAGCCGCCAAGGGTCCACTCGCCGGCATCCTGGGCTACGAGGAACGCCCACTGGTCAGCGCCGATTACGCCGGCGACACCCGCAGCGCCATCGTCGACGCGCTGTCCACCCTCGTCACCGACGGCACGATGCTGAAGGTCTACGCCTGGTACGACAACGAGATGGGCTACGCCTGCCGCATGGTCGACCTGGCCTGCCACCTGCAATCGCAAGGCCTCTGACCGGGGCCAGCGGACATGAACACCGGCACCAGAAACTACGCCATCGTCACGGCGGCCTACTGGGGCTTCACGTTGACCGACGGCGCCCTGCGCATGCTGGTGCTGCTGCATTTCTACAAACTCGGCTACTCGCCCTTCACGCTCGCGTTCCTGTTCCTGCTGTACGAGGCCGCCGGTGTGCTGGCCAACCTGATCGGTGGTTGGCTGGCCACGCGCTACGGCATCGGCCGCATGTTGGCGGTGGGTCTGGCGACGCAGATTACCGGCTTCTTGCTGCTGTCGGCGCTGTCGCCATCGTGGACGGCGGCGATGTCGGTGGCTTGGGTCGTCGGAGCGCAGGGCATCTGCGGCGTGGCCAAGGACCTGACGAAGACCGCCAGCAAGTCGGCCATCAAGCTCACCGCGGGCGACGCCTCCGGGCAACTGTTCAAGTGGGTCGCCTTCTTCACCGGCAGCAAGAACGCGATGAAGGGTGTGGGCTTCTTCCTCGGCGGCCTGCTCTTGCAGACGCTAGGGTTTCATGTGGCGCTGTGGGCCATGGCCGGCTTGCTGGCATTCGTCTTCATCGGCGTGGTCAGCTTCGTGCCGCCGCTGATGGGCAAGAGCCAGGCGTCGAAGTCGGCCAAGGAGCTCTTCGCCAAGAACCGCGGCATCAACCTGCTGGCCGCCGCCCGCGTGGCGCTGTTCGGTGCGCGCGATGTGTGGTTCGTGGTCGGCGTGCCGGTGTTCCTGTACGCATCGGGCTGGACCTTCACCATGGTCAGCGGTTTCGTCGCCTTGTGGACCATCGGCTACGGCGTCGTGCAGGCGCTGGCGCCAGCGCTGGTGCGCCGCAGCGATGACGGCCTGAGCACCGAGGTACCGGCGGCGCGGATGTGGTCCCTCCTGCTGGCGCTGGTGCCGATCGGCCTGGCAGTGTTGGTGGCGATGCAGGTGCCCAACCTGCCGTGGGTGGTCGTGGCCGGGCTGGGCGTCTTCGGCTTTGCGTTCGCCGTCAATTCGTCGGTGCACTCCTACCTGATCCTGGCCTACGCCGGCTCCGAGAAGGCCGCCGAGGACGTGGGCTTCTATTACGCCGCCAACGCACTCGGCCGCTTCTTCGGCACGCTGCTGTCGGGACTGCTGTACCAATGGGGCGGGCTGATGTACTCGCTGATCGGCTCGGCCTTGATGCTGTGCGCCTGTTGGGCGGTGACCTTGGCACTGCCGACCCGGCGCGCGCTGATCGCCCCCGCCACGTGACTTAGAAAAGAGGAACCGCCATGGACGAGAAGGCCGCCGTGCTGTCACTCGCTGCCCTGGCCCAGGGCATGCGACTGCGCGTCTTCCGCGCGCTCGTCGGCGCGGGCCCGCAGGGCCTCACCCCGGGGGCCCTCTCGCTCACGCTCGACGTACCCGGGTCGACGCTGTCCTTCCATCTGAAAGAGCTGATGCATGCCGGCATGGTGTCGCAGCAGCGCGATGGCCGCAATCTGGTCTATCGCCCGTCGCTCGATCAGATGAACGCGCTGCTGGCCTACCTGACCGCGCACTGCTGCCAGACCTCTGACGGCGCCCGCTGCGAGGTTGGCTCGCCGCCCGGGTGCACGACCTGCTGAGCGATCGGCCGAGCGATGGAGGGTTCCAGACCGAGCCGGCATCAAGACCGTGATGTTGCCCACACACAGTGGGCGTGACTTCAACGACATTCCCGCCCAAGGTTTGTGTCCTTGGACGCCGAGGGTGCCACGATGGGTTCGCTGGCGCACAGACCTTGGTCCCCTCTGGCCCACAGACTGGGGACCAAGTGAATTGAACCTGCAACCTGCCGTCGCGTCGGTGACTGCGGCAAGTTGCTGTGAAGGTAAGAATGCCCTGGATAGCTCTGGAACACAGCCCCACCGCCTACCGGATGGACTTTGCCCTGTACGGCACTCTCTCAGCCGCCATGGCGTTCATATTGATGCGTTACAGCCCCGCAGGAATGGGGGGCAGGCTGGTCTTGTGGGCACTTGCCGGAGGTTCGATCTGGACCCTGCTTGAGTACGTGCTCCACCGCTTCGTGCTGCACGGGCTGCGGCCTTTCAGCCGCTGGCACGCCGAGCATCACTCACGCCCGTCCGCACTGATCGCGTCGCCCAGTTTGTTCAGTGCTGCGCTGTTCGCCACCCTCGCGGCACTGCCGGGGTGGTTGGTGCTCGGCGCTTGGCCCGCTTGCGCACTGACATTCGGCTTGATGACCGGCTACCTGGCGTATGGCCTCACCCATCACGCGACACACCATCCCCCGCCTTGGCTCAGGCGTCGCAGCCTCTGGCTGCTGCGACGCCGGCGGTGGCATGCCATGCACCATGGCGCCGCCGCAGCCGGCGGCGCCAGCAAACAGGGCAATTTTGGTGTGAGCACCGGCCTTTGGGACCACGTCTTTGGAACTCGCGCCGTGTGTGTGACGAAGCGAGCTACGCCAAGGGCTGGCACCGGGCGCATGTAGAACAGTCCGATCGGTCCGTGCCTGGTTGAGAGCATCGGTGGGCGGTCGATCGACATCATCTGGCGCGCGCGCGGGCGGAGCGCCTTGGCACTGGCCGTCCCGGAGAGCAAGGCAGCCAAGGATCGTGGGCACTTGGTGCTGCTGGACCGAAGGCGATTTCACGCCTTTGGACCGAGCCCGCCTAGGCAGTGCGCCGACGCGCACGTGTTTTGTACATCGCGAGATCTTCAACGTACGCAGCCGCACAGACTGCGGGTCCGCAGCAGGCCAAGCTCGTCGTCACCTCAACAACCGGGAGATGCTTCCATGACGTCCGACAGCCAACTGCGGCGAACCGAACCTTCAGCCGATGTCACTTCTATTCGCAACATCTCGCCGCTCTTGACCGGCGCACGGAGACAGCCATGACCACCCGCCGTCGTTTCATCGAAATCATGCCCTTGGCTGGCGCGGCGTTGCTTGCCGCATGCGGTGAGAAGAAGGCCGCCGTACCCGAGCCGTCCGCACCTGCGCCCGTCACTGTGCCGGCACCAGCACCGAGTGTCGCGGCGCCAGCACCCGCCACTGCGGCCGATCCCGCGGCCGCCGCACCACTGGACGAGAAAAGTGAAAAGGCCGTGGGCTTGGGCTATGTGAGCGACGCCAAAAACGCCGACACGACCAAGTACAAAACCTATGTCGCCGGCCAAGTTTGCAGCAACTGCGCGTTGTTCCAGGGCAAGGCAAACGACGCCAGCGGCCCGTG
>Ga0163144_10000857_pt1 | contig 72289 bp, 68 predicted proteins | sample OliLak19BULKMAT1_FD_123175 | JGI IMG/M metagenome (GOLD analysis project Ga0163144, IMG submission 123175) | Freshwater microbial mat bacterial communities from Lake Vanda, McMurdo Dry Valleys, Antarctica - Oligotrophic Lake LV.19.BULKMAT1 | ecosystem: Environmental > Aquatic > Freshwater >... | reverse complement strand
GCTTATCGGACGTTGGGCCGAATCAGTGGGGGATACGCCAAAAATCAAACGAGCACGTGGAGAACGGCTCTCCTCACGTGCCCGTCGATGGTCCTCTGGTGCCTGCTACTCGGCGGCGACGGTGGCCGCGTCGGGCGCGGCCTTCGGGGCCGGCGGTGTCCCGCCGAGTGCGATGAGGTGCGCGGTCACGACGTCCCTGAACTCGGTCATCGGATGCGCCTCCAGGAGCTGCGTGTAGAGGTCCTTTGCCTTGCCGCCGTCACCGGCAACCTCGGCATTGCGCGCGGCACCGAAGAGCGCCTCGGCGGCGAACGGTCCCGGCTCGGCCGCGGCCGTCGCAAAGGCCTTCTGCGCCACGGCGGGCTTGCCCAGCTTTTCCTGGGCGTAGCCGATCCGGGTGTGACCGAGCTGCCGCAGATAGTCGACGGGAGCGTTCTGCACGAAGCGCTCGTAGACCGTGATGGCGTCGGCGGGTTGGTCGGCCAACAAGAGCGCATTGCCGCGCTCGAGCAGCGCCAGGGGGCCGTAGCTGGTGCCGCTGTAGCGGGTGGCGACGTCGTCGAACTTGGTGGCGGCTTCGCCGTACTTCTTGTCGGTCAGGAGCTGGCGCGCTTCCGTATAGGCGCTCGAGGCACTGCCTTCCCGACTCTGGCTGATCATCCGGTAGGCGACGATCGCGAGCAGCACCACGATGACGGCGGCGAGTGCGGCCATGACGGCGGTGCGATTGTCCTCGACGAACGTCAGGCCCTGACGCGTGAGCGTCTGGAACTCGTCGGGTTGGCGCAGATCTTTCCGGGTCAGCCTCTGTTCGGTACGGGCCACGGGTCTCCGTTGGGCGGGCTGGCGACGTCCGGGACGGCGCGAGCTCGCGGTTGCTACATCTTGTACTTGAAGTCTTCGGGAGCCATCTTCTCGAGGATCTCGGCCCACTTGTCACGCGAGACGTTGGAGAGGTTCTGCTCTTTCCCCTCCTCCATCTGCTGCAGCACGCTGGAGGCCTCGAGCACCTTCTTCGCGACCCAAATCGGACTCTTGGTGCGGAGCGCGAGCGAGATGGCGTCGCTCGGCCGGGAGTCGACCGTGACCTCGCGGTCGCCGATCTGGATGTAGATCAGGGCGAAATAGGTGTTGTCTTTGAGGTCGGTGACTTCGATGCGCTCGACGGTGGCGTCGAGGTCCCCAATGATGCGCGTCAGCAGATCGTGCGTCATCGGGCGCGCCATCTTGATGCCCTCGAGCTCCGTCGCCATGGCGGTGGCTTCGAGCAGGCCGATCCAGATGGGAAGATTGAGCTTGTTGTCGGGGTCTTTGAGGATGACGATCGGGGTCTTGGTGACCGGATCGAGCGTGAGGCCGCCAACTGTCATTTCGATGAAGTTATCGCGGCTCATGCCTTGCTCTAGCAACGCGGCATTGTTGCCAAAAGGGTCCGGAACGTCAATCCCTGATACGCGAGCGTCACACATCGTCCGTCGCGCGCGTTGCGAGCCACACCGCACCTCATCCGATCACCAAGCGATCGACGACGCGATACAGCTGGTTCAGGTTGCGGCACTCCTCGACGACGTCGCAATACGGCAGATAGCGATCCATCTCGCTGTCGCCGAACCCCCACGTCATGCGGTTCTCGGGGTTCAACCAGATGAGCTGTTTCGCGCGCTGCTTGATCTCTTTCAGGACCCACTCGTGCGGCAAGTTGTAGTTGTTCCGCGCGTCGCCGAGGATGATCACGGTCGTGTGGCGCGTGATCGCGGCCAGGTGGTCGCGGTGGAACATGCGGAACGCCTTCCCGAAGTCGGAGTGCGCGTAGACGTTGATGACGTTGCCGCGGATCGCCTGATCGATCGCCTGGTGGATCTCGCTCTCCTCGAAGAGCCGCGTGATCTCGCCGATGTCGCTGACGAAGATGAACGACCGCACCTTCGAGTAGAGATCCTGCAGCGAGTAGACGAACTGCAGCATGAAGCGTGAGACGTTCCGCACCGAGTCGGAAACGTCGCACAAGACGACCACCTGCGGCTTGATGCGCTTCCGATGGTCGAAGCGGATCTTGAACGGCACGCCGCCGTACTGGAGGTTCTTTCGCAGCGTGTCCTTGACGTCGAACTTGCCCTTGCGAGCCGTCCGGCGCTTCACCGCGAGGACGTTCTTCAGCCGCAGTGCGAGCTTGGTGACGGCCTCCTTCATGCGGCGGATCTCGTCCTCGGAGAGATAGTAGAAGCTCTTCTCGGCGAGCTGTTGCATGCGGGCCGCGTCGCGTTGGCCGACGTCGCGTTGTTCGAGCTCGCCGCGCACGAGCCGCCGGATCATCTCCTGCAGCTCCTGCAGACGGCGATCGACGAAGCGGCCCATCTGTTGGCGTCGCGGGTCGGGCTCCCCTGCTCCGAGCGCATCGCTGATCTGCTGCAGCTCGCGCGCGACGTCGCCGACGCCCATCGACTGCTGCATGCCTTGCGAGAACTGCCCCTCCTGGAACGAGCGCTCGATGCGCTGGACGTTGGAGCGGTTGGCGGCCTCGCGCAGCAATCGCTCGAGGCGCGCGCTATCCTGCTTGAGCAGTGCCTCGGTCAGATCTGAGGTTTCGATGCCCTGCTCCGCCAGGAACTTCGCGAGATCCTCGAGCAGCTGCTGGTAGTCGGCCGGATCGAGATCGAGGGCGTCCATCGAGCGTTGCTCGGCGCCCTTCACGATGTCGCCCACGCCCGAAAAATAGAGATCGAAGAGTTGGTTGTAGGTCGGGACGTCGACGGCGCGCTTCACCAGCGTCGCGCGCATGACGTCCTTCACCGCGAGCCGGGTGCCGAGCCCCACCAGGTCGAGGGCGCGGAAGGTGTCCATGCTCTCGGCGAATGACACCCGTACGCCGTTCTGGCGGAGCAAGCCGACGAAGGTGATGATCTTGTCGTCCACGAGGGTGGCCAGGCTCCAATGCGCGCCGGGGTCGGCGTCGGATCAGTGCAGAACGTCCTTTTCGGGCTCGGCCGTCGTTGGTGCCGCGGCTTTCGCCCGTGCTTTGGCGACGTGATCCTTGAGCTCCTGCTGGGCCTTCCGGATGTCGCCCTCGTACTTCAGGATGACGCTGAGCGTGTCGTCGACGGTCGTGCTGTCGAGCGTGTCGACGTTCAGCAGTGTGAGCGCGCGGGTCCAGTCGAGCGTCTCGCTGATGCTCGGGGCCTTCTTGAGATCGAGCTTGCGGATCGCCTGGACGGCCGCGACGACCTCGTCGGCGAGCCGCTCCGCGACGCCCGGCACCTTGAGCAGGATGATCGCGCGCTCCTGCTCCTTCTCCGGAAAATCGATGTAGAGATGGAGGCAGCGACGTTTCAGGGCGTCGGACATCTCGCGCGCGTTGTTGCTGGTGAGCACGACGAGCGGGATGTGCTTCGCCTTGATCGTGCCGAGCTCGGGCACGCTCACCTGGAAATCCGAGAGCACCTCCAGGAGGAACGCCTCGAACTCGGTGTCGGCCTTGTCGATCTCGTCGATCAACAACACGAGCGGCTCCGGCGACGTGATCGCCCGCAAGAGCGGTCGGGGCACGATGAAGCGCTCCGAGAAGAAGACGTCGTCCTGGCTGGCGACGCGCTCGACCGCCTCTTTCAATCCCGGGGCGCCGGCGATGACCTCGCCGATCTTGTCCTTCAAGATCTGGGTGTAGAGGAGCTGCTTCGCGTACTCCCACTCGTAGAGGGCTTTCGACTCGTCGAGGCCTTCGTAGCACTGCAGGCGGATCAGCTCGTGACCGAGCGCGCCGGCCAGCACCTTGGCGAGCTCGGTCTTGCCGACGCCCGCGGGACCCTCGACCAGGATCGGTTTCCGAAGGTGGCTCGCCAGGTAGACGACGGTCGCGATGGTGCGATTGCAGATGTAGTGCTGGCCCGCGAAGCGCTCGATGACGTCTTCGATCGAGGCGAACGATTTCGACATGGGCGTCGGCGTACCATGCGAGTTTCGGTGAAACAAATCGTATATATCGCTCCGCATGTGCACCCTCGCGATCTTCGTCCGTCAGCTGCCGGGCTTCCCGCTCGTCATCGCGGCGAACCGCGACGAGTTCCTCGATCGCGAAGCCACCGGGCCGGTTCTCCTGTCGGAGTCGCCGCGGATCGTGGGTGGCCAGGACCTGCGCGCCGGCGGGACGTGGCTGGCGATCGCGGAGCACGGGACGGTCGCCGGGCTGCTGAATCGCCGCGCGGCGGCGCCGCCGGTTGCGACCAAACGCTCGCGCGGCGAGCTTCCGATGATGGCGCTTGCGGCGGGCTCGGCGCAGGCAGCGGCCGCGCACATCCGGACGCTCGATCCCGAAGCCTACAATGCGTTCCACTTGCTCGTCGCCGATCGTGACGAGGCGTGGGTGGCGCAGAATCACGGCCACGAGATGCGGCTTACGGTGCTCGATCGCGGCCTGCACCTGGTGAGCAATCTCGACGTCGACGACCCCATGTGCCCGAAGATCGCGCGCTCGCACCTCCGGTTTGCGGCCGCCGGCGAGATCTTCGCCTACGACGGTGACGAGGCCGCGTTCCGCGCCGCGCTCCACGCGATCGTCTCGGATCACACGCTGACGCTCGACCCGCGCCTGCCGGATGCGCTCGGCGCGATCTGCGTGCATGCCGGTTTCTTTGGGACGCGCTGCTCGTCCCTGCTCTTCCTCGATGACGGCGGGCGTTGGCGCCACTGGTTCGCCGACGGCGCGCCCTGCCAGAGCCCATTCGCGCCCGCCCTGGCGCCCTAGCCTCTAGTGCACCGCCGTCGAGAGGGCATCAATCATCTTGCCGTCCCTTGACGCCCCTCGCGGCGTCACCCCTCCTCGGAATATTCCCGATATTCCTGCGTCGGCGTTCCTTGCGAGGGACGCCGATGAACGACAATCTGACCGACGCCCTCTCAACGGCGGTGCACTAGCGCGAAGCGACGGGCTCCGGATCGAGCCAGACGTCGGTGTAGCGCGACGGCAGCAGCGCGTGGATCGTGTAGCCGTGCACGCGCGGGTGCAGCATCACGTAGCTGATCGGGTGGTAGAGGAAGATCACCGGCGCGTCGTCGACGAGCAGACGCTCGGCCTCCCGGTACAGCGTGTTCCGCGCGTCCTGATCGGCGGTGTCGCTGGCACGCGCGAGCAGCCGGTCGAACGCGGGGTTGGCGTAGAAGCTGTGGTTGTTGGCGTCCGAGCGACTCGACTGGAAGAGCGTCTCGAGGAAGTTGCTCGGATCGGGGAAGTCGGCTGACCAGGCGAGGTCGAACACGGGTACCGTCTTCGGTTGCCGGATCGCCTCCAGGAACGCGCTCCACGCGACCTGCTTGATCTCCAAGGTGACGCCGACCTCGCCGAGGTCGTGCTGGACCTTCTGGCCGATCTTGAGGTCGAGATCACTCCCCTGGGTCCAGAGCTCGATGGTGAATCCGTCGCCCTGCCCGGCTTCGCGCAGCAGGGCGCGGGCGCGCTCGGGATCGAACGGATAGCCGGCGAGGTCGTTCGTGTAGCCGGGCATGCCCGGCGGGACGAGACGCTTGGCGGGAATCCCGCGCCCGTTCAGGAGCGCGATGACGTCCTGCTTGTTGACGGCATAGTTCAGCGCCTGGCGCACGCGGCGGTCGTCGAGCGGCGGCATCTGGCAATTGAGACCGAGATAGCTCGTCACGAGCGTCGGGCCCTTGACGAGCGTGCCGGTCGCGGCGGGGTCGCGCATCACCAACGGAAAGTCCGCCGGCGGAATGCCCGACACGTCGAGCTCCTTGCTGAGGAACATCAGCCAGGCGAGCTCGCCGTTGACGCCCGCCGACTCGACGATGCCGTCGAGGTACGGCCGATCGGGACGGCGGTAGCGCGGGTTGCGCGCCAGCACGATCCGCTCGCCGCGCCGCCACTCGCGCAACAGGAAGGGGCCGCTGCCGAGCGGGTGATCGGTGAAGTCGTCGCCGAGGGCGCGCGCGCGTTCCGCCGGCACGACGGCGGCGAACATGAGCGCCATCTTGTCGAGGAAGAGATGATCGGGCTCGTCCAACTCGATGGTGAACGTGGTCGCGTTGGGGGCAGTGAGCCCCGACGTGCGGCGTCGTGCCGGCCGCGAACTCCGCGGCGCCACGGATGCCGCGATAGTATTCCGCGCCCTGCGAGCGCGTCTTCGGATCGAGCACGCGCTCGAGGCTGCCGACCGCGTCCGCGGCCGTGAGTGGAGTGCCGTCGGAGAACGTGACGCCCGGGATCAACGCGAACGTGTACGTGCGGAGGTCGGCGCTGATCGTCCAGCGCTCGGCGAGCTGCGGCACGATCTGGTTCGCGTCGTCGTACGTCACCATGGTCTCGAAGAGGTGCTGCTCGTAGATCCACGAGCGCGAGTCGTAGCCGAGGGCCGGGTCGAGCGTCGGGACGTCGTCCGGACCCGCGAGGCGCAGCACCCCGCCGCGTTGCGATCCCGGTTCGCGCGCCGGCCAGTCGAGGGGGTCGTTCCGGACGCAGCCCGCCAGGAGCAGGCAGACCACGAGCGCGTGCCACGACACACGAATCAGCGGACGCCCCTCCCCTCGCCCGTCAGCCCGTATGCGATCAGGTTGAACGCCAACACCGCATAGAGCACCGCGAGCCCGGGAAACGCCATCAACCACGGCGCGACGCGATAGTAGGTCGAGGCCTCCTGGATCATCCGGCCCCACGTCGGCGTCGGCGGCGGGACGCCGATGCCGAGGAAGCTCAAGCCGGCGTCGAGCAGGATCGTCCCCGACGTGCTGAGCGCCGCGATCACGATCAGCGTCGGGACGACGTTCGGCAGGATGTGGCGGAAGACGATGCGGCCGTGCGTCGCGCCCATGGCGCGTGCCGCGATCACGAAGTCCCGCTCGCGGAGCGAGAGCGCCTCGCTCCGGACGACGCGGGCGACACCCGTCCAGCTGACGAGGCCGATCACGATGAAGATGGTCCACACCGACGGCCGCATCACGGCGACGAGCGCCACCGCGAGGAGCAGTCCTGGAAAGGCCAGCATCACGTCGGTGCAGCGCATCAAGACGGTGTCGACGACGCCCCCGAAGTATCCGGCGGCAAGCCCGACCGTCGTGCCGATCGCCATCGTCACGACCATCGCGACGAGCCCGACCAGCAACGAGATGCGCGCGCCGTAGAGCAGCCGGGAGAGCACGTCGCGGCCGAGGTCGTCGGTCCCGAGGTAGAACGGCGCGCCCGGCGGCGTCGGCTCGGCGAGGCGCGGCGACACGGGCGCGGTCGGGTCGAAGGGCGCGAGGGTGGGCCCGACGATCGCGAGTATGACCAAGAAGAAGCCCATCACGACACCCGCCCGCAGGAGCCCGCTCCGCATGCTCACTCCAGCCGGATCCGCGGGTCGACGAGCCGATACAGCAGGTCGACGGCGAGATTGGTGGCGACGACGAGGCCCGCGCTGAGCAGCACGGTCCCCATGATCATCGGCACGTCGAGCGCCAAGACGGCATCGAAGGCGAGCCGACCGAGCCCCGGCCAGTGGAAGACCGTCTCGGTGAGCACTACGCCGTTCATGAGCGCGGCGAAGTCGAGACCGATCACGGTGAGGAGCGGGAGGCCGGCATTCCGGAGCGCGTGCACGCCGAGCACGCGGAGCGGCGCGACACCGCGCGCCCGCGCCGCACGGATGTAGTCGAGCGCCAGGACCTCTTGCAGATTCGTGTGCAGGAGGCGCGCGTAATAGACGCCGGTGCCCAGCCCGAGCACGAGCGCCGGGAGGATGAGGTGCCGCAGACTGCCGGCACCGCCGAGCGGCACGAGACGCCAGCGAAACCCGACCCAGTAGAGTCCCATCATCCCGAGCCAGAAGACCGGCGCCGACAGCAACGCCAGTGAGGCGACGAGCACGGCACGGTCGAACCACGTGCCGGCGAGCGGGGCGGTCACGAGCGCGCCGACGAGCCCGATCAGCACGGCGATCGCGAGGCCGGCCGACGCGAGCGCGGCCGTCGCGGGCAGGCGGCGGACGAGCGTGGTCGCGACCGGTTGGCGCGTCGCGTACGAGCGTCCGAGGTCGCCGTGCGCGAGCCGCCAGAGATACTGCCCGTATTGCACGGGGAGTGAACGATCGAGGCCGAGCTCGCGCCGGATCGTCGCGAGCGTTGCGGCGTCGGCGCGCGGCCCCGCGACGACGCGCGCCGGGTCGCCCGGGACGACGAAGAGAATCGCGAACGTGATGGCCGTCGTGCCGAGCAGGATCACGGCGGCCCAGGCGAGGCGCTGCGCGAGGTAGCGCACGCCCTAAGCCCCCCGGGGCGTGTCAGTCGAGCGCCCGGGCGCGCCAGTCGAGCGCGCGGCCGCGTCAGTCGAGCGCACGGCCCCCGTCGACGACGACCGTCGTGCCGGTCACGAAATCGCTGCCCTCGAGGAGGAAGCGGACGGCGGCGACGATGTCCTCCGCGGCGCCGAGACGTCCGAGCGGCGTTCGCTTCACGACCGCCGCGGTCGTCTCGGGTGTTCCGTCGATCGCGACGAGAATCGGCCCCGGCGCGATGCAATTCACCTGGACGGCCGGGGCGAGCTCGCGCGCGAGGCCACGCGTCAACGCGACGATGCCGGCTTTCGAGATGCCGTACGGGAGGTAGTCCGGCGACGGGCGCTCGGCCGCGATGTCGGCGAGGTTCACGATCTTCCCTGCCCCGCGTTCCCGCATGGCGCGCCCGAGGATCACCGCGAGCAGGTACGGCGCCCGCAGATTCACCATCATCACCGCGTCCCATTCCGCCGCGCCGAGGGTGTCGAGCGGCGTCCGGTAGTAGACGGACGCATTGTTGACGAGCACGTCGACCGGCCCGAGGCGCTCGACGACGCTCGCCGCCAAGCGCTCAGCCGCGGGCGGGTCCGCGAGGTCGGCGGCGAAGGCCTCGGCGGTGCCGCCGCGCGCGCGGATGCCGGCGACGACGGCGTCGGCCTCCGGGGCGGAGTGCCGATAGTGCACGGCGAGTCGGGCGCCCCGGCTCGCGAGATCCTCGGCGATCGCACGGCCGAGACGGCGCGCGGCGCCGGTCACGAGCACCGTCCGCCCGGCGAGGTTCATGCCGGGGTCGGGCCGACGAGCGCCAGGATTTCGTCGATCATGCCCGGCGCCGCCGCGACGATCTGATCCGGCGCGCGTTCGCCGCCGAGCAGCGCGGCGAAATCGACGTCGGCGCCCGAGCGATAACGGAGCGCGCCGCCGATCGCGAGCAGCATGGCCGCGCCCGCCGAGAGATCCCAGATGCGGGGCCGCCCGAGCACGGCGGCAATCGCGGCCCCGCGGGCCACCAGCGCCATGTGGTAGGCGGTCGAGCCGAGCGAGCGGATCTTGCCGGGAAAGCGCTTGGCCTCGCCGCGGTGATAGTCGGAGTGCGTCAGCATGAAGAGATCGCCGTCTCCGGATGGGCGGGTGTGCTTCACGAGCGCGCGGCCGTTCCATTGGGCGACCTCGCCGTCGGCGAGGTACGTCTCCCCCGTCATCGGCAGATGCGTGATGCCGCCGACCGCCAGACCGTTCTGCACGAGGCCGATCGTGACGCACCAGGTCGGGAGGCCGGAAATGAACGCGGCCGTGCCGTCGATGGGATCGAGCGTCAGCGTGTACTCGGCGGCGCGCTCGCCGGTGGCGCCGAACTCCTCGCCGAGGATGCGGACGCCCGGGAGGATCGCCTGGACGCGCGGGGTCAGGAATTGCTCGACGGCGCGGTCCGCCGCGGTCACCAGAGTGTGATCGGCCTTGCGCTCGGCGGTGACGTTCTGGAAGTAGCTGCGGGCGAGCTCGCCGGCCTCGACGACGGTCGGGAGCAGCGAGTCCATGGGAGGCCGAGGCATGTCGTCACCTTACCGTAGGGCCCGCGCGCCGAGAAACCTACGCGTCCGCGTCCCGAACGTTCAGCCAGCGGAGGCCGCGGCCCATGTACTGCAGTCCCGACAGTATCGTCGCCGTGCCGGCGACGATGAACAGCGTGAGCCGCACGCCGCTCGGAATCGCCTCGGGGTAGGACACGCTAACGAGCACGAGCGTGACCGACGCCAGCTGGAAGAACGTGGTCACCTTCCCGACCGCGCTCGGCCGCACCTCGATCCACTCGCCCGTGAAGACGAAGAGGAAGAAATAGCCGACCAGCAGGAACACGTCGCGGCAGAGGACGAGGACCGTCAGCCAGTTCGGCACCAGACCCATGAAGGCCAGCACGCAGAACGAGCTCAGCAGCAGGAGCTTGTCGGCGAGCGGATCGAGGATGGCGCCGAGCTCGGTCTTGGTATCGGTCAGACGCGCGATGGCGCCGTCGAGCGCGTCGGTGATGCCGCCGGCGACGAAGACGGCAAGCGCGAAGCCGGGACGGCCGCTCGTCAGCAGGATCAGAAACGCGGGGATGGTGAGGATGCGCGCGAGTGTCAGGGCGTTGGGGACGTTGAGCACGCCGTCTCCTCGAGCCGCTTCCGCAATTGTCCCGCCATCTTCGGGGTGGTGAGCGCCGTCACCAGCGCGGCCCCGTCTTCGTAGGTTTCGCTCAGGACCTTGGCGCCCCGGTGCAGCCACGCGAGCAGATCGCCGCGGCTCGCGGGGATGGTCACCTCGATCTGGACGCGCTCGCGATCGAGCCAGCGCTCGACCGCGGCGAGCAGCTCGTCGATGCCGCGTCCGGTCGCGGCGGAGATCGCGACCATCTCGATGATCTGCGCGTGCTCGGCGACGTCGCGCGGCGGCACCTCGCCACCCCGATCGATCTTGTTCCAGGCGATGATGGTCGGGGTCGACCCGGCGCCGATCTCGTCGAGCACGCGCTCGACGATCCCGATCTGCTGCTCGGCCTCGGGATTCGTGGCGTCGACGACGTGCAGAAGCAGGTCGGCGCGCCGGACCTCTTCGAGCGTGCTCTTGAACGCCTCGACGAGTTGGTGCGGCAGGCGGTGGATGAACCCCACCGTGTCGACCAGGAGCGAGCGCTCGCCGCCCGGCAGATCGAGCCGACGGATGGTTGGATCGAGCGTCGCGAAGAGCTTGTCCTCGACCAGGACGCCCGCGTTCGTCAGCGCGTTCATGAGCGTCGACTTGCCGGCATTGGTGTAGCCGACGAGCGCGATCATGGCGTACGGCACGTCGGCGCGCTGGTGGCGGTGGAGATCGCGCGTGCGTTCCACCTCGACGAGGCGGCGGCGCAGCCGGACGATGCGCTCGCGGACGAGACGGCGATCGGTCTCCAGCTGACTCTCGCCGGGTCCGCGTGTGCCCACTCCGCCGCCGCCGAGGCGCGACAAGTGGGTCCAGGCCCGCGTCAGGCGCGGCAGCATGTATTCGAGCTGCGCCAGCTCGACCTGCAGCTTGCCCTCGAGGCTGCGAGCCCGCGCGGCGAAGATGTCGAGGATCAGCTGGCTCCGATCGAGCACCTTCGCTTCGACGCGCTCGGTGAGCGTGCGCTGTTGGCCGGGGGTCAAGTTCTCGTCGAAGAGGACGACGGATGCGCCACTCGCCTTCACCGCCTCTTTCAGCTCTTCGACCTTGCCCTTGCCGATGTAGGTGGCAGGACTGATCTCGCGGACGTTCTGGTGCAGTGTCGCGACCGGGCGCACGCCCGCCGTGAGGGCCAGCCGTTCGAGCTCCCGGAGCGACTCGTCGGCGCCGATGTGGGCGCCTTCGTGTCGCCCGCTCGCGGTGTCGACCCCGACGAGCACGGCACGCTCGGCGGGAGACGCGACCTCATGCGCTCCGCCTTTCATCGCTTGCCGCCGACCAGCCGCATCACCAAGGGCATCAAGAACATCAAGAGCATCAAGAGCATTTTGGGTATCCTGACATACGACGCGGTTCCGACGAAACCCCGTGTCCCGCGAATCGGCGCATCGTGATCAGCGCTCGACCAGGTCGGCGAGGTCCGCGAGCGATCGGACGCGTTCGCAATCGTGGTCGTGGTAGAGGTCGGCCATGTCGAGGAGCACGGCGCGGAGCCCCGCGGCGCGCGCGCCGACGACGTCGGTATGGAACAGATCGCCGACGTGGACGGTCGACTCGGCCCGTGCGCCGGCACGTTCCAAGGCGCGCTGGAAAATACGCGGATCGGGCTTCTCGACCCCCTCTTCGTGGGAGTCGATCACGAGGTCGACGTGCGGCGCGATGCCGACCCGTTCGAGTGCGGCGCGCATCCGCCCGTTCGCGTTCGAGACCACGACGAGCTTCCGGCCGGCGGCGCGCATGCGTTGCAGCGCGGGGATGACGTCGGGCGGCACGTATTCCCAGAGCCCAGCGGCGGCATGGTAGCCCTGCAAATCCGCCAGCGCCGCGGCGATGGTCGCGGGCCCGACGATCCCGGCGCGATCGAAGACCTTCTCGAAGACGAGCCAGCCGCGAATCACGTCGAGCTGGCCGCGGGCGCGGGTGTCGACCTCGTGCTTGGCCTGCCACTCGACGGCGGACAACGCTTCCCTCGTCGTGATGAGCCCGTGCTGCCGGAGCGTCTCGGCGACCCGGGTCCAGTTGGGGAAGACGAGGACGCCACCGGCGTCGAGGAAAACCGTGTCGATCGGCATGGGTCGAGCGGTTACTGCACGTAGCTGATGCGGGCGCCGAGTCGCTCGACGGCGTCGGCGAGCTTCTCGCTCGGCGAAACCTTGAAGCGCGGCAGCTTCACGCTGGCGACGAGCTCGCCCTCCATGAGCTGCAGCGACACGTTCCGCGTCCCGGGATGGGCCTGCAACGTCCGCGACAGGGCCTCGGCGCGCTCGGCGGTCAGCCCTTCGACGAACGTCAGCAAGACTTCCTTGGCGTTCTTGAACCGCATGTCGTCGAGCGACCCGATTTCGTCGCCGATGATCTGGCAGCGGTCTTCGTTCACCTCGAGCGTGCCCATCACGTAGATGGGATCGTCGGAGGCGATCCGCGCCTCGTAGCGGCGATAGGCTTCGGGCCACACGATCACCTCGATCGTGCCGCTCTTGTCCTCGAGATTGAAGGTCGCGTAGCGGTCGCCCTTCTTGTTGTTCTTGAGCTTCAACGTGTGGACGACGCCGCCGGCCTTGATCTTCTCTTGCCCCTGACGGCTGCCGAGCTCGGAGATCGGCGCGGTGACGAGGCGGCGGAGATCGTTGTCGTAGCGATCGAGCGGGTGGCCGGTGATGTAGAAGCCGACGGTTTCCTTCTCGGACGCGAGCCGTTGCTTGTTCGACCACTCCGGCACGTTCGCGGGTGGTCGCGGCGGCGGCACGTCCTCGAGCTTGAAGAGCGTGATCTGGCCCGCCGATTCGGCGGCTGTCGCCGCCCATTGCATGACGCGATCGACGTACGCCGGCGTGCCCTCACCTTCGGTCAGCAACATCGCGCGCGACGGGTGTAGGGAGTCGAAGGTCCCGCACTTCATCAACGACTCGAGCACGCGGCGATTGATCTGCTGCCCGCGGACGCGGTGCGCGAAGTCGCCGAGATCCTTGAACGGCTCGCCCTCGTCGCGGGCGCGCTGGATGATGTCGATGGCCTTCGAACCGACGCCCTTCACGGCGCCGAGCCCGAAGCGAATGCCCTTCCCGGGCACCACGGTGAACTTCTCGCCGCTCTCGTTGATGTCGGGTGGCAGGATCGCGATCCCGTGGGCGCGACATTCGGCGATGTTCTTGTAGGTGCTGTCGGTGTCGCCCATTTCGAGCGACAGCAGCGCTGCCATGAACTCCTGCGGGTAATGGGCCTTGAGGTACGCGGTCTGGAAGGAGATCAGCGCGTAGGCGGCGCTGTGGGACTTGTTGAAGCCGTACGCCGCAAACTTCTCCATCTGCTCGAAGATGCGCGTCGCGAGCTCGGCTTTGATGCCCTGCCCGACCGCGCCTTGCTGGAAGCGGTCGCGCTCCTTGTCCATCTCCTCTTTTTTCTTCTTGCCCATTGCCTTGCGCAGGTTGTCTGCGTCCTGCAGCGAGTAGCCGGCGAGCGTCTGGGCGATCTGCATGACCTGCTCTTGGTAGATCATCGTGCCGTAGGTCTCGTTCAGCACGCCTTCGAGCAGGGGGTGGTCGTAGACGATCTTTTCCTTGCCGTGCTTCCGCTTGATGAAGTCCTGGTCCATGCCGCTGTCGAGCGGGCCGGGACGGAAGAGCGCGAGCGCGGCGATCAGATCCTCGAAGCGGCTCGGGCGGAGCTGCGTGATCATCTTCCGCATGCCGCCGCTTTCCATCTGGAAGATGCCGACCGTGTCGCCTTTGGCGAGGAGCTTGTAGGTCTTGGCATCGTCGAGCGGCAGCTTCGCGAGGTCGAGGTCTTGGGCCTCGGGCTTCGCGCTGGTCCCTTTGATGATCGACACCGCGTCGGCCAGGAACGTCAGGGTCTTCAGGCCGAGGAAGTCGAACTTGATGAGGCCGATCCACTCGACGTCGTTCATCGGGTACTGCGTGAGGACTGCGCCTTCCTTGTCGACGAAGAGCGGCAGGTACTCCGAGAGCGGTCGGTTGGCGATGACGATGCCGGCGGCATGGCGCGACGCGTGCCGCATCAGGCCTTCGAGCCGGAAGGCGTAGTCGAAGAGCTCGCGCTCGCGATCGGTGCCGCGGTCGCGCATCTCGCGCAGCTTGGGCTCGATCTCGAGCGCGTCGGCGAGCGGATGGTCTTTCCCCTGCACGGGGGCGGGGTAGAGCTTCGCCATCTTGTCGGTCTCGCCGTACGAGAACTCGAGGACGCGCCCCACGTCCTTGATCGCCGCTTTGCCCTTCAGGGTTCCGAACGTGATGATGCCGGCGACGCGATCCTCGCCGTACTTCTCCCGCACGTAACGGATCACCTCGTCGCGCCGCTGGTAGCAGAAGTCGACGTCGATATCGGGCATCGACTTCCGGCCGGGGTTGAGGAAGCGCTCGAAGATCAGCTTGTACGGCAGCGGATCGATGTCGGTGATGCGGAGCGCATACGCAACGAGCGAGCCCGCGGCAGACCCTCGTCCCGGTCCGACGGGAATGCCTTGCCCCTTCGCCCACGTAATGAAGTCGGAGACGATCAGGAAGTAGCCGGCGAACTGCAGCTTGGTGATGCTCGCCAGCTCGAACTCGAGGCGATCCCAATAGGGCTTGGCGGCGTCGCCGGTGACCGGATCCTTGCTGATGCCGCAGCCGGCGGCGAGTCGTTCTTCGAGGCCGATCCGGGCCGCCTTGTCGAGGCGTTGGTCGAGCGTCTCGCCCGGATCCGTCTTGTAGGCCGGGAACTCGTAGTCGTGATTCTTGAACTCGAGGTCGCAGCGCTTCGCGACCTGCAGCGTGTTCTCGATCGCCTCCGGGACGTCCTTGAACGCCTCGCGCAGATCCTCGATGCCCTTCACGTAGAGCTGGTCGGTGTCGAACTTCCAGCGGTTGGGGTCGTTCAGGGTCTTGCCGGTCTGGATGCAGAGCAAGACCTCGTGGGCGCGCGCGTCTTCCTTCGTCAGGTAGTGGCAGTCGTTGGTGGCGAGGAGCGGGATGCCGAGATCCTTCCCGAGCTCCTTCAACATCTGATTGCACTTGTTCTGGACGGGGATGTGGTTGTCCTGAATCTCCAGGTAGTAGCGGTCGCCGAAGATCTTCAGGTACTCGATCGCGAGCTCGCGGCCCTTCGCGTAGTTGTCGGCGGCGAACGCGCGGTTGACCTCACCCGAGAGGCAGCCGCTGGTCGCGATGATGCCGCCGTTGAACTGGCGGAGCAGCTCCTTGTCGATGCGCGGCTTGAAGTAGAACCCTTCCTGATACGCGAGGCTCACCATCTTGCAGAGGTTGCGGTAGCCCTCCATGTTCATGGCGAGCAGGATCATGTGGAAATTGCCGCCGGCCTCGTAGTCGTCGGTGCGCTGCTGTATCCCGCGCTCCAGACGACTGCGCGGCGCCATGTAGACCTCGCAGCCGATGATCGGCTGCACCGCATTGGCGACGCAGGTTTTGTAGAACTCGATCGCGCCGAACATGTTGCCATGATCGGTCATGGCGACCGCCGGCATCCCGAGCGCCTTCACCTGCGGGATCAGCTTGCCGATCTTGTTGGCGCCGTCGAGGAGGCTGTACTGCGTGTGGAGATGGAGATGTACGAAGCTCATGAACCGCCCCTACCCTCTTTCGTCATGCCGCGATGGGCTTCGATGGGAGCGGTACCATGCGCCTCGGAGCGACGGGGCGCAAGTGGTTTTTGCGAGGGCGATGCGGGCCGCGAACGCGGCGGCTTCTCAGGACGACGAAAGAAATTCCTCGACGTCGTCACGGAACGGAAATGATCCCCACGTAACGTGCGACGTGGGCGCTTGCGATCGCGGGGACGGCCCGTTGCCTGGCGGCGTACGTGACGAACCCGTCGTGCGCGCCATGGAGTACGAGCGTCGGTGCGCGCATGATGCGCGGCCGAGAAACCGGGCGCGCTCATGTCCGGGATCGCGCCGAGCGTGAGATCGCCGAGCAGCGGTTCGTCGCTTGGAGCTGCGCACGCGCGGGGAGCGGGAGTGGCAACGGCGGCATCGGGAGGTTCGTTCCGGGGGCTTTGAGCGCCAGGGTCGACGGCCCGCCGACGGAACCCTTGCCGTCGGGTTGCAGCAATACCGCCGAGGCTCCCGACACCGTATCCACCGGCGTCGCGACGACACCATCGCCGCCGAAGGTGCCGTCGAGGCCGGCAGCGCTGGCGGTGCTGATCGCGGCGACAAATAGCGCAGTGACGAGCGCCATCGGAGCGTGTGGGGGGTCATCGGGGTTTGCTCCCTGAAAGAGGATCAGGGATACGCGGCTTGCTCCCGGTGGGTCAACGTGAAGTTGAACGCCTGGCGAGCGGCCACGCCCCGGTACGAAGCGTGGCCGCTCGCTGTGGTCCGGGTGGGATCAGCCGAGGAAGAACGCGTTCAGCTTGTTGCCGTCGAGATCTCGGAAGTACGCGGCGTAGAAGCCGTCGCCGCGCTGGCCCGGTGCGCCTTCGTCCTGGCCCCCGAGCGCCAGCGCTTTCGTGTGGAGCGCCTCGACCTTCGTCTTGCTGTCGACCAAGAGCGCGACCATGACGCCGTTGCCGACGGTCGCGGCCTTGCCGTCGAAGGGCTTGATGATGGCCACCATCGGCGTGTTGGGCGCGACGGCCCAGGCGATGAAGGTCTCCATTTCCATTGCGCGGGTGGCGCCGAGCGCGCCGAGCAGCGCATCGTAGAACGACGCCGCGCGGGCGAAGTCGTTGGTACCGAGCGTCACGTAACCGATCATGGGCACATCCTCCTTGTCATGCGGGCGGTGGTAACCGACGCGCCGCGCTCTGGCCAGGTGGTGCCGCAACGTTTTGCCGCTCAGCGATAGCCCGTCACGTCGGCGGGCTTCCCCGGGTCCTGTACCTCGACGAGATAGCGCCACGCGTCGGGTTGCTGCCGTCGACGTCGGTGAAGCCGTAGATCCTGGCGAGCTGTCCGCTCGAGCTGCCACGTTCGAGGTCGCGGGCGGCAGTTCGGGCCGTATGTGTGATCGTAGATACGACGTCGCGCATGATCGGCGACGGCCAGGCTATTGGAGCAGGCGCGACCGTCAGTGAGCGGCAGGCGTTGCGGGTGTGGTGTTCGGTGCCGGTGACCCGAGACCGACCGCAACGACCGGACGCGCCGCCGGGTCGTTCGTGCGCGGGTCGTCGAGGAGGACGCGTTTCGCTTCGACGCCCTGCCCGCTCGCGAGCTTGGCCTGCACGACCGTCGCGCGGGCCGCGGCCAATGCCTCGAGGGCGGCATCGTCGACGTTCTGCTGGGCCACGGCCGCCTCGAACCACTCGTGATACTCGGCGGGAATGTCCGCTGTCTTCCCGGCCGCGCGATCCGTCAGCGCGGCGAGGGCGGCTTTTCGCGGGCCGCGTTCGGCGACGTGACGCACGCTGCCGAAGACGCCGCTCTCCTTCTCGAGCTTGGCGCGGAGGGCTTGCTCGCGGAGCCAGCGCCGATCCGTGTCGCCAGCCTCGCCACGCAGGTGGAGGCGGAGGCCCGGCGCTTGCCCGAGGAGGCTCGCGAGCGGTGCGAGCTTGGGCTCCTCGCCGGCGGCGAGCTCGGCGCGGCCGGCCAGGAAGACGAGCGGCTGCGGTGCCAACGACGCGGGCTTGTCGCCGATGCGAGCGACGGCCCCGATCAGCTTCAGGGGCGACGTGACCGCGTTCAGGATGGCGCGCGCGAGCGCGTTCCCGATCAACGTGCCGAGGCCCGTCTTCATGCCCTTGGCGTCGCCGGTGATCGGGAGATCGATGACGATGTTGCCCTGGAGATCGGTCAGGAGTGACAGCGCGAGCTCGAGCGGCATGCCGAACTGGCTCATGAAGAGCGCGCCGCCCTCCCCGCTCTGCACGTCGAGCTTGTTGAGGACGAGCCGGCTCTTGGTGTCGTACGCGCCGTTGTTGATCGTGATGGTGGAGTCGAGCGTCGCGGTGCCGCCGCCGATGCCGTAGCCGCTGCTGACGGCGTAGGGATTGAACGGCGCGAGCGGGAGTCCGGTGAGCTTGGCGACGATGCGGGTCTTCGCGGGCGCAATGTTGCCGGTCACCGTCAGCGTAGCGCCCTCGCCGCTCTTGGCGACGAGCTTCACGTCCTGCGCGGCTGGTCCCGGCCACGTGACGTCGTTCGCGCTGAGGTCGATGGGGTCGAGTGTCGAACGGTAGAACGGCTTCACGGCGGTGTCGGTGGTGGCGACGCGCATTTTCTCGATCGTGACGCGATCGGTATGGACGCGGACCTCGCGTGCGGGTGGAGGCGGAGCACCCGCCGCCGGTGCCGCGGCCGGAGTCGGCGCCGGTACGGATGCCGGACTCGCTGCTGCGCCCGTCGCCGGGCTCGCTGCCGGGCTCGTGCCGCCGAGCGCGGTGGGGAGCACGATCCCGTCGGCGCTGCGCGTGAGCGTGAAGTCGGGGCGCGTGAAGGTGATCGTGCTGAACGCGACGTCGAATGGGGCGGCCGCGCCGGCGCCTCCGGGTGCGAGCACGCCCGGAGCCGTGACGGCGGTCATCGCGACCGCGAGCTGCTGCCACCGCAGTGCGAACGCCGCCGGGTCGTCGCCAGCGACGTCGAAATCGGAGAGCGCGATCGTGCCGGCCACGTGGACGCCGTCCGGGGGTGCCTTCGGCGTGGTCCCGGCGGCGATCGCGAGGTCGAGGTTCGCGACGCCGTTCTTCAGAAGGCGCGTCTGCGCACTCGCGACCGGGTGGGTGAGCGGTGGAAGCTGCAGATCCGCGACCTTCAACGTGCCGTCGAATGCGAGCGGTGCTTGGGTGAGCGCGCCGGTTACGTCGACCTTGCCGCCGGACGCCGGCGTGAGTGTGAGATGCACCGCCACGGGTTTGTTCGCGCTGCTGGTGACGGGGGCCGCGTCGGCAGCGACCCCGACGTCGAGCGGCCCGTCGCCGCCGATCGCCTGGACGTTGGCGTCGGTGAGGAGCACTTTACCGACGGCCCACGTCCACGGCTTCGCGCTCTCGGTCGAGACGGTCGCGGAGGTTCCCGCTGGCGGCGTCGTCGTGGTGTCGTGCTCTGACGGTATGGCCGTCGCGTCGGCCGCGGGCGATCCCGGCGGCGACGCCTCCGCGGTCGGCGTGACCGTCGCTGCCGGTGAGGCGAAGGGTGCGGGGTGGGTATGCGGCGCGGGCGGTGGCGTGGCCACCTTGTCGGCCGCAGCCGCCATGAGGCCGTGCAAGACCGGCAGAGGCTCGGGCCCACCCGGTCGCGTCACGACGCGCGCGCCGTCGAGGGTGACCGTCGTGACGTCGGCATGCTGCGCGATGAAGTCGATGCCGGCGACGTCGATCGCGAGACTCCGCCAGGCGAGCGCGGGGTCGTCGAGACCGGCGACCCGGACGTCGAGGCCGCGGAGGTCCAGCTTCCCGTGCACGGTGTGCGCGCCCTGCGACTCGAAGCGATGGACGAGATCGGCGTCGAGGTGCCCGGTGAGACCACTCCAGCCGACCTTCGGAAGGTAGAGCCGTGAGTCGGCGATCGGCACGTTGGTGAGTACGACATGTGACTCGTAGGCCGGTCCGCCCGGCAGGCTCTCGAGCGAGGCTTCGAGATGGAGCGTGCCGTCCTGGATCCCGGCGTCGAGCGTGACCTTGCCGGGCTGGAGTCCGCTCTCCGTGATCAGCAACGCGAGTTGCCGCGCATCGAGCGCCGGCAGCGCGACCTCGACCTTCTGCGGAGGATCGCTGATCGCGAAGTCGCGGAAGCCGATGCGGCCGTCGTGCAGCGTGACGCTTTGAATGAGCACGCCCCAGCCCGGACCGTCGGCGGGGGGCTCCGGCGGTGTCTCTGAGGGCGCGGCCGCCGGCAAGAGCAACGTCCCGTCCTTGGCGCGATCGAGGCTGACGGCGACGTCGTCGAGCTCGATCCGCTGTACCTCGACCGTCCGCCGAAAGAGCGCGAGGAAGCCGAGGTCCATCATGAGACGCTGGGCGGAGAACACCGGTGCCGACCCCGGCGCCCCAGCGCCGGCTTCGGGTGGCGTTGCTGGTGAGGCGCTCGGCACGGGAGCCGGCTCCGCGGGGAGTGGCGCCTCTGCGCTGAAGACACGCAGACCGTGCAGCGTGAACGCCCCCGTCAGGAGCGCGAGGTCCACATCGTCGATCTCGACGCGGCCGATCATCGCCTGATCGGCCTGCGAAACGACGACGCGCCGGAGCACCGCCGGCAGCGCCATCCGCACCACGACGACGAGCCCGAGCAACCCGAGCAGCACGCGAGAGCGCCGCCGCGCCAAGAGGCGACGCCATCGCGCTGGTGCTGTGGGCTGACCGGTCGTGCTCATGATCCGGCCAGCCTAACATCGCGGCGCAACGTTGGCGCGTGGTGGAGAGCAGTTTTAGATCAGGCGTCTCATTGAAGCCCGGTCGCGCGCCCGATCATCACCAGCCCGACCCCGACGATCACGGCTCCAATGGCACACGCGCGACGCGCTCACCCGTCGGTGCCAGACGCTCGACGGTGATCGCGACCGCGACGCCCGCCAGCGCGACGCCGAGCGGAAAAGCAGCCATACCCAACAGCGTCCACACGACGAAGTACGCGAGCCCGACCACCGCGGTGAGGCGACCGTGACGGTCCCCGCCTGCCCCGCCGACGGCCCGCCGATAGCGCCACAGCATCGGCACCAACGACGGCAGCATCATTGCCATCATCATCACGACCCACATGCCGACGACCGCCACCGCGGAGCTCATCGCGCGTCGTACTCGTCGTGTCGGCGCCACCAGAACCCCGGTTCGTTGCGGCCTTTGGGCGCGCGGTCGAGCCACTGGTAGGCGCCCCAGAGACCGTCGAGTCCGCGCGCGAAGGCGGAATACGTGTGGTAGACGACGCCGTCTTCGAGCACGAAGGTGCTCAGGCCCGGCCGCTCGCGCCCGTAGGTAGCTGGGTCGGTGCCGGTCATCGCGGCCCCTTTGGCCGGTCCTTCGGGGATTTTGCGCGCGGGGTCCGGGGCCGGCTGGCGCCGGTAGTTGTACTCACTGCCCGCCCGTTGCTGCTCCTCGGTGACCGAGACGCTGTAGTCGAAGTTGAAGTCGCCCCCGAACGAGGATGCCCAGGGAAACGTCCACCCCATCCGCTGCTTGTACGCCTGCAGCTTCGCGAGCGGGGCCCGCGACACGGCGGACAGTGTGACGTCGTGGTTCGCCAGATGGACGACGAAGCCGTTGAAGCCGTCGGCGATCGCCGAGCAGGACGGACACCCCGAGTGGTAATCGGGCCCGAACATGAAGTGGTAGACGAGCAGTTGCGAGCGTCCCTGGAAGAGGTCGGCCAGGGCGGCGATGCCTTGCTCCGTCTCGAAGCGGTACGCCTTGTCGACGCGCACCCACGGCAGCGCCTGCCGTCGGCGCGCCAGCTCGTCGCTCTTCCGCGTGACCTCCTTCTCGGCGTCGAGTAGCTCGCGCCGTGCCGTCAGCCATTCCTCGCGTGTTCCGGTCGTGTGTTTCGTCATCGTGGCGCTCTCCTTTTCGGATGGGACCTTAGTTCAGCGCAACGATCGAGTGGGAGTGACAAGCGTGGCGGGATTCGGTTTCTGGCCTGACCTCACGCGGGCGTGTAGACCTTGCATGGTGAGACGAAAACCCGCGGCCCTGGGCGCCGCGGCCAAGTGAAAAGGAGCTTCGTCCGATGAGCTACGTCACCACGAGCGACGGCACGCAGATCTTCTACAAGGACTGGGGTTCGGGCCAGCCGATCGTCTTCAGCCACGGCTGGCCGCTGTCGGCCGACGACTGGGACACCCAGCTGTTGTTCTTTCTGCACCGCGGCTTTCGCGTCATCGCGCACGATCGACGGGGCCATGGCCGCTCCAGCCAAACCGGCAGCGGGCACGACATGGACCACTACGCCGATGATCTCGCGGCTCTGACGGCGCATCTCGATCTGCGAAACGCCGTGCACGTCGGCCACTCGACTGGTGGCGGCGAGGTCGTGCACTACCTCGCGCGCCACGGTGAGCGGCGCGTGGCAAAAGCGGCGATCCTCAGCGCGGTGCCTCCCCTGATGGTGCAGACCGCGGACAATCCCGGTGGCCTCCCGAAATCCGTGTTCGACGATCTGCAGGCGCAGCTTGCCGCCAACCGCCCCCAGTTCTACCGCGACATCCCGACCGGACCGTTCTACGGCTACAACCGACCGGGCGCGAAGCCTTCCGAAGGCGTGATTCAGAACTGGTGGCGCCAGGGCATGATGGGGGGCGCGAAGGCGCATTACGACGGCATCGTCGCCTTCTCGCAGACCGACTTCACGGAGGATCTGAAGAAGATCACCGTGCCCGTCCTGGTGATGCACGGCGACGACGATCAGATCGTGCCGTATGCCGACTCGGGTCCCTTGTCGGCTCAGCTGCTGACGAACGGCACGCTCAAGACCTACAAGGGCTTCCCGCACGGCATGCCGACGATCGAGGCCGACACGATCAACGCGGACTTGTTGGCGTTCATTCGGTCATAAGGGTCACGCGCCGAGCTTCGGATTGCGATGGATTCGCTGATCACCGCCGCGGCGCGGGCGCTCGCGGCGGGTGATCCGCTCGGGGCGCTGAATCGAGTCGCGTTGCGCGACGATGCCCCGGCGCTCGCGCTGCGCGGCATCGCGATGGCGCAGCTCGGGGATCTCGTGCGCGCGAAGGCGCTGGTGCGACGGGCGGCACGCGCCTTCGGGGCGAGAGAAGCCGTGGCCCGGGCGCGCTGTCTCGTCGCCGAGGCCGAGATCGCGCTCGCCGCGCGTGATCTCGGGTGGCCCGCGAAGACCCTGGACGCCGCGCGCGTGACGCTCGAAGCGCACGGTGATCGGGTGAATGCCGCCCATGCGCGCTATCTCGCGGTTCGCCGCCTGCTCCTGATCGGGCGGCTCGACGAGGCCGAGGGTGCGCTCGCGAAGCTCGACCCTGCGTTGCCGCCAGCGTTACGGGCGACGCACGAGCTGGTCGTCGCGGGGATCGCGCTACGACGCCTCCGGACGAAGACGGCACGCGCGGCGCTGGCGCGCGCCGATCGGGCCGCGCGTCAGGCGGGTATCCCGGCGCTGAGCGCAGAGGTCGAAAGTGCGGCGTGCGTGCTGCGGACGCCGGCGGCGCGACTGCTCGCGCGCGGTGAATCGCGCGTGCTGCTGCTGGCGGACGTCGAGGCGTTGCAGGCGTCGCAAGCACTGGTCGTGGATGCGTGCCGTCACGTCGTGCGTGATCCGCGGACGAAGGTGTCGCTCGCGACGCGTCCGGTGCTGTTTGCGATCGCGCGGGCGCTGGCCGAGGCGTGGCCGGGAGACGTGTCGCGTGAGGTGCTCGTCGCGCGAGCGTTCGGGGCGAAGCACGCCGACGAATCGCATCGAGCACGGCTCAGGGTCGAGGTCGGGCGGCTGCGCGCGGCGCTGCGGCCGGTTGCTGGCGTGAGCGCGACGAAGCCAGGCTTCTTGCTCGTGCCGCGTCGGGCTCGCGAGGTCGTGGTGTTGGCGCCGCCCGTCGACGACCAACATGGAGAGGTGCTCGCATTTCTTACCGACGGCGAGTCGTGGTCGAGCTCGGCCCTGGCGCTTGCGCTCGGTGCCAGCCAACGCACCGTGCAGCGTGCGCTCGATACGTTGGCAGCAACCGGCAAGGTGCAGTCCTTCGGGCGCGGACGCGCGCGTCGCTGGATGACCCCGCCCGTGCCGGGATTCACGACGACCTTGTTACTCCCGGCCCCGCTGCCGAGTGACTAGGATGCCCGCATGACCCATCGATCGGCGGCAGAGGTCCTTCGCGAGTACGGTCCCTTTCCGGGCGTCGACCAGGTGCACGGCGTCTCGTTCGACGGCCGCCATGTCTGGGTGGCGTCGGGCGACAAGCTGAACGCCGTCGATCCCGAGAGCGGCGCGGCGGTGCGGTCGATCGACGTCGCCGCCGATGCCGGCACGGCCTTCGACGGACAACACCTGTGGCAGCTCGGCGAGGATCGCATTCAGAAGATCGATCCCAAGACCGGCCGCGTGCTCGCCACCATCCCCGCGCCTGGCGGCGGCGGTGGCTCGGGCCTCACGTGGGCCGAGGGGACGCTCTGGGTGGGGCAGTATCGGACCAGGAAGATCCATCAGATCGATCCGTCGACCGGAGCGATCCTGCGCACGATCGAGTCCAACCGCTTCGTCACCGGCGTCACGTGGGTCGACGGCGACCTCTGGCACGGCACCTGGGAAGGCGACGAGAGCGAGCTCCGGCGCGTCGATCCGCGGACGGGAGAGGTGCTGGAGCAGCTCGCAATGCCGGTCGGAGTGAACGTGTCGGGGCTCGAGTCAGATGGTGGGGATCGCTTCTTCTGCGGCGGTGGACCGAGCGGGAGAGTGCGGACGGTCAGCCGGCCCAGGCGAACCGATGCGGCGAGGCGAGCCTGAAACACGGCTCTTTCGGCGATTTGCGTTGACAGTTCGAGATAGGGGGAAGTAGCGTCCCGCCCCGAGTCGCCCCGCTTTTCGAGCTCGTGCCGTCGAGCCGACTCGCAATACGCAGTCTCACCCCCCATCCACTGTCCGTTGATCGAGCGTGTCGCGTACGCTCTGAGGAGGATTCCATGCAGAAGCTCCGCATCATGTTGGCGCTCGCACTGGCGATGGCGCTCGTCGCCCTAGCGCCGAACGCCGAGGCCCAAACGCTCAGCAAGTGCTCGGCCGCGAAGAAGCAGTGCGTCGCCAAGAAAGTGGCGGGCTTGCTCAAGTGCCATCAGAAGGCCGAGAAGACCGGTACCTTCGTGAGCGCCGTCTGTCTCCAGAAGGTGCGCGATAAGTTCGATGGCGGATCGAACCCGGCCAAGGGCTGCTTCGCCAAGCTCGAGGCCAAGTTTCTGGACTGCGTCTCCGTCGGCGACGCGGCGCTGGTCGAGGGCATGGCCGACACGTTCGTGAACGCCATCATCTGCCAGCTCGACCCTCCCGCCGGCACGTGCCCCGTGCCGACCGCAAGCCCGACCTGTCCGGGACCGATGGTCACCCCGACGCCGAGCTGCGTCCCGACCGGCCCGGAGGTCTGCGACGGCATCGACAACGACTGCAACGGCGTCACCGACGACGGTCTCGGTTCATCGACGTGCGGTGTCGGACTCTGCCAGCGGACGGTCGACAACTGCATCGCCGGTGTTCCGCAGTCGTGCGTGCCGGGCTCCCCGAGCACGGAGGTCTGTGACGGCGGTGACAACGACTGCAACGGTATGACCGACGAAGGTCTCGGCGTGATTTCGTGCGGCACTGGTCAATGCGCGAATACGGTCCAAAGCTGCGTGATGGGCAATCCTCAAGTATGCACGCCTTTGAGCCCGAGCACCGAGGTCTGCGACGGCGTCGACAACAACTGTAACGGCGTCACGGACGATGGCACGGCGGTGTCGAGCTGCCCGATGCGCGCCAATGCAACCTCGACCTGCAACGCCGGGAATTGTGGCTTCGTCTGTAGCGCCGGTTTTCAGGATTGCGACGGCTCGCCCGCCAACGGCTGCGAAGTGAATCTCGCGACCGACACGAACCACTGCGGCGTGTGCGGGAACCTCTGCGGCGACGGGAATGAGTGCACGTTCGACAACTGCGGAGCGGGGACCTGTCAATATCCGGGGAAACCCAACGGATCGCCGTGCGGGGTCGGCATGATGTGTACCGCGTCGGTGTGTCAGTAGGGTGAGTCGGTGAGGAGAGCCGGGCCTGGCGGGCTCGGCTCTCCTCCGATTTGTCGATCGGCCGGCAGGCCTACCAACGGACGGCGACGTCGTATCGCGCAAACACCGGATCCTTCGTGACGATCGTGATCCCCTCGATCTGCGCCTGCGCGATGAGCATCCGATCGAAGGGATCGCGATGGTGTGGGGGCAGCGCACGCACACCGTCCGCATGGCGGATGGAGATCGGCAGGGACGAGAAGCCGTAGTCGGCCAACGCCTCGCTGACCGTTCCGCGCGCCACGAGTTTCCCGAGCGCGCTCTTGACCGCAACCTCCCAAGCCGAGGCTGCGCTGACGAAGACCAGATCTCTGCGTTCCGAATCAGGTTCGTCACACGACGCGGCAGCTCGTCGTCGTCCCACCAGATCAGCGTATGAGTATCGAGGAGAATCCTCACTTCATGGCCCCGCCCTCGAAGAGGGCGAGGAGATCGTCGGGAAGCGGTGCATCGAACCCGCGCCGCACCTTGAACCGCCCCTTCCCCTTTCCGGGAACCCGGAGGGAGCGGTCGAGGTCGAGGGGCACCAACCGAGCGCGGGGCTTCCCGTTCCGGGCGAGCACGATCTCCTCGCCTCGCTCGGCTCGTTCGATCAGCTCGGGGAGGCGGGCTTTTGCCTCAGCAACGTTGATGACGGCCGGAACGGAGCGACGCAAGGTTCCAGGGGGTAACGGAGGGGACCATGTTGGTCAACTCTGAAAGTAGCGCGCGGTCCGCCCGCGGCTCCTGACGATGACCGTCGCTAGCGGATCGCTAGCGGTCGCTTTGGACTACTCCCACTCGATCGTGGCCGGCGGCTTCGACGAGATGTCGTAGACGACGCGATTCACGCCCGCCACCTCGTTGATGATCCGATTCGAGAGGTGCGCGAGCAGGTCGTACGGCAGCCGCGCCCAATCCGCGGTCATCCCGTCGACGCTCTCGACGGCCCGGATCGCGATCACGTTCTCGTAGGTCCGCTCGTCGCCCATCACGCCGACCGTCTTCACCGGCAGCAGCACGGCGAACGACTGCCACACCTTGCGGTAGAGCCCGGCGGCTTTGATCTCGCTGACGACGATCGTGTCGACGGCGCGCAGGATGAAGAGGCGATCCTCGGTGACCTCGCCGAGGATGCGGATGGCGAGGCCCGGACCCGGGAACGGCTGGCGCTGCAGAATGTCGTCGGGGACGTCGACCAGCTTGCCGAGCTCGCGGACCTCGTCTTTGAAGAGCTCGCGCAATGGCTCGACGAGCTTCAGCTTCATGTGTTCCGGGAGGCCGCCGACGTTGTGATGGGATTTGATGGTGGCGGACGGGCCCTTGAACGAGACCGACTCGATGACGTCGGGATACAGGGTGCCCTGCGCGAGGAACGCGACGTCGGGGATGGTCTTGGCCTCGGCGTCGAAGACCTCGATGAAGACGCGGCCGATGGCTTTGCGTTTGACCTCGGGGTCTTCGACGCCGGCGAGCGCGTCCAGAAATTGTTTTCGCGCGTCGACGACACGGAGGCGATCGCCGAAGCGCTCGCGGAAGGCCTCGGCGACGCGCTCGGCCTCCCCCGCCCGCAGCACGCCGTTGTCGACGAAGACGCAGGTGAGGCGGTCGCCGATGGCGCGGTCGATGATGGCCGCGGCGACGGCCGAGTCGACGCCGCCCGAGAGTCCGCAGATGACGCGTTGGTCGCCGACCTGCTTCCGGATGCGCTCGATCTCCTCGGCGACGAAGTTCTCCATCGTCCACGAGGGCTCGGCCTTGCAGATGCCGAAGACGAAGCTGCGGATCACGGCGGTGCCCTGCTCGCTGTGGTGGACCTCGGGATGGAACTGGATGCCCCAGCGACGGTTGGCTTGGTCGGCGCAGGCGGCGATCGGCGAGTTGCCGCTGTGGGCGATGATCTTCCAGCCCGGCGCCAGCGTTTCCATGCGATCGCCGTGGCTCATCCAGACGGTCGAGCCGTCGACCTCACCGGCGATGCCGGCAAAGAGATCACTCTGGTCGTCGATGGTGATGCGGGCGGCGCCGTACTCGCGATGAGTGGCGCGGGCGACCTTGCCGCCCGCGAGGAAGTTCAGGACGTTCATGCCGTAGCAGATGCCGAGCACGGGAACGCCGAGATCGAGGATGGCCTTGTCGGGGAGTGGTGCGCCTTCGGCGTACACGCTCGAGGGACCACCGGAGAAGATGATGCCCTCGGGGGCGAGCTTCCGCACGGTGTCGAGCGTGACGTTGAAGGGGTGGATCTCGCAGTAGACATGCTGCTCGCGGACGCGGCGCGCGATGAGCTGCGTGTACTGGCTGCCGAAGTCCAGAACCAGAATCATGCGACCTCCGCGGCTACTCGAGCCGGTAGTTCGGTGCTTCCTTGGTGATGATCACGTCGTGGGCGTGGCTTTCGCGCATGCCGGCGGCGCTGATGCGAAGGAAGCGCGTCTTGGTGCGGAGATCTTCGAGTGTGCGGCAACCGCAGTAGCCCATGCCGGCCTTCAGTCCGCCGACCAGCTGATGGATGTTGAAGGCGAGGCTGCCCTTGTACGAGACGCGGCCTTCGATGCCTTCGGGCACGAGCTTCATGTCGGGCTCGTCGCCCTGGAAGTAGCGGTCGCGGCTGCCTTCCTTCATCGCCTCGATCGAGCCCATGCCGCGATAGAGCTTGTAGGTGCGGCCCTGGAAGAGAATCGTCTCGCCGGGGCTCTCTTCGGTGCCGGCGAAGAGGCTGCCAATCATGATCGAGTGCGCGCCGGCGGCGATGGCTTTGGTGATGTCGCCCGAGAAACGCACGCCACCGTCGGCGATGATCGGAACGTCGCTGCCTTTGACGCCGCGGACGGCGCCGAGCAAGGCGGTGAGCTGCGGCATGCCGACACCGGAGATGATGCGCGTCGTGCAGATGGAGCCGACGCCCATGCCGACCTTGATGCCGTCGGCGCCGGCCTTCACGAGGGCGCGCGCGCCGTCTTCCGTGCCGACGTTGCCGGCGACGATGTCGAGGTTCGGCAGCTGGCGCTTGATGTCGCGGACGGTGTCGAGGACGTTCTTGGAATGGCCGTGCGCGGTGTCGACCGCCAGCACATCGACGCCCGCGCGCGTCAGGGCTTCGACCCGCGCTTCACGATCGCCGCCGACCCCGACGGCCGCGCCGACGCGCAGGCGCCCCCGCTCGTCTTTACACGCGAGCGGGTAGTCGGTCGTCTTCTGGATGTCCTTCACGGTGATGAGACCGCGGAGCCGGAACTCGTCGTCGACCACGAGCAGCTTCTCGATGCGGTTGGCGTGCAGGATGTCCTTCGCCTGCTCGAGGCTGATGCCGGGCTTGGCGGTGACGAGATTCTCGCCGGTCATGATCTCGGACACCGGGCGATCCATGCGTTTTTCGAAGCGCAGATCGCGGTGCGTGAGGATGCCGACGAGGCGGCCGTCGCGCGTGACGGGCAAACCCGAGATCGAGAACTGCTTCATGATCTCGAGCGCGTCGGAGATGCGCTGGTCGGGATGCACGGTGACCGGATCGGCGATCATGCCGCTCTCGGACTTCTTCACCTTCTCGACTTCACGGGCCTGCGCCTCGACCGGCATGTTGCGGTGGACGAAGCCGATGCCGCCCTCCTGCGCGATGGAGATGGCCATGCGCGACTCGGTGACGGTATCCATCGCGGCCGACGCGAGCGGGATGTTGAGCGTGATGTTGCGCGAGAGCTTGGTGGCGACGACGGCGTCGCGCGGGATGATTTCGCTCTCGGCGGGGACCAAGAGCACGTCGTCGAAGGTCAGACCTTCTTCGAGATCACGCCAGTCCATGCGTACCTCCGTACGAAACTTCGTGGGGGGCGGTGGCTAGAGCGGCGAAGCGGCGGGTCCAAAAAACACGAAAGCCCCGGCGCGTGCAGCAGCGATCGGGGCTCGAACTCGACTCGGGGGCGTCGTCGTGAACTTCCATGTCCCTTCCTAACAAAGGTCCCCCGGACTGACAAGCGTGCGGGCCGCGTGATACGCCCCGCGCCCATCATGATCACGAGTTTTCGCGGGGTTCATCCCTCGATCGACCCGACCGCGTACCTGACCGCGAGCGCCGTCGTGATCGGCGACGTGGTGATCGGGCCGGAATCGAGCCTGTGGTTCAACACCGTCGTGCGTGGCGACGTCGGCCCGGATCCGCATCGGAGCCCGCACCAATCTGCAGGACGGCGTCACCCTGCACGTCGTCGGCGGCAAATTCGGCACGACGGTCGGCGACGACGTGACCGTCGGGCACAGCGCGATCGTTCACGGCTGCACGCTGGGCAACCGTGTGCTGATCGGCATGGGTGCGATCGTGTTGGACGACGTGGCGATCGGCGACGATTGTCTCGTCGGCGCCGGGGCTTTGGTCACGCCGGGCACGAAGATTCCGTCCGGTCGGCTCGTGTTGGGCAATCCCGCACGCGTCGTGCGTGCGCTCTCGGACGCCGAGCGCGCGGCACTGCTCGAGTCGGCGGCAAACTACGTCGGCTACGCGGCGGAATATCGCGCGGCCAGCATCAGCTGACTAAAGAGTCGGCGCGCCGCGCTCGCCGCGTTGCAACGCGACGATGAATTCGGCGGCGTAGAGGAAGATCGACGCCGACATGTAGATCCACACCATGACGGCGACGAGCGCGCCGAGTGAGCCGTATACGACGTAGAACTGTGCCAGGTTCGCCAGGTACCAGAGGAAGATGCGGCGTCCGAGCTCCCAGAGGGCGGCGCCGATACAGCCGCCCGTGAACGCTTCGCGCCACGTGACGGGCGCGTGGGGAAACACGCGCAGCGAGAGCGTGAAGGCGCCCACCACCAACGCGACCGACGTCAGGTACTGGATGCCGAGCCCGCGCGCGAGCGGCATCAGCAGATCGTGGCCGAGCGGCGCGAGATCGGGGTCGGCGCGGAGCGCGTGCACGATCAAGCCGACGTAGAACGAGAACAGCAGTACCATCCCCATTCCGACGACGACGCACACCGAGAGCAGCCGTGAGCGCCAGAAGCTGCGGCGCTTCCCGACGGCGAACACGCGATCGAGCGCGAACTCCGTGGCCTGGAAGACGAGGCTCGCCGCGATCGTCAGCGAGCCGAGACCGAGCCACGAGAGCCGGCCGCGATTCTGCACCACCCACTCGAGGTTGCGCGTGAAGTCCTCGCTGAGGTGCGGGATGAACTCGCGGACCCAATCGAGCACGGCTTGGTACGTGTCGTGCGACGAGCCGATGACGTACCCGGCGAGCGCGATCACCAGGAACAGCACCGGGATCAGCGACAGCAGCGCGTAGAATGAAATCGCCGCGGCGAGCGTCGGGCACCCGTCGCTGTAGAACTGACCCGCTGCGGCGCGGAGCGCGCCGACGATCGCCACGAGCGGCTGCGCCGGCAACGCGGAGGCGGCGGGCCTGGTGGTCGGGTGCGACGACATGGCGGTACTCAGTGCCGGGCGCGGAAGCTCAAGCGGAGCGGCGTCCCCTTCAGATGAAACGCGTCCGTGATCTTGTTGCAGAGATAGCGTTCGTAGCTCGGATGAATGCCATGCGGGATGCTGGCGAAGATGACGACGGCCGGCGGGCGGCGTCCCACCTGCGCGGCATAGTAGAAGCGCGGCCGTCGGCCTTGCACCGCGGGCGGCTCCTGGGCGGCCACGGCATCCGTCACCACCTGATTCAGGCGTGCGGTCTGCATTTCGACCGCGTGCGCGGCGGCGACGCGTTTCACCGCCGGCAAGATCGCGTCGACGCCGGCGCCGGTGCGGGCCGACGTGGTGAGCATGGGAAAGCCGCCGAGCGTCGGCATGTCGTGCGTGATCTTCTCGAGGTAGACCTTCGGCTTCTCGGTGCTGAGAGCCCATTTGTTGACGACGAGCACGAGGGCGCGACCTTCGTTCCAGGCGAGCGCGGCGAGCTTCTGATCCTGGGTGGTGAGCCCTTCGACGGAATCGATCACGAGCACGGCCACGTCGGCCCGGCTGAGCGCTTCGATCGCGCTCCCCACCGACGAGCGTTCGAGCGGGTCCTGCACCTTGCTGCGACGCCGGATGCCGGCCGTGTCGACGAGGACGTAGCGCGAGCCGCCGACCTCGAGCAGCGTGTCGAGCGAGTCGCGCGTGGTGCCGGCGGTCGCGTCGACGATCGCGCGCTCGAAGCCGAGCAGACGATTCACGAGTGACGACTTCCCGGCGTTCGGACGCCCGACGATGGCGACGCGAATGGCGTCGTCGGCGGGTCCGATTTCTATCGCTGGCGTGAGCTCGAGGATGCGATCCACGAGCTCGCCCATGCCGTGCCCGTGCGCCGCCGACACGGGCACGAGCTCGTCGGCGCCGAGGCGGAAGAACTCGTTGGTGCCGGTGAGCCGCGCGGCCGAGTCGAGCTTGTTCACCACGAAGAGCACGGGCGCGTTGCGGCGGCGCAGCTCGACGGCGGCAGCCTCGTCGGCGGGCGAGAGGCCGGCTTTACCGTCGAGCACGTAGACGACGAGCGCGGCGCCTTCGACGGCGGTCAGGCTGGTGTCGCGGACGGTGCGGTCGAGATGGGCGCCGGTCTCGTCCCCTTCGAAGCCGCCGGTGTCGACGAGCAGGACGGCGCGATCGTCGAAGACGGCGACGGCCTCAATGACGTCGCGCGTGACCCCGGGGGTCGGGTCGACGACGGCCTTCCGGCGCCGCAGCAGTCGATTGAAGAGCGAGGACTTGCCGGCGTTGGGACGGCCGGCGATCACGACGCGCGGCAGCGCACGGGCGGCGGCACTGCCTGGCGCAATCTCGCGGAAGACCGGTCGCGGTTCGCGCGGCGGTTTCGGGGCCTTCGGCGGAACGGGCCGATCGGGCTGGCGCGGCTTCGGGCCCATCCCGCGTGGTCGCGGCGCGTTCGCCCGCGCTTTGCGGTCGGCCTGGCGCAAGCGCGGGTCGAGCGCGCGCGAATTGGGATGGGTGGGCTCGTTCGGGTCGATCGCGCGGCCCCGGGATTCCGGCGGACGGCCCTTCGGGTCCAGCGCACGGTCCCGCGGGTCCAGCGGACGGCCCTTCGGGTTCTGCGCCCGGCCCTTCGGGTTCTGCACATGGCCCTGCGGGCCGCGTCCCTTCGGCGGCATCGGCCGTGCCTTCGCGCCGGGCGTACGCGCCTTCGGGTCGAGCGGATGGCCCTTCGAGTCCAGCTTCGGCGCGAAGCGGCTGGGCGCCGGGCGTGGCCGGGCGTCGGGACGCCGCTGGTCGCGCCCCTTGCCCTTCCCTGTCGACCGCGGACCGCGGCGGTTAGATCCCGAGCTCACTGAGGACCCGGGGGTTCTTGCTCCAACCCGGCACGACTTTCACGTGCAGCTCGAGGAAGATGCGACAGCCGAAGGACGCTTCCAGCGCGTGGCGCGCCGCCGTCCCGATCTCGCGAATGCGCTCGCCGCTCTTGCCGATGAGAATGCCTTTCTGGCTCGAGCGCTCGACGATGATGCTGGCGTTGATGACGACGAGCTTCCGATCGGGCTCCTCGCGGAACGCCTCGATGACAACGGCCGTCGTGTACGGGACCTCGTCGCGGGTTTGGGCGATCAGCTTCTCGCGGACGATCTCGGAGGCGAGGAAACGCTCGGTCTGCTCGGTGATGACATCGGGCGGATAGAGCGGCGGGCTGATCGGCAGCTTCGCGGCCACGATGTCGAGCAAGCGATGACAGTTGTTGCCCGTGCGCCCGCTGACTGGAATGACCTCGGCGTCGGGCAAGAGCGCTTGCGCGGCGTTCAGGGCGGGGATCAGCGCGGTCGGCGACAACAGATCGCTCTTCGTGAGTGCGATGACCGTGTTGCGTTGCTTGGCGACGTCACCCGCGACGTGGCGATCACTCCCAGTGATCCCGCCAGACGCATCGAGCACGAGCACGGCCACGTCACCGTCACCGAGCGCTTGCCGCGCTGTCGTCACGAGGCGCGCGTTCAGCGGCGTCTTGGCCAGGTGGATGCCGGGCGTATCGACGAAGATCAGCTGGGCGTCGGGGCGGTTCAGAATGCCGATGATGCGGTTGCGGGTGGTCTGCGGCTTGTTGGCGACGGCGGCGAGCGTCGTGCCGACGACTTGGTTCAGCAGCGTCGACTTGCCGACGTTCGGCCGGCCGACGAGCGTGATGAAACCCGCGCGGTGTTCCTGTGCGGCGGCTTCGGTCAACGGCGGAGTGCTCCTCGGAGCTCGCGCGCGAGCTGATCGACGGTGCTGCTCGTGCCGCCGGCGAGTTTCTGGCGCCACTCCCCTTCGGTCTCGAAGCGGGCGTCGCCGATGTTCTCGGCCCACGGCGCCAGGACCTCGCGGATCGCGTTGGCGTCGGCGGGATCGCGGCGGTTGGTTTTGATGGTGGCGATCACGTCGGGCACGACGCGGAGGAAGGCGCGCAGCGCCATCCCGGTTTTGATGCTGTATTTGCGACCATGCCACGCTTTCTCGAAGACGTGCGAAATTTGTTTGAAGTAGTTCAGGAAGAAGCGCTTCGCGTGATCGAGGAAGCGGTCGGCGTCACGGCCGCCGAGCGCTTGCACCGAGGTGAAGATGTTGCGGAGCTCCTCGGCAAGCGGGGCCTGGGCGACGCGGCCTTTGCCGACGCCGAAGAGCTTGATCTCGCCGTGTAGCGGCGAGCTCGCGTCCTCGGAGAGCGCGCGAATGATGTCGTGACCGGTCGCGAGCACTTTGTCCGGATAGAGCCGGCGGCCAGCGAGGCTGATCAGGTGCGAGGGGTTCAGCTTGGTGTGCTTGGCGTTGATCGTGACGAACATTTCGACGGCCTGATCGGGCGCGAGCCGGTCGAAGATCACCGCGGGCACCTGCACGTCGGCGACGGGGCGCGTCTCGGCGAGCTGATGCAGGGCCAGGAGACGATGCTGGCCATCGAGCGCGCGTAGCACGCCCTGCTCGGTCGGGACGTGCAGGATGCCGAGCGTGCGGTTGCCGCCGAGGGCGTTGAACTCGAGGCGACGCTCGGAGACGAGCAGCACCGCGCCCGGGATCGCGGGCAGGTTCGCCGCCTCGGCACACTGGTTGTAGTACTCCATGAGCTCGACGATCTTCTTCCGAATCACCGGACGCTGATAGGCCTCGGAGCTCCGCGCGATCCGTTTTTCGAGCAGCTCCCAGTTGATGGTGGCTTTGCGTTTCTTGCCCTTGCCGTTCTTCGTGGCGGCCGTGTCGACGACGCCAGCGTCGTAGGAGAGCACTTCGAAACGCACGAGCTTCTGCACGTCGGAGCCGGTGAGGACGGCTTGGTAGAAATCGACGCCGAACTGTCGCACTCGCATCGCGGGAACAGGAATCATCGCTGACCTCTCGTTCCGGAGGACGACGCTGCCCGTGACGTACCGGCGCCGCCGTCGTTCGCCCGTCCTCCCGTTTCGCTGGTGGGATTGGTGTTCGCGTTCGCCCGCCGGGGCACCACCGCCTGGGCCTCCACCCGCAGCGCTTCCAAGGCCTCCATCGCCGCCGCTTGCTCGGCGCTCTTCTTGCTGCGGCCTTCCCCGCGCCCGAAGGTGCGCGGTCCGACCGAGATCTGACTGACGAAATTCTTCGCGTGGTCCGGACCCGTCTCCATCACCAGCGTGTACGTCGGGGTCGTCTTGAAGAGGCGCTGCGTGATTTCCTGCAGCCGCGTCTTGCAGTCCTCGACGGCGCTCGGACTGCGCGAGCGGATGTCGATGGCGAACTGGCGCGCCAGGATGCGGCGCGCGGTGATGAAACCGCGGTCGAGAAAGATGGCGCCGATCAAGGCTTCGAAGGCGGCGGCGAGGATCGACTCTTTGAGCCGGCCACCGGACTTCTCCTCGCCCTTGCCGAGCTTGATCGCCTCGCCGAGCCCGAGCGCCGTGGCCTTCTCGGCGAGAACGCGCGCGTTCACGAGCGACGCGCGGAGCTTCGACAGCTCGCCCTCGTGATGCTGCGGCGAGTGCTTCATCAAGAGGTCGCTGATCGCGAGCTCGAGCACGGCGTCGCCCAGGAACTCGAGCTTCTCGTTGTTGCGCGAGTCGCGCGTCGACGAGAGCGAACGGTGCGTGAGCGCCGTCTCCAAAAGCTCGGGGTCGCGAAAGTCGTAGCCGACCCGTTCTTCGATCACGTGTCGCATGTCGTCCTCAGAGGGCCTCCGCGATCCAACCGCCGCCCAACACCTCGTCCCCACGATAGAACACGGCAGCCTGTCCAGGCGTGACCGCACTGGCAGGCTCCTCGAACCACGCCTCGACACGGTCGTTCCCGGTATGCGTGAGCCGCGCGGCCACCGGGACGTGTCGATGTCGAATCCGGACGCGGACGGGTCCGTCGCCGTCGAGCGCCGGCGTTCCGGCGGCCCAACGGACCTGCTCGGCGACGAGACCGCGGCATGCGAGCGCCCGCTGATCGCCGACGTGAACGGTGCCGGTGGTCCCGTCGATGCGTGTCACCCAGCGCGCGACGCCGTCGCCGATGCCGAGCCCGCGGCGCTGCCCGACGGTGAAGCGATGCACGCCCGCGTGCGTCGCGAGCGTCGTGCCCTGCGCGTCGACGACCGCGCCGGGTGAGAGCTCGGCGGCGGCCGCGTGGCGCTCGACGTAGCCCGCGTAGTCGCGGTCGGGCACGAAGCAGATCTCTTGGCTCTCCGGCTTCTCGGCGACGGGCAAGCCGAGCTTCCGCGCGTAATCGCGGACCTCGGTCTTGGTGAGGTCGCCGAGCGGAAAGCGCGTCCGTGCGAGCTCGGCCTGGGTCAGGCTAAACAGAAAGTAGGATTGGTCCTTGGCGTCGTCGCGGGCGCGGAGGAGTCGCCAGCGGCCGTCTTCCTCCACCACGCGGGCGTAATGTCCCGTCGCGACCAGCTCGGCGTCGAGCGCCCCGGCCCGCCGCCAGAGCTCGTCGAACTTGAGGTCGCGGTTGCAGAGCACGCACGGATTCGGCGTCCGGCCGCGGAGATACTCCGCCGTGAAGACGTCGGTGACCCGCGTGCGAAATGCGTCCTGCAGGTTCCAGACGTAGTACGGAATCTTCAGATGATCGGCGACGCGGCGGGCGTCACGGAAGTCTTCGAGCGAGCAACAGCCCTGCCCTTCGCGCACGGTCGCGGCGGGCGTCGACGAGAGCTGCATCGACACGCCGACGACGTCGAAGCCCTGCTCCATGAGCAGCGCCGCGGCGACGGAGCTATCGACCCCGCCGCTCATGGCGACGACGATGCGCTCGCGGGTCATGCCGCGCGCTCTCCCCGAACGCGGATGCGCGTCCGGACGTGGGCGAGCGCTTGCACGACGGTGGCGACGTCGGCCGCCGTGCTGGCCCAGCCGAGACTGATGCGGAGGGCGCCGAGCGCCTCGTCGTGGCGGCGTCCCATCGCGAGCAGCACGTGCGAGGGCTGGGCGGCGCCGGCGGCGCAGGCCGACCCGGTCGCGACCGCGACGCCTGCGAGATCGAGTGCCGCGACGACGTCCTCGCCCGCGACGCCGGGGAGCGTGCAATGCGTGAGGTGCGGGGCAGTGGGAACGTCGATCGCGAGGGTGTGTTGCAAGCCAGGCCACGCGGCGGCGAGGCCGGTGCGGAGCTGCTCGCGGAGCGCGCGCAGCCTGCTGTACTCGGTGGCTTGGTCTTCGATCGCGATGGCGACTGCGGCGGCGAAGCCGGCGATCGCAGGAACGTTCTCGGTGCCGGCGCGGAATGCCTGCTCTTGCGGCCCGCCGCGATGCAGCGGCGCGAGCGCGGTGGCGCGACGGACGACGAGCGCGCCGGCGCCAGCGGGGCCGCCGAGCTTCGTGCTCGCGACCGTCAGGAGATCGACCGCTTCCATGAGGCCGCGCACGGGCCAGATGCCGACGGCTTGCGCGGCATCGACGTGGACGAGGCCACCGCGTTCGCGCACCGACGCCGTGAGCCCGTCGACGTCCTGCACGACGCCGGTCTCGGCGTTCACGAGCGCAACCGACAGGAGATCGGGTGCCGCGTCGGCGACCGTTTGCGGGGCGGTGTGACCGTTGCCGTCGACCGGCAGGATCGTCACCCGGTGACCGCGCACCGTCAGCGCCCGGGCCGGAGCCAGCACCGAGGCGTGCTCCGTCGCTGCGACGGCGACGTGGCACGGCGTGCGCGAGGCGTCGGTGACACCGACGAGCGCCAGGTTGTTCGACTCCGTCGCGCCGCTCGTGAAGATGACTTCGAGCGGATGCGCGCCGAGGGCGGCCGCGACCTGCTCCCGTGCGGCTTCGAGGCGAGCGCGGGCACGGGCGCCGGCGCCGTGCACGCTCGACGGATTGCCGAGCCCGGCATCGAGCGCTTCCAGCAGAGCGGTGCGAGCCTCGGGTCGAACCGGGGCCGCCGCGGCGTAGTCGGCGTAGACGGTCGTCATCCTTCGCTCAGGAACGCTTTCACGCGTTGCAGGTCTTCGTCCTCTTCGGCGCGCCGGTCGTCCGTCGCGCCTTGACGGGCCGCGAGATCCTCGAGCTTGTGCTCGAGCTTCTCGACGTGGTCGAGCAAAATGGAGATCGCGCGCGCGACCGGATCGGGCAGATCGCCGTGATCGAGGTCGACGAGCTCGAGGCCGGGAGCGCGCGGCATGCCGTCGCGGCGCACGACGCGGCCGGGAATGCCGACCACGGTGGCGTCCGGCGGCACGGGATGGATCACGACCGAGCCCGCGCCGATCCGGCTCCGCGAGCCGATCGTGACCGGGCCGAGCACGGTCGCGCCGGTCGTGATGACGACGTGATCCTCGATCGTCGGGTGGCGTTTCCCTTTGTTGAGGCTCGTGCCGCCGAGCGTGACGCCCTGGTAGAGCGTGACGTCGTCGGCGATGTCGGTGGTCTCACCGATGACGACGCCCATGCCGTGATCGATGAAGAGCCGCCGGCCGATGTTGGCGCCGGGGTGGATGTCGATGCCGGTGAAGAAGCGGCCGATGTTCCCGAGGAAGCGCGCGAGCAGCTTCACGTCGCGGCGCCAGAGCCAGTGCGCGATGCGGTAGAAGAAGAGCGCGTGCACCCCGGGGTACGTCAGGAGGATCTCGATCGTTGAACGGGCCGCAGGGTCGCGGTCGAAGACGATGCTGACGTCTTCTTTGATGCGGTCCCAGGTGGTGCTCGGCATTAGCCCTCGCCGCCGGCGCGACGGGCGGGCTGGTGCTCTGCCCGGTCGGGTGTGGTCGCCCGCTTGCCGTCTTTGTAGAGCTTGTAGTCGAGCGCATCGACGAGGGCCTGCCAGCTGGCTTCGATCAGGTTGTGGGAAACGCCGACGGTGCCCCAGCGGTCGTGCTGGTCACCCGACTCGATGAGCACGCGCACGACCGCGCCGACGCCGCCGTCGGAGCCGAGCACGCGCACCTTGAAGTCGAGCAGGTTCACGTCCTCGATCTCGGGGAAGAACTTGCTGAGCGCTTTTCGGAGCGCGCCGTCGAGGGCCTGGACGGGACCGTTGCCGGTCGCCGCGGTGTGCTCGATCGTCCCGTCGGGACCGGCGAGCATGATCGTCGCTTCGGAAAGCGGGGGCTCGTTCTCGATGCGCTTCTCGTCGATCACGCGGAAGCCGATCAGACGGAAGCGGCGTTCGTAGCCATGGAGCGCGCGCTGCATCAGCAGCTCGAAGCTCGCCTCGGCGCCTTCGAAGAGGTAGCCGCGGCTCTCCAGGTTCTTGAGGTCGGTCAGCAGCTGCTGAATCGCGGGATCATGGCTGTCGAGATCGACGCCGAACTCCTTCGCCTTGTAGACGATGTTGCTGCGGCCGGAGAGATCGGAGAGCAGCACGCGCTGGTGGTTGCCGACGAGCGTGGGATCGATATGCTCGTAGATGTCGCGCCGACGCTGCACGGCGGCGACGTGCAGCCCGCCCTTGTGGGCGAACGCGGAGAGGCCGACGAACGCCTGGCGCTTGTCGGGCTCGCGATTGGCGAGCTCGTCGACGAAGTGCGAGAGCGTTTGCAACGTCGCGAGCGATTCGGCCGGGACGCACTCGTAGCCGAGCTTCAGTTGCAGGTTGGCGATGACCGAGCAGAGGTTGGCGTTGCCGCAGCGCTCGCCGAAGCCGTTGATGACGCCCTGCACTTGCACGGCTCCTGCTTCGACCGCGGCGAGACTGTTGGCGACCGCGAGCTCGCCGTCGTTGTGGCAGTGGACGCCGAGCGGCGTGCCGAGCGCGGCACGGACGGCGCGGGTTGCGTCGGCGACGAAGCCGGGAACGCTGCCGCCGCGGGTGTCGCAGAGGCAGAGCAGCGTGGCGCCGGCCTCGGCCGCGGTCTTCAGGCACGTGAGCGCGTACTCGGGATTGGAGCGGTAGCCGTCGAAGAAGTGCTCGGCGTCGAAGACCACCTCGTCGACGCGGGCGCGTAGGTAGGCGACCGTGTCGGCGATGATCTCGAGGTTGACTTCGAGCGGCACGCGGAGGTCGTGCTCGACCGGCACGTCCCACGTGCGGCCAACGATCGTCACTACCGGTGTTTCGGCGGCGAGCAGCATGCGGATGTTCTGATCCGCGTCGCAGGTGACGCCGTGGCGGCGCGTCGAGCCGAACGCGGCGACCTTCGCGCGCTTGAGGCGCAGCCCGCGGACCGCCTCGAAGAAGCTCGCGTCGCGCGGATTCGATCCGGGCCAGCCCCCTTCGATGTAGTGGATGCCGAATTCGTCGAGGCGCTGGGCGATGCGGAGCTTGTCCTCCAGCGTGAAGGTGATGTCCTCCGCCTGGCAGCCGTCGCGGAGCGTCGTGTCGTAGAGCTGGATGGCGCTCATGCGGGCTCGTCCGCGCCGATGAACGCGTCGTGCAGCACGCGCACGGCGAGCTCGACGAACTTGGCGTCGACGACGATCGACGTCTTGATCTCGGAGGTCGCGATCATCTGGATGTTGATGTTCATGTCGGCGAGCGTGCGGAACATTTTCGCCGCGACGCCGGCGTGGCTGCGCATGCCGAGACCCACGACCGAAACCTTGGCGATGTTCTCGTCGGTGCGAAGACCTTTCGCGCCGATCTCGCGCTTCAGCTGCTCGACCAGCTTCATGGCCTGCGGAAAGTCCGCCTTCGGGACCGTGAACGTGAGATCGGTGGTGCGCTCGTCGCTGCCGGCGTTCTGGATGATCATGTCGACGACGATGTTGGCGTCGGCGATGGGGCCGAAGACGCGGGCCGCGAGCCCGGGCTGATCGGGGACACCGAGCAATGTGATCTTGGCCTCGTTGCTGTCGGAGGTGACTCCGGACACCAGAACGTCTTCCATGCTCGCCTCCTCTTCGACGACCCAGGTGCCTTCCGTCTCGGTGAAAGTGGATCGGACGTGCACGGGGACCTGGTACCGCTTCGCAAACTCGACGGATCGGATCTGCAGGACTTTCGCGCCGAGGCTCGCGAGCTCGAGCATCTCGTCGTACGAGATGCGGTCGAGCTTACGCGCCTGCGGACAGATGCGCGGGTCGCTGGTGTAGACCCCGTCGACGTCGGTGTAGATCTCGCAGCTGTCAGCCTTGAGCGCGGCCGCGAGCGCGACGCCGCTCGTGTCGGAGCCGCCGCGGCCGAGCGTCGTGATGTTGTCGTCCTCGTCGACGCCTTGAAAGCCGGCGACCACGACCACGCGTCCAGCGGCGAGCTCGGCGCGGATGCGGGCGTCGTCGATGCTGCGGATACGGGCCTTGCTGTAGGACTGGTCGGTGACGATGCGGATCTGATGGCCCTGGAGAGACACCGCGGGGCAGCCAGCGTGCGTCAGGGCCATGGCCAGGAGGGCGGTCGTGACCTGCTCCCCGGTCGAGACCAGCACGTCGGACTCGCGGCGGTCGGGCTCGGAACACATGTCGCGGGCCAGGCCGAGGAGGCGGTTGGTCTCACCCGCCATGGCGGAGACGACGACCACGAGATCGTCTCCGCGCTGTCGGCCCGCCTGGACTCGGCGCGCAACATTGCGGATTCGTTCGATATCAGCGACAGAAGTGCCGCCGTATTTCTGGACGATCAGGCTCACGGTTCAGGTGCCGGGAGTGAGCGCGGCGACGAGGGTCATGGCTCGTGATCCGAGCCCCTCGACGGTCAACCGGCGCCCCGGCTCCGCGTACTCTATCTGAACCGCGAGGCAAGTCTCCAGCGCGTCGGCAGGGAGCCGATCGCACCACTCGATGGCCGTGACCCCGGGCCCGTAGAGGTATTCCCGGAGCGCCGGGATATCGGCGGCTCCCGGCTCCAGCCGGTACAGGTCGATGTGGTAGACCGGCAGCCGCCCGTCGTACTCGGCGACCATGGTGAAGGTCGGGCTCGCGACCATGTGGGTCGGTACGCCGAGGCCGTCGGCCAGGCCGCGGACGAACGCGGTCTTCCCCGCCCCGAGGTCGCCCGTGAGTGCGATGACGTCCCCCGCCTGAGCGAGGGTTCCGATCCGCCGCCCGATCGCCTCCGTGTCCTCGACGGTCGCCGCCGTGAGGACGACCCGCTCGGTCGGCCTCACGCGTCGGCCGCCAGGTCGAGCAGCTCGAGCATCGTCGGTGGCAGCTCCTCGATCAGATCCGAGGCGATGAGCCCGATCATGCCGCGCCGGGCGGCGATGCGATCGGCCGCGTGGCCGTGCAGAAAGACGCCGAGCGTGGCGGCGTCCTCGGGGGCGTACCCTTGGCCGAGCAAGCTGGCGATGATGCCCGCGAGGACGTCGCCGGTGCCGCCGGCGGCGAGGCCGGCGTTGCCCGAGAGGTTGATCCAAGCGCGACCGTCCGGGGCGGCGACGACCGTGCGGGCACCCTTCAAGACGACGACGGCCGCGTAGCGTGTGGCGGCCGCGCGTGCGACGGCCAGGCGGTCGCTCTGGATGGCCGCGGCGCTCTGGCCTGTGAGTCGCGCCATCTCACCGGGGTGCGGCGTCAGGATGAGCGGCGGCGGGTCGGCGGGACGCTCGTGATCCGGACCGAGGGTGGCGAGGCAGTTGAGCGCGTCGGCATCGAGCACGAGCGGCAGCGGCCGGGCCGTCACGAGCCACCGGACCAACGCTGCGCATTCGGGGCCGGTACCGATGCCGGGGCCGACGACGGCGGCGCGCTTGTCCTTGAAGAGCGCGTGAAACGCTTTCGCGTCGCCGTACGCGAGCCCGCCCGCGCCGTCGTCGGGAAGCGGCCAGGTCATCGCTTCGAGAATCCCGTTCGCGACGATCGGCAGGACGACGCTCGGGCAGCCGACGGTCACGAGCCCCGACCCTGCCCGTGTGGCGGCGCGCGCGGCGAGAATGGCAGCGCCGGTCTTACCGAGCGACCCGGCGATGACGGCGAGGTGTCCGTGCGTGCCTTTGTGCGCTTCGGGATCGCGCGGGCGCAGCAGGCGCGCGCCGTCGCGCAGGCCGACGGCCTCGGTTGCGACGCCGACTTCGGTGACGGCGGCATCCGGGATGCCGATGTCCACCACGGCGACCTCGCCCGCGTAGCGCGCGCCCGGCTGGATCACGGTGCCGATTTTCGGCGCGGCGAATGCGATGGTGAGCTCGGCTTCGATCGCGATGCCGAGCGCGACGCCGCGGTCGGCGTCGAGTCCGGACGGCAGGTCCAGGGCAACGGTAGGCAGGCCCGCCGCATTGACCATGGCGATCAGCTCGGCCGGTAAGCCGATGACGTCGGCGTTCAGACCCGTGCCGAAGAGCGCATCGACGACGCATCCCGCCCGTCCGAGCGCGCGTGCAAGTGGCTCGAGCTTCTCGGCGGTGACGGTCTGCACCTTACCGCCGGCCCGTTGCCAGGCCAGCAGCTTGGTGCGGGCGTCGCCGCGGATCTCGCTCGCCGGCACCGCGAGAATCACGTCGACGCGCACGCGCTTCTTCTTGAGGACGCGTGCGACGACGAACCCGTCGCCGCCGTTGTTGCCCTTCCCCGCCACCACGACGACGCCGTGCTTCCGGACGTGCGGGAAGCGCGCGAGCACCAGCTCGGCGGCGCCCGTTCCTGCCCGCTCCATCAGCGTCGCGCCGGGAACGCCGAACCGCTCGATCGTCAGCGTGTCCATGCGGCGCATCTCCGCCGCAGTCGTGACGATCACGACGCAACCACCAGGGCGCGCATCTCGCGCACCGCGGCTTCCATGCCGATGAAGACCGCGCGGGCGACGATGCTGTGGCCGATGTTCAGCACCTCCATGCCGGGAATCTCGGCGATCGGACGTACGTTGTCGGTGCGGAGGCCGTGGCCGGCATTCACGATGAGACCGAGGCGCTGAGCTTGGGCGGCGGCCGTCCGATGCTTGGCGAGCTCGGCGGCGATCCCGGCGGACCCGATCGGCTCGCAGTAGCGGCCGGTGTGCAGCTCGACGACGCCTGCCCGCAGCGCGGCAGCCGCCTCGAGCTGGGCCGGCTCGGGATCGATGAAGAGGCTCACGCGGATGCCGCCGTCGTTCAGGCGGGCGACGACGTCGCGCAGCGTGCTCTGCTGTCCGACGGCATCGAGACCGCCTTCGGTCGTGACCTCGGCGCGCCGTTCCGGGACGAGGCAGACCTCCTCGGGTTTGATCGCGAGCGCGAGGTGGACCATCTCGGCCGTCGCCGCCATTTCGAGGTTCAAGGGGACGCGGATCTCCTTCCGCAACACCACGACGTCCGCGTCCTGGATGTGGCGGCGGTCCTCACGGAGGTGGACGGTGATGCCGTCGGCCCCACCGGCCTCGGCGGCCAGCGCCGCGGCGAGCGGATCAGGGTACGTGACCCCTCGCGTCTGACGGAGGGTCGCCACGTGGTCGATGTTGACGCCGAGCTTCGCCATCCGGCGATGCCTAGCCCATTTCGGGCCGTAACGCTCCCCGTTGGGCGGCGTCGTTGGCGGGGTTCGGACTAGGAGCCTGACCTAGGCGCGGGCGGCGACGGGTTCGGGTGTCACGGCGGCCGGTTTCTTGGCCGACGCCGACCCGGTGCCGAGCGCGGCGCGGACCGCATCGGCGATCTCGCTTGCGTAACTCTCGACCTGGGTCAGATCCGGGCCTTCGACCATGACGCGCGCGAGCGCTTCGGTGCCGGAATAGCGGATGTAGACCCGGCCTCGTCCAGCGAGGGCCGCCTCCACCCGTTGCACCACGGAGCGCACGGACTCGATCTGGTCGAGGTCGCGTTTCTCGCGCACGGGGATGTTGATCAGCACCTGCGGAAACTTCTGCATGACGCGCGCGAGCGCCGAGAGCGGCTGGTTGCGCGCGCGCATGACCGCGAGGATCGCGAGGGCCGTGATGAGACCGTCGCCGGTCGTGGTGTGGTCGAGGTAGAGCACGTGGCCCGACTGTTCGCCGCCGAGGTTGTAGCCGCCGCGCTGCATCTCCTCGAGCACGTAGCGATCGCCGACGTCGGTCTTCAGCACCTTGATGCCGAGATCGCGCATGGCGACCTCGAGGCCGAAGTTGCTCATGTGGGTCGTGACGAGCGTGTTGTCCACGAGCTTGCCCTGCTCGGCGAGCTCGCGCGCCGCGATCGCGAGGAGCGCGTCGCCGTCGACGAGCTGACCGCATTCGTCGACGAGCAAGCAACGGTCCGCGTCACCGTCGAGCGCGACGCCGACGTGGGCGCGCTGCTCGATCACGGCACGCTGCAACGCGCCGGGCGCGGTTGCGCCGCACTCGTGATTGATGTTCTCGCCGTCGGGATCGCAGCCGATCGTGCTGACGGTGGCGCCGAGCTCGGCGATCACCTCGGGCGCGACGCGGTAGGCGGCGCCGTTCGCGCCGTCGACCACGACGCGGAGTCCGTCGAGCGTGAGCTCGCGCGGGAACGTGTTCTTCACGAACACGTTGTAGCGTCCGAGCGCGTCGTCGATGCGGTAGGCCTTGCCGATGTGCTCGGCGGTCGGTCGCAGGTGATCGATGTCGGTGTCGAGGACGAGCTTTTCGATCTCGAGCTCGACGTCGTCGGGGAGCTTGAAGCCTTCGCTCGAGAAGAACTTGATGCCGTTGTCCTGGAACGGGTTGTGCGAGGCCGAGATGACGGCGCCGGCGTCGGCGCGGAGGCTGCGGGTCAGGAACGCGATCCCGGGGGTCGGCATCGGGCCGACCAACAAGACGTCGACGCCCATCGAGCAGATGCCGGACGCCATCGCGGTCTCGAGCATGTAGCCGGAGACGCGCGTGTCCTTGCCGATCACGATGCGCGACCGGTGCCCTGGGCGCGCGGTCCGTCGAAACACGTGCGCGACCGCCCGACCGAGGCGGAGCGCGGTTTCCGAGGTCATGGGCTCGACGTTGGCGACGCCGCGCACGCCGTCGGTACCAAACAACTGGCGGGTGCGGGCCCCGTTCGTGGGGCGGGACTCTTGTTGGCTCATCTCCGTGCTCCGTTCTTCGGTTCTGGCTTTGCTTCGGGTTTCGGCTCGATCTTCTGCGTGGGCTTGGGATCTACCTTGGGCTCGAAAATCTCCAGGCGGATGACCAATGGATCGCGCTTGATGATCTCCACGTCGGGTGGAAGTGCTACCTCGGCCTCCACCATGTGCTCCCCCGGCTCGTAGCTGCTGCCATCCACGTACACCGCGTTCTCGTCGAGGGTCATCTCCTGAACGATGCGTTGGGGGCCGCGCAGCGTCAGATTGACACGCGGAGGCTTGAGCTGAAAGGGCCGATCGACGTTTCGGACCTCGACCGGCAAACGCTTGAATTCACGGGTGGTGACGATGGGAACGACCGTGATCTCGACCGTCACCTGCTCGGGTTTCAGCCCCAGCTGGTCGGCGCGGACGATGCCGACGATCTTCTGCGTCGAGGCCGCCAGATTGGTGAGGTCGATGGACTCGGTGTCGAGCGTAGTGACACGGTCGATGATGCTCGTCGGGCCCGACACCTGAACCTTCTCGGGCGTGCTCTTCATGCGCTCCACCTTGAAGCCCTCACGCGGCTCGCCGGTCGTCGCGAGTTTGATCGGGACGCTCGTACGCTTCACGCGCTCGAGTCGCACGGGAATGCGGGACGGCTCGATTTCGAGGATGCGGACGCCGCGCGGTACGCGAATCATCTCGTCGCGGATCTTGAGCCGAAGGTCGGCGCCGATCTCGGCCTTCGAGAGATCGACCACGATCGGTGAACGGCGCGTGTCGAGCGACGCCATGAGCGGCCCGGGACCGTTCAGGCGCACCGAGACAGTGTCGACGCGATCGGGATTGGTGAGGACGGCGCGCTCGGGCACGTTGCGGAGCTCGATCGGAAACGGCAGCACCTGCGTTTCGCGCTCGCCCGCGTTCACGAAGAACCACAGCACGAACGCGCATGCGGCGGCGAAGATCTTCGCGCCAAAGCGACGCCGGAGCGGCGCAGTGAGTCGTTCGAGATGCTCGGCCGCGGTCGTCATCAGGCCACCAGTTGCTGCAACGTGCTGCGGAGCACGCCGGCGTCGAGGTCGCGAGTGATGCGACCCTCGCGCACCAGCGAGATCTTGCCCTCTTCCTCCGACACCACCACCACCACGGCGTCGGTCTCTTCCGTGAGCCCGATGGCGGCACGATGCCGGGTCCCGAGCGTCTTGCTGACGTTGGGATTGGTCGTGAGCGGCAGCAAGCAGCCGGCGGCGACGAGGCGGCCCTGGTGGAGGATGACCGCGCCGTCGTGCAACGGCGAGGAGGGCAGGAAGACGCTGACGAGCAGCTCTTTGGTGATTTGCGCGTCGAGCCGTGTGCCGCCTTCGACGTATTCGTTCAGGCCGACCTCACGCTGGATCACCATGAGACCGCCGACGCGCCGACCCGCGAGCAGCACGCTCGCGCGCGTGATCTCCTCGATGGCCTGGCCTTGCGCGAGCCGCTGCATGCGACCGTAGAACGGCCCCGTACCGACCTGCGTCAGCATGCGGCGGATGTCCTGCTGAAAGACCACGACGATGAGAATGAGAATCACGTTGCCGACCGAGTCGAGGATCCAGTTGACGGTGTAGAGCTCGAGATACTGCGCACCCTGGTAGGCGGCGGCGAGGACGATCAGGCCGATCAACATCGACACCGCGCGCGTGCCCTGAATCAGCAGGAACAAGCGGTAGACGACGAAACCGACGATCAGGATGTCGAGGACGTCCTGCCAGCGGAAATCGTTGAAGAGCGCGAGGCTCACGCGGGCGTCACCGGGCGAGCCCTGCCGCCTGATTCACGGCGTCGGCGATGGCGACGGCCCGTCGCGTCGCCGCCACGTCGTGCACGCGGAGGATGGCAGCGCCCTGCCCGGCGGCGAGCGTCGCGGCAGCGAGTGAAGCCGCGAGCCGGTCGTCCGGGGTGTCGTTCGGCGTGGTGCCGAGGAAACGCTTGCGCGAGGCGCCGACGACGAGCGGATAGCCGATCGCGACCAGCGTCCGCAGCTCGGCGAGGAGACGGAGGTTGTCGTCGCGCCTTTTCCCGAAGCCGATGCCTGGGTCGATCCAGATCTGGGTGTCGGGGATACCAGCCGCGTGGGCGGCGTCGATGCGCGCCCGGAGAAACGCCGCGACCTCGGCAACCACGTCGTCGTAGTGCGGCGCGGTCTGCATCGTGGCCGGGGTGCCCTGCATGTGCATGAGCACGATGCTGGCCCCGCGGGTCGCGACGAGCGGCAGCATCGCAGGGTCGAAACGCCCGGCACTGATGTCGTTCACGACGTCGGCGCCCTCGTCGAGCCCGGCAGCGGCGACGGCCGCTTTCGTGGTGTCGACCGAGATCGGAAGATCGGTTTCGCGACGGAGCGCCGCGATGAGCGGGACGACGCGCGCGCACTCCTCGTCGACCGAGATGGATTCGGCCCCGGGTCGCGACGATTCGCCGCCGACGTCCAATATATCGGCGCCTTCGGCCACGAGCGCTCGGCCGTGGGCGAGCGCGGATTCGTGAATGGCGTGTCGGCCGCCGTCGTAGAACGAGTCCGGGGTGACGTTCAAAATACCCATCACCGCGGTTCGTCCCTCGGGAAGCAACACGCGGTCCCGCCCGGAGCGGGCTCGCCTCGGCTCAGGCCGAGGCGGCACCCACCACGTTCAGACCGTTTCCGCCGCCGCAGGCCCGGATGATGTTGTCGATGTCGGGGCCATCCAGGCTTTCGCGCTCGAGGAGCGCTTCGGCCATTTTGTGCAGGATCTCGAGGTTGTGTTTCAGCAGCCCCTTCGCGCGGTGGTAAGCTTCGATGAGAAAGCGGCGGAGCTCGGTGTCGATCTCGACCGCCGTGCTCTCCGAATAGTCGGCGGCTTGCGTGAAGTCGCGCCCGAGGAAGATCTCCCCTTCCTTCTTTCCGAAGGTCATGGGTCCGAGCTTTTCGCTCATGCCCCACTCGCAGACCATCTTGCGCGCGAGCTCGGTGGCTTTCTCGATGTCGTTGCCGGCACCGGTCGTCATGTGGCCGAGGATCAGCTCTTCGGCGGCGCGGCCTCCAAATAGGATCGTGAGGTTGTTCTCGAGGAACTGACGATCGTAGGTGTGACGGTCGTCGAGCGGCACCTGCATCGTGAGGCCGAGCGCCATACCGCGCGGGATGATGGTGACCTTGTGGACGGGGTCGGCGCCGGGGAGCAGCTTCGCGACGAGCGCGTGACCCGACTCGTGGTAGGCGGTGTTCCGCCGTTCCTCGAGGCTGATGATCATGCTCCTCCGCTCGGAGCCCATCATCACTTTGTCTTTCGCGATCTCGAAGTCGAGCATCATGACCTTCTCGTGGCTGTGTCGCGCCGCGAGGAGTGCCGCTTCGTTGACGAGATTCTCGAGGTCGGCGCCGGCGAAGCCGGGCGTTCCACGTGCCAGCAGCTCGATGTCGACGTCCTCACCGAGCGGGACGCGGCGCGAGTGCACTTTGAGGATGCCTTCGCGACCTTTGACGTCCGGTCGCGGGACGACGACGCGACGGTCGAAACGACCCGCACGGAGCAAGGCGGGGTCGAGCACGTCGGGACGGTTGGTGGCGGCGATCATGATGACGCCTTCGTTGGTTTCGAAGCCGTCCATTTCGACGAGGAGCTGATTCAGCGTCTGCTCGCGCTCGTCGTGGCCGCCGCCGAGCCCGGCACCGCGATGGCGTCCGACGGCGTCGATTTCGTCGATGAAGATGATGCAGGGCGCGTTCTTCTTGCCTTGGACAAACAGGTCACGAACGCGCGAGGCGCCGACGCCGACGAACATCTCGACGAAGTCGGAGCCGCTGATCGAGAAAAATGGCACGCCGGCTTCACCGGCGACGCCCCGGGCCAGCAAGGTCTTGCCGGTGCCTGGAGGTCCGACCAACAGGACTCCCTTCGGGATGCGGCCGCCGAGCTTGGTGAACTTCTTGGGATCCTTCAGGAAGGCGATGATTTCTTCGAGCTCTTCCTTGGCCTCGTCGACGCCAGCCACGTCATCGAAGGTGACCTTGTGTTGATTCTCGGTGAGCAGCTTCGCGCGGCTCTTCCCGAAGGACATGGCCTTCCCGCCGCCGACCTGCATCTGGCGCATGAAGAACACCCAGAGGCCGATCAACAGGATCATCGGGAACCAGTTGACGAGGAGCACGTACCAGAACGGCTCGGGGTCCTCGCGGCGCGCGTCGATGCGGACACCTTTGCCGCGGAGGTCGCTGATCAGCTCAGGATACGGCGGGGCGAACGTCCGAAAGACCTCACCGTTGGTCTTTTTGCCGTGCAGGTCTTGGCCTTGGACGGTGACCTCGGTGACCTCGCCTTTGTCGACGGCGCCAAGAAAGTCGCTGAAGATCATTTCCTGGTCGCGGGTCGGCTGCTTCGTGAAGACGTTCACGAGCAGCAGAACCATGAGAATGAGCAGGAGCCAGAGCGCGAGATTCCGCGAGAGTTGATTCACCGTTCTGTCACCTTTACGCATCGGCACGATGGACCGGGCGAAGCTACCATAGGGGGTACACCCCGGCAATCATGCGTATTCATTCGGACGCTGAATCAGTCGAATGACCCAGCACCGTGTGGTCGCCGGCCCGACGAGCCCACGCTCGCTGCGGCCGCAGCCGGGCACCCAGAGAACCTCGCCGTCGGTGGTGACCAGGGGATGATCGTCCCGGAGGACTCGCGGCACATGGCGGGACGAGAAGAGGCGCTTGATCGACGTCCGGCCCCCGAGCCCGAGGGCGCTCAGGTAGTCGCCGGTGCGGCGATTGCGAACGAGGAACGGGCCGCGGACGGTCTCGGCGTCGATGATGCAGGTGTCGTCACTCGGCGCGGATGTCTCGGGTCGCGGGCACTCGGAGAGACGCAACGTCCAGCCGCCGGGCGTAACACGATCCTGGCCTGGCACGAGCTCTTCCTCCCAGGGCACGACGGGTCCGCGCTCCGTCGGCCCGGTCCGAAAGCGCAGCGTCCGCCCTTCCCTCACGATGGCTCCGCCTGGCACGGCGACTTGGCCGTCGCCGGTCGCACGTTTCGCGAGGGCGCGAATCGATTCGACGTGGATACGACCGAGCCGGCGCTCAGCGCCGTGGCGCCGCCACCACACGCGGATCGCGCGGCGTGCGAGCGGGGCTTCGATGGCGTCGAGCACGTCGACGGTCAGGAGGCGGCTGCGGACGGTGACGGCGGCCAGGCGATCGAGCAGCGCATCCTCCTCCCGCATGACGTCGGCGACGTCCGCGAGCGTCGCGGCGAGACGCGGATTCAGCTCGCGTGTCAGCGCGGGAAGAAAACCGTGACGCACGCGTGCCCGCTCGAGCCCGAGATCGAAGTTGCTGTAGTCGCGCCGCCAGGTTGCGCCGCGCTCGAGGAGAAACGTGCGCACCTGAATCCGATCGCACGCGAGCATCGGTCGAATGATCCGACCCCGGCACGGTCGAATGCCGCCAAGGCCGCGCCGTCCGGCGCCGTGCAGTAGTCGCAGCAGCACCGTTTCGGCTTGATCGTCGCGCGTGTGCGCGGTCGCGATCCTCGTCGCGCCGAGCTCGTCGGCGGCACGTTCGAGGAAGGCGTACCGGACGCGGCGCGCTTCGGCCTCCAGATTGCCGGCCGGAACGTCGGCGGCATCCGCACGACACGGAATGCCGTGGGCGTGTGCGAGCGCCTCGACGAACGCACGATCACGCGCGCTTTCAGCGCCGCGCAGGCGATGATCGAGATGCGCCGCTGAGACCGTGACGCCGAGCGCATCGCGGAGATCGAGGAACCCGAGAAGCAAGGCGACGGAGTCGGCGCCTCCCGACACGGCAACGAGCACGTGATCGCCCGGCGTGACCATCGCGTGGCGCTCCATGAGGTCGCGAACCGCGGCGAGGTACGTTCGCGCCATAGGCCCGGTGAATCATGCCGACCGTCGGTGCTCAAGCGCAGGCGTCGGCAAATTGCGCGCGTCGGCCTCGCATGTCAGCATCCGGGACCGCATGAAAAACGCCATCATCAGGCTGGTCTTCGTCGGTCTCTTGGTGGCGCCCGTGGCGGCCGTCGCTGCGGACGAGACGCCGAGCCCGGCGCCGGCGCCGCCCGCTTCCCTCGACGACCTCCCGAGTGCCAAGCGCGAGGATGTCACCAAGCTGCTGCGACGCGTGCGGCAACGTCATGGCGACGACGCGGTCGTCATCCAGACGAATCTCTTGATCAACGCGATGCAAAAGGGATCGGTGCTGGCAACCGGTGTACGCGTCGAGCGCGTCGAGGAGGCGCACGGTACGAGCTATCTCGGGTTCGCGCTCGAAACCGGGTTGGTGTTCGACGATGCGACGCGTGATCGCGAGCAGCGCGGGCAGATCCTGTGGGCAACGATCATGGAACCGACGCTCGGGCGCCTGCAGGACGGGCTCCAGATCAAGAAGGCCGCCGGCATCGTCGTGAAGATGCAATCCTTCCACCGCCCATATCGCTCCGTGGACGATCTGCGCGCGACGATCGACAAGCCCGGAGCGTCCGAGGAGGTTCGCTTCTACGTGCGGAGCGCCGACCTCGACGCGGTTCTCCACGGCGAGCTCACGCTGCGGGCGCTGATTACGCGCGCGCGGACGACGGTCGACGGCGCGGAGGTGACGGTGGCGCCACCGGCGGCCGATGCCGTGTTGACGCCGGGACCGGACTGATCGCGTTCCCGCAGCAACGTAAAGTGGCGGCGCGTGGAATCGAACCACGGACCTAGAGATTATGAGACCCTCGCTCTAACCAACTGAGCTACGCCGCCGTGCTTGGGGAACGATCGAATCGTAAAGGCGGCGGATACTAGGGCTTCCGGCCGGACTCGGCAAGGCGTCCGCCGAGCGGTTCAGAGCTGGGCAGCGGCGAAGGCCGTCGTCAGATCGCGGGTGGTAACGCGGCGGGCGCCCCGCATCACCTGCAGGAGCCGCTGCCCCTCTACGTCCAGACAACTGAGCTTGTTGCCGTAGACGAGGCCGGTATCGAGACCGATGCGATACGGCAGATCGATACGTGCTTCGCGCGTCGGCGTGTGCCCGAAGACGACCGTGTACGGCAGATCGTGCGGCTGCGAGAAGAAATCTTCGCGAATCCAGAGCAGGTCGTCGGGGTCCTGCTCTTCGAGTCGAAGGCCGGGCCGGATGCCGGCGTGCACGAAGAGAAAAGGTGGCGCGAGGTGGTGCAGCTGCGTCGCCTGGAAGAAGGCCACGTGATCGGTGGGCAGGAGCGCCGTCATCGCTTGGCCAGACGTCCCCGCCGGGACGCCGTAGCTCGCGAGCGTCGCGCCGCCGCCGTTCTCGAGGTACGCGTCGCCGTGTCGACCGCCGAGCCCGAGATGTGCGAGCAGCATGTCCTCGTGGTTGCCGCGCAGGAAGATCGTGCCGAAGTCCTCGCGTTGCAGCCGCAGCAGACGATCGACCAGCGCGCGCACACCGAGCCCGCGGTCGACATAGTCGCCGAGGAACACCAGGGTGTCGTCGGGACCTGGGGCGATCGCGTCCAGCAAGACCTGGAGCTCGTCCGGACAGCCGTGCAGATCACCGATCGCGAAGAGGCTCATGACTCGCCGAGTAAGCGACGGACGATCTCGCGGTCGCCCAAGAGCTCGGCCGTCGCGCTGTAGGGGTCGATCGCACCGCTGCGGACGCGGGTCAGGAGCGCTTCAGCTTCGGTTGGCAGCCGTCGCTCGAAACGGGCGCGCAGCTCGCCGTCGAGCACGTCGAGAAATTCGCGCTCGCGGTGGGTTTCGGCGACACGACCCCCGCGCTGTGCGCTGCGATGCGCCCGGTGCGCGTCGATGGCGGCGACGAGCTCGTCGATTCCGCGGTCTTTGTCGGCTTCCGTGAGAAGCACGGGAACCTGCCAGTCGGCGCCGGGTCGGAGCTGCAACATCGTCTGCAGCTCGGTCTGCATGCGGAGCGCACCCTCGCGATCGGCTTTGTTGACCACGAAGATGTGCGCGATCTCGAGCAATCCCGCCTTCATCACCTGCACCGTGTCCCCGGCCTCCGGCACCAGCACGACGACCACGGTGCCGGCGAGCTCCATGATGTCGAGCTCGGTCTGGCCGACTCCGACCGTCTCGATGATGATTCTATCCTTGCCGAAGGCGTCCAGGAGATGGGTCATTTGTCGGGTCGCGCGTGCGAGGCCGCCCCGTCGTCCGCGCGTGCTGAGGCTCCGGATGAACACCGCCGGGTCGAGCGCGTGATTCTGCATGCGGATACGGTCGCCCAGCACGGCGCCGCCGCTGAACGGACTGGAAGGATCGACGGCCACGACGCCGACAGACTGCGCGGTCGCGCGGAGCTTGCCGATGAGGCGGTCGACGAGGGTGGACTTGCCGGCGCCGGGTGGTCCCGTCACGCCGACGGTGTCCGCGTGGCCGAGCCGGGGATAGATCCGCGCCATGATGCCAGTGACGTCGCCGGTCTCGTTCTCGATCCGGGTCATCAGCTTGGCGAGCGCGACGCGATCGCCGGCGATCATGCGCTCGACGAGCACGCTTTCAGGGCTGCTCAGGGTCGTGCCTCCTCGGTGGCCTCGCGGGGTCGGTCGTCGAACGATCGCCGGCAGGCGGCTTCCGCCGCAGCGACCACCTCGCGCATCTCGACCGCGGCGCCTTCGACGGCGAGGCTCGTGACGGCCAGCCCGGGAACACCGCACGGCGTGATCAACCCGTAGCCGGACAGGTCGAGGCTCACGTTCAACGCGAGCCCGTGCAACGTCACGTCATCGCGGACGCGAATGCCGACGGCGCCGAGTTTGCCGCGCGCCGTCCAGACGCCGTGGCCGCGCTCATCGCGATGCGCCCTGACCCCCATCGCTCGGGCGATCTCGAGCATGATCTCCTCGAGGAGCCAGACGAAACTCCGCACTCCGAGACCCCGGTCCCGCAGGTGGACGATCGGATAGAGCACGAGCTGTCCGGGGCCGTGATACGTGGCGCGGCCGCCGCGCTCCGTCGCGTGACGGGTGAAGCCCCGACGTACGAGCTCGTCGTCGCTCGCGAGGACATCGGCGACCGTACTGCGACGGCCGAGCGTGATCGTCGGGGGGTGCTCCAAGGCGAGGCACACGTCGGGACCGCCGGATCGCCGTGCGTCCCATGCGGTTTCTTGCAACGCGAGTGCTCGGTCGTACGCGCAGAGCCCGAGCCACTGCCAGGTGATGGGCTCACGCATGATGGCGATTCGTCTAGCCCGTGCTTGACGACGCCGCAACCCGATGTTAGCCGCGCCCCATGCAGCCGCGGCGCCTGTATCAAAGCCGCCTGCTGGTGCTCGCGGTCACGCTGCTCGTGCTCGGCATCGGCAACACGATCATCGGCACTCGGAAGCTCGCGCAGTATCAGGGGATCGTCGCCGAAGGCCGATCGCGCGGTTACTTTCCGGACGCGGTCGGGTCGACGGATCGCATCCTTCGCCCCCTCGACGACGAAGGCGAGCGCTACAACATCGGCCGCGCGAAGGTCGATTTGTATCACGTCGTCCTGAGCGGCGGCCTCATAATGATCGCCGTCGGTGTCGTCCTCACGATCATCGGATGGCTGCGCTTGCGATTCGGCAATCGCGCCGTCGCGCCTCCCGACGCGCCCGCGCCCTGAGGGTGCGTTGTGCGCGACGGACATTCCGTGTCGCGCTGAACGGAACCGCGACGGGGACCCTTCGGACACTGCGTGTGCGTGATCGGTGCGGGCTCAACGTGATTTCCACGTCCAGGGCGCGGAACGTCGCTTGCTCTCTTCGATCGTCAGCAGTCGCTCGACTGCCACTCCACCCGATACCTTGTGAGCGAGCACAGGGGCCTGGGGGTAGGACGCCGGCTCGTCAATTCGGGCGGGCCGGCGTTCGGGTGGGGTTCGAAATTTCGTACACCCGCCGCGAATCCCCTTGACAGTCCAACGCTTACGAACGTACAGAATCGTACATCAATCGTGTGTGGGCGGAGGAAGTGGATGTGGGTGACGGCGCGCTGAATTTCGTGCGACGCGATTCGGGCCGGCTCTCGGTCGACGCGTTTTGCGAAAGCCGGCACGTGCTGCGGTTGCCTGCGACGAGTGCATCCCGACATGGCAACCATCCTGGTCATCGACGCCTCGGCTAGCGTTCGCGAGACACTTCGTATCGTCCTCGGGCACGAGCACGAGGTGGCCGTCGCGCGCTCGCTCGACGAGCCCGCCCCGCGCGGCGGTTGCGACGTACTCGTGCTCGGTTTGCCGCCGCGTCCGCGCGACGATCGGGCTCTGGGCTCGGCGCTGGCCCGTCTTGCGCCGGAGGCTCCCCTGTTGCTTCTGCATGCCGCTTCGGACGTCGAGCAATCGGCTCTCGTGCCGCATCAGGTGCCAGTCGAATTCCTCGCGAAGCCATTCGACGCGTATGGCGTACGCGCACGCGTGCGGACGCTGCTCGGCGCGCGTCGTCCCAGTGCGGTCGTCGCCGAGCGTGTCCCTGACGCGGCACGGTGGCTCGAGTTTCCGTTCGTTTCGCACGCGGCCGCTGCGGTGCTGAAGCAGATCGCGACGGCCGATCTGCCGGTGAGATTGATCTACGGTGAGCCGGGTACGGGCACCGCCGCCGTCGCCCGTGCGATGCACGATGCCCGTGCGCGGCGTGGCACTTGGCTCGCGCTCGCAGGCGGACGCCTCGCGCTCGGTGAGTTGTCGCGTCGGGTTTCTGCCGCCGACGGCCTCGCGACCGTCTACGTGGCGGATGTCGACCAAGCGTCCGACGAGATCCAAGGCGAGATCGGGGAGCTGCTCGAGGAGCAGCGACGCCAGGCGTCGCCGTCGCTCCGGCTGATCGTCGGGGCGCGCGAGGATCTCGGCGCGTTGGCGGCGAACGGCCGATTCCGATCCGAGCTTTCCTATGCGCTCACGACTCTTCCCGTCACCTTGCTGCCGCTGCGCGAGCGAGCGGACGACGTCGCGGCACTCGTCGAGGTGGTGACGCGCGAGCTGTGTCGGCGACTGCGTCTCGGTGACGTCCGCTACGCGCCTGCAGCGCTCGATCGGCTGCGGGACTATCTCTGGTTCGGCAACGTCAGCGAGCTCGAAGCGGTGGTGATGCGGACGCTCGTGTTGCGACGGCCGGTGCTCGTGGAGCCGGACGATCTCGTCTTTCTGCCCGAGGACGTCGGCCGCGCGGTGCTCGTACAGACGGAGGCATCGCCGGCACTCGCGGCGCCGCCGTCTTCCGCCGTTCCAGTGCTCCAGGGTCTCGATCTCGAGGTCGTCCTGGGTGAGCTGGCGCACGAGCTCAAGAATCCGATGGTGACCATCAAGACGTTCGCGCAGCATCTCGACAGCGTGCTCGCCGATCCGGAAGTGCGCGCCAGGTTCTCGGCTCTCACCACCGAGGCGATCGACCGCATGGACGATCTCTTGGAGACGCTGCTCGACTTCGCGCGCTTCCGGGCGCCGGCTCGTCGGCCCGTCGACGTGCAGGCGCTCCTCGATCGAGCGCTCGACGAGCAGCGGGATGCCCTGGCTCTTCGGCACGTCACGGTTGACCGCAACGGGGCGCGCGCCGGCATGGTCGACGCGGACGAGCACCAGATGCTGTTCGCCTTTCGCAGCCTGTGTCGAGGGCTGGTGACGGATCTCGTGCCGCACTCGCCGCTCACGGTGCGGGCGGCAGGGCGTGGCGTCGTCGAGATGCACCTGCGCACGGAGCCCTCGACCGCCGCACGTCTGGCGGCATGGGTCGATCCTCCCAACGGGGGGAGCGAGACGCCGCCGCTGACCTGGGCGCTCGCGGCGGCGCTGGTCGAGCGCAACGGCGGCGCATTGCGCGTCCGCCGAGAAGATGACGGCGGCACGGTTGTGCGCGTCGAGTGGTCGCAGCCGAACGGCTGAGATGATCGCCCGCGCTGGCGGGTGGGGAGGTTGGGATGGCGGTGGAAAAGCGGAGAGTGTTGATCGTCGACGACGAGCCCGGTGTTCGCGAGTCGCTGCGGATGGTGCTCAAGGAGCAGTACGAGGCGGTGCTCGTCTCCTCGGGAGAGGAAGCCCTCGAGATGCTGACCGACGTCCAGCCCGACCTGGTGCTGCTCGACGTCCTGATGCCGGGGATCGACGGCCTCGTCGTGCTCGAGCGCATCAAGGAGCAGAACCCGCGCATCCCGGTTCTCATGTTGACGGCGACCAAGACCGTGAAGACCGCGGTCACCGCCATGAAGCTCGGCGCGTTCGACTACGTGACCAAACCCTTCGACGTCGAAGAGCTGATGATCATCGTCGAGCGCGCGACGCGCGATGCGGCGCGCGATGCGGAGCTCGAGAATCTCCGCTGGGAGGTCGGTCGGCGCTACAGCCCCGACAACATCATCGGCAACTCGACCCGCATGCAGAAGGTCTTCCGGACGATCGGCATGGTCGCGCCGCTCAAGACCACCGTCCTCATCACCGGTGAGAGCGGGACGGGCAAGGAGCTGATCGCCAAGGCTCTGCACTATCAGAGCCAGCGCGCGGAAAAGCCGCTCGTCACGCTCAACTGTGCGGCCATTCCCGAGAACCTCCTCGAGAGCGAGCTCTTCGGTCACGAACGGGGATCGTTCACCGATGCCGTGGCGCGGAAGCTCGGACAGTTCGAGCTCGCCGATCAGGGAACCATCTTTCTCGACGAGGTCGGTGAGCTTGCCCAATCGCTGCAGGCAAAGTTGCTGCGCGTGATCGAGCAAGGCGAGTTCATGCGCGTGGGAGGCAAGAGCACCATTCACGTCGACGTCCGCATCATCGCGGCCACCAATCGCGATCTCGAGCTCGCCATGCGCGACGGGACGTTCCGGTCCGATCTCTATTACCGCTTGAATGTCGTCTCGCTGCACCTGCCGCCGCTGCGCGATCGGCCGGAAGATCTTCCGCTCTTGATCAAGCACTTCATCACGAGCAAATCGACGCAGATCGGGATGAAGGAGAAGCGCATCAGCCCGGAGGCCGTCGACGCCCTCCTCCGCTATCCGTGGCCCGGGAACGTGCGCGAGATCGAGAACGTGATCGAGCGCATTCTCGTGCTCTCCGATCATGAGCCGATCGGTGTTGACGACTTGCCTGAGCATGTGCGCGTCGGCCGTATCGAAGCGTCGTCGATCCAGCAGCAAGTACTCCGGCAAGAGAAATCGTTGACCGACGCCGTCGACGAGTTCGAGCGCGAGATCATTCGCGCGGCCCTCCAGCACGTCGAATTCAATCAGACGCGAGCAGCCGACCTGCTCGGGACGACACGCCGTATCCTCAAGTACCGTATGGATAAACTCGGCATTCAGTCGGATGACTGAGCCACGATAAAACGTTCATTTTTGGACGGGAGCGGTCCCAGACTGGCCGACTTTAGGCACTGGCTGTAGGGCGTGAGGACCACGACAGGTTGGGATTTCCGAGGCTTCCTCCGAAACCAGCCGGTGCGATGTGCATGGCATGGAACGTGCTGCCTCGCCTTGGGCAATGACCTCCCAAGGGAACATCCTCATCATCGAGGACGAGCCGGGCCCGTCGCTCGCGCTCAAAATGATCCTGAAGCCGTACTATCAGGTCTACAGCGCGGAGCGCGGCGAAGCGGCCCTGGAGATTCTCAAGACCACGCCGATCGACGTCGTGTCGTTGGATCTGCGCATGCCGGGACTTTCGGGCATGCCGCTCCTGGCGAAAATCAAAGAGCACGATCCCGACATCGAGGTGATCGTCATCACCGGGTACGGGTCGCTCGAGACGGCCGTCGAAAGCATCAACCTCAAGGTCTTCTCGTACGTCGCGAAGCCGTTCGACGTGCTCGAGATCCTCGAGACGACCAAGCGCGCCTTGCAGAAGCGCCGGAACCTGCAGCGTCTCCGTCACATCAAAGAGGAGTTCTTCGCCAACCTCACACACGAGTTTCGGACGCCGCTCTCCGCGATCATGGGCTATAGCTCGATCCTGCTCGACGAGCACGGCGCGACCCTGACGAACGATCAGCGGCAAGCACTCGATCGCATTCAGGCGAACTCGCACGAACTGTTGACCTGCGTCGAAGGGATCTTCTTCTTGGCTGCGCTCGAGGCCGGTGAGATTCCCCTCACCGTTTGGAGCTTCGACGCGAAGGTCATTCTCGCGCGACTGCGCGAGCGGCACGTCGACGCCTTCGCCGAGAAGAACGTGAAGCTCGAGGTCGGTGACCTGGTAAGCCTGCCGATTCGTACCGACGAGGAGAAGCTGACGAAGATTCTCGACATCCTCGTGCTGAACGGGCTCAAGTTCACCGAGGCGGGAACCGTACGTGTCGACGCGACCATGGACGCCAAGGGCGCGCTCGAGATTCGCGTCCGCGATACCGGCATCGGCATGCGCGCCGACGAGGTCGAAGAGGTGCTCGAGGGGTTCCGGCAAGCGGATCCGACGGCACGCAAGCGCTTTCGCGGGATCGGTCTGGGGTTGCGGTTGCTCACGCGCATGGTCGCCGCCATCGGCGGGACGCTTGACGTGACGAGCGCGCTTGGTGGAGGCACCGAGTTCGTCGTCACCATTCCTCCACTCGCCGAAGGAACGACGTTGTCGCCGGAGCCGGCGATCGAGCTGCCAGTGGATCTGAAAGTGCAGATGTCGGCATGAACGCTGGTCATTTCCTGCACTGTCGCGATTGCGAGACGATCTTCCGGCCGTCGCCGCATGACCGCGCTCCGGAGTTTCGGATGACCGCCGACGGCTTCAGCGAAGCACCCCGCGACGACTGCATGGAGTTTCTGACACGCCACGCGCGCCATCAGCTCGAGACGCTGCGGCCGACGACACCACGCGCCTTCCACACCGGGGCGTTGTGGGACACGAACGCCTCGACGTTCTGGGAAGTATCGAACGGTCAACGGACCGCGGTCATCGAAGGTCGACGGTCACAGGTCGGAAGTCCGATTCGGTATCGTCTGCGCGCCGGTCGGGTGGTCGAGGAGCGGACAACGGTCGAGATTCCCGAGGACGACATCTGCCAGCAGATCGATCGAGCGCTCTTCCCCGGGGTCGCGCCAGCACGAAAGCTCGCGGCCTTCGTCGAAGCCTTCAAGGCGATGGTGTGGGCTGTCGATCCCGCGACGCTCGAGATCGTGTGCGACGTGTCGGCCGATCCCAGATTTGCGATTGCCAGGCTGGCGGCGCCCGATCGGGCGTGCCTGAACGACCGGGTGCGGCGCATCTTCGACGAGGCCGAGAGCACGAAGATTCTCGCGGCGCTCGACGGTACCGACGGCGATCCCGACGGATTCACCGTGCTCGTGCGTCAGCAAGTCCGCGTCGAAGGCTGAGCACCGTCAGCCCCCGACGCGTCCTCACGCGAGCTCACGCCGCCGCGTGCGTACCTGCAGAGGCTCCTGGGTTTCGGAGCCCGCAGAACTCTTCGTAGTCGATCAGCTTCGTGATCGTGGGGTGCTCGCCACACATCGGGCACTCGGGATCTTTCGGGAGCTTGTTCACCCGGATCTCCATGCTGAGCGTGTCGAAGTGCACCATGCGTCCGATGAGCGGACGTCCGACCCCGAGAATCAGCTTGATGGCCTCGAGTGCCTGCACGCAGCCGACGAGCCCCGGCAACACGCCGAGAACCCCGGCTTCGGCGCAGCTCGGTGCGGCACCTGGCGGCGGCGGCTCCGGATAGAGACAGCGGTAGCAAGGACCCGAGCGCGGATCGAAGACGGACGCCATGCCTTCGAACTGGAAGATGCTGCCGTGCACGTTCGGCTTGCCGAGCATCACGCAGGCGTCGTTCACGAGATAGCGGGTGGGAAAATTGTCGCAGCCATCGATGATGATGTCGTACTGCTTGAAGATCTCCATCACGTTGTCGGAGCTCAAACGCTCTTGATGGGCGACCACCCGGACGTCGGGATTGAGTGCGTTGATCGCGATCCGTGCCGACTCCACCTTGGGCATCCCGATCCGATCGTTGGTGTGCAGAATCTGGCGCTGCAGGTTCGAGAGATCGACGACGTCGTGGTCGATGATGCCGAGCGTCCCGACGCCGGCCGCGGCGAGGTAGAGCGCCGTCGGCGATCCGAGCCCACCGGCGCCGAGGAGCAGCACTTTGGCTGCCAGCAACTTGGCCTGGCCAGCTTCCCCGACCTCCGGGAGCATAAAGTGGCGGCTGTAGCGACCGAGTTGCTCCGGGGTGAATTGGTGATCCTGGACGAAGGGCATGCCGGCGTTTTTCCAAGCGGTGAAGCCGCCCGTCATCGAGACGACGTTGGCGTACCCCATTTCCTTCAGCGTACGCGCCGCGATCAGCGAGCGGGTGCCGCCGGCGCAATAGGCGATGATGAGGGTCTGCTTGTCGGGAACCGTTTCCTCGACGCGCATCTCGAGAAAGCCGCGCGGCAACGAAATGGCTCCGTCGAGATGGCCGTCGCGGTACTCGTCCTTCTCCCGAACGTCGAGCAACGCCGTCCCGTCCTTGGTGGTGACGCGTCCGCGTACGTCCTCGACGCTCACCTCGGGGACCTGGCGGCGGGCGTCCTCCATGATCTGCTTGTACGTCGTTGGCATGCAGTCCTCTCGATCGGTTTGCTGGGTGGAATCGTCGCCTACTCCGCGACGGGGCCCATCAAGGTAGCAAGCCTCCCGCCTTGAACCAACTCCTAGCCGCGAGCTCCTTCATACAGGTCGGCGCGATAGCGGAGCCACGTGGCGACGCCCCGGGCGTACCGGGGCGAAAACAGCAGGCGAAAAAGGTCGAGGCGCCAGATCAGGGGCTGCCGTCGCGACAGGTAGAGCGGATTCTCGGTGCGGCCGAGGAAGAACCGCAGCTTTTCACCGTCGAGCGACCGAAACAGGCCGGCACGCAGCAACTCGAGAAAGATCATTCAGTGCATCCGCCGCATGCTGAGCTCATGCGGCGTCGCGTGGCTCGCATAGAGATGGAATTCCAACACTTCGAGCAAGCGCTGGGCACGGTCCATCGCTGTGGCTTCGAGGAGGCATTGTTTCTCAATCGGACCGAAGTCGAGCCAGAACGAAAAGAAATTGACCAGCGTCTCGTCGTCGAGCCGCGCATCCCCGAGGAGCTCGCGGGCGAGGTCGTCACCCGAGCGTCCGACATAGCGTTCGATCATCTGAATGAGCCGGTCGCGGAGCCCGTCGGGGAGTGGGCTGCCTTCGCGGTCGGTGCGCCATTCGACCGTGGCTTGGCGATACGCGCGCTCGCGTTGCTCACTCACGATCGTGAACTCCCGGACCCCCGCGAGGACGATGTTGAACTTGCCCTCCGGGAGCGGGGTCGTCTCGACGATCTTGCCGACGCACCCCGTACGATAGACTTCGGGGGCGCCGTGGTATTCCCCCTGCCAATCGCCACGCAGGAGCACCATGCCGATGAGTCCCGGACCGGCGAGCGCGTCGCGCACCATCGCGCAGTAGCGTGGCTCGAAGATGTGCAACGGCAGCGGCACCTCCGGAAAGAGGACGACGTTCGGGAGGGGGAAGATCGGAATGAAGCTCGGCAGATCCATCGTGGCCGCGTCGGCGACGAGGACACTACGGCCGCGCGCGCGGGCCTGTCAATCTTGAGCGTGTGAGGTGTGAGGACGTGGGCGGAGCAGCTTGAGGGCACGCGGGGTGGCTGGTACCACGCTCGGATGTCCGCTCCCTCACCCATCATCGTGGGCGTAGGTCAGGTTTGCGATCGAGACGACGACCTCGCGGCCAAGCGCGAGCCCTTGGCGCTCATCGAGGCCGCGAGCCTTCTCGCGCTCGACGACGCGTCCTGTTTCGGATTGGCGGACCAGATCGACTCCGTTCGGGTCGTGAACATGCTGTCGGGCGCCGCCTACGAGGATCCCGCGGGTACGCTCGCCGGTCGCTTGGGCTTACCGACGGGCGAGCGGCTCTATACGGCAATTGGCGGCAACGCGCCGCAGTGGCTCGTCAATCGCGCGGCCGACGACGTCGTCGCCGGCCGCTGTCGGGCGGTGCTCATCGGCGGCGGTGAGGCTTTGCAGACTCTGCGGCTCGCGTCGCGCGCAGGCGTCGCGCTGCCCTGGACGCAAGGCCGCGGTCGCGCGGCGACCATCGGGGATGACCGTCAAGGCTCGCACCCCGACGAGTGGCAGTACGGTTTGCAGATGCCGACCCAAATCTACCCATTGTTCGAGGTCGCTCTTCGCGCCCACGAGCGCCGTTCACCGGCCTCGCACCACGCGCACCTGGCAGCCCTCTGTGAGAGTCTTGCCGCGGTGGCCGCGCGCCATCCCCAGGCCTGGTTTCGGGACGGAAAGTCCGCGCACGAGATCGCGACGTTGACCTCCGTCAATCGTATGATCGCGTATCCGTATCCGAAGTTCATGACCTCGATCATCGACGTCGATCAGGCGGCCGCCGTGATCGTGACGACGGATGAGCACGCACGCCGACTCGGCATTCCGCCGTCGCATTGGGTGTACGTGCACGGCGGCGGTGAGGCGAACGATCTTTGGCACCTCAAGGATCGCGTCGACTTCCATTCGTCGCCGGGAATGACAGAGGCTTTTCGGCAGGCTCTCGAGCAAGCGGATCTCGAGGCGGGCGGCGTTGGGCTGCTCGATCTCTACAGTTGCTTCCCCGTGGCGCCGCAGTTGGCGGCACGCGTCCTTGGTGTGCCGACAGACGGGAGTCGGGCGCTCACCGTGACGGGCGGGCTCCCCTACTTCGGCGGTCCCGGGAATGCGTACGCGCTGCACGCGATCGCGACCATGGTGACGCGGCTCCGGGAAGTGCCAGACGACTACGGGCTCGTCTCCGCGCTCGGCTGGTATTTCACCAAGCACGCCGTCGGTGTGTACGGGATGCGTCCGCCTGCGCGCCCGTGGCTACGCACGGAGACCAAGCAACGGCAAGCGGGCATCAATGCGCTCGACCACCCGACGTTCGTCGTGGCAGCCGAGGGTCGTGGGTGGATCGAAACCTACACCGTGCTGCACGACCGTGACGGGGCGGCGAGTGAGGGGATCCTGGTGATTCGCCTCGATGACGGACGCCGCACCTTTGCGGTGACCGGACCCGACACTGAATTACTGACGGCGTTGGAGCGTGACGAGATGGTGGGTGGGGTCGGGACTTTGGTGGCGCGAACTGACGGACGAAACGGCTTCCGAGCGGCCGGCGTCTAGTGAGTCCCGAGTCGTAGGTCGGCTTGGAGCAGTGCTGCGATCGTCTTTGCATCGCGAATTTCGCCGCCGCGAATCATGTCCAGGGCTTCGGCTAGCGGGACGGTGACGACGGTATCGATGACTTCGTCGGCTTCCAGCGCGTTCGGAACGGTGTGGAGACCGGTTGCGATGAAGAGATGAATGACCTCGTCGCAGAAGCCTGGGCAGGTCACGATCGACCCGGCCGACTCCAGTGTGTCAGCGACGAGTCCGGCCTCTTCCGCGAGCTCGCGTGCTGCGCACGTCTCCGGTGACTCGCCGGGGTCGAGCTTGCCAGCCGGAACTTCCCAGAGGTACCCACCTATCGCGTGACGATATTGCCGCAGCAGGGTGACCCGACCCTGCGCATCCACGGCGGCGACTGCCGATGCTCCCGGGTGACGCACGATCTCGAGTGTCATCGTGTGGCCGTTCGGCAGGGTCACATCTTCGACCGTGAGGTGCACGATACGGCCGCGGTACAGGTCGCGAATCATACTCCCCCCACCGCTAGACTCGCCGCTGGGTGGCGGCTAGGGGACTCGGGATGAAGAAGCGCGAGGCGATTCAGCTGACCGCCGACGAGCGGCGTACGTACTTGCAGGCTGCGTTGACCATCATCCTGGTGACTGTCGGTAGTGACGGGTATCCGCATGCCGTGCCCATGTGGTTCGTCGTCGACGACGACGGCACCGTATACATGACGACGTACGGCCCCTCGCAGAAGGTGCTGAACACCCGTCGCAACCCGCGCGTGGCCTTGCTGGTCGAATCCGGGGTTCGATACGAGGAGCTCAAGGGCGTGCTGCTGCGAGGTGACGCAGAAATCGTCGAGGACGAGGCCCTTTGCGTGGAGATCTTGACGAGGATCCACGCGAAGCACGCCGGTGGGCTCGCGACCGGCGTCGAGGACGTGATGAAAGCCCAGGCGAGAAAACGCGTCGTGCTGAAGATCGCGCCGAAGCGGATCGCCAGCTGGGATCATCGCAAGCTTGCGGGCACCTACTAACTCGAGTCGGGTAGCTATTCGGGCAACGCCGTGACGTCGACCTTGATCGTGCTCTTGGTGTCCGGCCCGAGATGCACCACGACGTCATGCGTACCGAGGCTCTTGATGGGCTCGTCGAGCAGGATGCGGCGACGCTCGATCGGGAAGCCCCGCTCTTCCAGCTGTTTATGGATGTCCTGATTGGTGACGGACCCGAAGAGCTTGCCATCGTCACCCGCACGGACCTGAAACGCGAGCTTGATGCTTGAGAGCTTCTCGGCGACGGCCGCCGCCGACTTCTGCTCACGCAGGCGCTTGTCGGCGATGACGCGCTTTTGATGCTCGAGCTCCTTTAGGTTGCGCACGCTCGCCTCGACGGCGAGCCCGCGCGGGAGCAGGTAGTTCCGAGCGTAGCCCGGCTTGACCTTCACGATATCCCCGGTCGTCCCGAGGTTGGATAGCTCTTCGCGTAAGATGACCTGCACGTCGACCCCTTACATTGCCGCCGCAAACGGGAGGAGCGCGATGCTGCGAGCCTGCTTGATCGCCGTCGTCAGGCGACGTTGATGGCGCGCGCAATTTCCCGTGATGCGACTTGGAATGATCTTGCCGCGGTCCGTGATGAAATTTCCAAGGACGCGCGTGTCTTTGTAGTCGATTCGAAGACCCTTTTCGGCACAGAAGCGGCACACCTTCCGCCGTCCTGGCCTCCGACCTCGGCCTCCTCGATCGTCGCGTCCGCGTGGGCGACCGCGCGTCCCCCCGCTTTTTCCTCCTGGGCGTCCCGGCATGAGCTAGCTCACCTTCCTGGTTTGATCAGTCGACGTCACTCAGTTCCACATCGGCGGCGAGAGCTGCTTCGACCTCGTCGTCGGCCGGCAGCGCCTCTTCAGGGGCGGCTGCTGCAGCAGGAGCGGCCACTTCGGCCTCCCGCTGTGGTGGGATGAAGGAGGGGGCGTCGTCATCCTGTTTGATGGTTACGTATCGCAGCACGAAATCGGAGAGCTTGAGCGTCCGCTCGAGCTCGGCGACCGCCGTAGCGGGCGCGGTGTGTTCTACGAGGAGATAATAACCGCGACGCTCTTTCTCGATCAGATACGCGAGCTCGCGGAGTCCCCATTCGTGAACGCCGGCGACGGTTGCGCCTTGTGTCTCCAGCAGCTTACGGACGCGCTCGGCTTGTTCCTTTACCCCGGCCTCTTGCAGGTCGGTTTTCAGCACGATCATCGTCTCGTAGCGCCGTGTTCGCTGCTCGTTACTCACCCTGCCTCCTTTGGCTGAATCCCGCTCTGTAGCGGAATGCTCACTGGATTGCCAGCGTCAGTGCGGGCTTTCCCTGCGGTTGGCGACGTTCATGGTGGCTTCGAGGCCTACCTCGATCCAGGATTCCACGCTTAGGGCCGCTCGATTCACGATTTCACCGAGCCCAGCGGACTCCGGAGCGGTGAAAGGCTCCAGAACATAGCCGACGGGATCCGCGCCACCGGGCGGCCGGCCAATACCAACGCGTAGGCGAGGAAAGCCTTTGCCCAAGACCGAGATCAACGACGCGACGCCGTTGTGGCCCCCGGCTCCACCATCACCCCGTAGCCGTATCTTGCCGAACGGAAGATCGAGATCGTCGTACACGGCCAAAATGTCCCGGGGCTCGAGGCGATACAGTCGCCGGAGCTTGGATACTGACTCACCGCTGGCGTTCATGAAGGTTTGGGGCTTGGCGAGAACGACGCGTGTGTTCGCGAATTCACCGACACCGGCTTCGGCGTCATGACGTTTGCCCCCGACCCCGACTCGCCAGCGATCCGCGAGGACATCGACGACCATGAAGCCGAGATTGTGCCGCGTCAGACGATAGCGTGACCCCGGGTTGCCGAGACCGACGACGAGCCGCATGACGGCGAGGGCAAGACGTCGATCCCGGTCGGATCACGACGCTTTGCCCGACTCCTTGGAATCCTTCCCATCGCCAGCGGGTGTCGCAGCTACTGGCCCCGCCTCGCCCTCGGCCGCCACCTTCACTTCTTCGACGGACGGCGGGAGGACGGTGACGACGGCTTCATTGGTTTCGACGACCGCGGTCACGTTGCCCGGCATCGGAACGTCAGCCAGGTGAATGACGTCGTGAATGTCGAGCGGCGTTACGTCGACCTCGATGAACTGCGGAATGTCGGTCGGCAAACATTCGACTTCCATCTCGCGAACGATCGGCTGCAGAATGCCGCCTTCCGCCACGCCTTTGGCCTTGCCGACGAAGTGCAGCGGTACGGTCACTCGGAGGCTTTGCGTCAGATCGACCTCGTAGAAGTCGACGTGCAAAATGCCGCCATTGACGGGGTGATGCTGAACTTCGCGGACGAGTGCGACGCGTTTTGCCAGATCTTGCGCCGAAGACTCGAAGCGGATCAGGTGGGATCCCTCGAGGTTCGCGACGTGTGCCGCGAAATCTTTGCGATCGACGGCGATCGGCACTGGCGTGCTCTTCGGACCGTAGAAGACGCCAGGCACCTTCCCGCCGCGACGGAGACGGCGCGCTGCGCCCTTGCCACGATCGCCACGCGATTCGACGCTGAGAGTGATCTCTTCCATTGTATTCTCCCGGGCTCGCGTCGCTTCAGACGAAGAGCGAGCTGATGGATTCCTCGTTGTGGATGCGGCGAATGGCTTCGCCGATCAAGTGCGCCACCGAGAGTACGACCACGTTCGGCAAATCGTGGATACGCTCCTGCAGTGGAATGGTGTCGGTGACGACAAGCTTCTTCAATGACGATTTCGCGAGCCGTTCCGCCGCGGGTCCGGAAAGGACCGCGTGCGTACAGCAGGCGATGACTTCCTGCGCACCGGCCTCGCGTATCGCGTCGGCGGCCGCGCAAATCGTCCCGGCCGTGTCGACGATATCGTCGATGATCACGGCGATGCGACCGGTGACCTCGCCGATGATTTTCATTTCGGCGACTTCGTTGGCCCCTGCTCTGCGCTTGTCGATGATGGCGAGGTTGGCGTTCAGTCGCTTTGCGAAGGCGCGAGCGCGCTCGACACCGCCGGCGTCAGGGGACACGACGGTGATTTTCTCGCCGTCCCTGAGCTGCTGTCGAATGTAGGCGAGCAGCACTGGGGTGGCGTAGACGTTGTCGACGGGGATGTTGAAGAACCCTTGGATCTGTCCCGCATGGAGATCCATCGTGAGCACGCGCGCGGCACCGGCCGTCGTCATCAAATCAGCCACGAGCTTGGCGCTGATCGGAACGCGGGGCGAAACCTTACGGTCCTGTCGCGCGTACCCGTAGTACGGAAGGACCGCGGTGATGCGTCCTGCCGACGCACGCTTCAGGGCATCGAGCGTCAGCAGCAGCTCCATCAAGTGATTGTTTGCCGGTGGGCACGTCGACTGGATCACGAAGACGTCGCCACCTCGAACGTTCTCGGTGATCTCGACCTGCGTTTCACCGTCGCTGAAGCTTCCGAGCTCTGCATTGGCGAGGTCGGTGCTCAAATAATGCGCGATCTCTCGCGCCAGCTTCGGATTCGAGCTGCCGGCGAAGATGATCACCTCGTCTTTGGCGCGGAGTGCCATGCCGTATCCTTCGTAGTGTCAGCTGCTCGATAACTGGGCGGGAAGGATTCGAACCTTCGGTAACCGGATCCAAAGACCGGTGCCTTACCGCTTGGCGACCGCCCATCGACGCCTCCCCGGGATCGCTCCGAGGGGTCGGCGTGGGTGCCCGCCTTCGCTCCGGTTCCCAGGTGAAGCACGAAAGCGGCGAATACTAGGCGTAAGATCGCGGCCGGTCAAGCATTGTGCTCTGGGAGGCCGGTCGGATCCGGGTGGCGTGGAATCGCGTCATCGGATGTCGGCCCTGCAGCCCCTGTGCAAAGTCTTCGGATGTCATCCCGAGCGGCACCAGACCTATGATGGATGCCCCGCTGCCCGACATGACGGCTGCCGGCGCCCCCGCCTCGATAAACGAGCGCTTGAGGTCGCCCAAGGCGGGATAGGCAGGGAGCACGACGGACTCGAGATCGTTGCGGAGCAGCGACGCCGTCGGCTCGGGCGCGTTCGCGAGACGCTCGGGCTCCGGGGGATCGGTCGAGAACCCCGCGGAATACCGGCTGAACGCCCACGCCGTTGAGACCGTGATCGGTGGCAGGGCGACGACCAGCTCCCTCCCCGGCCAGCCAGGAATCGGATCGACCTGCTCGCCGATTCCTCGGACGCGCGCGCAGCCTCCCGTCAGGAAGAATGGGACGTCGGCTCCGAGACTCAGTGCCAGCTCGCCAAGGCGCTGCGGCGCCACCTGAAGATCCAACATCTGTACGAGCGCGCGAAGCACCGTCGCGGCGTTGCTACTACCGCCGCCGAGGCCAGAGCCCGGCGGAATGCGCTTCTGGATCTCGATGGTGAGGTCGGCGCTGATGCCGGACGTGTCGAGGAGGGCCGTTGCTGCGCGCGCGACCAAGTTCGTCGCATCCGTCGGAACGCCCGGCTCTGAGCAGTGGACCACGACGGTCGTGTCATGTCGGGACGAGACGTTCGCGATGGTGATCGTGACAAGGTCGATGAGATCGATCGCCGCGAAAATGGAATCGAGAAGATGATAACCATCGGCACGACGACCGACGATGCGCAGGCACAAGTTCACTTTCGCCGGTGAGTCCCACGTTGACGTGATCGGCGAGATCAGTGCGCGCATGACGCGCAGCATGGTTTCACCTTGATCTACAAGGGTCAATGTGAGAGAAGCTCGCGCGCATGGAAGTCTTCGAGCGCGTCGCGCGCGCTGCTGTCGAAGAAGCCGGCGCGATGGTGCTTGCCACGTGGCGTGACGCCAAGGTGATCGAGTACAAAGGTGCCGTCGACATCGTCACCGACACCGATCGCGCGATCGAATCAGCCGTCGTCGCGCGCTTGACGGCGGCCTTCCCGGATCACGTCATGATCGCCGAGGAATCGTCATCGGCAGGCGCCCTGAGTCGTGCCCCGCGTGATCGCTATGTGTGGTATCTCGATCCGCTCGATGGAACGACGAACTTCGCGCATGCGTACCCGCACTTTGCAGTCTCGCTGGCATTGGGTCGCGGCGACGATTTGCTGCTTGGGATCGTGCACGACCCGATACGCGCCGAGACGTTCGTTGCCGTGCGCGGATGCGGAGCCACGTTGAACGAGGAACCGATTCGCGTTTCGACCGTCGGCGCGTTGGACGATGCGCTGCTCGCCACGGGGTTCCCCTACGATCGGCGGGAACGTCTCGACGATTACTTGGGGTCGTTCGCCGACTTCGTGCGCCGCGCCCAAGGGGTTCGGCGTAACGGCTCCGCCGCGCTCGATCTGTGCTACGTCGCGTGCGGCCGCCTCGACGGGTTCTGGGAATGGAAGCTCAAGCCTTGGGATACGGCGGCCGGCGTACTCATGGTCGGCGAAGCGCAGGGGGCGGTCACCGATTTTCGCGGAGGCCCGTTCGACGTGTTCGGCAGCCAGACCTTGGCGAGCAACCGGCTTCTTCACGACGCCATGGTGCGTACGCTCACGACCCGGCTCGATGCCGCGCCGCTCGAGCGCTGAGCGATGCTGGCGTTGTCGTGAGTCCCACCGAGCCGACAGGTGCTTCATTCTGGGTGACGCTCGGCTTCATCGGCGTCACCGCCGGCGCTGCTGCGCTCGGGGGCGTCGTCGTGACCCTGCGTCGGCGTTGGGATGCCGCACTCTTGAACTACTTCGTGGCATTGGGCGGTGGCTTCATGCTGGCGGCGGCGGTTCTCGAGATGATGCCGGTCAGTGCCAGCATGACATCCAATGCGCCCATCTTGGTGTTGGCCGGATACCTGCTGATTCATTTCGTCGAGCACACCGTCGTTCGGCACTTCCACTTCGGCGAAGAGACACATCCAGAGCACGTGGGCGTGGGCGT
>Ga0163144_10000854_pt1 | contig 72453 bp, 69 predicted proteins | sample OliLak19BULKMAT1_FD_123175 | JGI IMG/M metagenome (GOLD analysis project Ga0163144, IMG submission 123175) | Freshwater microbial mat bacterial communities from Lake Vanda, McMurdo Dry Valleys, Antarctica - Oligotrophic Lake LV.19.BULKMAT1 | ecosystem: Environmental > Aquatic > Freshwater >... | reverse complement strand
GATGAGTCCAGGCGCCGCGCTCGGCTACTACGTGTGCTTCGTGGCGGTTCCGATGTACCTGCTGCAGGCGTGGCAGCAGCCCGTGCTTGCACCCGCGGCGCTGGCGCACGCAGTCGCGTCACCCGTGGGCGTTGACGACGATGACAGGCACAGCGGCGATGACGAACACGCGCTGCTCGATTTTTCGCTGGTCGATGAGCTGCGCGCGACCTGTGTCGACGCCCTGATGTGGCAGCTGCTGATCGGCCAGTTCGAGCAGGAAGCCGAGCAGCTTTACAGTCACATCGCGCAGGCCCTTGCTGCCGAGGATGGACAGGCATGCCGGACGGCCGTGCATCAACTGCGAGGTACAGCGGCCTCCATGGGTGCCAGGCGACTCGACGCACGCCTGACCGGACTCGAGCACGACGATGCGTGGTCTGCCGAGACGCTGGCGGAATGCCGACAACTCACGGCCGGCACAGTCCGCCACCTGCAAGCCGCACCCTGAGCCGTGGCAGCCGGCAAGGCGCGCGCCCGCGCGGGTCTCAACCGCCGCCCGCGCGCCAACATGCATTCATTCGAAGCCGATCTCGGTGCTGCGCCGCTCAGCAGCGACGACGCCATCAAGGGTAATCCCGCCGGCACCGGCACTGGCGCACCCCAAAGCGACCGGCGTCGATGGTAAGCGTGAAGTGCTTGAGCGAGTCGCCGCCGAGGATCATCAGCGTGACGTGAAATCGAATTCCGCGTCTCCGCTGAACTGATCGCCGATCGACAGAATGTCGTCAACGCCGGACACGTTAAGTGTTGTCCGTGGGCAATTGTGCAGTGCCCAGGCTGTTAGCCAGGGCAATCGCTGTGCGTTCACCGTGCCGTTGCCAGCGTCGACGCCGGTGGCATTCAGGGCTGAAGCGGCGCGCTGACCTCGCTGCCCGTCACATTTTCCATCAGGCCATTTCGCGCCGCGTCCTGCCGTTCATAGGCGTCGCGCTCCATCGGGTGGCGCCGATCCTGGCAACCCCCACAGGCCATCATGTCCTGCACGTAAGCACATTTGAAACCCCGCTCGCCGCGCATGTCGAACTGTCGCAGGTGTTCAAGCTCATGCGCGATGATCTCGGCGAGGCCATCGACACTCAGGCCTTGCAGACCGTCGTCGAGATACATCCGCCGTGGACCAGGCACCATGCCCGTGCCCTGCATCAGCGGGCAGAAGACCATTTGCAGACCGTCGAATTCGGCCGGGCTCGCCAGGCCGTTGTCGAGCAGACGGCGCTGCGCGGCGCGGATGTGTGTCGGTGCGTCCACCGGCGCGCGATAGCCTGCGCAGCGGATGATGACCGTCATCGCGATCAGATCGAAGGCATCCGCGCAGTCGAAGGATTCGGCGGGCACGGCAGTGTCCGGAACGGCGGGTGCCGCCGCCGTGCACAGCGCGAGCAGCGCCGCGACAGCGCCCACCAGGGCCCGGCCCCACGCCGGGATCTGCCGCGTCATCATGCTGCAGCCGCAGCCCCCAGCCTGCTGCGCAAGGTCACGGTGGCAGCAGTATCGATGGCGAGCGTGTCGTCTTCGGCACGGCCGGTCAGCACCACACCGTACAGATCGTGTGCCCGCGCCGGTGTTTCCCAGTGTTCGATCACATCGCGCAGCACGCGCTGCGGATCGCGCGCGAGCGGATGGCCGTAGCCACCGCCGCCGGCATCGACGCCGCGGATCCATTCACCCGCTTCCAGGGTGCATATCGTGACGCCGGGCAACTTCTCTTCAGCACCATTGCGCAGAATCTTCCAGGTCTCTGCTGGCGGTCCATCCTGGCCACCGCGCACGCCGCGCGGCGCATTGACCTGCCCGTCACAGGACACCACGATCGTCATCGGATCGCGTCGCGGTCCGTAGACCACTTCCACGCCCGGCCCACCGCGAAAGGTGCCAGCTCCCGCACCGCCCCGCGCGACACGCATCGACCGATACAGCATCGGAAACTTCGATTCGTCGACTTCCACACTGCCCCGATAGATCACTCCGCAGGCCACCGGCAGGCCGAAATTCAACCAGCCGTCGGTTTCCGGCGTGGCAGGTCCGCCATTTGCAATCATCCATTCCTGATTGATATAGGGCCCGTCACGGCGCCAGTCGTGGCCCGAAATCACGGCTGCGCCTGCGCCCATCCCCATCGCCCCTTCGGCATTGCCATAGCCATCACCGACCTGCGCAAACGCGGCCTGTACGGCGTTGACGATGCGATCGCCGATGTTGGTCGTCGCCATCGAACAACTGTGCGGAAACTCGGGGATCCCGGTGACGCAGCCCTGACGCAGCTTTACGTCGATGCGGGCAAAACTGCCGGCATTGTGCGGCACATCCGGATCGATGCAGTTGAAAACACCGCACATGGCATTGGAGGTGGCGCAGGCTACGGACTCATTGAGGCCGAACGGAAGATTGTCCGCATTGTGCGTGAGGTCCACTTCGATTCTGCCGGCATCGGGGTCGACGTCAATATCGACCCGGATCGGCAGCCCATCCGGCAACAGGGGCGGCAGCGGATCGTAGACAGAGGTGCTCGTCCACCGCCCGGCCGGCAGCCGCCGGATGGCTTCAATCGTGCGACGTTCCGAGTAGGTGAACCACGCATCGATGAAAGACTTTAGAGTCTCAATACCATAGCGCCTGGTCAGTTCAATCAACCGGCGCTCACCGATGCGCGCAGAACCGATAGAGGCGAGGTAGTCGCCATACCATTGCTCGGGTACGCGAATTCGGCGCCGGCACATGCGGATGATGTCATCGACGTGTGCATAGTCGTGTTGCACCCGCACGCACGGAAATATCAGTGCCCCTTCCTCGTACAGGTCGCGCGCGTTCGCGTAGTAGGTGCTCGGTATAGAGTTGCCGCAGTCGGCCTGGTGCGCTTTCGCGCAGGCCGTGAACAGGTGCTGGCCATCAAAGAACACCGGCACCATGTACATATGATCTGCGGGATGCGTGTTGCCAAGATAGGGATCGTTATGCAGAAACGCATCACCGGGTGCGAGATCCGGGTGCAATTCACACATGACGGCCGTTTGCAGGCTGGAGCCAAAAATATGCACTGGCGCGCCTTCTGCGGCGCACAGCAGGCGATTGTCGCCGGTGACTATCGAACACGAGAAGTCGCGTACCACCGCCAGCACCGCGGAGCGCGCGGTCTTCAGCAGCGTGTTGGTCATTTCGCGCACGATGGCGTTCAGGCGGTTGGCGAGCACCGCCATCAGGATCGGATCGAAGTCGGCACCGGGGCCGGTGGTTCTGCTCATCACAGTCCTCCTTCGCCCGGTGCCGTCCGCAGCCCCGGGCGCTTGATGCTTGCCGGGGCCTGTCGGGCCTAGTGTCCCGCTGACTTGCGGCGTGCCTGTGTTGCTGCCTCGTCGATCGCCAGCGTGTCATCGTCGACATGGCCCGTCAGCACCACGCCGTAAACCGCACTGGCCCGCGCCGGTGTTTCCCAGCGCTCGATGACATCGCGCAGCACACGCTTCGGATCGCGCTCGAGAGGATTGCCATAGCCGCCGCCGCCGGCGTCGACACCTCTGATCCACTCGCCCGGTTCTAGCCGGCATTCCACAACCCCGGGCAGTTTCTCCTGCGCACCGTCCGCCTTGATCTTGTAGGTAGCCGCCGCGGGCCCTGCCTGACCGCCCCGCACGCCCTGCGGCGGATGCACCTGGCCGTCGCAGGAGACGACGATCGTCATCGGATCCCTGCGCGGCCCGTAGATCACCTCCGAGCCCGGCGCGCCACGCATGCGGCCGGCACCGCCACCGCCCGCAATCACTTTCAGCTGTTTGACGAGAATCGGGTACTTCGACTCATCAACCTCAACGCTGCCGCGATACATCAGGCCCGCCGCAACCGGCAGGCCGTAGTTCAGCCAGCCGTCGGTTTCCGGCGTCGCCGGACCGCCATTGGTCAGCAGCCATTCCTGGTTGATGAACGGCCCGTTGCGGCGCCAGTCCATGCCGGAGATCACCGCCGCTCCGGCGCCCATCCCGATCGAGCCTTCAGCCATGCCATGGCCGTCACCGATCGCGGCGAACGCCGACTGCGTGACGTTGACGATGCGGTCGCCGATGTTGGTGGTCGCCATCGAGCAACTGTGCGGAAACTTCGGGATGCCCGTGATGCAGCCTTCGCGCAGATGCACGCGGATGCGGGAAAAACTGCCGGCGTTGTGCGGGACATCCGGGTCCATGCAGTTGAACACGCCGCACATCGCGTTCGATGTCGCGCAGGCCAGCGATTCATTGAGGCCGAAGTCCATGTTGTCCGCGTTGTGCGTGAGGTCGACGTCGATGTAGCCGGCCTCCGGGTCGACCTCCACGTCCACCCGGATCGGCAGCCCGTCCGGCAGCACCGGCGGCAGCGGATCGTAAATCGTGGTATTGGACAGCTTGCTTTTCGGCATGCGGCCAATGGCGTCGACCATGCGTCGTTCCGAGTAGGCAAACCATTCGTCGATGAAGGCCTTGATGGTCTCGATGCCATAGCGCTTCGTCAGTTCTTTCAGACGCCGCTCGCCGATGCGCGCCGAGCCGATCTGGGCGAGGAAGTCGCCGTACCACTGCTCGGGAACGCGAATGCGCCGCTTGCACATGCGGATGATGTCGTCGACATCCTTGTAATTGCGTTGCACCCGCACGCACGGGAAGATCAGCGCGCCTTCTTCGTATACGTCGCGCGCGTACGCGTGATAGGTCGAGGGAATCGAGTTGCCGCAGTCCGCCATGTGCGCTTTCGCGCAGGTCGTGAACAGATGCACGCCGTCCACGAACACCGGCACCATCACCATGTGGTCCGCCGCGTGTGTGTTGCCAAGGTAGGGATCGTTGTGCAGGAAGGCGTCGCCCGGCGCCAGATCCGCGTGCAGATCGACCATCGATTGCGACTGCAGGCTGGAGCCGAAAATATGCACTGGCAAACCCTCGCCCGGACACAGCAGGCGATTGTCACCGGTAACGATAGAACACGAGAAATCGCGTACCACCGCGAGCACCGCGGAGCGCGCGGTCTTCAGCAGCGTGTTGGACATCTCGCGCACAATGGCGTTCAGCCGGTTCGCCAGCACCGCCATCAGGATCGGATCGATGTCCCGCAGTGGCGGGGTCTTCTGCAGTTCATTCATGTTCATGCCTCCACCGGGGGCGTGACGATGTATCGTCCGCCCGGACTGACGCGCGCGACGGCGCCGGGATACACCACGAGGGTCGAGGTCGCTTCCTCGATGATCGCCGGGCCTTCGATGATCGCGCCGGCCGGCAGTTTTTCACCGAGGTAGATCGACGTGTCGACGTAACCATGACCAAAGTAGGCCTGCCGCACGCGGTCGGGTGCCGGATCGGCATTCGTCGCTTGCTTCGTCGGCTCGAGCGCCGGGGCCTGCACCTTCGCAATCAGCCGCCCGCGCCAGTTCAGGAATTCGACCGCGTTGCCCAGATCCTGTACCGCGAACACGCGCTCGTGCACACGATGGAACTCGCCGACCAGCGCATCGACCGTCGCCTGGTTTGCAAAACTGCTCGCCGGCACCGGCACGTCGAGCTCCCACACCTGGAAGCGATAACGGGCTTCGACATAGTAGCGCTTCTCGGCGTCCGTGATCCCGCGCTCACGCAGGCGCGCCGCGAACTCATCGAGCCGCACCTCGATGCTCGCCAGCGCCGCGTTGACGCCGGGAAAGTCGAAATTGTCAGACGCTGTCAGCTTGCTCGCGCCCGCTTCGGTGATGATGTCCGAATACTGCATGCCGGACGCCGACAGCGCGCCGGCCGTGCGCGGCCCAAGCACCGTGCGGCAGCCCAGTTCCTGCGCAATCGGCACGATGTTGAGCCCGCCCGCCCCGCCGCCGCCGATCAGCACCGACTCGCTCGGGTCGATGCCTTCGTTGATCGTCAGCTCCTTGATGGCCTCGATCATGTTCTCGTTTGCCACCGCGATGATCGCCCACGCCGCGCGCTCCAGCGACTGACCGAGCGCCTCGGCAATCGTGCCGACCACGCGCCGCGCTGCGGGTTCGTCCAGCGTCATGCGGCCGCCGAGGAAGTGGTTCGGGTCGAAGTGACCGAGCACCACGGCGGCATCCGTCACCGTCGGTTTGTCACCGCCGCGGCCGTAGCAGGCCGGGCCCGGTTCCGAGCCGGCGGACATCGGCCCGACGCGCAGCAGCCCACCCGGGTCGACCCACGCGATCGAGCCGCCGCCGGCGCCGATCGAATGCACCGCCACCGACGCCATGCCGAGGTTGTCGCCGGTCCACTGCGGCCCGAGCCAGGTGTCACGCGAGAACTCGACCGCCCCGTCGCGCACGAGGCTGACGTCGAAGGTCGTGCCGCCGGCGTCGCAGACGATGACGTCCTTCGGCAGGCCTTCGGCTTCGACATAGGCGAGCCCCGCGATGGGCGCCATCGCCGGCCCGGACTTCACGAGATAAATCGGCCGCTTCACGACATCGGCCAGATGCATCACCCCGCCGAAGGACGTGCTGACGAGTATGTCGTTGTGATAGCCGGCCGCGCGCAGATCGCGCTCGAGGTCGGACAGGTATTTCTGCATCAGGGGCTTCAGCGAGGCGTCGATGGCGGTCGACGACGCGCGGCGGTACTCGCGCAGGATCGGATTGATCTGATGCGACAGCGTGTAGGGCAGCCCGGGCAGGACTTCCCCGATCAGTTCACCGACGCGCAATTCGTGCGCGGGATTGGCAATCGACCACAGCAGGCACACGGCGACGGCTTCGATGCCGCGCGCCTTGAAGGCCCCCAGCGTCTGGCGCAGCGCGGCTTCGTCGAGCGCGGTCTCGACGCCGCCCTCGGCGTTGACGCGTTCGGTCACTTCGAAGGTGTAGCGCCGTGGCACGTAGGGATCGGGGTACTCCATGCGCAGATTGTGCGGCTCGGACTTGCCGCCTTCCTTCAGCAGCAGGATGTCGGGAAAGCCCTGCGTGGTGAGGAACGCGGTGCGCGCGATCTTGCGCTCGACGATGCCGTTGGTCGCGCGTGTGGTGCCGTAGAGGAACACCGCGGTGTCGGCGAGCAGCGCCGGCACGGTGGTGCCGAGCTGTTCGGCGGCGATGGCGAGCCCGGCATCGACGCTGTCGAAGGCACGCTGGCGATCGGTCAGGGCTTTGCCGATGGTGAAGTGGCCTTCCGTGCTGGTGACGACGACGTCGGTGAAGGTCCCGCCAGTGTCGACCGAAATGCGATAGGGCATCTGCTGAAACCTCTGATTCTGATGGGCGGATCTGCGGGCCTGCCCCTGCCATGACGTCGCGGTGGGCACAACCCGGACTTGCATTCTCGCCGTTGCCGCCAGACTCTTGCAAACAGGGCGGCGCCACGGTTGCCGGCGGGCAGCCGCGGGCTGTATATAGGGGCGGGCGGCGCACCGCCCGGGGGCGACGCGCACCAGCCCGTGACACGACTAGCCGACAAGGGAAGCCCATGAGTACGATTCCAGCCGAACTCGATGTCCTGCATGCGTATCGCATGCTGCGACTCCTGCGTGAATTCGAAGACCAGCTGCACGTCGCCATCGCACGCGGCAATGTCCCGGGCTTCACGCATCTGTACGCCGGCGAAGAAGCCAGCGCCGTGGGTGTCTGCCTGCACCTCGCCGACAGTGACGTCCTGTGCAGCACGCATCGCGCACACGGCCACTTTCTCGCCAAGGGCGGCGACCTCGACGCGCTCGCGCTCGAAATCTTCGGCAAAGAAGGCGGCGCCTGCGGCGGCAAGGGTGGCTCGATGCACGTCGCGGACTGGTCACGGGGCATGTGGGGCGCGAACGCGATCATCGGCGCCAGCGTGCCGCATGCCATCGGCGCCGGATTTGCCTTCCAGTATCGCGGGGAGCGCGGCGTGGCCGTGAGCTTCGGCGGCGACGGGGCATCGAATCAGGGTGCCGGTTTCGAATCGATGAATCTGGCGAAGATCCTGAACCTGCCGGTGCTGTTCGTGCTCGAAGACAACGGCTACGCTGAAACCACGGCGAGCGGCTGGTCGGTGGCTGGCAAACCGGTCGAGCGCGCTGGCGGTTTCGGCATTCCGTCGGTCGAAGTCGATGGCAGTGATTTGGTCGACGTCTACACGAAGATTGCAGTGGGCGTGCAGCGCGCTCGCAACGGTGGCGGCCCGTCGTTTTTTCACGTGCGCGTACCGCTGTTCCACGGCCATTACGAAGGCGATCCGGAAACTTATCGCGCGCCAGGGGAAGTCAGACAACTGCGCGCCGAGCGGGACTGCATCACGCAGTTTCGCGCCGCAGCGATTACCGCCGGCCGCGCGGACGCCGCGGCGCTGGACGCCATCGATGCCGACTCTGCCGCACGTGCGGCAGCGGCAATCGAACGCGCGCAGAACGCACCGTTTCCGCCGATCTCGGCCCTGACCACCGACGTCTACGCGCGTCCCTGAGGTAGCCCATGAGCATCAAGTCCACACGTGAGGCGATCAAGGAAGCGCTGATTGCCGAAATGGAGCGCGATGAACGCGTGTTCATCATCGGCGAGGACATCGCCGGCGGCATGGGCGCGCCGGGCGAACAGGATGCCTGGGGCGGCGTCTTCGGCGTCACCAAAGGCCTGCTTGGCCGCTTCGGTCGACGGCGCGTGATCGACACCCCGATCAGCGAGACGGCTTTTCTGGGGCTCGGCATCGGCGCGGCGAATGCCGGCCTGCGCCCGGTGGTTGAAATCATGTTCGTCGATTTCTTCGGCGTGTGCTTCGATCAGGTGCTGAACAACATGGCGAAGTTCCGCTACATGTATGGCGGCAAGGCGTCGACGCCGATCACCGTGCGCACGAGTTATGGCGCGGGCTTTGGCGCAGCCGCGCAGCACAGCCAGGCGCTGTATCCGATGTTCGCGCACATCCCAGGGATCAAGGTGGCGCTGCCGTCGAATGCCTATGACGCCAAAGGCCTGCTGACGGCGGCGATGCGCGACGAGGATCCCGTGATCTTCTTCGAGCACAAGGCCCTCTACGACGCAGCCTGCGAAGTCCCCGACGAATCCTATGTGCTGCCCTTCGGCGAGGCGGCGGTGGTGCGCGAAGGCAAGGACTGCTGCATCGTGGCTTTTGGCCACATGGTGCAGCTGGCGCAGCAGGCGGCCGTCATCCTGGCGCGCGAGGGGATCGAGACCACCATTATCGATCCGCGCACGATTGCGCCCCTGGACACCGCTACGATCGTAGACGCCATTGCCGCCTGCGGCCGGCTGGTGGTGGTTGACGAGGCGAGTCCGGTCTGCGGCATGGCTTCCGAAATTGCGGCGCTCGCCGCCACCGAGTGCCCGCGCGCGCTGAAAGCTCCCGTGCAGAAAGTCACGCCGCCCGCCGTGCCCATTCCCTTCAGTCCGGCGCTCGAAGCCGCCTATCTGCCCACGGCGAAAGCGATTGCTGCCGCCGTCCGGAGGACACTGCAATGACGGTTGACGGGACCTTCGACGAAGCAGGCTTTCGCGCCCATCTCGCGGCCCGCGGCTGCATCACCATTGACATCGTGGAGTGGGAGCCGGGCCACCTGAGTCCCGAGCACTCGCACACGTTCACCGCATATGGCCTGGTGCTGGCAGGCGGCTTCACGCTCGAGACCTCGGCCGGCGCACGCCCGCTCGCGCCCGGTGACCGCTTCGAGCTCGCGGCGGGCATTCCCCACGTCGAGCGCGTGGAGTCACAGGGTGCCCGCCTCCTCAGCGGGCGCATCGAAGGGGCCACCTGAGGCGGGCGGCACTCAAGTCGTCGTCGGCCCACGCCGCTAGATCGGCAGCGCAGGTTTCGCCAGCCGGCGAAACCGCGGAAGAGGAAGCCGCCTGATGATGCAGTCCCCCAAATTCGCCACCTTGCCGAACTCGCCGCTCGAGCAGTTGCACAACTACTATGAGCGGCTGGTCCTCGACGCGATCCGGGCGCGCAGCCTGAACCTTGATGAAGATGCGTTCGTGGACGTTGCCTGCGTTGCACTGAACGAACTGCCGGCGAAGTACATCCGGCACGATGTCGACATGGCGTATTTCACATCGCCCGACGAGATGTCCGCGCTGCGCGGTCGGGTGCAGCGGGCCATTGATCTGGCGCTCGGACGGGTGCTCAGCAAGCGCTGGGCGACCTGAGGGACACGTTCAGCGCCGCCCGCCTGCTCAGGCGTAGCGCCGCATCACCGTCGCGGCGAAATAGCGCATCTGGTCGATCGGCTGATCGGTGACCTGAAACGCGAAGTGCGTCAGGCCCACCGCTTCGAGGGCCTTGATGCGCGCAATGACCTCATCCGGATCGCCGATCATCGCCGCCACCTCGGCGACTTCGCGGGTCAGGAACGATTTCTCATCGTCTCGCGTATACACCAGATGGCCTTCGTGCAGGATCAGATGGCGGCGCTCGGCGGGCAGGCTGTCGACATACTGCCGATAGCGCTCGACCACGCCGGCGATCGACGTATCCGACGGCAGCAGCTTCTCATCCCACTCGCACATTACGTGCAGCAGGTTCGTGATGAACGGGCCGAGACTCTTCAGCACCCGCGCACTGCCGGCGCACTCGCCTGGCCGCAGTACCGCGAGCGGGAAGATGCCTTTCGAAGGAATCTTCGCCACGTCGCGCCCGGCACGGCGCGCGCCGACGCCGATCGCAGCGCGCGCCGCCTGCAACATCGCCGGTGATGCATTCCAGGTCAGGTGCGCGTCACACTCGGCACCGCAGTACTCGAGCGTCTGCGGGCCGAACGCCGACAGCGTGAGGGGAATGTGATGATCGAGATCGATGAATCCATGCTGTCGATGCAGCAGTTGCACAAGGTGGGACTCACCCTCGCAGTCGTGTATGCCAGCCTCACCCCGCAGGAGCGTCTGGATCAGGCGGATGTCACGCTTCATGCGGCCCAGCGGCACCGGCCGCAGCCCCATCGTCAGGCGCGCGGTGTTGCCGTTGCCGACACCGAGTTCGACCCGGCCCGGCGCAAGTTGCGCCACGCTCGCTATCGAATGCGCGATCGTCGGCGCCATCCGCGTGCTTGGCACGGCGACGCCGGTCGCCAGCCGGATGCGACGGGTCTCGCGCGCGGCGACGGCCATGGTGGCGTACACATCTGAATAGATCATCTGCGAATCGAAAAACCATGCCTGATCGAAGCCCAGCTTCTCGGCGAGCGCAACGAGATCGTAGTCCCCGATCCGCGAGGTGAAAGCGACGCCAAATTCCATGTGAGGATCCTCGCGCTCAGGCCGCAGCGCGTTGGTTGAACTGCGGCAGGACTTCCTCGATCAGCGCCTGCTGGGACGCGGACCACGCCGGGTATTCGTCGAGGAAATCAAAATTGATCACGAGCAGCGTGCCAAAGCCACCGGAGTCATGCTGCATGTCGGCCAGCTTCGAGGCAACGGTGCGCGGTGAACCGACGAGCCAGTTGTGATCGACCAGATATTCCGGCGTGACGTCTGAATCCGGCACGTTCTGATCGTGCTTGAACACTGACAACAGCCGGAAGTTCGCGAACAGCGGCAGCAGGTAGTCGCGATACGCACGGCCCATCATACCGTTCAGCGCGAGCTTGCGCGCTTCGGCGTCGGTTTCCGCGATATAGACCTCGCGCACAACGCGCCAGTCCTTGCGCTGCGGCGTGCGGCCGACACGCTCGGCGCCGCGCACCACCGACGCCCAATGATCGGCGAGATAGGCCTGCGACAGATTCAGCGACAGCGGCATGAAGCCGAACTCGCCGGCCATCTCCAGCGTGTCCGAGCGCGGCGACAGGCCGGCGATGCCGATCGGCGGATACGGCTTCTGGAACGGCTTGATATGGAACTGCAGGCGGCCGTCGAACATCGGCGCGATGCGGTTCACGGTCCAGTATTTGCCGCGATACTCGAAGGGCTCATCTGCGGACCAGAGCTTCAGGATGATCTCCAGCGCCTCGCGCGTCATGAGACGGTTCTCGCCGTTCATGCCGTCGACATTGAACTGCTTCCAGTCGCTGGGCAGGCCACCGGCACCCACGCCAAACATGAAGCGCCCCTGCGCGATGTGATCGAGAAAAGCCACGCGGCACGCCAGTTCCGCCGGATGATGATAGGGCAGCAGATGGGCGCCGGGCGCGAGCTTGATGCGCTGCGTGCGCTGCAGCGCCTGGGCGATCAGCAAATCGGGCGCCGGGTTCGGCTCCCAGGGCGCCGTGAAATGCTCGCCGATCCAGGCTTCGGCGAAGCCCAGCCGGTCGCACAGGGCGATGTAATCCAGATCCCACTCGAAGCCCGCCCGCAGGCTACGCTCCGGCGGGTGCGACGGCATCATGAATACGCCTGCGTCCATCGTGACCTCCTCTTCTCTGTTTTTGCTGGCCGCTGCGCAGCAGCAGGATTGTGCCCGGACGCTAGCACGCGGCCCGGGGCGACGGCAATTCGGGGCACGGGCTGGCGCAGCGTGCAGCGGATCACGCTTCGCGCATCCGGCAGTGAGTGTTTTGCGGCAGGTGCCGCCATCAACCGGACGCCGCCGACCGGCCGCGCCGGCCAATCACAGGCGGACTGTCCCGACTGCGACGAAAGTCCCAGGTTGATGGACGTTAACCGTTTATAAAGGGTGACGCCGTACCGCGGCCACTCATCTGTCGAAGGAGCTCTAGATGCGAGTGGGATATGGATTGTTCGCGCTGCTGGTTTGCGCGGTCATGGAACTGGGCGCTGCCGATGCCACGGCCGGCGAACAGCGGATGTTCGGCCGTCGCAACCCGTTCACCGTCGCAACCCTGCCGGACGGCCGCCTGCGGCGCTCGATGGAAGAACTTTCGCCAGCCGTGCGCGCGCGGGCACTTAAATGGCTTCATAATTTCAATTTTCCTGCGACGGACACGACGAACACGTTGCGTGTCGACAGTCAGGGCTCCGTGCTCTATGTCGATCCGGCGCCGACCAACGGCGCCGCACCCGCGGCGACGGTAGCCCCGGCGAGCACCGCCACCCCGATTGCCATCGCACTGACCGACATCTTCAGGCTCAACAGCCGCCCGGGCGCGCCGCGAACCCTGTATCTGGATTTCGACGGCCATCAGATCACAGGCACGGTCTGGAACAGCGCCTATGGCGGTGGACTCCCCTATCAGGCGCAGCCCTACAGCATCGATGCTGACTTCCTCAACTTCAGCAACGCAGAGCGCCAGAACATCATCAACATCTGGCGTCGCGTCGCGGAAGATTTCGCGGCGTTCAATGTCAACGTGACGACCCAGGCCCCGGCGAGCATGACCGAGTTCGTTGGCCGCGCCGTGATCACCCGCGATACCGACGCCAACGGCCGGGCGATGCCGCACGCCGGCGCCGGCGGTGTCGCCTATGTCGGCGTGTTCGGCTACGCCTATTACGGTTACTACTCGCCGGCTCTCGTGTATTCCAACCGGCTCGGCGGCGGCCGCGAGGACTACGTCGCTGAAGCGGCCTCGCACGAACTCGGCCACAACCTTGGCCTGTCGCACGATGCGACGGCGAGCAGCGGCTACTACACGGGACATGGCGCCGGCAGCGCTACCGCGTGGGCGCCGATCATGGGCGTTGCCTATAACAGGGCCGTGAGTCAGTGGAGCATCGGCGAGTACGCCGGTGCGAACAATCGCGAAGACGACACGGCCATTCTCGCCGGCCGCCTCGGCGCGCGCGCGGACGACCACTCGAACACCGCCACGGGCGCCACGCCGCTGATTACGAGCGCCGGCGGCATCGTTGCGTCGACGACCGTCGAACGCGATATCGCCAATGCGCGGCCTGAAAACAAGGGCATCATCGGCAGCCGCAGCGATGTCGACGTCTTCAGCTTCACGGCCGGCACCGGCCCGCTGAACCTGACGGTGGCACCGCATCAGCTGCCGGTGAATACCGCCGGCGGTAACCTCGATGTGCGTCTCGACCTGTACGCCGAAGGCGGCGCGCTCGTGGCTTCTGCCGCACCGGATGGCAACCCCCTGGCCGTGTTGACCCGCACGGTGAGCCAGGGGCGCTACTTCCTGCACGTGTCAGGCGTCGGCGATGCCGTGACCCCTTACAGCGACTACGGCAGCCTTGGCCAGTATTTCATCGCGGGCACGATTCCGGTCGTGACGATCAACACCACGCCGCCGTCGCCGAACCCGATGACCTTTGACCTGGCGCCGACTTCGCCCGCGGCCGGCAGCGTAACGATGCGCGCGGCAGTCGCGACGGATGACGCCGGCTCGGCCGTGCAGTACCAGTTCCTGTGCACCGCAGGTGACGCGGGCTGCACGAACACCGGCTGGCTGAGCACCCGCGATCTGACGCTCACAGACCTGACCGCCGGCGCGTCGTACAGCTTCCGCGTGCAGGCGCGTGATGCCTTTGGCAACGAAACCTCAGCGTCCAGCGAGATGTCGGTCACCGTGCGGGCACCGCCGCCCAACACCGTACCCGTTGCCACTCGCGATGTTTACAACGTCAAAACCGGCACTGTCACTCTCATGAACGTGCTCGCCAATGATCGCGATAGGGACGGTGACACGCTGTCCATCCTCGACGTGCGCGGCAACGTCAGCCGGCGCGGCCAGGCGACGGCGGGGGCGACCCAGATCAGCTACGCAGCCTCTACCCTGACCGGCCGCCACGAGTTCTCCTACCGGATCTCGGACGGACGCGGCGGCGTGGCCCGAAGCAATGTCATTGTCAACGTGGTGCCGTAAGTTAAGCGGGGTAGCGCAGAACAGGGACCGCTTGATTCCGCGCGTCAGGAATGGCGCAATGTCGGCCGCACCTTCTTCGGCACGGCACGATGAATCCCGATCCCGCCATAACCGTCCTCGTCGTCGACGACGACCCGACCGTGCGCGAACTGCTCGGCGACTATCTGGGCGATAACGGCTACCGCGTCCTGAGTGCCGTCAACGGGCCGCAGGCGCGCGCGATCCTCGAAGAGCAGGCGCCGCATGTCGTAATTCTCGACGTCGGACTGCCGGGTGAAGACGGTCTGAGTCTGGCCCGCTTCATCCGCGAGCAGTACGACATCGGCATCCTGATGGTCTCCGGCGCCGGCGACACGGTGGACCGGATCGTCGGGCTCGAGGTCGGCGCGGACGATTATGTCGGCAAGCCATTCGATTTGCGTGAACTGCGCGCCCGCCTCAAAAGCGTCCTGAGGCGTTATCAGCGCGATCTTTCACCGCCGCCGGCCGCCGAGGCTGCGCATGACAGCCGGCGTCTTCCGTTCGGCGCAGCCATGCTCGACCTTGAGAGTCACCAGCTGTTTGGCCACGACGGTCGCGAAATCGCCATCACGAGCGCGGAGTTCGACCTGCTGCAGATTTTCAGCGAACGCCCGAACCGCCCGTTGTCGCGCGACCAGCTGATGACCCTGACGCGCAACCGCGACTGGGATCCTTTCGACCGCAGCATCGACATTCGCATTGCCCGGCTGCGCAAGAAGGTCGAGGCCGACCCGGACAACCCCAGGTCGATCAAGACAATGCGCGGCGTCGGTTACATGTTCGTGCCGCCGCGGAGCTGAGGCCGGGTCCCGGCTGGCTTTGTTGCCGTTTTGTTGTGCCGCGCGGCGGCAGCCCGGAACGCTTGCTAGACTTCCTGCGATGCCGACACTGGCAAAGTGCCGGAATAGCCCGACCGAAATCCGGAGCGCTGCCCCTCATGACCCCTCCCGTCGTCACCAAAGCAACCTCCCTGATGGCGCAACTGCTGTGCCGCGATGGCAGCGCCGCCGAGGCGCTGTACCTGAAGGCAGCGATTGCGCTGTCGAGCGCGCGACGCGAGACGGTGTTCAAAGATTTGACGCAAAGCCTGTGCGAACTGCTGGACGCCGACGGCGCCTTGATTGGCATCCACCAGCACAACGTCCAGGGCGACGAAGTGCGCGTGCGCGCGCTGCTGCTCGACGGCTGCTGGCAACGCGACTTTAATTACGCGCTCGGCGGCACGCCGTGCGCGCAGGTGATCGGCAAGGAGTTCTGCTACTTCGGACAGGGCGTCAGCAAACGTTTCAGCCATCCGGGGCTCAAGCAGTTCCGCATCGAAGGTTACGCGGGCTTTCCGCTGATAAACGCGAACGGCGAATCGCTGGGCCTCATCGCCGTGATGACTCACCGCCCGCTGCCGCCGCGCGAGCGTGTGGAGGCACTGTTGCGCATCTTTTCCGATCGCGTGGTCGTAGAGATCGAGCGCGCGCGCACCGAGGAAGCGCTGAAAGCCAGTGAAGAACTCTACGGCGCGGTGTTCAAGTCCGCGCTCGACGGCATCGCAATGCTGACCCTGAGTGGCGAGATCGTCGACGTGAATCCGGCGCTCGAAAAAATGATCGGCTACGCGCGCGGAGAGATGATTGGGCACAAGGTCGTAGACTTCGTGTCAGATGTCGAAAAGCTCGACACCTTTTATCGCGAAGTGTTCGCCAAAGGTGCGGCCTGCAGTGAAGGGCAGACCACGCGCAAGGACGGCACGCCGTTCCCCTGCGAGTTCCGCGCCACGGTGGTGCAGTTTCGTGGCACGACGCATTTCCTCGAAATCATCCGCGACATTACCGAACGCAAGCGCGCCGAAGAACAGCACGCGGCGCTTGAAAGCCAGCTGCGCCAGGCGCAACGCATGGAAGTCATCGGCCAGTTGACCGGGGGCATCGCACACGATTTCAACAACATTCTCACCGGCCTGCTGGGCTACGTCGACATGGCTGAAGGGCGCGCGGACGAGCTCCATGACGTCAAGCTCGCGCGCTATCTCGAACGCGCCGGCAACGCTGGTGCCCGCGCCCGCGAACTCGTGCAACAGATGCTGACCTTCAGCCGCGGCAAGCGCGGCACGCCGCGGGCGGTGGATTTGTCGGCCATCACGCGCAACATGTTGTCCCTGCTCGAGTCGACCTTGCCCTCGTCAGTAGAAGTCGAGACCCTGCTGCCGGATAGCGTACCGACCACCACCATCGATCCGATTCACTTTGAACAGGTCTTGATGAATCTCTGCATCAACGCCCGTGACGCGATGCACGGCAGCGGCAAGCTGCGCATCGAGCTTACGAAGCGTCATTACAATGAGTGTTTCTGCTGCGCTTCATGCAAGCAGGCCATTGACGGCAGCTTCGTGGCCCTGTCGATCACCGATGACGGGCCCGGCATCGCGCCGGACGTGCAGCGGCGCATGTTCGAGCCCTTCTATTCGACGAAAGAGGCCGGCAAGGGCACGGGCATGGGGCTCGCAATCGTGCATGGCATCGTGCATGACTACGGCGGGCATCTGACGGTGGTGTCCGCGCCCGACGAAGGCACGACAATCCGCGTGCTGTTGCCGGTGGATGCCGCGCTCGAGAGCGTGGGCCCCACCGAAAAGGCGCGCAGCGGCGACACGCGTGAGCAGGCACCGATCGACGCGCACGTGCTGCTCGTCGATGACGACGAGGACGTCGCCGAGTACATGCAGGACCTGCTCGAAAGCTGGGGCTGCAAAGTGATGAAGTTCAACGACGGGTGTCTTGCGCATTCGCATTTCGCAGCCAATCCGGACAGTTTCTCGCTCGCGCTGCTCGATCAGACCATGCCCCGGATCACCGGCCTTGAGCTTGCCCGCGAAATGCTCGCCCGCTGCCCCCGACTGCCGATCATCCTCTACACCGGCTACAGCGACACGATCAACGAAGAACTGGTGCACGAGGCCGGCATCGCCGCGTTGATCAAGAAACCGATCGACAAGCGTAACTTCCGTCGCGTGCTGACCTCGCTGCTGCCGGCCGGCGCTGAGACCACCGGCCCACTGGCCGCTGATACAAACGCTTAACAAAGTACCGATTGCCGGTCATCTGGCGGATACAGTCCGCGCCCAAGCTTTCCCTCAAGGTCGAAATCAACGACCAAACGACTGAAGGAAAGCCAACATGACGAACATCCTCAAGAACGAAACGACCGCCGCTGCCCTCGCCGGGGTTGCCGGCATTGCGATGTGGGCGCTGTTCATCGCCTTCCTCGCCTCGCGTCATTCGATGCCGCTGTGGTTCTGATCGCCTGACGGACGCGGCCGATGCCGCGTCCGTCCTGATTCCCCTGCGCAGCGCGGCGAGCCCCTCTCCTCCCCCCAACTGCCGCCCTGCGCCTTTTCAACCCCGCCGCGTGCCCATTGGACGCGGCGATTTTTTGCGCTGTTGGCACGCAGGTGACGCCTGTCGCGAGGCAGTCGTGCGCAGGGTCGCAGCGCGTTAACGAATCTCGAACGTGAGCGCAACAAACTGCCATCGAAGGGTTACGGCGGGCGCCGATACTGAATATCAAGCCGGACCCACCGGTGCACACCCACCAACATTGCCAGGGAGCATTTGAAGATGAGTACCAACAGCAAGGAATTTGCCGCCGTTATCGTGACCGCCGTCGTCGCCGTCGGCGGCTGGCTTTACCTGATCAGCGAACTTGCGATCAAGCTCGCCTATCCGACGCTCCTCTGAGCATGGGCAGCGCGTCCGCAACGCAGCGGCGGCCAGCGGCAATGTGCCGTGGTCGTCCGCGTTGACTCAGCGCACACCCAGATACTTGTGCCACTGGGCAGAGAATTCCCAGTACATGCCGAGCCGGTTCAGTGCATAGACGCGCTCGATTGTTTCCGCCTGGTTGCAGCCACCGTCGCGCCAGTACGGCTGCAGGTAATAGTTCCAGGCCGAGAATGTCTCGTAGTAGGCGCGCAGTTCATCGACCGACTGCCCCGTGTAGACGACCTTCAGTTCCTGCGCGAAATCGACCGCCAGTTGGTCCGCCGGCGCCTTCGGCGACACGGTGCACCAGTCCCACGGCGCGTTCACCCGGCGCAGCCCCGACGTCTGGACATTGATGTACAGCCCCTCATGACGGCAGGCCGCCACTACCTGGTCGAAATCCGCCTGATCGAGCGGCTCCCCGCCCGTGATCGAGACCCAGCCGCGGGTTCCGACCGCCTCGACCGCCAGGCGGGCGAGTTCGGCTGGCGCGTATGCCGTGCCACCCTTGAAACTCAGCGCTTCGGGCTGGTCGCAGAGGTCACGGATCGGGCATTTGACACTGCAGCCCTGGGCGCGGATGAAGAACATCGGCTTGCCGGTCAGATGACCTTCGCCCTGAATGCTGTGGAAAAGTTCGGAAACGAGCATGTCGGCGGTACTCAACGCGCGTGAGCGCAATCGGCGCGCGGCCCGCTCCGGGCTGACGCAGACAGGATGATTGCGGGCCCGGTGTCGCCGGTGTTCCGCGCAAGAGCCCGCATTCTAAGAGCGGACGGCGCTGCTGTCAGCCGCCGCGGCTGGCAGCAGCGCCCGAACTCGGCTAACGTCCCCGCGCGGCGCAACGGCCGAACCGGGGGAAGCACGTGGATCTTGCAGCACGGATGCGCGGCGTAGGCGCCGCCCTGTCCGACATCACCGAACGCTGGGTGCCGGACGCCTGGGTCATCTGCATGATGCTGACGGCCGTGGCCCTGGTACTGGCCGTCCTCGGTGCCGGCGCGACGCCGGAAGCCGCGGTGCTCGCCTGGGGCCAGGGGATCTGGAAGCTCCTGTCGCTGGGTATGCAGTTCACGCTGTCGATGGTCGCGGCCTACGCCTGCGTCGCCTCGCGCCCGGCCTACCGCTTCTTTGACTGGCTGGCGGGACTGCCCGATCCCGCGCAACCGGTGCAGGCGGTGATCGTCGCGGGGACGTTCTCGATGCTCACCGGTTATGTGAACTGGGCCCTGTGTCTGGTGTCCTGCGCGCTGTTCACGCCCTTCCTCATCAAGCGCAACCCGCTGAGCGATGTGCGGCTGGTCATCGCCGCGGCTTACCTCGGCCTCGGCACGATCTGGCATGGCGGCCTGTCGGGCTCCGCGCCTCTGATACTCGCCACACCACACAATCCCCTGGTCACCGCGACGCCAGGCACGGCGCCGGTGCTCGACCGCCTGTACCCGATCTCCGACTCCCTGTTCTCGACCTTCAACCTCGTCTACTGCGCGGCGATCTTCGTGCTCGCGCTGGTGACCGTCGTCATGCTCCATCCGCGGCGGGACGTGCGGACGCTGACGCCCGAGCAGGCCAGTGCCATTCTGCCTGCCCCTCCGGAAACCGATCCGCCGAGCATGCGCCCGGCCGACCGCATCGACCGTTTCCCCGGCTGGACCTGGCTCGCGATCGGGCTGATCGCCTACCCGCTGGGCCATTCGTTCGTCACCAAAGGCATCGGCAACAGCTGGACCATCGACGCCTACAACTCGACCTTCATTGCGCTCGCACTGGCGCTGCACGGCAACCCGATTTCGTTTCTGCGCGCCTGCCGGCGATCCATGGACTCGGCCTGGGGCATCATCGTGCAATTCCCGTTTTATGGGGGCATTTTCGGCTTGCTGCAATTCACCGATCTCGGGCATTGGCTCGGCAGTCTGTTCAGCAGTCTCGCCACCACCCGCACCTTCCCGCTGGTGGTCTACGTCTATTCCGGCGTCATGAACCTGTTCATTCCGTCCGGCGGGTCGAAGTTCCTGATCGAGGCGCCGTTCCTGATCCCGGCTGGCGAATCGCTGGGCGTGTCGCCCATCACCACCACGCTCGCCTATGGCTACGGCGACTCGACGACCAACCTCATCCAGCCGTTCTTCGCAATCCCGATCCTGGCCGTCACGCGGCTGCGTTTCGGGGAAATCGTCGGCTACACCTTCCTGGTGGCGGCGGTCCTGTTCGTCGCCAACTGCGTCGCGATGCTGCTGATCCCGACCAATCTCTGAGCCGGCCGCTGCCCTATTGGCCCATCAGCTTCCGCAGCGCCGTCATATCGATGATGCTGCTGTCGTCACCGGCGCGCGCCAGGTGCTGATCTCGCCAATAGCCGAACTCTTCGAGCAAATTGTAGGACTCTGGCGCGCGCGCTCCCTGCGGTGCGGCGCGGATCGCCGAGGCAAACAGCATTTCCATTTCCGGTACCGAGTACTTCGGCTCGATGGTGCGCAGCGCAATGATGCCGAGCATGTAGTAGGCATCTGCAATGTCCGCGCCGGCGGCACCGGGCTGCGCGGCGATATAGCGCTGCAACTGGCTTGCCGCAACGAGATCGTGGATCGCCCGCTCGCGGCCACGCGGCGCGCGCGTCAATGTGTCGGCAGCCGTGAAGAGTCCACGCGCGGTTGCGAGGGACGGCTCGGCGGTCAGCGCTGGCGCAAGCGTATCGAGACTCTGCTGCCAGGCGGCCAGTCGCGCGCGCAGATAGCGCGGTGCGTCGGGCCGCCCGGCGAACTTCGCGATCAGGGTCGAGGCGCGTGACGCATCCTGCCGCACGATCAGCGTGATATTGAGGTAATCGAGCAGCACGCCGGCGTTGTCGAGATCGATGGCGTCTTCCTTCGGACTCATCAGCTTGCGCTCGAGCACGCCTTCGGCGGCATCGAACTGGCGCGTCGCGACGTAAAGTTGCGCGAGTTCGCTGGGGTCGAAGTCAGCGGTGTCGATACGTGACATCAGTCGCTGACCGAAGCCGGACTGGGCGTCGGAGGGCAACCGCGAATGACAGGCCACGCAGTGCTGGGTCAGTTCCATCAGCGAGAAGTAGGCATAAGACGGCCATGTTTCGCGGAAGGAGTTCGTAATGTCGCGGGTGGTTTCGTCGAATGAACGGGCGAGGTAGCGGAATTCGTTGTCCTTGCCCCTGGCATGGCCGACCAGGGCGTCGGATGCCTGCTGGAGGACTTTCAGCTTGTCGTCGATCAGTTCCCGATCCCAAGACGTGGCCTGTTCGGCGTCGCGCACGGACAAGGGCAGCAGATAGGCAATCGCATCGAACACGCGATGCATGACGTCACGGGTGGTGGCGTCGCCCGTGGCGGGCACGGCATCTGCCGCGTTGGCGGCCATGCCACAGCACAGTGCGGCAGCCGCGAGAAAACTCGGTAAGCGTGCGGTGGTTCCGAACATGATCAACCTCTCGGCCATTGGGCATTCCGCTATCTTGCGGGAGCGGCGCGCAGCGAAATTGATCGCGATCACGCCCCGCCGCGCCACGCGTCAGCCAGTGATGTTGTCGAACAGCACGCTGGTCAGGTAGCGCTCGCCGGCATCCGGCAGGATCACGACGATGTTCTTGCCGGCAAATGCCGGCTCACGCACCAGCCGCGCGGTGGCGGCGACGGCGGCGCCACAGGAGATGCCGCACAGAATGCCCTCTTCGCGCGCCAGCCGGCGGGCGTATTCGACGGCTTCGTCATTGTCGACACATTCGACACGATCAACGACGTTCAGATCGAGCGTGCCGGGGATGAAACCGGCTCCGATGCCCTGAATCTTGTGCGGGCCCGGTTGCAAGGCCGCGCCGGCGCGATATTGGGTAATCACCGGGCTGGCGGCGGGTTCGACCGCCACCGCGATGATGGTGCGGCTACGCGTGTGCTTGAGATAGCGCGAGATCCCGGTAATCGTGCCGCCGGTGCCGACTCCGGATACGATCACATCAACCTGCCCGTCGGTGGCGTCCCAGATTTCCGGGCCGGTGGTGCGTTCATGCACCGCAGGATTTGCCGGGTTCTGAAACTGCTGCGGCATGTAATAGCGCCCGGGATCGGTCGCGAGGATCTCCTCGGCCAGCGCAATGGCACCCGACATGCCGCGCGCGCCTTCGGTCAGCACGAGATTCGCCCCGAAGGCCTTCAGGACCTTGCGCCGCTCGATGCTCATGGTCTCCGGCATCGTCAGCGTGATCGGGTAACCACGCGCAGCGCACACGAACGCCAGCGCGATCCCCGTGTTGCCGCTGGTGGGCTCGACAATCTCCATGCCTGGCTTCAGTAGGCCGCGCGTCTCCGCGTCCTCGATCATGGCCGTGCCGATGCGGCATTTGACCGAATAGGCCGGGTTGCGGCCTTCGATTTTCGCCAGCACCAGGGCCCGCGTTGCATCGACGACCTTGTTCAGTCGAACCAGCGGCGTATTGCCGATCGAAAGCGAGTTATTCTCGTAGTACTTCATCTTGATGAACCTCGTCTGAATGCGCGGACCTGCGTCATCCTAGCGGAATACGCCGGGCGCGGCGAAGGCGGGCAAGCGCCCGAATCGCGAGGCCGTCCTTCACTATGAACTGGGGTTTCGGCGTATAGTATGGCCCGCGCCGGCGGACCCTGCCGGGGCATGATTTTCCGTATTTCGTGACATAAAAACGCGTAAATTTCCGAGCCAGGCGCAAGGCCGCTCTGACCGATCTGCTGAGGCGTTCACAACATGATTCTGAACCAGGAACGGGGCTGGTGCGGCCGGGTGGTGGCAGCCCTTGCCATGGTGATCGGCCTGTGCGGCCCAATCAATCCCGCGCAAGCGCGCGAGAAGATGGAACTGGGCTGGCTCGAGCGCGTGCGCCTGCAGCCCTGGGATATCGTCCTGAAGGCCAAGCTGGACACCGGCGCCAAAACTGCCGCCATCCATGCCACGGACATTGAGCGCTTCGACAAAGACGGCAAACAGTGGGTCCGCTTCAAGTTGTGGCTGAACCACCGCGATGCGGGCAGCGAGACGATCACCGTCGAGAAACCGCTCGCGCGCGACGTCACGATCAAACTCCGCGGCACCGACAAGAACGACGCCCGGCCGTCCGTAAAGCTCGAGTTCTGCCTCGGCAGCAAACGCTTCCAGGCGCTGTTCACGCTCGTCAACCGCAAGAAATTCAACTATCCGGTGCTGCTGGGCCGGCGCTTTCTCGCGGATCTGGCGGTGATTGATCCGGCCGCCCGGTACAACATGGGCCCGACCTGCCCCAAGTCGCGGGCCGAATAGCGCCCCCGGCGCGCGCCCCTGCAGGGAGTCTCCCCTTTGCGTTTCTCAGCCGTTTTCGTTCTGGCCGGCCTGTGCGCGACCATTGGCCTGTCGGTCGCCTACCTCAAGGTCAGCCGCCTGTCCGTGCCCCTCGACCCAACCGCCGAGGCCACCGTCTGGGACGTCGAGGCGCGAGTCGCCTTCGAAGGCCGTGGCCAGCCGGCCAAGGTCGAACTGACGCTGCCCGATACGCCGCCCGGCTTCGCCCTGCTCGACGAAGATTTTGTGTCGCGCTCCTATGGTCTCGCCATCCGCGGCGCCGCGAACGGCAATCCCCGTCAGGCCATCTGGACGATACGGCGCGCGGCCGGCGCGCAGGCCCTGTATTACCACATGAAGGTCTATCCGAAACGCGAGGAAGTCGCAGCGGATCCGGGCCCCGCGCCGACCTTCCCCGAAGTCCCCGAGTACGCGGAGCCGCTGCGCTCGGCGATCGAGGCCGTGCTGAAGAAGGCACGCGAGGAATCGGCGGACATCTCGACCTTCACGAGCCTGCTCGTGGCCAACATCAATGAATCAGACGACGAGAACGTCAAACTGATCCGAAAATCAGCGACTGAAGACGGTTGGGCCACCATGCTGACCGAGGTGCTCGCCGGCGCCCGCATCCCGAGCCGCGTGGTGTACGGGCTGCCACTGGAGCAGGATTTCGTGGACACGCCGCTCACCGCCTGGCTCGAAGTGCATGACGGCGAACGCTGGCTGGGCTACAACCCTCAGACCGGGCAACTGGGCTACCCGACCAACTTCCTGATCTGGTCATACGAACACGCTAAGATCACCGCCACCAAGGGCGTGCGCAATATCGAGGTGGGCTTCTCTGGCAACAAGACGCCGATGACCCAGCTGTCGGTGGCCAATCGCGTCGAATCCAAGCTCGATACCGGCCTGCTCGCGCTGTCGCTGAACGACTTGCCGGTGCGCACGCAGAACGTCTACCGCGTGCTGTTGATGGTGCCAGTGGGTGCCTTCGTGATTGTGCTGATGCGCGGTTTGGTCGGCGTGCCGACCTTCGGCACTTTCATGCCGGTGCTGGTCGCGCTCGCCTTCCGCGAAACGAAGCTCGCCGCCGGCCTGGCGCTGTTCATCATCGTGGTCTCCGCGGGCCTCGCGATCCGCGTCGCGCTGACGCGCCTGCGCCTGCTGCTGATGCCACGTCTGGCCAGTGTGCTCGTGATCGTGATCGGCCTAATGCTCGGCATCAGCCTGCTGTCGGCAAAGCTCGGCATCGAGCAGGGCCTGTCGATCGCGCTGTTCCCGATGGTCATCCTGACCATGACCATCGAACGCATGAGCATCGTGTGGGAAGAACGCGGGGCGGGCACGGCCATCAAGGAGTTCATCGGCAGCCTGTTCGTTGCCGTCTGCGGGTATTTCGCGATGACCGAACCGCACCTGGTCTACCTGATGTCGACCTTCCCGGAGCTGCTGCTGGTGGTGCTCGCGATGTGTCTGTGCTTCGGCACCTACACGGGCTACCGCCTGAGCGAGATTCTGCGCTTCCGCGATCTGGCGAAGCGCTGATCTCATGTTCTTCGACACCTGGCTCAAGCTGCGCAACGCGGGCATCCTCGGCCTCAATGCGCGCAACCGCGAATACATCATGCGGCATAACCCGCGCCGCCGGTATCCGCTGGTCGACGACAAGCTGACCACCAAGCGCCTCGCCATCGAGGCCGGCATCGCCGTACCACAGCTGTATGCGGTGTTCCAGACTGAACACGATCTGAACAAGCTCGGCGAACGCCTCGCGCCGTACAGTGAATTCGTGATCAAGCCGGCGCACGGCAGCGGCGGCAGCGGCGTGCTCGTAATCGACGGTCGACGCAAGGATCTCGTAATCAAACCCGATGGCCGCGGCCTGACGCGCGACGAAGTCGAATTCCACGTCTCGAACATTCTCAGCGGCATCTACAGTCTCGGTGGCGTGCCCGACGATGCGATGGTCGAATACCGCGTGCGAGTCGATCCGATTTTCGACCCGGTCAGCTATCAGGGCGTGCCGGACATCCGGCTGCTCGTGTATCGGGGCGTGCCGACGATGGCGATGGTGCGCCTGCCGACGCGCCAGTCTGACGGCAAGGCCAACCTGCACCAGGGCGCGGTGGGCGTGGGCATCGAGATCGCGACCGGGCTGACCGCTCACGGCGTGTGGCAGAACCGCTCTGTGGCGGATCACCCTGACTTCGGCGTGTCGCTGTCGAACCTCGAGATCCCGAACTGGCCGCGGCTGCTCGAACTGGGTGCCCGTTGCTATGAACTGACGGGTCTTGGCTACCTCGGCGTCGACATCGTCATCGATCGCACTCACGGCCCGTTGCTGCTGGAGCTCAATGCGCGGCCGGGACTTGCCATCCAGATCGCGAACGGTCGCGGTCTGCGCGGCCGTCTCGAAGCTGTCGACCGTCTGGAAAGCATTCCTGAAACAGCGCTGGAACGGGTCCAGCTCGCCTGCGATCTGTTCCGCATTCACTGAGGCCCTGACCGGCTGGTGAAAAGCGGGCGAGGGCGCCGCCTGCAAGGCGCTGGGCCGTCGCAGAGCGGCGTTTATCCAGCGCTAAATGAGCACTGCCGGCGGACCCGCAACGCCGCAGGCGGTGGCCGCAACCGCTTTTCACCAGTCTGCTACGGGCTGCCGCAGGACACTGCCGGCTGTTGAGCGCCCGGTCCTAAAGTCGGACTGCCTTTCGTCGCTACTCCGCTCACTGACTGCGCGACTCGCCAGGGTTGCGCCGTAATCCCATTCCAGTGCCGAGGAGGCCACCGTGACGTTCAGCGTCAGACAGAAGCTCATCGCGTTCGCAGCACTCAGCATTGCCACCACGCTCCTCGTCGGCGGCAGCGGCTATCGCGCCCAGCAACGCCAGTCGGCGGCGCTCGGCGAAATGACCGTCAAACTCGCCGCCCTGCGCAATCATCTCGAGTCCGACATGATGCACGACGCGCTGCGCGCAGACGTGCTCGCTGCGCTGCATGCCGGCAGCAAAGGACAGCTCGACGAGGCACCGACGATCAAGACGGATCTCGCCGATCACGTCGCCACTTTCAGGGGCAACATCGAAGCGAGTGCCAAACTGCAGCTGCCAGCGGACATCAAGGCCGCGCTCGGCAAAGTCACCCCGGTGCTGAACGGATACGAAGCATCAGCCCAGCGCATCATCGAACAGGCGTTCGTCAATCCGGCGGCAGCCGAAGCCCTGCTGCCCGAGTTCTCGACGGCTTTCACCCAGCTCGAAGAAGAAATGGAGCAATTGTCGGATCTGATCGAGACGAGCGCCGCGAAAGCACAGCAGGATGCCGAGGCGGTCGCCGAGGCGGCACTGCGTGAGATGGCCATTCTGCTCGGGGTTGCGGGCATCCTCTGCAGCCTGATGTCGTGGTTCCTGATCCGCACCGTCACCCGGCCGCTCGGCCAGTTGCGTCAGGCGATTTGAGCACTGCGCAGGGACACCGGCGTGTTGCAGCGTCTGCGCGGTTTCACGGCGGAGTTCGCCGCGATTGAAACTGAATTCAACGGCGTGCTCGATGGCATCGAGACGCAGCGTAACGCCGAGCGTGAGCGCGCCGACGCGGCCTTCCGCGTGCAGCAGGCGCTGGATGCCGCGGCCGCCAATATCGTGCTGACGAACGACCGGCTCGAGGTGACCTATCTCAACGCCACTGCGACCCGGCTGTTCACCGCCGTGGCCGGCGACCTGAAGCGCGATCTGCCGGGTTTTGATCCCGCCGGCCTGATCGGCCACAGCATCGGCGCACTCTATCGCGATCCCGCCGCCGTGCAGACGCTCGGCGCGCTGACCGGCAGCAGCAGTGCCGATTTCACGCTTGGCGGCCGCGCCTTCCAGGTCACCTCGACCCCGGTGCGCGACGCCCAGGGCCAACGCATCGGTACCGTTTGCGAGTGGGTTGATCTCACGCAGCAGCGCGAGGCCGAGCGTCAGATCGCCGAAATCCTGCAGGCTGCCGAGGATGGCGAACTTCAGCGCCGCCTCGACACGACCCGCCTTGCCGGCTTTACCCAGGTGCTGGGCGAAGGGGTGAACCGACTGCTCGACGCCATCGTCAATCCGTTGCGCATCGCGGCCACCCAGCTCAGCAGCATCGCCGAAGGCAACATCCCACAGCCGATCGCGGTCGAGTTCAAGGGCGAGTTCAACAGCATCAAGAACAACGTCAACACCTGCACCGCGGTGCTGCAAACGCTGCTCGAGGACGCCCGCGCGCTCGCCAGCGCAGCAGCCGGCGGCAGGCTCGAAACACGCGCCGACCTGTCGCGTCACTGGGGCGATTTCCGCAGCATCGTTGCCGGCATGAACGACACACTGGACGCCATGGCCTCGCCGCTCGGTGAAGCCTCGCGCGTGCTGGATGCGCTGGCGCACGGCGATCTGACCAAACGCATGGAAGGCAGCTACCTCGGTGATTTCGCAGCGCTGCGCGATCACCTGAACAAGTCAATCGACAATCTGCGCGGGATGGTCAGCGAGATCGGGGGCGTGACGACCTCGATCAACACGTCTGCCGGCGAAATTGCCAAGGGCAACCAGGATCTCAGCCAGCGCACGATGCAGCAGGCTGATGCCCTGCAGGAGACGTCTGCTTCATTGCGCGAACTGACCGAGACGGTCAATCGCAACAGCGCCGACGCGCGCGAGGCGAACTCACTGGCCGCCGCGGCGAGCAGCGAAGCATCGAGCGGTCGCAGTGTCGTCGAGCAAGCGGTCACGGCCATGTCGGAGATCAATCAGTCCAGTCGACGAATCGCTGACATCATCGGCGTCATCGACGAGATCGCGTTCCAGACCAACCTGCTGGCCCTGAACGCCGCGGTGGAAGCCGCGCGGGCCGGCGATCAGGGCCGCGGCTTCGCCGTCGTAGCCTCCGAAGTGCGCGGCCTTGCCCAGCGCAGCGCAACCGCCGCGAAGGAGATCAAGACGCTGATCAACGACAGCGTGAACAAGGTTGATGAAGGCTCGCGCCTCGTCAACGAATCCGGGTCGACGCTTGGCGGCATCGTCGGTGCCGTGCAGAAAGTCAGCGCGATCATGAACAGCATCGCAGCCGCTTCCGAGCAGCAGCGTACCGGCATTGAAGGGCTGAATCGCGCGGTCACCGAGATGGATCATGCGACTCAGCAGAACGCGGCGCTGGTCGAGGAAGCGGCCGCCGCCAGCGAATCGATGGACGACCAGACGCGCTCGCTCGCGCGGCTCATGGGCAACTTCAAAACGGCGGCGGGCGCAGCCGCGCCTGGAGCTGCATCCGGGCCCGTACGCCCGGCAATCACCGCAGTGGCCACCTCAGGGGCACCGCTGCTCAAGCGCGCCGCGGGTGGCGGTGACGCCTGGGCCGATTTCTAGAAAAGCCAGGAAGCGGAAGCAGTTTCATGGGTATTCGAACGGGCGGCCTGGCGGGCGCAGCTGTCGTGGGACTGGGGCTTCTGAGCAGTGGGGTGAGGGCCGATGAAACATTGCCATGGCTGCTGGGCGACTGGGGCGGCAAGCGCTCGTCACTGGCACAGCAGGGATTTGACTTCGAGTTCGTGGCGACAGTCGACGTGCTGGGCACGGTCGATGGCGGCATCGACGAGGGTTTTGACTCGCCGGCGAATTTCGATCTCGTTATGACGGTCGACACCGGGGCTGCGGGCTGGTGGCAGAACGGCACCTTCAACTTCTACTTCCTCGGCAATGCCGGTGGGGACCCGAGCCTGCGCGCCGGCGATTACCAGGTTGCCAGCAACCTCGAGGCACCGGATACCTTCAAGCTCTACGAAGCCTGGTACGAACATCGCTTTGCAAATGATCGGGTGAGCGTGCTGGTGGGCCTGCACGATGTGAACAGCGAGTTCTACGTCACCGAGCATGGGCTGTTGTTCCTGAACAGTTCGTTTGGCATCGGCCCGGAAATAGGCCAGGCCGTTCCGTCCTTCTTTCCAACCACATCACCCGGCGTTCGCCTGCGCGTGGCACCGACCGCCAACACTTATGCGATTGCCGCCGTCTACGATGGCGTGCCTGGCGATCCGACTGACCCTTACGGCACCGAAGTCGCGTTCGGTGACGGTGACGGCGTGTTCGGCATTGGTGAAGTGGGCGTGCTCGGCACGTCTGGCACCTATTACAAGCTCGGCCTCGGCGGCTGGGTCACGACCGCGCAGTTCGATGACTTCGCCGGCAACAGCCATAACGACAACGCGGGCATTTACCTGATTGGCGAGCGCGACCTGTGGCGCGCAGAAGACGGCCGGGGACTCGGCGTGTTCGCGCAACTGGGCTTCGCGGACGAAGACATGAACCAGACCGGCATGTATGCCGGCGCTGGCGTCAACTGGATCGGCGCGCTGCCGAGCCGGCCTGAAGACGTGGCCGGATTCGCCGTGGCGCATGCCCGCAACGGCGACGATTACCGACAGGCGAATCCCGGCCTCGAACGGGCCGAGACCACGCTGGAATGGACGTATCTGATGCCGGCCACGCCGTGGCTCAGCGTGCAGCCTGACGTGCAGTACGTGGTCAATCCAGGCATGGACCCGAGCCTCGACGACGCGGTGATCGTCGGCTTCCGGGTTCAGGTCAGCCTGTAGTCTGCTTCAGCCTCCGCGTTGGCTGAGGCTGACCTCGACCACGTCACCCGCGGCGGGCGCCTGCTCAAAGCGGCTCTCGAAGCTGAAACTGCGCAGCCGGCCACGTGGCAGCTGGGCAGGCCCCAGCAGCGTGTCCTGCTGTGCCTTGACGACCCCTGACTCATCTCGGATGACGACCTGCAAGGTCACCGGCGCGAGCACGCGGTGCATGAGGCCGCGGCTGACGCGCGCGCGAACGGCATAGCCGGCGCTGTCGCTGGTGGTGTCTACACCCTGCACGCTGAGGCCGCGCGCGTGGGCGTCCGTAACGACGACCTGCGTCTGGGCCATGCACAGCGGTGCGAGCAGCGCGAGGGCAGCGGCGAGCACGGGTTTGCGAATCTGGTTTGCCTGTCTCTTCTTCATTTTTTTACTCCTCAGGTCGGTGAACGCGGCGCACCCGGGCTGCCGCGCGATAACAGTCATCTTTCAGCATCGACACCAGGGTCGCGACTTCATCCGGGCTGCCGAGCATGACCGGCACGCGCTGATGAAGCTCAGCTGGCGTCACGTCGAGAATCGGCTGGTCGCCGGTCGACGCCGCACCGCCGGCCTGCTCGATCAGCATCGCCATCGGATTGGCTTCGTACATCAGGCGCAGCTTGCCCTGCGGTGCCCGGGCGGTCGGCGGGTACAGAAAAATGCCGCCCTTGATCAGCACGCGATGCACATCGAGCACCATGGCGCCGGCATAGCGGCTCGAGTAGCCTTGCTCGCGGCAGTGCGCAATGAAACGCTGATAGCCGGCCGGAAAGCGCTCGATGTTGGCCTCGTTGACCGAGTAGGTTTTGCCGCGCGCGGGAATCTTCAGATGCTCGGCCACCCGGATGAAGGCGCCGACTGCCGGATCGAGCACGAACATGTGGACGCCGTGGCCGGTCGTCAGCACGAAGATGGTCGAGGAGCCGTAGAGGACGTAGCCGGCGGCGATCTGCCGGCGACCGGACTGCAGGGCACCGCTGTCGCCGTCGCCGAGATCGAAAATGGAGAATATCGTGCCGACGCCGCCGCCGACGTCGAGGTTCGACGAGCCGTCGAGCGGATCGAACAGCACCGAGTAGCGTCGGCCGCCTGCGGCGGCGGCGTCGACCAGCAGCAGTTCGTCGTTCTCTTCAGAGCCGATCACCGCCACCCCTTCACGCGAGCGCAGCAGTTGAATCAGCAGGTGGTTGGCGATCACGTCGAGCTTCTGCTGACGCTCGCCCTGTACGTTGTCCGTGCCGTAGTCGCCGAGCACGTCTTCGATGCCGGCGGTCTTCAACTTGGCAGCGATGGTTTTCGAGGCGATCGACAGCGCCGAGATGATCCACGACAGCGTGCCGGTGGCGCCTGAATGACGGCGCTCCTCGCCCAGGACATGGCTCTGCAACGTGATAAAGGACGGCTGCCCGAGCAGCGCGACGACGGGGGCGGGGTTCGCCATGCCTGGCTCCATATTGTTCGTGATTGCGCGCCCGATTCTGAGCGCGCCGCATGACGGGAAATGTGTCCCGGATTTCGACTTGACCGTCTTTTACAATGTTTCATTCAAGTTTGCAGTGACCTGGGCCCGCAGACCATCCGGATCGGGTCCCGCGTTACCATGGGCATTCCGAAGTTTCCTTGCCTCAAGAGGATCCGCCGTGCCCGTTGCCGCTGCCTACCTCGGCGTGATCCTGATCTGGGCGACGACCCCGCTCGCCATCAAATGGAGCGGGGAAGGCCCGGGCTGGCTGTTCGCCGTGACTGGTCGCATGGCCATCGGCGCCGCCTGCGTGTGGGGGCTGATGCTGCTCACCCGCCGCCGTCTGCCGCTCGACCGTGCGGCCTGCCGCCATTACGCCGCCGGCGCGCTCGGCATCTACGGCGCGATGCTGCTGTCCTATCGCGGCGCGCAGTACATCCCGTCCGGCTGGCTGTCGGTGCTGTTCGGCCTGAGCCCGCTCGTCACCGCCCTGCTCTCGCGCATCCTGCTCGGCGAGGCCACGCTGACGGGCCAGCGCCTGCTCGGCCAGGCGCTGGCGCTCGGCGGCCTGGTGGCGATTTACGGCGACGCCAGCACAGCCGGCGACGAGGCCGCCTTCGGCATCGCGCTGGTGCTGATGGCGGTGTGCATCCATGCGCTGTCCGGCGTGCTGATCAAGCGCTACAACGCGCCGATGCCGGCCCTGGCCTCGGTGGCCGGCAGCATGACGATCGCTCTCCCGGCTTATCTTTTGACCTGGGCGTGGCTCGACGGCACCTGGCCGGTCGCGGTGCCGCCGGCGGCGGCGCTGTCCATCGCCTACCTCGGCATCGTCGGCACCACCGCCGGCTTCACGCTCTACTACTACATCCTGCGCCGGCAACGCGCGACGCAGGTCGCCCTGATCAATTTCGCGACTCCCGTGCTCTCGCTCGCCCTCGGCTACGGGCTGAACGCCGAACCGCTGGGCCCGCGTATCCTCGGCGGCACCGCCCTGATCCTGGCCGGTCTGGTGCTGCATGAGGGGTCGATGCCCCGTCGGCAGGCGATTTAGCCGAGAGGGCCGTGTCGCTCGTGCGTTATCTGCTGCCTGGTGGGCCGTGGTCACGGGGAAAGCCCGTTCCTGAGCCACGATTCACCTGGGCAGGACACAGAAGCCCGGCAACAGGCTTGACAGTCCGGGCGGCCTCCGTTGGGATAGGCTCCCGCCTCAGCTTGGAGTCCTGTCATGCATGTAAATCACAATCCCGCGCTGCCGAAACACCTGCTGCCCGGCCTCGAACATCAGACGCTGGCCGGCAAGCAGGACGGCCTGAACAGCTTCGAGGTCTGGCGGCAGACGATTGCGCCAGATTCGGTCACGCCGGTGCATCGGCACGCCTGCGAGGAAGTGATCGTGATCCTCGCCGGCTCCGGGGTGTGCAAGTTCGAAGATCGGGAACTGCCGTTCAAGGCCGATCAGACGCTCGTGATCCCGTCCAACGTCGTGCACCAGATCTGCAACAACGGCACAGAAGATCTGTACATCATCGCGACGCTCGCGATGTCGCCGGTCAAGGTCGAAACGGCCGACGGGGCAGCGATGCCGCTGCCCTGGTACGCGTGAACTAAGGCCGGTGACTTCCCCTGCGTTCGTCCCCAGCGCGCCGCGCATCGCCTATGAGGCGCTGGGCAGCGGGCCGACGGTCGTGTTCATGCACGGCATCGGCGGTAATCGCACGAACTGGCGCGAGCAGCTCGATGCGCTCGGCAGCGAGTTTCGCGCGGTGGCCTGGGATGCGCGCGGCTACGGCGCGAGCGATGACTACGACGGTGCGCTCGCGTTTCCGATGTTCGCCGCCGATCTCGAACGCCTGCTCGACCATCTCGGCGTTGCGCAGGCGCATCTCGTCGGCCTGTCGATGGGCGGGCGCATTGCGCTCGATTTCTACGCAAGCCGCCCGACACGCGTTGCGAGCCTCGTGCTCTGCGACACCTTCCCCGGCTACGACGCTTCGATCACGAGCGAGCAACGCGAGAAATTCATCCGCTCGCGCAAGCAGCCGCTGATCGAAGGCAAGGAGCCGCGCGACATCGCGCCGGTCGTGGCGCCCACCCTGCTCAGCAAGGGCGCGACGCCGGCCGCGCTGCAACGGCTCATCGACAGCATGGCAGCCCTGCACAAGGACTCCTACATCAAGGCAATCGAGGCGATGACGCGCTATGAGCCAGTCGCCGAACTCACCGCGATCAAAGTGCCTGCGCTCGTGATCTGCGGCGACGGGGATACGCTGACGCCGCCGTCGATCGCGCGCGATATGGCGGCGGCGATTCCTGGCGCCAGGCTCGCCATTCTGGAACGTGCCGGCCATCTGTCGAACATCGAACAACCCGCCGCGTTCAACGCCGAGCTGCTTGAGTTCCTGCGCAGCCTGATCTGATCCGGGCCCGACTGATCAACAACCTCACCCTGCACGCGCAGATGGGCGCCAGCAACGCTTTCCACGCCGCTTGAACAGCAGGCGACTTCCCGGCAAGGATGGCGCTTTGCCGGCGACGACAAGCCGCGATGAAAATCCTGTTCCTCCATGGCTGGCACTCGGTGCCGGGCGGCGTCAAGCCAAGCTGCCTGCGACAGCACGGCTGCGAGGTGATCAATCCTGCGCTCGACGACGACGACTTCGACGCCGCGCTCGCCACTGCGCAAGCTGCCTTCGATGCGCATCGGCCGGCCGTCATCGTCGGTTCGAGCCGCGGCGGCGCGCTCGCGATGAATCTCGCCTGCGGTCACGCCCGTCTGGTGCTGATGTGCCCGGCGTGGCGCCACTGGGGCCGGAAGACAACCGTCAAACCCGGCACGCTGATCCTCCACAGCCGCGCCGACGACGTCATTCCCTACGCCGCGTCCGCAGCCCTGATCGCGGCCAGCGGCCTGCCCGCCAGCGCCCTCATCGAGGTGGGTGAAGATCACCGCCTTGCCACACCCGCGCCCCTCGCCGCCATGCTCGCGGCGTGTATGGGCGTTGCGCCGACCGGCAGTTGAAGAGCGTCATGCCACGCTGCACCCGGGGGCAGGCAGGCTACGCTCGCGATCGCCGAGGTGTTCAGCGCTGAGGGCCGGACGCTCTGAGATTGGGCAGCCGATGGACAAGTCATCGCCTACGGCTGGTCACCTCACCCTCGACATCGTTCGCCGTGTGCTCTGTGGCAAGCATGCGTACCCGCCAGCGCGCGAGAGGCTCGGCGCCCGCACCTGCTAAGCTTTGCGGCCTGAAATTCCGGCGTGCCACTGGCGCGAAAGACAATGGCAACGAAAGACGAAATCGCAAGCTTTCTGCAACGGGATTTTCCGCAGTGCAGTTGCACGGTCGATGCCTGCGGGCACGGCGCGGCAACGGTGCGGCGACGGGTCGGAGAAGCCGAACTGCGGCCGGGTGGCACGGTGGCCGGGCCGGTGCTGATGGAGGTTGCGGATACTGCGATCTATGTCGCGCTGTTGGCCGAACTCGGCATGCTGTCGATGGCGGTGACGACGAACCTGAACATTACTTTCCTGCGCAAACCCGCCGCCGATCGCGACATTCTCGGTGTCTGTCGTCTGCTGAAGGTTGGCAAGACGCTCGTCGTCGGCGACGTCAGCATTCATTCGGAGGGTATCGCCGCGCCGGTCGCGCATGCCACCGTGACGTATGCAATTCCGTCCTCGAAAGCGGGTGCCGCGTAACCCGGGGCGTCACGTCTCATCGGCAGGCACCGCGTGAGCAGCAGGCAGGCTGAACCGCCACACCGACGACAGTGCGGCGAGCCCTGAGGCTCGCCGCGTGTCCGTGCTACTGCGCGTGACTGAAATCCGCTGGCGGATAGAAGGATTCGTCGCCCAGCGCGTCCACCGCAGCCCAGAAACCCGGCGTCACGTTCAGCTGGCCAATGCTCTCGGGATCGAGCATGTAGGACTGCCGACGATAGTGCCATTTGTCCGGGCACAGTCGCACCGCTGCGTCGAAGTGGTGCTTCGCGCGGTCCAGCGCGCCGCTCGCGAACAGATGACGACCGAGGCGCACGTGCGTCGCGGCGCGGACATCCGCTTCTTCCGGGCCGCGCATCCGTCGCCGGACTTCGGCCGGCGGCAGGATGTAGCGGCTCGCGGCACCGTTGCGCGCCCAGTCCCGCAGGGCTTCGATATAGGTGTTGCGGATCTCGATGCCGCGGTTCACGGCCGCGTCCGGCACCTCAAAGGTTTCACGGTTCATGTGCCGCACCATGTCGGCCGTGCCGGCCGATTCGGCGGGACGCACGATGTGGCCGGCCTCGTCGATCCACACGCCCTGCGGCACGTTCACCATGCCATAGCGTTCGCCGACGATATGCGCTTCGTCGATCAGGTTCAGGTAAGTCGGCGGCGTCTGTTTCGCCCACAAATCCGGCGACCAGCCCATCAGGCGCGCGAGCACCGGCGGCCGTTCGGCGATGTCTGCTGACTTGATGCGCGCCTCGACTGCGGCCTTACCGCCGGTATCGAACGCGACCGCGATGAACTCCATTCCTTCCTTCTGCAATTCTTCATACACCACCTGCCACACGGACAGGTCGAAGCTGCAACCTCAATAGGAACCCCAGGAGAACATGAAGACTTTCTTGCCTCGGAAATCCGCCAGCGAGTGCAGCTTCCCGTCGAGATCGGGCAAGGTGAAATCTGGCGCTTCCAGCGCGAAGAGCTGGTCACGACGCGTGTTCACGCTGGCGCCAAAGGCCCATGCGCCGGCAGTGTCTTCGCGCACCACGGGCTGCCCCAGATGGCGCGCCAAAGCGGCCAGGTCGACACGGCCCTGGACGTCCTGCCAGCCGGCGTCCAGACGCACGCAGGCGTCACCCCGGCACAGGCCTTCGGGTTCGAGCGTCCAGCCGGTCGCCCGCTGTAGGTCGGCAGGCGTCAGCCACAGGTGATCACCGTCAAGCTCGGCGCCGAGGCCGACGGTCGTGTGATCGTCATAAAGGATGGTTGAAACAGCCATAGGGTATTCCTCTCGTGCAGCATGATTTGCCCAGTCAATCTAACAGGCTGGCGAAAAACGGGCGAGGGCGCGGCCGGCAAGGCGCGGGGCCGTCGGGGAGCGCAGTTTAGCGGGGGATTAAGGAGCACCGCAGACCGACCCGCAACGTCGCACGCGGTAGTCGCAGCCGTTTTTCACCTGCCTGCTGACGGGCGGGTGGCTTCCAGGCGCCGGTCAGTGTGAGTGGCGCTCGCGCGCGAGCTGCTGTTTGTCGCGCTTGCGCTCCGCCTTGCGCGTCTTCTCGTGCGAACCGCCCTTCTTCAGCAGCGGGTTCATCGCGATACGGTTGCGCAGCTTGCCCGCCGCGAGGGTCTTCGCCGACGTCGCCATTGCCGCTCAAATACCCTCGACCGGAAAGTTGTGGGTGAAGCTGCGGCCTTTGGAATCCGTCATCTTAGCTTCGATGGTGCCACCGGCCTTCGGTTTGAAGAAGAAGCGGAAGCTCGGATCTTCGCTGATCGAGATGTCGGTTTCGGCGGTCATGATGTGTTCGCCGTTGAAGCTGATTTCGATCTTGGTCACGTACTCGGGGGGGATGAACGCGCGCGTGCGCTGGTCGAGCTGCAGGCCGGTGACGTTCGGATGGCTGATGATCAGCTGGCCCAGCGCAACGTCAGTGTCGTCGGCGTCCTGGCTCGCACGGAACTTCATTTCGCCGATGCGCGCGCGGGCTTCCTTCAGTTTCAGGTAGGGCGGCGGCTCGGAGCAGCCACCGCTTGCCCGGGTGTAGCCTTCGTCCATGTGCAGCTCGCCGTTGTTCATCTCGGCGACCACGCGCACGAACGTAAATTCGTTGATCCGCAGGCGCATCGACAAATCTGCCCGCCCCATCGCCGGCGTCAGATGGAACACACCGGCGAGCGGCTTCGGGTTCTTGTCGATGAACACGTACACCTTCTGAATGTAGCGTTCGGCCGTCTGCGGGATCTTCGCGTTGATGCTCAGTGGCACGACACCGGAGTCCTCGGCACGTACCGGTACCCGCAGTTCAACGATCGCCTTGTCGACGGTGATCTCGCGGTCCTGGAAGTACTGCGGCTTGAGCAGCGTGCCCCAGATGTCGATTTCCGACTGCTCCCCGGCGGCCCAGGCTGATGTGGCCAGCAACAGGCACAGAAAGCTCAACATGACGCGAATTTGTTGCATTGCGGGGTTTCCGTCGGCAGTGGCGAATCGCCTCGCAGCATAACGACGCAGGGCCCGCCGCGGCAATCACGGCGTCAGATCCGGCCCGGCGCACACCGCCGCGCCAGCAGATCGACCGCCGCCACGACGCCGGGGCCGGCTACCCGCGCCAGCGGCGACGGTCCCGTGCCCGGCCGGGCGCACAGGCGCAGATGTCGCTTCCACCGCGGGCCGCGTGCGGCCAGATAGCGCACGCCGGCCGCCGGCGGCCCGCCGAAGGGACGCGCGGCGTCGCCCGACCACGTCGTGCGTCCTCACACCGACACGGCCAGCACGGCAACTCCCGCCGCGCCCCCTTGCACCACGCTGCGCCAGTGCGTCTGTGGGTCGACGAGCCGTGGCGCACGCCGCCGGGTTCCTCATCGCCGGTCTCGCACGCCGGATCAGTTCACCCGTTCGCGCAACACCACGTGAACCGGATCGCGCGTGACGGAACTTTGGCCGCCGGCTGCTGCGCGTGCTTAAGACCGCTCATCCCACTAAACTTCATCTGCGACGGTTTGCGGTTTTCACGCGCGATGGCTGACGACGGACCAGCCCGTCGCCACGCGCCATGCACGGGGCTCTCATGGATCACACAGACTTCAACGCTGGCCTGCTCGCCTATCTCGATGCGTCACCGACGCCGTTCCACGCCGTAGCGGGTGCACGCCAACTGCTCGACGCGGCTGGCTTCAGCGCGCTCGACGAACGCGACAGCTGGCAGTTGGCGCCGCAGGGGCGGCATTACGTCACCCGCAACGACTCGGCGCTGATCGCTTTCATCATCGGCTACGCACCGCTGCCCGAGGCGGGCGTGCGCATGATCGGCGCCCACACCGACAGCCCGTGTCTGAAGATTAAACCGCAGCCGGAACTGAAGTCACAGGGCTACTGGCAGCTCGGGATCGAAGTCTACGGCGGCGCGCTGCTCAATCCCTGGTTCGATCGCGATCTGGGCCTGGCCGGCCGCGTCACGCTGCGTCACGCCGACGGCGAGCTGTGCAGCCGCCTGCTCGACATCCGCGAACCGGTGGCCTGCATCCCCAGCCTCGCGATTCACCTCGATCGCGAGGCCAACGACAAACGTTCCATCAATAAACAGACGCACCTGCCGGCCATTGTCGCGCGCGTCGCCGGCGTCGACGACGACTTCAATCTGCGGCAGGAGCTGCTCACGCGGCTCATCGCCAAGGATGCCGCACTTGCCGGCGCCACACTGCTCGATTACGAACTTGCGCTGTATGACCTGCAGCCGGCGTCAGTGCTTGGCTGGCGCCATGAATTCATCGCCGCTGCCCGCCTCGACAATCTGCTGAGCTGCTACACGGCCCTGCAGGCGCTGTGTCACTCCCCCGCGTGCGAACATCGACTGATCGTGCTCAACGATCACGAGGAAGTCGGCAGTGGTTCGGCGGCCGGCGCCCGCGGCAGCTTTCTGCGCTCGGTGCTGGAGCGCCTGTCCGGCGGGGGCGAGGCCTGTGCGCGCGCGATGGCGCAATCGCTGCTCGTGTCGACCGACAACGCCCACGGCGTGCATCCGAACTTCGCGGACCGCCACGATGCCAACCACGGCCCGGTGTTGAACGGCGGGCCGGTGCTGAAAATCAATCACAACCAGTCGTATGCGTCGAACAGCGAGACGGCCGCGGTGTTTCGCGAGGCATGTGCACGCGCGGGCGTACCGATGCAAAGCTTTGTCGCGCGTGGTGATATGGGCTGCGGCAGCACCATCGGGCCGATCACGGCGGCCCAGATTGGCGTGCGCACCGTCGATGTCGGCGTGCCGACCTTCGCCATGCATTCGATACGGGAACTGGCCGGACGCGACGACGCCTGGTCGCTGATGCGGGCGCTCGGCGTGTGTTTCAGCCTGCCGCTGCCACGCTGAACGGCGGCGAGATGGCGCGATGGCGGCACGCGTCCACGATTAAAGCCAGAGGCGCGGTATCGAGCGCCGCCAGCTGCGCGTCGTCCAGTCCGCCGGGATCATCGATGGCAAGTTCGGCGGCCTACGCCAGCGCCGTCAGGGCATGGGCATCGAAACGTGCCGCCAGGCCTTTCAGCGTGTGGCAGCTCCGGCGCGCCTCATCCAGCCGTTCAGCGTCGAGGGCCGCGCGCAGGCGAGTGATGCTGTCGGCCTCGGAATCAACGAACACCTGCAACAGGCGCGACAGCAGAAGTTCGTCGCCGCCATAACGCGCGCGCGCCGGCGACATCGAACACCGGCGCGGCAGGCAAGCACTCGGCCACGTACGCGAACAGCTCGCGTGGCTCGACAGGCTTGCCGACGTGTGCGTTCATGCCGGCCGCGAGACAGTCAGCGACATCGCTGCGGTTCGCGTGCTCGGCCCCCTGCTGCGCATCGAGCGCCGCGCCTCGCGATTCGAGCAGCGCCTGCGACAGCGCTGCCTTTTCCAGGCGCAGTCTGAGGCTGTCGGTCAGCACGTGCTGAAGCCGCTCGGCGCTCGCGGTCATCAGGTACAGGTAGATCAGCGTGCAGCCGGCCAGCAGCAGATAAAGGGTGTCGCTGCGGCCGCCGAACATGACGACGAACGGCAGCAGGATCGATGCCGCAAACAGGCCATAGGCGGCGCGCACGGGCGCCGCCAGTGGCACCGCGTCGGAAACGAGCACCATCGGGATGACGTAGAGCACCGACTCCCGCGCACCGTCGACCGCCGTCACCAGACTGAGTATGCCGACGCCTCAGACCATGCCCGCCACCAGCATCGACAGCCTCACCTGCGTGCCGGCGCGGGTCAGCGTTGGGTGCTGCCCGGCTTCGTCCGCGCGCAGAAACCGGCGCGCCATCAGCACGCGTCCGCCCGCCACACAGCCGGTCGCTAAATAGCTGACTGCAAATCCGCTCCAGTCGAAGCTGACGAGGCTGGGCGCCGATGCCGACTATCCCTGCGGCGACCGTGCGCGCGCAGGACGTGCGCGCTTGAGCGATACAGGGATGTACTTGAGCGAGTCGACGCGGGGATAGTCGGCATCGGCGCCCGGGGGTGGCACCAACCCACTGACCGATATTTACGCTCAGCTATTTAGCAGCCAGGCGGCAATGACCGACGGCGCCGCCCGGCCCCAGACGAGCAGAGCGGCCCCGACCGCGGCGAACCTGTTCGCCGCCTGGCCGGCCAGCACGCCGCGATGAAAGATCCGGAGCAGCTCGAGTTCGACCTGCTGGTCCATGTCGTCCAGGAAACGGAGAGCAGCCGGCACGCGTGAATCAGAGTATGAGCGGGGTGTTTGGCAATTCGTCGATGTCGCGCGACTGCGGCGGAAAATGGCGCGCCGCCAATGCACCGAGCTGTTCGATCATCCGCACGCTGCCGGCTTCGAAGCGGCCGGCGCGGTACTCGTCCTCGGCCGTGGCGCAGAGCGCCCGCCAGTCTGCGGCCTCGACGCGCGCGCTGAAGCCGCGGTCGGCCACGATCTCGATCGCGTGATCGGCAAACAGCACATAGACGAGCACCCCGTTATTGAACTGCGTATCCCACACGGCCAGCGACGCGAACAGCTGCAGGGCGCGTGCTCGCGGCGTTGCGCCGGCCCGCAGCTCGCCTGCTGTCAACGCGGGTTCCAGCACAAAGCGTATTTCGGCCGAATGCGTCAGTTCCGAAGCGTTGATGGCCTGCTCGATGGCGTCCAGGGTGGTCGTGGAGAAGGCCCGCGCGACGCTGCCGCGCGTGGCGACCAGATGCCGCCAGATCCGCTGCAGACGCGACATCACCAGCTCCCCGAGGCGCCGCCGCCCCCGAAGCCGCCCCCACCGCCACCGAAACCGCCGCCCAGGCCCCCACCGCCGAAGCCACCGAAACCGCCGCCCAGGCCCCCACCGCCGAAGCCGCCCGGTGACCAGCCGCCGGGCTCGCGGTTACCGTAGCGGCGATGGCTCGACCAGCGTCGCGGTCCGCCGCCGCCGCCGAGCAGGCTCGCCATGAGCACCGCAGCGCCGACCGACAGCCCCGCGGCCGGCAGGGCCTGGGTCAGCAGCAGGGTGGCCGCGCCGGCCGTCGTGGACGCGCCGAACACCCGCAGCGGCGCCTGACGCAGGCCGCGGAAAGCGATCGTGAAGAACACCGCAAAGAACAGTGCGAGTGCCCACGGATTCTCGGCCTGCGGGCTCGCGGGCGACGGCGGCGGCAGCACTTCGCCGGCCGCCACCGACATCATGCGTTCGAGCCCGGCACTGATGCCGCCGGGCACGTCGCCGGCCCTGAAGGCCGGCACGATGGCGTCGTCGATGATGCGTTTGCTGGTGGCGTCGGTCAGCACCCCTTCGAGGCCATAGCCGACTTCGATGCGCACGCGCCGATCGGCGGTGGCGACAATCAGGAGCGCACCGTCGTCGATCTTCTCGCGCCCCAGCCGCCAGGCTTCGGCCGCGCGCAGCCCGAACATCTCGATGGGCTCGTCGTCGGTGGTCGACACCACCAGCAGCGCGATCTGCGTGCCACGCTCGGCCTCGAAGGCCGCGAGTTTCGCTTCGAGGGTCGCACGCGAGGCGGCGTCGAGCACGCCAACGGTGTCCGTGACGCGCGCCGTCAGCGGCGGCACGGCTATTTCCGCCAGTGCGCAAGCCGCCCACAGCAGCAGACACAGCAGCGCGGACAGCCGTTCAGGACGCCCGAAGCGCAAGCGCAACACGCCGGATCGACTGCTCAAGCGCTCACTTGTTGCCGGTGTTGAAATTGACTTCAGGCGGTTTGGCTATCGCCGCTTCGTTCTCAACGGTGAAGCTGGGCTTCGTGTCGTAACCGAACACCATCGCCGTCAGGTTCGACGGGAAGCGTCGCACCGTGACGTTGTACTCCTGCACCGCCTCGATGTAGCGCTTGCGCGCGACCGCGATGCGGTTCTCCGTGCCTTCGAGCTGAGCCTGCAGATCGCGGAAGTTCGCATCGGACTTCAGATCCGGATACCGCTCAACGACCACCAGCAGCTTCGAGAGCGCGCTCGACAGCTCGCCCTGCGCGGCCTGGAACCGCTGGAAGGCGGCCGGATCGTTGATGAGCTCCGGCGTTGCCTGGATGCCGCCCACCTTTGACCGCGCTTCGGTGACCCCGAGGATCACGTCGCGCTCCTGCTGCGCGAACCCTTCCACGGTCTTCACGAGATTCGGGATCAGATCCGCTCGCCGCTGGTACTGGTTCAGCACCTCGGCCCACTGCGCCTTGATAGCCTCATCCGTGCTTTGCAGCGTGTTGTACCCGCAGCCCGCCAACGGCAACAGCCACACCAGCGCGAGCACTTTCGTCCATTGCTTCAAATTGAGCATCATCTCTCTCCATTCGTTCGCGTGCGTTCCGTTCGACTGACTGGCTTGCTGCGCTGCTCCCAGTCGCGAAAACAATCATGTTTTCCCTCGGTGTTCCCGCTGTTCTCGGTGGCCAAAAAGACCGTTACCGAAAGCATGTATTAAAACAAGGCCTCGATCAGATGCGGCCCGGGTTCGGCGCAGGCGCGGGCCAGCGCGGCGTCGAGGGCTTCGGCGGTCGCGACGCTGGTGGCGCTGACGCCCATGCCGTGCGCGAGCGACACCCACTCGAGCGCGGGACTGCCGATGTTCAGCAGCGAGCGGGCGCGGGCGCCGGGTGTACCGGCGCCGACGCGCTCGAGTTCGAAGTTCAGGATGGCGTAATTACGGTTCGCGTAGATCACGCTGACGACATCGAGGTTTTCGCGCGCCATCGTCCACAGCGCCTGCGCGGTATACATCGCACTGCCGTCGCCTTCGAGGCAGACGACCTTGCGGCCCGGCGCGCCGAGTGCGGCGCCGACGGCGAGCGGCAGCCCGTTGCCGATCGAGCCACCGCAGAGCTGAATCCAGTCGTGCGGGCGGCAGCCGATCGTCAGCTGCTGGGCCGGCATGGAGCCCGTGATGGCTTCGTCGATCACGATCGCGTCCTCGGGCAGATTGCGCGCCACCGCCTGTGCGATGCGCCGCGTGTCGAGCGGGCCCGTCTCGAGCGCGGGCACGCTGAGTGCCTGCCACTGGGGCTCGGCGCCCGTGGCGTCGAGCGCGGCGGTCAGCCCCGCGAGCGCAGCGGCCACGTCATCGGTAGGTTTCGCGAGCGGCAGTACGCGGCAGCCAGGCGGTATGAGCTCGCTCGGCCGGTTCGGATAGGCGAAGAAGGCACACGGCGAGCGTGCACCCACGAGCACCATCAGGTCGACGCCATCCATCATCTCAAGCGCGAGTTCACCGCGATACGGCAGGTAGACCAGCGGCAGGCGGCCCGCGCCGCGCTGGACACGGCGATTGAAGGTTTCGGCGTGCAGGCGCAGGCCGCACCGCGCCGCGATGCGCCCTGCGTTGATCAGCGCTTCGCCGAGCAACGCCTCACCGCCGAGCAGCAGCATCGGCTTACGCGCGGCGCGAATCGCGCGGGCGGCGTCTTCAATGGCGCTCGCCGCCACGCGCGGCAACGCCGGCGCGGCGACCACGGCAGGCAGCGCGAAACCCGCCGGCAGTTCGGTCCACGCCGCATCGGCCGGCGCAATCAGCGTCGCGACGCTGCCGGGAACGCCACCGGCCGCCGCCACGGCCGTCGCGCCCAGGCTCGCGAGCTGCGCCGGCGTGCGGCCGGCTTCGAGCCAGGCGGATACCGGACGCGCCATGCCTTCAAGGTCGGCATTCAGCGGCGTGTCGTACGGGCGGTGATACGTTGCATGATCGCCGACGACATTGACGATCGGCGAGCACGCCTTCTGCGCGTTATGCAGATTCGCCACGCCGTTGGCGAGGCCAGGCCCCAGATGCAGCAGCGTGCAGGCCGGTTTGCCGGCCATGCGTGCGTAGCCATCAGCGGCACCGGTCACCACACCTTCGAACAGCGCGAGCACTGGCCGCATGCCGGGCACGCGATCGATGGCTGACACGAGCTGCATTTCAGACGTGCCGGGATTGGCGAGACAGAGTTCGACACCACTGCGCACGAGGGTGTCGATCAGCGCTTCGGCGCCATTCATGCAGGAACTCCTATCCGTCTGATCAACAGGGGGGCGGACGCCCGGCGCACCGGGACGAGCCGCTAGTGTAGCCGAGCGTGGCGACCTTCAGCTCATCGCGGCCAGCGCCGGATAGCACGCCGGGATTTGCTCCAGCGCGAGGCCTGCACCCGGCGGCGAATAGTTCGCATACGACGCCAGGACCGCCGGCGCAATCGCGCCCCCGATGCGCGGCAGCTCGCCGAGCTTCAGGCCCTGGCGCACGAGGTAGGCGAAACAGGTATGGCGCAGGCTTTCCAGCGTGATCTCTTCCGGCCGCGCGAGTCCGGCATCGTGGGCGAGATAGAGCAGCGTGCCGGCGAGATCGGCCGCACTGAATGGCATGCCATCCGGCGTGGAGAACAACTGGTTGTCGAGTTCAGCACGCCGTCTCAGCATGGCCTGCACGCCCGGCGGCAGCGTCAGCAGGCGCGGCGGTTGGCCCACGCGCAGACGACCGTCGGCGGCAACGTCCTCACGTCGCAGCGCCGGCAGTTCATCGGCCGCCACCCCGGACATGACCAGCGCCACCAGCAGATGCGCGGGGTCGTCGCCGGCCCGCAGCAGCGCGCCGACTTCCTCGGGCGCTAGTTCGCGCAGGCGCGGCGCCGGCAACGCGCCCGACAGCTGCGGCGGCGGCAAGGCCGTGCCGGTCGGCGCATAGGCGGGCGGCAGCGCCGGCGTGCCCGGCGGTGGATAGAGCTGCGTGTTCATCGAATAGATATTTGGCTGCAACGGCGGCGCCAGCCCCGGCGGAGCCCGCGTCAGGAACTCGAAGAGCCAGGTCGCAAGCAGCGCGAGCACGAGCGCCAAACCGACCGCCAGCCCGGCATCGCGGGTGTAATGCGGCCTTATCGGCCTGCCCGGCGAGCCTGGCTCAGCGAGCACCGTCACGCGCGGCACGAGATCGCCGGCCGCGACCTCGGCCTGCACCACGCGCTCCCGCAGCGGCGCGGCCTGCGCCTCGAGTTCGGCAAGCCGCGCATTGAGCGCCGTCAGTTCATCGAAGCGGCGGCTGAACGTCGTCAGTTCGCCCTGCATGGCCGTCTGTTGACGCACCAGTGCAGTGTTCGCCTCGCGCACCGACGCGAGATCGGTTTCGGCCTGGCTCAGCACCTCGGCAGTCGCGCGTTTCTCCATCGCGGCGAGATCCTGTTCGGCCGTCGCGAGATCCTTGCGTGCGGCGGTGATCTCGGGCGCGATCTGAGCGAATTTTTCGGTGAACTGATCGCCCTGCGAGCGCACCAGATCACGCAGCATTGCCACCCGTTCCTGCAGCCGGTCGATGGCGGCGCGCTCCTTGCCCTGGGTCACCGGTTGGCCCGCCGCGATCGCGCTCTGCACGGCGCCGAGGCGCGCCGCCGCGCGCATCTCCTCGTCTTCGGCCTTGTTGATCGACTCGTTGAGGCCTTTGAGCTTGGCGGCATCCCGATTTTCGGTGCGATCGGCCGACACGATGCCGTGCTGTTCCCGAAAGCCGTCGACGAGCGCGCGCTGCGCGGCGATTTTGACATCGAGTGCGGCGAGCTGACTGCGCAGCACTTCGTCGTCGCTGGTCCGCTCGCGCGTGGTCGTGGCGGCGCGCGCGGCCTGGAACACAGCGAGCCAGCGCTCGAGCAACTGGCGCAGCAATTCGGGGTCGCGGCCCTCGAGCGCGACATCGAGCAGACTCGTGGCGGCGTCGAAGCGCACCTGGGCCATGGCCTGCAGCGCGGCGCGCGAATCGGCGGCGCGTTCGCGCTGCGCGATCTCGGTGGCGAACTCATCGGCGACCTGCTGTAACACCGGCGCGCCCAGCAAGCGCTGTTGTTCGGTCGCCAGCAACTGTGCCGGACTGGTCGACGGCGACGAGATCGACAGTCCGTCCGCCGTGAGCCCGGCCAGCGGGCGCGACTGACCGGCCGGCGCCTCGACGAGCAAGGTTGCGGCACTGCGATAAACCGCCGGCCGCAGGTAATTGAGCCCGAGCCCGACGAGTGCGACCAGCGTAAAGACCCCGACAAACACGCGCCATCGTCGCGGCGGCGGTGCGGACGGCGGGAACGGCCGCCCTGCGGGGTCGAGCGTGTACGGCGGTGGGGGCGTGTAATCGGGCAGACGAGTGACACTCATGACCGACAGCCTAACCGGGGCCGGTGACGCTCACCAAGCGTTTGCGCGACCGTTGGCCCTGAATTGCGGCACATGACCACGCACACACGACCACCGCAAGGCAGGGCTGCAGCCAAGTTCGCACCGCCGGGCTGCGCGGCCGGGGGAACACATGATGATTCGCACGGCCAGCAGTCATCGACGCCGGACGCGGCGCCGGTTTGCACGATATCTTTGCCACCGCCACACTCATCCTCGGCGCCACCCGGTGTTTGCCGGCAGTCTCGCGGGAAACGGTCACGGCCCCGGCGGCGACGCGGTCGATGGCGCGATCGTCAGCGTCTGAAGGCCGTCACGACTGGCTGCTGTCTGCTGCTGGTGCACGACCGCCAAGGCCCGATCACGGTCGCATGAACGGGTATTGCTGATCGGGATCGAGATTGTCGATCAGGTAACGCAACTCGGCGCCGATGTCCTCGATGCTGCGGGTCCGCTGCCACAGTTCGATGACTTCATCGAGCAGTATGCGCCCCACTACTTCATCCGGCATGCGCGCCGCGCGCGCTGCTTCGAGCAACGCCCCCAGATGCCGGCGTACGATCGCGCGCTCGCTCATCGCTGTATCCCCATGCCGAAATGAAGGCGCCACACTAGCGGCTGGCGTCACCCGCGTGATTGATGTGGATCGTCTTTCAGACTGGTGCTGTCCCTGAGCGCTCCCGATGAAAGTGGCAAGCGGGCGATAGCAAGTCCGCAAGCTTGGGCTGACGGCGCAAGCCCAACGCGGATGACCGGCACTTTGCGAGCAGCCTGCCGGGGTTCGACGCCGCGTGGTAGCCCGGCCACAGATTGGGCTGACGCAGGAAGCCCGCCGCATGACGGACATGCGTCTGCGGTTCTTCAGCGCTGAGTGTTGGGCTTCCTTCGTCAGCCCAACCTGCAGAGTCTGCGCCGCCGCTGGTAACAGCCGGAGGGCCGTTCCCTCACCGTGCCTCTCAATGGGCGCGTCGCGCCCGGCGTGCCGCGCTCGCGCTGGCGCCGGGCGGTTTGATCGAGCCCGGACCTTCGTCGATGCGCACCGCCGTGAAGTAGCGGGCTTCAAACAGCCATTTGCCCCGCACCTTGCGGTATTCATCCGCATAGTGACCGGCACCCATCAGTTCGAAATTGTGGCGCGCGCTGCGCAAATCGAGATAGGCGCGGCCGCTGGCGCGGCCTTTGGGCTTCAGATCGATGACCACATTGTGAATGTACGGCCGCTGCTGGTGCTTGAGGCCGACGCGATAGAAGTCGGCCAATGCTGCCCGGCCCTGTACGCTCGATTCTCCTTCGAGGGTCTTGATGACGAATGCGCCGTCCGCGGTGAACAGCTGTACCAGTGCGTCTACGTCTCCACGCCACACGCAATCGCAATAGCGCGACGGCAGGTCGCGGATCGCTTCGCGATCGAGCATGTCGGCGACGAGTTCATCCGTGGTCTTTTTCATGCGCTCTCCCCTGCTGATCAGGAACCGACAGTATACGCAGATGGCCCGGGGTGACGGCGGAGGACTCGCGCTTCAGGCTGTACAGATTGCCCGCCACCATCACACAGGCACCCGCGAGCACCCACCAGTCGAGCGCCTCGCCGTAGTACGCGTAACCGATGACCGCAATCAGCGGCAAACGCAGGAAATCGAGCGGCATGACGACGGTGGCATCGGCCAGGGTCAGGGCGCGCGTGATACAGAAATGCGCGCCGAGCGTCGTGAAACCGACCACCAGCAGCCACGGCCACGCGGCAGCCGAGGGCATCTGCCAGTCGATGAGCGCAGGCAACAGCGCGAGCGGCAGCTGAATCAGCGCCATGTAGAACAGCACCACGACGGGCGCCTCGCTCGCCGACAGCCGCTTCGTCAGTGTGTACGCACCGGCATAGGCGAACGCGCCGCCGAGCACGGCAAGTGCGGCAGGGCTGACGTCAGCGATGCCGGGCCGCAGGATCAGCCACACGCCGAGCAGCCCGGCGGCGACGGCGAGTCGACGCGGCGCCGACAGGCGCTCGCCGAGCACCACGGTCGCGAACAGGGCTACCCATACCGGCACCGTGAACTCGATCGCAATCACCTGCGTGAGCGGCAGATGCGCGAGGCCATAGAACCAGCCGCAGCCACCGATAAAATGCAGCAGATTGCGGCGCAGATGCACGCCGGCATGCGCGGTGCGCACGCGCTGCCAGCCGCTGCGGGACAGGACGGCCACGAGCACGAAAAGGCCAATCGCGTTGCGAAACAGCAGCACCTGGAAAGGCGTGAGCTCCGCGGCGAGTTCGCGGCCGGCCACGGCCATCGTCGCCAGCGACAGCAGGGCGCCGCTCATCCACAGCGCCGCGCGCACCACCGGCGTGGCCAGGCTGCGTGCCGGCGTCACCGCCTGCACGCCGGCAGCGCCTCAGACGAGGGTGCGCCCATACGCGGCCGTTTCGACGAGCGCCGTATCGAGGAACTCAAGCACTTCAACGATCCGGCCGTCGCGCACGCGAAAGACGAATGCATAGTCGTTGTCATACGCCAGGCCGTGAATGGTCATGGCCTTGCCGCGCCCGAGCGCCACCACCCGCTCGCCCTCGCCTATCAGCTCATTGACTGTGACGACGAGGTTGCCGTCGATCTGCTTGCGCCACGGCGTGAAGAACTGCTCGACGATCGCCTTCAATCCCTGATATCTGCCCGACACCGGTGTCGTGCCCTTCAGGTCATAGACGATGTCGTCGGCGAACAACGCGAAGGCCCCCGGCGCGTCGTCCTGCGCGATGCAGTCGAACCAGCGCTGGACCGTTTCCTTGTTGGTCATGCTCCCCTCTTCGTGTGCGTGTGTGCCGTGGACAGTACACGAACGGGCAGGCCCGGGCAGCGGGCGGGGTGGGCGACGCGCCGGCATATTCCGCCTGCCCCGCGCGGCCGCGGACCGACCCATTCCCGTATACTGCGCCGCATCCAAATTTTTCAACGAGGCTCCTGCATGCCGATCCGAGGCGTTTTCTTTGATTTGGGTGGCACTTTGTACAGTTATCGCCACGTGGCCCGCGAACATGCCGGATTGCTGACCAGTGCCGCCGGACGGCTGGGACTGACGGATCCGAAGGCCCTGAAGCGCGCCTATGCGGCAGCCATGCAGGAAACGACGGCGCGTTACGCCGACATGGATTACTACCTGCACCGCGACCTGTTTCGCGATGCCTTACTGCGCAGCCTTGAGCTGCTGGAGACGCGCGCCGACGCGGCCCTCGTCGACTGGTATCTCGAACAGCACCGCGACGCCGTGTTCGGCTGTCTCGAACTGAAGGACGACTGCATCGCCACCCTCGGCGAACTCCGCGACCGCGGCCTGTATCTGTCCATCGTGTCGAACATCGACGACGACATGCTCGACCCGCTGGTCGTGCGCGAGGGCCTCGACCACTACCTGCAGCACTGGACGAGTTCGGAGGAAGCGCGATCCTGCAAACCGCACCGCCGCTTCTTTGAGCTGTGCCTCGAGAAATCGGGCCTGAAGGCGGCCGACGTGCTGTTCGTCGGCGATTCGCCGGAACACGACATTGCCGGCGCCGCGGCGCTTGGCATGCACACCGTGCTGATCGTCGATGGCGAACTCCCGCCACCGCTGCAGTCCGGCCGCGCCGCCGTCGCTGCCCATCACACCATCAGGCAACTGGGCGAACTGACGCGGCTGCTTTGAGGCTGCAACGAAAGACAGATTAGCCACCGGGAACACCGGGAACACCGGGAACACCGGGATAAAATATGTCTGTGGCGCGGCGCCAGCACGCTTGATGAACTGTGTACTGAGCCAGACAGACCGACAGGGTGCAACGCAGTCGAAAATGTTTTCTCGTGTTCTCCGTGGCTGGATTCAATTGAACCAGCAGTCCATTCACCCGCCGCCCGCCGGTGACAGCAGCCACAGGGCGAAGGCGAACGCGCCGAAGTTTGCGCCCAGCACCAGATAGCCGAGCCGTGTAGACACTGCGCCAACGCCGATCAGAACCGACCACACGGCATAGCCCAGCAGCGTCGCGGTGATGAGCCCGAAGCCGACCGCGAAACGCGTGATGAGCAGGCCACTGCCGGCGCTGATCCACAGCATCGCGCCGATGACCGAGAGCATGAAGAGCATGTTGCCCTGCTCGAAACGCCAGGCCCAACGGTCGCTCGGCGCGGTCGGCGCCTGCGGTGCCGCGGCGCGCAGCGCAGGGCGGCGACGCTTGCCATCGCCGGTGCGTGCTGCGGAGGCCGGCGGGCGCGCGGCGGTCCCGTCGAACAGGCTGTCGAGCAGAAACCACAGGCCAAGCGTCAGGTGGAAGGTACCGAACAGCATCATCGCGATTGCGCCGCCGCGCAGTTGCTTCGGTTTCTGCGCACGCGGTTCGGGATGCGCGCCGTGCGCCTCGAGTACGTGTACCCGATCGCCCACCTGCCAGCCACTTGCCGCAGGGCCGTTGAACGTACGCTCGACGCCGCCCGCGTCGCGATAGCGCACGGTCGGCAGTTCATGCGTGATTGAACCGCTGGCGTTCGAGGGCTCGTCGCGCACGTCGACAACGACGCCTGGCAGCGACCGTCCGGCGCCAACTTCCCGGTAGGCCAGCAAACACTGGGTACCGAAATGGGCCGCCACGATGCCTGGTATCAGCAGACCGACCCCAAGGCCGATGCCGAAGCGGCTCAGCCAGCCGGCCACAAAACCGAGCGCCACACCGACGAACAGCGCAGCGAAGTAGGCGAGCTGGGTGTGGGTCGTGAGTTCCATCGGGAGACCGGGCCCTCGTCACTGGAGGGGTTGACGCATTGGAGCATGGCGTCGGGCCCCGCCGCATCTGGCGAATGCGATTGGACGGGCGACCGGCGCGGCCGGCATCATGGGCTTGCAACCCCGCAGCGGAGATCACGATGCCAGGCGCGACCCCCTATCTGACCCGCACCATCACCGAAGTCGCCCCGCTGATCGAGCGCCGCGAGCTGTCGCCGCTTGACCTGCTCGACGCCCAGCTAGCGCGCATCGAAGCCCTCGATGGGCAGTTGAAAAGCTTCGTGCGGGTGACCGCCGATCTCGCGCGCGAGCAGGCGCACGCCGCTGAGCGGGAGATCGCGGCCGGCCGCTATCGAGGCCCACTGCACGGCATTCCAATTGGCCTGAAGGATTTGATCGACACCGCCGGCATCCCGACAACCTGCGCCTCACCGATGCTGCGCGATCACCGGCCGGCGCACAATGCGGCCATCGTCGACAAGCTGGCGGCCGCCGGCGCCGTGTGCGTCGGCAAACTGAATCTCACGGAGTTTGCGCTCTACGGCTATCACCCGGATCTCGACTACCCGCGCAATCCCTGGCATCCGGACTACTGGGCCGGCGTGTCCTCGAGCGGCTCGGGCGTGGCGGTCGCGGCGGCGCTGTGTTTCGGTGCGATCGGCAGCGACACCGGCGGTTCGATCCGCTTTCCGGCTGCGGCCTGCGGCATCGTCGGCCTGAAGCCGAGCTTCGGCAAGGTGTCGCGCCATGGCGTGTTTCCGCTGGCCGACACGCTCGATCATCTTGGCCCGATGACGCGCTGTGTCGCTGACGCCGCGCTGATGCTGGCGGTACTGGAAGGCCGCGACGAACGCGACCCGGCCACCCGCAGTGATCCGGCCGTCGATTACCTCACCGCTATCGCCGGCGGCGCGAGCGGCCTGCGCGTTGGCATCGACCGCGCCTATTGCAGTGCCGACACCGATCCTGCCCAGACCGACGCCACCGCCCGCGCCTGCTTCATACTGCGTGGCCAGGGAGTGGAGATCGTCGACATCGATTTGAGCGGCATCACCGCGGCCGGCGAACACTGGCTCGCGATCTGCTCGGTCGATGCGTTACTTCATCATCGCGCTTTCTATCCGGCGCGCGCCGCCGAATACGGGCCGGTCTTCAGGGCGCTGCTCGAACACGGCGAACGCGTGACGGCCGAGGACTATGCGCGCGCGCAGCGCGTGCGCCAGGCGGTGACGGCGCTGCTCGAACGCGAGCTGCAGCGGGTCGACTGCATCCTGTGCCCGGCCGCACCGAGCCCGGCGCTGCCGCAGTCGGACTTTCCGCCGCAGCAGGTCGCGCCGCCCGACGCCGTGGCGCCGCTGGTGCGCTACAGCGCACCAACCAACCTCAGCGGACATCCGTCGCTCACGATCCCGAACGGCTTCACGGCGAATGGCCTGCCGACCGCGATGCAGTTCATCGGGCGCCTCGGCGACGAGGCCATGATCATGCGCGTCGCCGCCGCCTACGAGCGTGCCACCGAATGGCACCGGCGCCGGCCCGTGCTCGACTGAGCGCCCTCTTTTCATCTGCCACCAGTTCCGACCTTCGCGGCCGTTATGCAGCCTTGCGCCTGACCACCGTGTCGGGCGGGCTGTGAACATGTGCACCGTGCTGGTGGTACGGCTTCACGCTGACGCCTACGCTGGTTACCGGGGACACCAATAATCACAAGGGAATGGCCGCGTGCGACGCGCGCTTCCCAACGCAGCGGGAAGACCACACATGAATGCATCCGACCTGTTCATCAAGGCGCTCGAGGAAGAGGGCGTCCACTACATCTTTGGCATCCCGGGCGAGGAGAATCTGGCGTTTCTTGATTCCCTGTCCCGCTCGACGCAGATCAAGCTGATCCTGACGCGACATGAACAGGCCGCCGGCTTCATGGCTGCCACCTATGGCCGTCTGACCGGCCACACGGGCGTGTGCCTGTCGACGCTCGGGCCCGGCGCGACGAACTTCGTGACCGCCGCCGCCTATGCCTATCTCGGCGGCATGCCGATGCTGATGATCACCGGCCAGAAGCCGATCAAATCCTCCAAGCAGGGCCGCTTCCAGATCATCGACGTCGTCGACATGATGCGGCCGATCACCAAGTACACGCACCAGATCGCCTCCGCCGACAACATCGCGTCGCGGGTGCGCGAAGCCTTCCGCCTCGCCGAAGAAGAGAAGCCGGGCGCTGTGCATCTGGAATTCCCGGAGGACATCGCCGAAGAGGACACCGACAACATGCCGCTGCCGCGCAGCCTGCTGCGACGCGCCGTGCCGGAAGAGAAAGCCATCCGCGCCGCGGTCAGTCGCATCGAGGGTGCGCGCACACCGATCCTCATCATCGGCGCCGGCGCGAACCGCAAGCTGACATCGAGGATGCTGCTGGAGTTCATCGATAAGACCGGCATTCCCTTCGTCACGACCCAGCTCGGTAAGGGCGTCGTCGACGAGCGGCACCCACTGTGCATCGGCAACGCCGCGATGTCAGCTGGCGATTTCGTTCATCGCGCCATCGAGGCCGCGGATCTCATCCTCAACATCGGCCACGATGTGATCGAGAAGCCGCCGTTCTTCATGCAACGCGGCGGCGCTGACGTGATTCACTTCAGCTTCCGGTCAGCGGAAGTCGACCCGGTGTATTTTCCACAGGTGGAAGTGGTTGGCGACATCGCGAATGCGATCTGGCAGATGAAAGAAGCCATCACGAAGCAGGCTTCGTGGGACTTCACGCGTATCGATGTCATCCGCCGCGCGGCCGAGGAGAACCTGCTGCAGGGCGCCACCGACGACCGCTTCCCGATCTACCCGCAGCGACTGGTCGCCGAGGTGCGCAGCGCCATGCCGTCAGACGGCATCATTGCCCTCGACAACGGCGTCTATAAAATCTGGTTCGCGCGCAATTACAAAGCGCACATGCCGAATTCGGTGCTGCTCGACAACGCGCTGGCAACGATGGGGGCGGGCCTGCCGTCGGCGATGGCCGCGCGGCTGGTGCATCCGGAGCGCAAGATCATGGCGATCTGCGGCGACGGTGGCTTCATGATGAACAGTCAGGAAATCGAGACCGCGGTGCGCCTCAACATGCAGATGGTGGTGCTGATCCTGCGTGACGACGCCTACGGCATGATTCGCTGGAAGCAGGCCAACATGGGCCTCGCCGACTTCGGGCTGACCTATGGCAATCCGGATTTCGTGCGCTACGTCGAAAGCTATGGCGGACACGGCCATCGCGTCGGCAACGCGGCCGAGCTCGGGCCGCTGCTCGCGCACTGCCTGAGCACCGACGGCTTCCACCTGATTGACTGCCCGGTCGATTACACGGAAAACGACACCATTCTCAACCGGGACATCAAACGACTCAGTGCGGCGGTATGAGCCGCGCGAGCCAGGAGGCACCGCCATGCACACGTTGAAAGCACGTTATCCCTATTACCTCGCGAACAAGCCCGTCGAGTCCGCGCGCACGCTGCCGGTCACCGACAAGTACTCGGGCAAGGTCGTCACCGAAGTGGCGCTGGCCGACGCGCAGGCGATCGACGCCGGCATTGCCGCAGCCGTCGCCGCCGCGCCGGCGATGGCCGCGTTGGCGGCATACGAACGGCAGGACATCCTCAACCATTGCGTGACGCGCTTTCGTGAGCGCGCCGACGAACTCGCCCACTCGCTGTGCATCGAGGCCGGCAAGCCGATTCGGGACGCGCGTGGCGAAGTCACCCGCCTCATCGACACGTTCCGGATTGCGGGCGAGGAAGCCGTGCGCATGCATGGTACGTTGCAGACGCTCGACATCTCGCCGCGCGCGAAGGGCTATCGAGGCATGTGGAAACGCGTGCCGATCGGGCCCTGCTCGTTTATTTCGCCGTTCAATTTCCCGCTGAACCTCGCCGCGCACAAGGTGGCGCCGGCGATCGCGGTGGGCTGCCCATTCGTGATGAAGCCCGCGTCGCGCACGCCGCTCGGCGCCCTGATCATCGGCGAAGTGCTCGCCGAAACGCCGCTGCCGCCGGGCGCCTTCTCAATCTTGCCCTGCACGCGCGACGGCGCCGATCTGTTCACCACCGACGAGCGCCTGAAACTGCTGTCCTTCACCGGCTCACCGGACGTCGGCTGGGATCTGAAGGCCCGCGCCGGCAAAAAGAAGGTCGTGCTGGAACTCGGTGGCAACGCGGCGGTGATCGTCGAGCACGACACCGACATCGACGATGCGGTCGAGCGCATCGTGTTCGGCGCGTTCTACCAGTCCGGTCAGAGCTGTATTTCCGTGCAGCGGATCATCGTGCACGAGTCGATCTACGAAGAACTCAAGACGAAGCTCGTAGCGAAGACCAGTGCGCTGGTATCCGGCGATCCGAAGGAAGAGACTACCGTCATCGGCCCGATGATCGCCGAGTCGGAAGCGATCCGCCTCGAACGCTGGATCGACGAAGCCAGGGCTGCCGGCGCGCGCGTGCTGTGCGGTGGCGGTCGGCAGGGCGCGATGCTCGAAGCTACGCTGATCGAAAACGCCCCGGCCAGCGCCAAGGTCTGCGCTGAAGAAGCCTTCGGCCCGGTCGCCGTCCTGCTGCCGTTCAGCGATTTCGAGGCCGCGCTTGCGCTCGTCAATGACTCGCGCTACGGGTTGCAGGCTGGTGTATTCACGCGCGATTTCTACAAGGTTCAGCAGGCCTGGGACGTGTTGGAGGTCGGCGGCGTGGTGGTCGGCGACGTGCCTTCCTATCGCGTCGACAACATGCCCTACGGCGGCGTCAAGGATTCCGGCCTCGGCCGCGAAGGTGTGCTGTTCGCGATGGAAGACATGACGGAGATCCGCAACCTCGTCATTCGCCCTGCGCCTGACAGGCGGTGAGCTGGCGAGGTCGGGGAATTAGACCACAGAGAACACAGAGAGCATGGAGAACACGGAGGAAGAAGGACTTGATTTGGCGGTCCCGAAACGCCGGCTCCTGCGATGGGCACGGCACAGCGGCGGCGCCAAAATCAATGACTTTCTTCCGCGGTGTTCTCGGTGTTCTCGGTGGCCGGGCGCAGCCCGCCTTAAGCGTTAGCGTTGCAGTGGTCCATTGAGCCCCCTCGCATGCTCCGTCTGCGCCATCTTCGGATTCTCTCCCCGCTATCGTTGCTCTCCGTTTCAAAGCGGCGCCGGATAGACGCGATCCGGGCGGCGCGGTCTGAAGCATGCGGCTTCGCGCACAAAGCGTTCACGGGCGTTGTCCGGGTGCCAGCCGGGCAGGCCGGCGAGCGGCAGGGGCCGCAGTTCGGCCGGATCGCAGAGCGCGCTACCGGCAGCAATCGCGTCGGCCACGGCGGCGATGGCCACCGCAGCGTCGTCACCTATCACCACCAGGCACTTCGCGACCGGCATCGCACCGGGCAGCAGCAGATGTTCGAGCAGCGCGTGGCCGAACAGCACGAGACTCGCGTCCGCGTGCCAGCGTGCGCGCCCGTGCCAGAAAAGGGCCGGCCAGTCATGCGCATCCCAGGCCCGCAGGAGTGACGCCTCGCGCAGCACGATCAGCGCGCCCGCCTCGTCGAAATGGGTCAGCGCGCACTGCGGCCGCGTGCGCTGCCCGCGCGTGCCGCGCGCCGCCTCGCGGACATAGGCCGCGTTGACAGCGCACTTCAGCGCGAAGCGGTCCATCCACATCAGGGCATTGAAGAGATCATGCCAATTGGCCGCGCGCGTCGCGATGTGGCCCCTATCGTGAATCCGCGCTTCATAGTGCAGGCCATCGGCCAGCAGTGCCGGCGTCTGTTCGGCAAAACAGAGCGTGGCGCCTGATCGGGCATGGCGCCGCGCGCCGAAGGCGTCGTTCAGTTGCCCGACCGGCGGCCATGGCCCGTCGAACAGCGCGGTATGCGACGAAAACGGTGCATACGCGGGATGCTTGAACACGGCGCGCGGCACGGTGCCGCGCGCGGGGGACTGAAAGCGCATCGTCGACGTTCAGGACTTGAGACGCGGAAACACCGGCGGACGCTGTTCGACGAAAGAACGCACGCCTTCGCGAAAGTCGGCGCGTTCCAGGCTCTCGTTCATCAATCGCTCGGTCTCCACCATCGCCGGCCCGAGCGGCATCATCAGGTGGCGGTAGACCTGCTGCTTGATCACCCGCAGCGAGGTCGGCGAGGTATGCGCGGCAAGATCTGCGATGTAAGCGCAGGCGGTCTCGACGCTGGTGCCAGCGTCGCACAGGCGATCGGCGAGCCCAATCCGCTCGGCTTCGACGCCATCGAACTTGCGCGCGCTCCACAGTAAATCGAGCGCGCGCGATGGCCCGATCACGCGCGGCAGCAACCAGCTCATGCCGTGCTCGGCGACGAGGCCGCGGCGCGAGAACGCCGTGCTGAAGCGCGCGTCGCGCTCAACGAAACGCAGGTCGCTCATGAGCGCAAAACAGAACCCGAGACCGGCACAGGCGCCATTGATGGCCGCAATCACCGGTTTGCGTAGCGCGAGCAGATAGCTGTAAGTCGCCGCGAAGTTGTCACCGAGCGCGGGGTCGCCGGGACTCGCCGCCAGTTCGGGTGGCCCTTCGCGCGACACGCGACCGGCGGCCGATATCGCATCGAGCGCCGCAATGTCCATGCCCGCACAGAAGCCGCGGCCGGCGCCCGTCAATACGATGCCGACGACACGCTCGTCCTGCTCGGCGGCAGCGAAGGCGTGCCGCATCTCGGCCAGCATGCGGGTGGTCAGCGCATTCAGGCGCTCGGGACGTTGCATCGTGATACGGGCGACGGGATCGGTCACCGCGTAGCTGATTTCCTGGTAGACAGTCGTCATGACGTTCCTTGCGGAGGGCCTGCGCCGATGGCCGATAATAGCGCTCAGAGGCGGCTATGCGTGCCGTAGATTGCAGCGACCCAGGCGGGAACACACTATTTGGGCCCAGACTTCCGATACCAGGCACGACCTGCCAGGCAGCACAATAGAGGCGCGCGTGCGCGACAAACGCGTCAAGCTGGTGCTGGCGGGCGTCCTGCTGCCGGTGCTGGCGGGCATGCTGTTTGCGCGTCTGGTGGTCTGGATCGCCTGGCCGAGCTTCCCGCACCACTTGCTCCTGGGCTGGCTCTGCGTCAAGTTGACGGTGGCGTGCGTGCGCTACGTCCAGATCCTGCTCAGCCGGCGCCAGCCGCAGCTGGCGGCGACCCCCGCCTACCTCACCTGGGTACTGGCGCTGCTGCTGCTGGACGGGCTGGTCTGGGGCTCGGTGCTCGTCATTTTTCCGAACCCGGATCAGTTGGCCGCCAGCGCCATTCTGTGCGCCAGCATGATCGGCGAGGCCGCCATTGGTTCGGTGACGCTCGCCCCTGGTTTGCGGCCAACGCGATTGTTGTCACGGCCATGCTGTTACCGGACGTGCTCGATTTCTCCAAAATCGAGGCGCGGCCTTTCGATCTCGGCGGGGCGCTGCGCGATGTCGTCGAAATCTGTACGCAGAGCGCGCAAGAGAAGGCCATTGCGCTGTCCCTGGACCTCGCCATTGAAACGCCGGCGTGGACGATCGGCGATGTCGCACGCGTGCGTCAGGTGGTGATGAACCTGGTCGGCAACGCGGTCAAATTCACGGCCGAAGGGTCCATCTGCGTGAGCGTTCGCCTGGCGCCGCGTCGCGGTGGAGGACAGTGGCATTGGCCTCCCCGCCACCGAAGTCGAGCGCATCTTCGACGCCTTCAGCCAGATTAAGGATGGCTTCAGCCGCCGGTTCAGTGGCACCGGGCTGGGCTTGACGATCTCCCGCCAGATCTCGCGCGCAATGGGCGGCGACCTGGCTTGTGTCAGCGTACCCGGCACCAGTTCCACCTTCACGTTCACGCTGCCGTGGCGCCCGACCGCCCCTGCTGGTCACCGGCAGCCCGACACACTGGACGCCCCTCTCATACTTGACAGTCACGTGTTGCTGGTCGACGACAAGCCGGTGAACCTGCTGGTCGCCGGGGCGATGCTCGACAAGTTCGGTATCCGCACCGTCGTGGCAACCAATGGCGAGGAAGCGGTGGCGGCCTATCCGCTGGCGCGCCCCGCCATCGTGCTGATGGACTGCCACATGCCATTGCTCCGACGGCTACGCCGCCACCAGCCGCATCCGGGCACTCGAAGCCCAGGCCGGCACCGGCCGCACGCCGAGCGTGGTCGTCACCGCCAATGCCTTCGCTGACGATCGTCAGCGCTGCCTTGACGCCGGCATGGACGATGATCTTGGCAAGCCCATCCGCGAAGCAGATCTGCGCGCGATGCTCGTACGCCATACCCGCCCTGCCGACGCCACGGCCTGAACGGATCCGCCGACCGGCAGGTCAGCCGGGCGCGCGGCATTTCCGTATACTGGCCCAGCTGACCAACACTCAAACGAAGGAGCCAGAGCATGGACATTGGCGTCATTATTTTTCCGACCGACAAGGCGATCCAGCCGATCGAACTCGCGAAAGAAGTCGAGGCTCGCGGCTTTGAGTCGCTCTGGTTCCCGGAGCATAGTCACATTCCGACCAGTCGCGAAACGCCGTGGGGCGGGTTCAAGGACATGCCACCGCTGCCCGAAGAGTACTGGCGCACGCATGACCAGTTCGTGGCCCTTGCCGCCGCCGCCGCCGTCACGAAGAAACTGCGTGTTGGCACTGGCATCACGCTGGTCGCGCAGCGCGATCCCATCTGGCTTGCGAAGGAAGTGGCCTCGTTGGACATGATCTCCGGCGGACGCCTGGAATTCGGCATCGGCTACGGCTGGAACGTCGAGGAAATGCGAAATCACAAGCTCGACTTCAAGCAGCGCCGCGCAATCCTGCGCGAAAACATCCTGCTGATGAAGGAGCTGTGGACGAAAGACGAGGCGAGCTTTTCCGGCAAGCACATCCAGTTCGAAAAGAGCTGGGCGTGGCCGAAGCCGACACAGCGCCCGCATCCGCCGATTATCATGGGCGGTGCCGCCGGCCCGAAAACCGCCGCGGACGTCGCCGAGTTCTGCGACGGCTGGATGCCGATCGGTGGCCTGTACGATGTCGAAGGCGGCATGAAGCACATTACGGAGGCCTGCAACAAGATCGGCCGTGATGTGAAAACGCTCGACCTCGGCATGTTCTTCGCGGCGGCGCCGGAGGCCGATGCCATCAAGAAATTGCCGAGCCTGGGCTTTAAGCGCGCAATTCTGCCGCTGCCGCCGGCCGGCGCCGATCAGGTGCTGCCGATCCTCGACCAGTACGCAAAGCTGATTGGCTGAGCACCCGCCATCCCGGGGGGGCGGCGCACGGCCGCCCCCCCCGTGTCACGTGCGTGATGCGGGCATCAACGTGAAGCAACTGCTGCGCGGGCCCGGCGCGCCGCTGCGAGCCGTGGTTGGCTGCGGTGTGAGTCCGGTAACACCGACCGCATGACGCCGCTGACCGTCGTTTCGTACAACATCCACAAGGGCCTGTCGGCGGGCAATCGCCGCCATGTGCTGCATCAGATTCGCTCGGCGCTCGAAGCCACCGATCCGGATCTGGTGCTGCTGCAGGAGATCGTCGGCGCGCACGCGGCGCACGCAAAACGCTTCACTGACTGGAGCGCGCTGCCGCAGACGCAGTTTCTCGCCACCGAATTGTGGCCGCACGTGATATATGGTCAGAGCGCGCGGCATGTGCACGGCGACCACGGCAATGCAATCCTGAGCAAACTGCCGGTTGGTGGCTCACAGAATATCGACATCAGCGTCAATCGCTGGGAGCAGCGCGCGATCCTGCACGCGACGATCAAACACCACGGTCCAGGCCCTGCGTTGCACGTGTGCTGCGTGCACCTGAATCTGCGCCACAGCGATCGGCGCCGGCAGGTCGCGAGCCTGATTGCCCATATTCGCACCCACGTGCCGGATGACGCGCCCCTGATCGTCGGTGGCGATTTCAACGACTGGCGGCAACAGGCCGGGGATACCCTCTGCGGCGAACTCGGGGTCGTCGACACCTATGTCGAAGTGCATGGCCGCCACGCACGCACCTTCCCGGCCTGGCGTCCCACCTTGCCGCTGGACCGTATCTACTGCCGCGGGCTCGAGATCGACACCGCCGAGGTCATGCACGGCGTGCCGTGGCGCGGCCTGTCCGATCATCTCGCGCTCGCCACGCGACTGCGGCTGCGGCCGCCGGCAAGTGGCGCGTGACGCTCGGCCCCACCCCGGGTTTCGCCCAGGCGGTGCTGCTGCTGTTCGCCGAACATCTGGCGACGATAGTCGGTTTCGTGCTGGCCCTGATACTGGTGTCACGCCTGTTGCATCAACATACGCGGCCGGCAACTTCGATCGCCTGGTTCCTGTTCATGGTGCTCGCGCCCTGGATCGGCGTGCCTGTGTATCTCGTTTTCGGCGGCCGCAAGCTGCGCCAACTCGCCGGCCAGAAGCCGCCGCTCTACGCTGCCGGGGTGGCGTCGGACAGCGATGCGGCGCCCAACGACATCGCCCGCCGACTCACCGCCTGCGCGATGCCGCCGCCGCGCGCCGACAACGCCCTGGACACGATCACGGACGGCGCCCTTGCCTACGCGCGCCTGCTCAGCCTGATCGAGGGTGCGACGCACTCGATTCATCTCACCACGTTCATTCTCGCCGACGATCCGGTAGGCCGCGCGATCATCAGTCGACTGGCCGCACGCGCCCGGAGCGGCATCGAGGTTCGCGTGCTCGTCGATGCACTCGGCAGCCTGCCGGCCCGCCTGTGGCGCCTACGGAAACTGCGCCGCTCGGGTGCCCGGGTCGGGGTGTTCATGCCAGTGCTGCCGCTGCATCGTCGCTGGTCGGCCAATCTGCGCAATCACCGCAAGATAGTGCTGTTTGACAATCGCATCGCGCTGACCGGCGGCATGAACCTCGCCGCCGAGTACATGGGGCCGGCCGCCGCCGGCGCACACTGGATCGATACGTGTGCCGAAGTGCGCGGGCCGGCGGTCGCCGATCTCGCGACGGTGTTTGCGCGCGACTGGGCGTTTGCCACCGGCGAGTCGCTACCGGCGATCGCCGTCCCGCCGGCCGCGGGTGACACCTTGTTGCAGATCGTGCCCAACGGACCGGACATTGCCGGGGACCCGTTCTACGACGTGCTGACATCGGCGATGTACAACGCGCGTCAGCGGATCTGGTTAGTCACGCCCTACTTTGTGCCGGACGAAGGCCTGCTGCGCGCGCTGTCGCTGCAAGCGAGGGTAGGCGTCGACGTCCGCATCGTGTTGCCGCGACGCTCTAATCACCGGGTCGCGGATTTCGCGCGTAACCGCCTGCTGCGCGAACTCGCGCAGGCCGGTGTACGGGTGTTCCTGCATCCGCAGGCCATGATTCACGCCAAACACATCGTGATCGACGATCGCGTCGCGATCAGCGGCTCGGTCAACATGGACGCGCGCAGCCTGTACCTGAATTACGAACTCGCGCTGTTCGCCTATGGCGAGGCGGCCGCCACGCGGGATGCGGCCTGGCTTGCCGACTTGATGCGAGCCTGCGTTGAAGGCCCACTGCCGATGCCCGGCCGGGTCGGGCGCTGGGCCGAAGATCTCAGCTGGTTGCTGAGCCCGCTGATCTGAGCCCGCCCCTACTGCACCACCAGTTGCGCGCGCCAGGCGCGCAACACGGCCTGCACGCGGGTAGCCTGTGCCGGCCCCATGCGCGTGAGGATTTTGTGGCCGGGTGAGCGTGCCTCGAGTGCTGGATCGGCGTAGCGGTAGAGCACGTTCGGCCGCACGAGGCGCGGGGCGTCCGGCACCGGCGCGGCGGCCAGCAGATGATCGATCACCGCAATCAAACGATCGTTGAAATAGCCGTCCGGATAGCCAAGCTCCTGATAGGCCTGCTGAAACAGCGGGTAGAAATGCCGGTACACGGCGGCCAGCGCGGCGGGGTCGATCTGCTCGGCGGCCACGACCAGCGGCGTGTAGCGGACGTAGTTGGCCGCATCGAGCATCGGCGCTTCGTCGTCACCGGTGACAAGGAACTCACCGCCAACGGGCTTCAGCGGCCGCTGCTTCATGCTCAGTTTACCGTTCGGCAGGTTGTCGACCGACACCACGAGCCGGCGTATCAGCCCTTGCGGCTCGAGGGCTGCCGACAGCGCGCGGGATCCGTCGAGCGTCGCGAGCCCGGCGACGAACTCGGCATCGCTCGCCTCCAGCATCGGCAGCGAAACATAGGGATCGGTGGAGACCGGGTGTTCGAGCGGAGGACTCGTGGCCGGCGGCTCGAAGGGCGCGCGAGGCGTGTCCGCCTGCAGCCGGCGCAGGGCTTCCCGCACGCGCGGTGGCGCCTGTTCGACGAGTTCGGTCAGCGCCACATGCTGCGGCAACCACCGCCACGCCCCGACCGCCAGCCCACCGACCACGCCCAGCACCAGGCCCCACCGCAATATCTTGCTCATCTGCTGCTCCGCCTGCTGTTTCGATAGGTTGGACGCCGGGCGAGGAGATGAGTGCCGTCGGATCTACTCGAGTTTCAGTCCGCTGAGATCGAACTGCGGCGTTGGCGCCTGCGCCGCCTCGGACAGGAGGGTGCCGGGCGGATCGAGCGTCAAACCAGACAGATTGTATTGCGGGGCGGCCACCGGCGGTGCGGAGTCGAGCAACTCGCCGGCGGCCGCCACGCTGAGGTGGTCGGTGGCGATGCGGGGCGGCGCCACCGTCACGGCTTCCACGAGCACCGCGCCGGGCTCGGCCACCGAATAATCAGGTGCCTGCGGCGGACTACTGCGGGCTGCCATCGACGGTGGCACGGTCACGGGCGCCGCGCGCGCGGTCGCGGCGATGGTGGGCGCGGCGGTCGGCGGCGACGCAGGCGTTGCGATTGCCGTTTCAATCGTTGTTGCCGCGGCCGTAAAGGCAGAGGTGTCGATCAGTTCGACGAGCGCACCTGCCTTCGCGAGCGCTGCCTGATACTGCAGGGCAGTGGTCGCATCGACACCTTTCTTGATAGGCACGGGCTGTCCGGTGAACAGGTGGCCAATCTTCGCCGGCTCGGTCTTGAACAGGCGCGCAAGATTCTCGCGAACCTGCGCCGGCTCGGCGCCAGCCTGCAACTTGCCGCTGAACACGACGTCGAAAATCGCCTCTGACATCCCAAACCCCCTGTCGTCCGCGGTCAGTATAGGCGCTCGGGCACGCGCCGGTTACACAGTGTTTCGCAGCGATGAGTAACGTCTTACCGCGTTCAGCATCCAATCAGCCAGACTGCCCGATGATGAGTACAGTCGAGACTGGAGTAAGCGTGCCATGACCAAATCCTTCGGCCGTGCCGCCCTGTGTGGCCTGCTCGGACTGCTCGTCGCCCTGCCGGCCAGTGCAGGTGGACGTCACCATCGTTTCCCGCGGGCGAGCTTCGGTTTCCAGTTTGGCGGCCCGTTCTACAGCCCGTTCTACAGCCCGTTTTATGACCCGTGGCCCTACTATCGGCCGCTGCCGCCCGCCTATTACGAGCCGCGCACGGTGATCATTGAACGCGATCCCCCGGTTTACATCCAGCGCGAACCGGCGCCCACGCAGGCGACCCTCTGGTACTACTGCCCGAGCCCGGCCGGCTACTACCCGCACGTGCCGACCTGTCCCCAACAGTGGGTGCCGGTCGACCCCGCGACCCTGCCGCCGCGCTGACTGCACCTGTCACGGAATGAAAACATGAATATGAACAAGCTACTCCCCATTGCCCTGGTCATCGTCACGGCCGGTCTGGCCGGCTGCGCGAGCGTCCCGAATGGCCCGAACGTCTTGGCGCTGCCAGGCAGCGGCATGAGTTTCGAGCAGTTCCGCGCGGACGATTACGACTGCCAGGCCTATGCGCGCCAGGCCACCGGCCTGCCGCCGACCCAGCAGGCCGCGAACGATAGCGCCGTCAGCAGCGCCGCGATCGGGACCGTGGTCGGCGCCGCGGCGGGCGCGCTGATCGGCGCTGCCGGTGGCAATCCAGGCGCAGGCGCTGCGATCGGCGCCGGCGGTGGTCTGATCGTCGGCAGCGCCGCCGGGACCGACGCTTACGGCGGCACGGTCTACAACGTGCAAGAGCGTTACGACAACGCGTATGTGCAGTGCATGTACGCCAAGGGGCATCAGGTGCCGGTGCCGGCGAACATCGCAGCGCAGCAGCGCCTGAACGCCGCGCCGGCCACGCCCTATCCGGCCATGCCGCCTCCGGGCACACCGCCGCCGGCCGCGGTGCCGACCTACCCGCCGATCAACACCCCGCCCCCGCCGGGCTACTGAGCGACGCCTCGTGCGCGCGCCTGCTCCCAGCCACGCCGGCGACGCGGCTCGCCTGCCCGCCTGACGCGGCGGCGGATCCGGGATCTTCGGCCGCCGGCGAGTGCCCACGGAAGCTCACCGGTCTGGCCACCGAGAACACCGAGAACACCGAGAATTCGTGGCTGGGCCGTTGTCGCTCCAAGGCTGGCGCACGGCTCGATCGCCCCTCGCCCGGGAGCCCGGCTGAAGTGCCGCGGATCCGGGATCTTCGGCTCAGCGACGAAGTCGTTCGCCTGCGTGCGGCTGCCGTTCCGCCGCCTACTGCCCCGCCGGACTCGTGATTCGCGCGTGGACCTGTTCGATGTCGGTCAGCACTTCCGCGGAAAGTTCGAGTTCGAAGCTCTGCTGCAGCTCTTCGAGCTGGGCGACGGAGGTGGCGCCGATGATGGTCGAGGCCACGAAAAAGCGGTTGCGCACGAAGCCCAGTGCCAGCGCGGTGGGCGTGAGTCCGTGACGCTCGGCGACGGCGCAGTACGCTTCCGCCGCCTCGAGGCAGCGCGGCCGTTTGTAGCGATCGCCGAAGGCCGGAAACGTCGCGAGCCGCGCGTCTGCCGGTTGCGCGCCATGCCGATACTTGCCGGACAGCAGGCCCATCGCGAGCGGCGAATAAGCGAGAAGGGGGATGTTCAGCCGGTGACTGACCTCGGCGAGATCCCCGTCAAAGGTGCGACTCACGAGGTTGTAGCCATTCTGCACCGAGACCGGCGCCGGCAGACCATGCTGCACAGCCAGCCGCCTGAATTCGCACAAGCCGAAACTCGTTTCATTCGACAGCCCGTAGGCCCGGATCTTGCCCGCCGTGATCGCCGCGGCCAGCGCTTCGATCTGTTCAAGGATTGGCGTGGTTTCCTTCTCCTTGCTGATGTCGAACTGCCAGGTGCCGAACATCGGCACATTCCGCTCCGGCCAGTGAATCTGGTAGAGGTCGATGTAGTCGGTACACAGCCGCTTGAGACTGTCGTCGATGGCCCAGGGGATCGTGCGCGCCGACACATGCGTGTCGCCGTTGCGGATCCAGTCGCGCCGTCCGGGGCCGGCGATCTTCGAGGCCAGCATGAATTCACCGCGGCGGCTGCGATGATGCGTGTTCCACGCGCCGATCAGGATCTCGGTGCGGCCCTGCGTTTCACGCCCGGGCGGCACCGGATACATCTCGGCGGTGTCGATAAAATTGATGCCGTGGGCGAGTGCCCAGTCGATCTGCGCGTGGGCTTCGGCTGCGCTGTTCTGTTCACCCCAGGTCATCGTGCCGAGACAGATGTCGGTGACTTCAAGCGCGCTGCCAGCCAGACGGTGTTGCTTCATCCGTAATTCTCCCTCAAGACTTGCAGGCCAGTGTACTGAATCCCCGCCGGGCCGGGAGCGGTGGCGTCGATTACACTGACAGCCGAGTCCAACCCCCCGGCACGGAGCGTGACACCATGAGATTCGGTCTGCTGTACAGTTTCATTACGCCAGCCAATGGCGCCGTCTCGCACCAGGCGACCTTTCGCGAGATGGATCGTCTCGTGCCGCTCGCCGAGTCGCTGGGCTTCGATTCCTTCCAGACCACCGAGCACCATTTTCAGCACAATGGCTGGGCGCCAAGCCCGCTGCTCGTGCTGGCGCACGCCAGTGGCCTGAGCACACGCCTGCGGCTGGTGACGAACGTGCTGCTGCTGCCGCTCTACGATCCGCTGCGGCTCGTCGAAGACGTGGCGACGCTCGACAATCTCAGCGGTGGCCGGCTGACGCTCGGGGTGTCGCCCGGCTATGTGTCGGAGGAATGCGCGGCCTATCGCATCCCCTACGAGGAACGTTTCCAGCGCAGCGAGGAGATCCTCGACATCCTCGAAGCCTCCTGGCGCGCGCCAGCGCTTGAACACACGGGGCGTTACTACCAGATCCCGCCGTGCCGCGTGGTGCCGCGCCCGGTGCAAGCCGCGATTCCGCTGTGGTATGGCGTGTCGGGGCCCAAGCTGCTGACACGCGCCGCCCGCCGCCACTGCCCGGTGACGGCATCACCCCGCCACACCAATGCCGAACTGCAGGCGCATTACGCCCGGTACGACGCCGCGGCGGCGGCCGTCGGCTTTGCGACGCGTGAGCGGCCCATCATTCGCGAACTGTTCGTCGCCCGCACGACCGCCGAGGCCGAGGCGCTCGCAGGGCCGGCGATCATCGAACTCTTTGGCTTGTACAGCAGGAAGTCGGTCGAAGGCGAACGGCAGTTGCGCAACGACGAGGGAGCACTCGTGACCCAGGCGGAGATGCTCGATTTCCGCAACTTCGCATCGCGTTACATCATCGGCGATGTGGCGGGCGTGCGCGCGCAGCTCGAACAATTGGTCGACGAGCTCGCGCCCACTGAAATCATCTGTCGCATGCAGCTGCCGGGCATCCCGACCGCCGACTTCGAACGCTCGCTGCGCCTGTTCGGCGAACAGGTGATGCCGGCGCTGCGCGAGCGCTGAAGTTCAGCTGCCGCGTTTGCGGCGTTCGCTGCCGCTATCCGGCCGCAAGGTTCTGACCTTGCTGGCCAGCACGCGGCGCTCGTCATCAAGTTCGGCTGCCGACAGCGGGGCGTCAGGCGGTGCCGACATTGCGGGGGGCGCACTGCCGTCGACGACCAGATCGGCCGCGCTCGCCGCGGCTTCGTCGTCCAGATACGCAGCGTCCTCGGGGGCTGACGACGCCGACGCCGCCACCGCTGCGCGCTGTTCGCGACGCCCCGCGCGGCGCGCCAGGTTCAGCGAATCGACGTCATACACCTTGTCGCCGTACAGCCCGGTGTCGATGCGATCGCGCGCGATGTCGGCGATCAGCAGCGGGTCGATCTGCTTCTTGCCGTCCGCGTAGCCGTAGACCAGCGCCAGATCGCACAGCGTGTTAATCACGCGCGGGATGCCGCCGCTGTTGCTGTGGATGAGACGCAGCGCGTTCTTGTGGAAGAGATTCGGGCTGCCACCGGCGGCAGTCACGCGATGACGCACGTAGGCGGCGGTTTCGTTGAGGTCCAGCGGTTCGAGGCGGTAAGCGACGCTGATGCGCTGCGCGAGCTGGCGCAGCTCGTGCCGCTTAAGCATGTCATGCAGTTCAGGCTGCCCGACTATCAGCATCTGCAGCACCATATGATCGTCCGCATTGACGTTGGTCAGCAACCGCAGTTCCTCGAGCATTTCAAGATCGAGGTTCTGCGCTTCGTCGACGATCAGCAGCGCGTGCCGGCCGTGCGCATACTCCGCACACAGGAATTCCACGAAGTCGTGATAGAGCTCCACCTTGTCGCGGCCCTTGAACGGCAGGCCAAAGGCGAGCGCGACCCACTGCATCACATTGCCGAAGCTGCGGTGCGTGTTGGAAATGAGCCCGACCGTCACGCGCTCGCCAAGTTCGCCGATCAGCTGGCGCACCAGCGTGGTCTTGCCGGAGCCGACCTCGCCGGTGATAACCGACAGCGCGAGCCGGCTGCCGATGGCATAGCGGAGCGTGGAGAGGGCGAGCTGGTGGTTGCGGCTGCCGTAGAGAAAGGCCGGATCCGGCAGGAGGCTGAATGGCTTGGTCCGCAGACCGTAAAAGGCTTCGTACATGCTTGCTTCCTGCAGCGGGGGCTTATTTGGGTTCCAGATTAACCCCAAACTGTCCCTGGCAAACGGCACAGCATCACAGCTTGGCATCTGCAGGCACTACGGCCGGCGTTTGCGCCCCAACGCCGCCCCGCCCGGGCGCGCGGCTGACGGGGACCCGCCAAGCCGCCTTCTCGGCCCCCACCGGGCAGGGTCGCGCAGACCGGGCGATGGGGCGTCCGGCAAACCCGATCAGCGGCAGGCGGAAGCCGCAGCGGTGAAGTTAAACGCCGGCCTCCATCACCGACTGTCGTGCTGCGCCGGACGCTCGCGGATCCGGCCGCGCCACCTCAGCCGGCTGCCCCCGTCCATCACGAGAGCCGACGGGGTGTTCCCGGGTCTTCCCGGGTCTTCCCGGGTCTTCCCGGGCCCTGTGGCACGCCGTCGCCGCATCCCCTTCCCCCCCGCCTGACGGGCATCGCGGCGCCGCGACCTGCGCGCTAGACTGCCCGTCACCCCAGAAAGCGGCCCCGATGTTCGCATCCACCACAGCCCTGAAGCTCGCATTCGAAGCCTTTGCACAGATCTCCGGCGGCGTCGTCGAGGGTGCTTTGCTCGTGTCGCGCGTCGTTGAGCCAGCCACCGATCCGGACTGGTGCCGCGCCGAACTTGCGTCGCTCGCGCGACACATCGGTCCGGTCGGCGGCGCAAAAACCATCGTCGAGGGTCTGCGCGCGCTCGGCTTTGCCGGCGCGGAGCACTACTACGCCGAAGAAAACAGCGCGCTCGACACAGTGCTGCGCAAGCGATGCGGGATCCCCATTTCGCTCGCCGTGGTGATCATCGGCATTGGCGAAGCACTTGGCCTGACGACGGCGGGCATCAATTTTCCGGGACATTTTCTCGTGTCCATCGGCGGCCAGCTGATCGACCCGTACGCACTCCGGCGCATCGATGATGCCGAATGCCGGGCGCGCGTGGCAGCCAGCGGCGTCACGCAAGGACAGGCGCTGAAGATCGCGACCGCGCCAGAAATCGTCTTGCGCATGCTGAACAACCTGCGCGGGATCGCGCAGGGACGTGAAGATTTTGAACGCGCGCTGGAGCTCATCGACTATCAGCTCGTGCTGGCGCCACGGATGCTTCAGCTGCGACTTTCGCGCGCGGATTTATGGCAAACGATCGGCGCGCCGGAGCGCGGCCGTCAGGATCTAGAAACGGCTTTGCTGCTGAACCCTTCTGCCGGCCTCGCCACGCAGATTCACGAACGCCTGCAGCAGATCAGCGCGCACCGCCCGACACTGCATTGACGTCGCGCGGCGCGGGACTAGCGCCGCTGGCCAGCAAAGACCTGTCACCCTGCAGCAGGCGCGATGAACGGCAATCGGCGTCTGCCCAAACTTGCCGGCCTGTCCCGGCTCACAGCAGCTTCGCGTATTCGTCCAGTATCTTCAGCACGACATCTGCGCCCTTCGACGGCAGCGGCAGGATGCAGCGCACGGCGCCACGCTCGCGATCCTGTCTGATCTCGTCGGCCCCCACGGCGCCGAGATGGAACATGCCGAGCGTGACGCTCGCCGGGTCACGACCAATCTCGCGACAGGCAGTGGCGATCATGGCCAGGCCCTCGTCGATGCTGTAGCGGCCGGTGATGGGCATCCAGCCGTCGCAGAATTCGGCAACGTGCTTCGCCGTGCCGGGCCCGATGGCGCCCCCGAGCACGATCGGCGGATGCGGGCGCTGGACTGGCTTCGGCCATGCCCAGCTCTTCTCGAACTGCACATACTTGCCGTGGAAGATCGCTTCGTCTTTAGTCCACAGCTCTTTCATCACGAGGATGTGCTCGCGCAGAATCTCCCGCCGCAGCTTGTAGTCGAGCTTATGGTTGCGCATTTCCTCGACGTTCCAGCCGTAACCGATGCCGAGTTCGAAACGGCCGCCGGAAATCATGTCAAGCGAGGCCACCTCCTTCGCCAGCCAGATCGGATCGCGCTGGGCGACCAGGGTGATACCGGTGCACAAACGGATGTTCTTCGTGACCGCAGCGGCCGCGGCAAGGGCCACGAACTGATCGTGCGAGCGCCAGTAGACGTCGGGCAGCGGCGGCGCATTCTTGCGGCCGCCCCACGGCGTTTCGCGGCTGGTGGGGATATGGCTGTGTTCCGGAAACCATAGGGATTCGAAGCCCCGGGCTTCGACTTCCCGGGCGAGTTCGACGGGCTGGATGGATTGATCGGTCGGAAAGATCACGACGCCTAGTTTCATGTCGGGTCACCTGTCGGAATGAGCGCCTACTGTAGCCGCCTGACGGGTCGCCCGGAAACCCGCGCCGCCAGCCCGCCGCGGCGGATTCAGGCCAGATCGAGGGCCGGCCGCACCAGGCGCCCGGCGTTTGCCCACTCGTGGAAGGCATCGACCGTCATCGGCCGGGCGATGTAGTAACCTTGGCCGTGATCGCAGCCGAGCGCCGTCAGACAGGCGTAGGTTGCGTGATCCTCGATGCCTTCGGCGACCACCGCCATGCCGAAGTTGTGGGCCAAATCGATGACGCTGCGCACGATCTGCATGCTGCGTTCGATGTGCGTGACGCCGTTGACGAACGAGCGGTCGATGCTCGCATCGCCGTGTTCAGCGTCCAGATCGTCAGCGGCACGATCAGATTGCTCTGCTCGGCAATCGGAATGAACACATCAGGCGGCACGAGCCTGCCGTGCG
>Ga0163144_10000853_pt1 | contig 72472 bp, 71 predicted proteins | sample OliLak19BULKMAT1_FD_123175 | JGI IMG/M metagenome (GOLD analysis project Ga0163144, IMG submission 123175) | Freshwater microbial mat bacterial communities from Lake Vanda, McMurdo Dry Valleys, Antarctica - Oligotrophic Lake LV.19.BULKMAT1 | ecosystem: Environmental > Aquatic > Freshwater >... | reverse complement strand
CCCCTGCTCACCGGCCAACCCAAAGTTCGAACTCTGACACCCGTCTGGTCAAAGGCCGCGCTCCCGTGAGATCGGGGACGTACTCTCTGGACGACTCACCGGGAAAAAGTTTCGCGAAATATCAGACAAACTTATCCAGAGGGTACGTCCCCTTAGATCCCCCGTTCAATGCGTGTCGAAGTCGTTGTAGCGCGTACTGAGCGCCACAGCACAATAGATCTCAAGAAGCGCCTGTCGCGTCGGATCGCATTCTTCAACAGCTCGAAACTCCATTGCGCGGATTCGAACCTTTGAAGTTCGGAACACTTCTGCAAACACCGGATCCAACATGAGCCCGCTTCTGCTCTCGTGGTCAGAACGATAGCTCGCCCTCAACTTCCCGGTCGCCTCGCGCGCCAGTTTGAACGCGAATGCGGCCGTGCGATGCGTTGCGCATGGATTGCAGTGCCTGCCATAACGGTTCCGAATCCCATTTGAGCGACCGACGTAGAGGTGCACACCATTCTCTGAAAATAGATACACGCCCTGGGTTGGCACAGTCGCCGGCAGTCTTCCGCCGCCAGTTGGTTCCATCGACAGAAGAGCCGCGAATGATTCTGAAAGCGTCTCCACGGCACGCGCGAAATCCGGATGCAAGAGTTCCTCCATATCGCAACAAAAAACGATCCGGTGTGAGTTGCTGACCATCGTTCCTTGTCATCCGTCGTCGCTCAGGACGGAGACTATGTCGCGGGCGCCGTGCAGGATGCGCACAATGGTGACGCGGTCGGGCTCGACGCGAAAGAGGACCAGATAATTGCCGACGACGGCGAAGCGGATACCGGGACCGAGCTTGGGCGCGCGGGGCCTCGCCTCTGGATAACGCGCGAGACGATCGCATTGCGCGCGCAAGCGACGAATGAAATTGGCGGCAGCGGCCGGACTGTCGAGGGCAATGCGATCGCCAATCGCGGTCAGATCGTCCACCGCCTTCGGCGTGAGGGTAACTTGGCGACTCAAGCAGCGGTCTTGGCGCGGCGGCTGCGCGCGTAGCGGCGCTCGAGGCGGTCGAAGGTGGCGTTGGCTGGTAGCGGAGGACCGCTCTCGATGCCGTCGCGAAACGCGCGCCGGATCTCATCGAGCTTGGCAGCGCGCTCGCTCTCCCGACGCTCCAGTAGCCGGAGCGCATCTCGGATCACCTCGCTCTTCGAATTGTAGCGCCCGCTCGTAACGAGCCTCTCAACGAGCCGCTCGAGACTGCGACCGAGTGCAAAGCTGCTTGGCATGACGGATCCTCATGAAACGATCGAGCGATAATATTTATCAGGCTGCCGACGGGTTGGCCATCGCCAGACTGGCCGCGAATTTTTCGGCGAGCATGATCGTTGGGATGTTCAGGTTCGCGCGCGGGACGGTCGGCATCACGGAGGCGTCGACGACGTGGAGGCCTGCGATGCCATGCACATGCGCGTCGACGGGATCGACGACGGCGTCGCGATCGCTCGCATCGCCCATGCGGCAGGTGCCGGCCGGATGCCATTGGCCGAAGGCGCGGGCACGGACATGGGCTTCGAGCGAATCGTCATCGGCGAGGAGTTCGGCGAGGCTCGCGCCGCCAGCGACGAAGCGCCGGAAGACCGCGCGGCGAACGGCCGGAACGAGATCGAGGGCGAGCGCCGTCGGTGCGGTGATCAGCAGATTGCGCAGCGTCTGCCGCCCCAGGGCGCTGGCGAATCCCGTGTAGCTCGCAGGCGACGCGTGGTCGAGGAGCGCGGCCAACTGCGGATGCGCGACGAGGGTCGCCATGAAGCGAACGGCGCTCATCAGCCGCGCCGCATCGCGCGGGTCGGCGAGGAAATTGAAGCTGGCGAGTGGCCCTTGATGCGGATCCGGGCTGCGCAGACTCAAATGACCGCGTGAGTAGATCTTGTTGATCCAGGCGATCAGCGTGCCGACGCGTCGACCCACGGGATGCCACGCCGATTTGGCGGCGAACATCATGTACATGTCGGAGGCCGGACAGCCCGGATGGTTGGAGCTGAAGCGCAGCCCAGCGTGAATGTGCCGCCGCGTCGTGGTCCCGAGCCGCGCGGCCGGGCTCAGAAACGCAGCGATGGAAATGCCGGGATGCTCCTGCAGATTGCGGCCCACGCCCGCGCGATCACACCGAACCGGAATGCCCAGCGCATGGAGATCGCCGGCGGGGCCGATACCGGCGCGCAGCAGGATCGCGGGCGAATGCAGCGCGCCGGCCGAGAGGATGACGGCACGCGCGTTCAAACTCCGACGTGCTCCGCCTCTTTCCACCTCGACGCCGGTGATCCGCAACCCCGCACCGACGAGTCCGACGATTTGAGCCTCCGCGAGGATCGCGAGGTTTTCGCGCCGCCGCGTCGCCGCATCGAGATACCCCATCGCGGCCGAGACGCGATGGCGTCCGTCATTCGAGAGCGTCTGTGCGAACCAGCCATCCCCGTAGCTGCCATTCTGGTCTGCGATGTCGCGAAAGCCCCGCGCCGTCAGCGCTTCCGTCACCGCGATGGAGAAACGCGGCCACGCATCCCGCGGAATGCGATGAATCGGGATTGGTCCGTCCTTGCCATGCAGCTCGCCGTCGAAATCGAGATCGCGCTCGAGCCGCCTGAAGAACGGCAGAACCGATCGCCAATCCCATCCCTGCGCGCCCAGCGATGCCCATTCGTCGTAGTCGGCGGGCGTGCCGCGATTGGCGACCTGCCCGTTGATGCTCGAGCCACCGCCCATCACCCGTGCCTGCTCGTAGTGGCGCAGCTTCGGACGCTCCGGCGCGTTGTGACTCAACGGCTGGAAATACGCGGCGACGTCCGGCCAATGATTGGCGGGGTTGAACGCCGCGCGGCCGGGATACATGTCGAGGATCGCGCTGGACTCGGTGCCCGGCGGCAGATCGCGCCCGGCCTCGACGAGCAGCACTTTGCGCCGCGCATCCGCGGACAGGCGATTGGCGAGCACGCAGCCCGCGCTGCCACCGCCGACGATGATGACATCCCATTGCGTCGCGCCGAGCTGGTCCATGCGTTCAGCCTTTGACCGCGCCCTTGGTGAGGCCGGAGACGATGTGGCGTCCGAGGACGGCGAAGGCGAGCAGGATCGGCAGGATCGCCAGGGTCGCGGACGCGGTGAGCGGCCCCCATTCGCGCCCGAAGAAGCCGATGAAGCTGTAGATCATCGGCTGCACCGGCTTGAGCGACGGCGCATCGACCATGACGGACCCGGCGACGAATTCGTTCCACGTGCCGACGAAGGCGAGCACGCCCGCGGCGCCGAGCGCCGGTCGCGCCAAGGGCAGCATGACGTAGCGCAGAATGTCGCGATGCGTGCCGCCGTCTACGATCGCCGCCTCGTCGAGTTCGCGCGGGATGCTCTCGATCACACCCTTGATGATCCAGATCGCCATCGGCAGCTGATGCGCGGTGTAGATCAGCGGCAGCGTGAACCAGGTGTTCGTGATGCCCAGCTGGATGAAGTAGATGTAGTTCGGGATCAGCAGCGCCGCCGCACCGAGCGCGAGGGGAATGCACGCGACGACCAGCAGGAACAGCGGCTGGCGAAACGGGAATTCGAACCGGTCGAAGGCGTAGGCCGCCGGCAGCGCAAGGATCAGCGTCGCCGTCACGGTCGCCAGCGCATAGGCGAGGCTCGTGCCCATCGAGCCGAAGAAGCCGCTCGCCGCGACGCGGACATAGTGTTCGAGCGTCGGCGCGAAGCCGAAGAAACTCGGCGGGTAGCGGAAGAGATCGCTGTCGCCCTTCAGCGACGTCAGCATCCCCCAGACCAGCGGCAGGAGGTTGGCGAGCACGAGCACTCCCAGCAGCGCGCTGACGACGATGCGCCCGGTCGCCCCGAGCACGATTCGGGATGTGGGACTCATGCGCGCCACCGCGAGAGCTTCACATAGGCCAGAACCAGCAGGATGTTGCCGGCGAACATCACCAGGGCGAGAGCGGTCGCCGAGCCGAGATCGAAGATCGCGAAGGCGCGCTCGTAGACATCGATCGCGAGCACGCGCGTCGCATCGCTGGGGCCGCCGCCGGTGAGCACCAGCGGCGTCTCCACCGTATTGATGTTCGAGAGCGTCAGGACGACGGCGGTGAGCAGCAGCGGCGTCTTGAGCAGGGGCAAGGTGATCAGCCGAAAGATCTGCCAACCACTCGCACCATCGATGCGCGCCGCCTCGTGGAGTTCGCCGGGAATGCTCTTGAGCCCCGCGAGCAGGACGATCACCGCATAGCCGATGCGCTTCCACACCGACACGACGATGAGCAGACCCATCGCCCCCGATGGCGTCGTGAGCAATTGCCCGACCCCGCCGACGAAGCGGCTCATGAGATAGGCGGCGATGCCGATGTCGTTCACGAACACCCAGCGGAACAGCAGGGTCGCGACGATCGTGGAGATGATCCAGGGCAGGATGACGATCGTCTGGACCACGAAGGCGATCGCGCCGCGCATGCGGTCGATCCACGTGGCGAGCGCCAACGCGACGATGATCGTCAGGATCACCGCGGCGCCGCTATGCAGCGCCGTGCGCCCGAACGTGGCGACCAGCGTGTGATCGTCGAGCAATCGCTCGAAATTTCGCAACCCCGAGAACGAGACCGGCGCGCCGTACTCGATGCGAAACAGGCTGAACCAGAACGCGTAGGCGACCGGCGACAGCAGCACGAAGCCGAGCAGCGCGAAACTCGGCGCCACGAGCATGAAGGGCGTGCGGGTATTGCGCATGTCCGCGCGAAAAATCGGGATCAGGGAAAATCGGGGTCAGCGCGCCCGCGAAATCTCACACCGACCCCGATTTTCCTTCAGCGGCTATTCTGCTGGTTGAAGCGCCTTTCCGCTTCCTCCAGCGCCGCTTTCGGATCGACGCCGCCGACGATCACGTTCTGCGCCGCCTTGTTGAGCGCCTGCCGGTAGCCGCCGACGCCGAATTCCACCGAAGGTATCCAGCCGAACTGCGCGACGCCGCGCGCCGCCGTCGTGAGATAGGCGTTCTCCGGCTTGGCGACGAACGATGCCATGTTGGCGAGAGTCGACGGCGCGCCAGGCAGTTGGCCACCGACTTCGACCCAGAGCCGATCCGACTCACCGGTCGACATGTGTTCGAGGAATTTGCCGGCCATCTGCTTGTTCTTGCCGCCCGACCACACACCGACCGCCCAGCCGGCCATCACAGCAGGCGAATGCGGCTTGCCGTCGATGCCCGGCCAGATCATGAAGCCGACATTCTCCTTGCCGACCTTGGCCTGCATCGTCGAGATGCGCACGACCGCACCGCCGAACATCGCCAACCGACCGGCGGCGAATTGTTCGTAGAGATCCTCGGCGCTCCAACTCACCGCCTGACGCGGCGTCACACCGTGGACCGTGACCATGTCGGTCTGCAGCTTGAGCGCCTCGATGCCCGTCGGGTTCGCCCACTTGGCGCGGCCATTCGGTTCGAAGAGATCGCCATTCCGCGACAGCAGCAGCGACGTCATCATCTGCGAGTCGGCGCGGTCTTCACTGAATTGCTGGCCGAAGCCCCAGCGCGTGACGTTGCCCGAGGCATCCTTCGCGGTGAGCTTCTTCGCCGCCTCGATGAAGGCCGGCCAGGTCGTGAGAGTCGCCGGGTCGATGCCCGCTGCCTTGAGAAAATCGGTGCGATAGATGACGCCGTAGTAATTGCGCGAATGGAACAGGCACTGGACCTTGTCGCCCCCGGCACAGCGCGACCAATAGCCGTCCTTGCGCTCGGCGACCGCGGCGGCGGGCCATTTGTTGATGAACAGCTCGTTGAGATCGACGAGTGCGCCGCTCTTGAGCGCATCGCCGAGCAGATCGGTGACCACCCAGACGATATCCGGCGCCGTCCCGGCACGATGCGCGGCCAGGAATTTCGGCGTCATCTGATCCCAGACCTGCGGCTCGACCGAGATCTTCACGCCTGGGTTCTGCCCCTCGAAGCGCTTGATGATCTCGGCCAGCGCGGTTTCGCGCGGCGCATTGCCCGCGGGATTGAGAAACGTCCACATCCGGATCGTCTGCGCCTGCGCGGCGACGCTCACCAGTGACGCCGCGGCGACAGCCAGCGCGCACATACCGGCCTTCAAGAAACCCAACCTGTTCATGGCGATCCTCTCTGTTCATTGATTTCCGTCATGCGGCGCGTTGCATCGAGCTGCGCCGCGAGATCGACGAGCGCGCCCTGGAGCGAACGTCCGACATGGCGGCGCAGGACGATCCGGCCTTGCTCGACATCGCGCGCCTCGAGCGCATCGATGATGGCGTGGTGTTCCTGCGCATCCTCGGTCAGCCGCGCACGCCAGGACTCGACGCCGCGCTGCACCCAGGCGCCGATCAGCTGCATGTGGATCGAGCCGAAGATGTTCACCAGCAGGCGATTGCCGCTCAGCTCCACCAGCTTGTGGTGGAACGCGGCATTGGTTTCGATGTGCGTCTTGGTCGTCATGCGTGCGCCGAGCTCGTCGCGCTGCGCCTGCACCGAAGCCAGCGCATCGAACTCGCCGGCTGTCATCGTTCCCGCTTCGAGGCGCGCGATCACGCCTTCGATCGCTGTCAGCTCGAGCCCGAGGCGCACATGCCAGAGATCGGCGACCTGCGCTTGGGTCGGGGTCCGGATATGGAAGCCGCGCCGCGGCGTCGCCTCGATCAGGCCTTCCATGGTCAGCTGCATCAGCGCCTCGCGCACCGGCGTCGCGCTGACGTCGAATCGCTGCGCGAGTTCGTGCGGATAGAGCCGCGCATCCCTGGCGAAGAACCCGAACAGGATCATCTCGGTGATCGTGCGCTTGAGCGTCGCAGTCAGAGTCTCGCCCGGCGAGCCGACGAGCTTGCCCAGTTGATCGGGTGCCTTGATCGACGCCACGATCATTGCTCAGCCCTCGACCGCGTTCATCGCGATGCGGAGGCGATAACTCTCCAAGACCGCCGGCAGCGGCGCGCCGCCATGCCCCGGGCCTTCGGGCGTGAGCAATGCGCCATCGACGAGACGCAGTTTCTGCATCGGCATCTCGTCACGCAGCGGATTGAGCAGCCGGTTGGCTTCGTAGATGTGGAATCCCGGCGTGGCGCGGCACGCATGCAACGCTGCCGCCACCGCCACGCAGCTGCCGACGCCATGCGGCGCCAAACCGATCTTGTGGCGCGCGCAGAGTTCGCCCAGCGCCATCAGGCCGCTCACGCCGCCGGCGCGCGCGATGTTCGGCATCAGAATGTCCACGGCGCCGGCGCGCGCGAGCGCCTCGAAATCGGCGTACGCGAATTCATTCTCGCCGGCGGCGATCGGCGCCGTCGATTGCGCGCGCACGCGCGCCAGCGCGGCCGGATCGCCGGGCGGGATCGGCTCCTCGAACCAGGTGACGGCGTGACGGGACAATTGCCGCCCCACCGCGATCGCCGTCGCTTCGTCGTAGCCGCAATTGACATCGAGCATCAGGCCGATCGTGGGGCCGATGGCGGCGCGCACGGCAGCGATGTGATCGAGATCGATCCCGACGCCGCGGCCGATCTTGAGTTTGATCGCCTTGTAGCCCTGCGCGACAAAGGCGCGCGCGGCCTCCGCCGAGGCCTCGACGCTGGGCAGGAACGGGACCGGACTGACATAGAGCGCCACCGGGCCGGGCGTGCCACCGAGCAGAACACACAGCGGCTTGCCCGCCAGCTTCGCCTGGAGATCCCAGATCGCCATATCGACCGCGCTCAGCGCCTCGGCGGGAATGCCTCGCGCATGGCCCATGGCGGCGAAGTAGGCGCGATATTCCGCGAGCATCGCCTTGGGATCGACCAACTCCGTGCCGATCAAGCCTGGCGCGATGACCTTCTCGATCAGCGCCGCCGTTGGCGCGGGATGCGGCAGGCCGAAGGCCTCACCGATCCCGGTGGTCCCGTCCGCCGCGGTAACCAGCGCGAGGGTCGCATACTGCCCAGCGCGGATGATCTTCTGAAAATGCGCGGCTGGACGAAGGAGTTGCGGCGGGACCTTCGCCAAACCACCGAAGTGGCGGGCGAACGGAGCTTCAAGCGCAATGGCCTCGATCCGGGCGATCTTCATCGCTCGAAATTATTTCTTATAAAATATCCTGTCTAGGAGTTTCTCGCCTCGTCACTTCTCGCCGACGATCACCGTCCAGGGAAAGCGCCAGCGCTGATACCGCGCGGCCAGCGCTCCGGGAGACTCCTCGAATTCGATCGTCTCGACGTTCCGGAAGCCGAGGTCGCGCATCGTCTGCTTCACGTCCATCTTCACCATCGGCTCCATGTATGGCTCGTTGTTGCGCCGGCCGTGACCGTAATGAAGGAAGTGCAGGAACGGGTCGTCCGCGGGGATGAAATCCAGATGGATCATCAGCCCGCCCGGCTCCAGCACACGCAGCGCCTCGACGAAGGTGTCGCGGATCACCGGCGGCGGCATCTCATGGATCAGCATCGTCGAGGTCACGACGTCATGGCTCGCATCGGGCAGACCGGTCTTGCGACAGTCGCGCTGCAGGAAGCGCACGTTGCGCGCCTGCGCCGCAGCCGCATCATGCGCCGCGAATTTCAGGCAAGGCGCCGCGATGTCGACGCCGGTGACCTGCGCATCGCGATGATCTTCCCAGAACGGGCGCGTCGATTTGCCGAAGCCGCAGCCCATGTCGAGGATCCGCTTGCCGCGCTTGCGCTCATCGACGAGCTTCGTGAACTTCGTATGCAGATCCTTGTCCTTGCCCAGCATCGGCGTCGTCGTGCGCCCGCCGCGCTCGTAGACATAGGCTGCGATCGGATCGGACCAGATGCCGCCGGGATGCTGATGGATGTCGACGGACGCGAAATAGGCCGGCGTCTTGAAATCGGGATCGAGTTCGAGCAAGCCCTCGGGCAGCGGCGTATCGAGTTCGGCTTCCAGCACGTCGCGCGATGCGGCGTGAACCGGCTGCATGCCCCAGCGCCCCGAATATTTGAAGCGCTGCAGATGGCGCTCGAGCCAAGCGTAGCTGCGGTAGAGCGGCTCGTCCTTCAGGAGATCGGCGACGTCGGTCGCGCTGCGCGGCGGCGCACCGGCATTGGTCGCGCGTTCGGCCTTCTCGGCATAGCGCGTATGCAGCGCCGGAAAGATCTTGCCAGTCCACTGCACCTTGCAGGCCAGCAGGAACGCCTGATAGGCCTCGAACTGGCGGTCGCCAACGCTGATCATCGTGCATCCTCTCGAGGAGTGAAGACACAATGCTATTCTCGCCAACGCCCCATCCGCAACACGGTCGCGCGCGATGAGCGGCCTCGCATCGACCGACGAGGCGCTGGCGATCCTCGCCGCAGTGAAGGCCAAGCGCGGCTATCTCCTGCCCCATCACGGGCTGCTCGCGCTGACGGCGCCGCGCCTCGCGCGTGCCTATGACGAGGCCTATACGGCGCTCACCCTAGACCCGCGCGCGCTGAGCGAGTTCGAGAAGGAGTTCGTCTGGCTGCCGATCCTGATCGCCACCGGCGAGGCCATCGCGACTCATCACATCGCGAAGTTCAAGGCCGCGGGAGGCGATGACCGCGGCGTCGAGACGTGTCTGCGCCTGGCTGCTTTCGCGCGCGGAGCAAGGGATTTTCGCTTCGTCGGCCAGCATTGGAACGACCTCCTGCCCGGGTTCGGTCGCGAGCGCGCCTATCGCGACGCGCTTCAGGCCCTGATGCACGATCGCGGCGCGGAGGCCGGGCTGGTCGAAGCCGCGATGGCTGCGACGCATGCCTGCCTCGCGCAATGGGAGGAAGTGGCGATCCATATCCGCGGTGCATACTTACTAGGTCTACCGGAGGTGAAGCTCGCCGAAGCGCTCTCGCTGGTGATGTTTCCCGGCAGCGTGCCGCATTTCGTCGAGGCGGCGCGGGTCTGGCGGGACCTCGTGAAGTCGAACGCGGTCGCGGCCTCGCCGGCCCTGCGTTCCTGGGCAGCGATCGATCAGAGTGGATTTGACGGAAAGGTCTGAGCGCCATGAGCGACCACAAGGCGACGAGCAACAAGATCCTCGCGCAGGTCGAAGGCAAACGTGGCTACCGGCTGAGCTACCACCGCATGCTCGCGGCGGCGGATCCCGAATTGCTCGCCGCCTATGACGCCTACTACGAACGCCTCACCTTGCGGCAGCGCGTGTTCACGTCGCGCGAGCGCGAACTGGTGTGGACCGCGCTGCTCGCCAGCGCCCGCGAAGCGCATGGCACGATCCATCTCAAACGCGCCGAGGCGGCGTCGATCTCGCGCGACGAACTGGCCGATGCGATCGCCATCGCGGCGGCGGTCGAAGCCTGGCCGGCCCTGGTCGAGTTCGGACACGGCGCATGGCATGAATGGGTCGGTCGACGCGACGCGCACATGCGTTACGAGCGCATCTTTCTCGCCGCCTGCGGCGCCATCGACGCGAAGACGGCGGAGTGCTGCGCAGTCGTGTGTCATGCCGCGCGACGCACCTGGGACGGCGTGAAGTTCCATCTGCCGCGCGCGTTCAAGGCCGGCGCGACGCGCGACGGCATCGCCGAGGGTCTCAGCTATCTGCTGCTGCCGTCAGGCGGCCCGACGCTGATCGATGCCGTCGAGGCCTGGGCGCAATCCGCATCCGAAGGCTGCTGCCCCTCCCCTTACGGCGAGTGATGTCGCGGCGCGCGGCTCAATCGGCGAAATCGCCCTCGCCGCGACGGGTCAGGACGCGTTTCAGCGCATCGAAGTGGCGCTGCGCCGAGCTCGCGCCCTTCGGCGCGACACCGCCCTGCTCCAGCCCGAACTCAACCTGCTGACGCAAAGTCTGCAGCACGTCTTGCCGGACGCGCCGACGCTTCTGGCCGGTCATGTAGGCATAGACCTGCACCTGGCAGGTGCGCTCCAGATAATAGAGCCGGTCATAGGCATCGGCGATCGTACGACCGGTGACCATCACGCCGTGACTGGCCATGAACATGATCGATTTGCCTTCCTCGAGCTTGCCGGCCAGGCGCACGCCTTCGTCGGGGTCGTGTGCGAGCCCGGTGTATTCTTCGTCGTAGCAGATCATCGGCGAGAGGATTCCGGCCATCTGCCCGATCGGTTCCAGGCGCTGGTCCTCCAGCATGGTGAGGGTGGTCGCGAAGGGCATGTGCGTGTGCATCAGGCAGTTCGCCTCCGCCTTGAGGCGATGGATCGGGGCGTGAATGCACCACGCCGTCAGCTCGATCTCGCCGTCGCCCTCGACCACCTTGCCGTCGTAGTCGCAGATCAGGAAATCGCTCGCCGTCACCTCTGCCCAATGCAGCCCATAAGGGATGGCGAAGAAATGCCCGGGACGGCCGGGAACGTTGAGCGTGAAATGGTTGCAGATCCCCTCGTTCAACCCGTGCATCACCGCCATGCGGTGGGCGGCGGCCAGGTCCACGCGCGCCTGCTGAATCGCGTCCATCGTCGTCGTCATCGCCGGATCATTCCCTTGTGATGGCCGTAAGGCTTTGGATCACAGCGGCCCACGCGCCGCCTGCTGCCCGAGCAGATTATCCATCAGATGCGCGACAAACGCATCGCGATCGATCGCCGCTGCCTTGGCCTGCTCGGCCGTCGGCTTCCAGCTATCCAATGCGCCATCGGCGAGGATGCCATTGCGTCCCAAGACGGCTTCGAGTGCGCGCATCCGATCGCGCATCACATGCACCTCCGACGCCAAGGCCATCACCACCCCGAAGATCCGATCGAGCGACGGATCGGCGAAGAACACCTGTTCGGGCCGCGCCTTGGTCTCGGTCATCCGCAATTCTCCTCGCTTCAGCCAATTCGCTGATATTGGCGGCGCGTCGGAACGGTGGCAACCGTCGCCAACTGCATTGCAGCCTTCTCCATCGGCTGCCAAGGTGCATCGCCATGAAGAACCCGATTGCTTCCCGCCTGCCCAAGGACCCGAGCTGGCTCGAGCGCTACGAACTCGTCGCCGAAGTCACGTCGGCGATCCATTGCGCCAACTACATCACGACCGATCAGGTCATCGTTTTCGACCTCAACGGCCTGATCAAGGCAGAAAGAAGCACGGCGAAGCTTTGCCTGGGCATTCTGGCGCGGATCCAGCCTGCCCTGGCGATGGCGGCGGACCGCGCCGCCGAAGGCCTCCACCCGGTCAGCCCGCGCTGGCGAACTTTCGACTGCTATGACACCGGGATCGACCATGGCGGCATGGGCAAGGTCACGGTTCGGCTGCATCTGCGCGACGTCGCCACGCAAGTCCTGGTCGCCGACGCGACGACGCGGACCTAGCCCAACGGATCTCTTGCCGATCGCGGCATGACTGGGCGACACAGATCCTCCTGAAGCGATTCCGCTTCGGAGTGCCCGGCGCCGCGCATGTCCCGTTCCCACGCCACGATGATCGACGACATCGAGCCCGATCACGCCGGGGGATTCTACCGCGCGGGCGTTTGGCTCTACGCCCTGGCGATCGTCTACGTCAGCATCGTCGTGACGAAGGACGGGTTCGACTTCGTCCCACGCGATCTGGGCGAGGCCTGGCATGGCTTCGTCAACATGCCGTACCTCATCCACGGCTCCGATCAGCAGCAGGATTGGATGGCCAATCTGCTGATGTTCGGCGGCTTCGGATTCCTGCTTGCGGGCACCCAGTCGCGCGGCGGCCGCTTGCGCACGGTCCATGGTCTGACGGCGCTCGTGATCTGCGTCGCGTTCCTCCTGACCGTCAAATACGCCCAGCTCTTCTTCCCGCCGCGGACGGTCTCGATCAACTACGTTCTCGCGCAGACTGGCGGCAGCATCATCGGGATCGCAGCCTACGCCCTGTTGCACCGTCGCCTCGCGCGCCTAGCGGCGGCGTTTGCCCGCGGCGGACGGCGCGCGCTGATCGCGTTGTCGGCGATCTATACGGGCTTCCTGTTCGCGTTCTTCCTGTTTCCCTTCGACTTCACGTTCAATGCCGAGGATCTGCGCGAGCGCCTCGCGGCGCTGCCCGATCTCCTGTTCGCGTTGCCGCATGGCGATCGTGATGCGGGTCTGCGGCTGGTGCTGGTCATCGCCAACACGCTGACGACGTCCCCGGTCGGCATGCTGCTGCGCGCGGCGATGCCGAGACGCAGCGCTACCGGCCTGATGGCGATCGGCTGTGCGATGATGATCGCGATCCTCATCCCGACGCTGTTCGTGATGAACGCAACGCCGATGCTCGTGGCCATCGCGTATCGGACATTGGGCGTGGGCATCGGGATCGCCATGATGGGCTGGCTCGATCGCGGCGGGTTGCTGCGTGCGCATCGCTGGCTGCGCCTGACGGCGCCGCTCGCGGTCCTGCCCTACGTGCTCATCGTCGCCTTCACCAAAGGGCTGGTCGCGCGCGAGTGGTTGTCCCTCGATGCCGCCATCGCGCAGTTCGACGGGCGCGGCCTCGTGCCGTTCTGGCACTACTACATCGTCACGAAGACCCTCGCTGTCCGCGGCCTTCTCGTCCACCTGCTGATCTACGCGGTGATCGGCGTGCTGATCTGGCTGCGCGCCGGCGCCGGCCGCGCGACCATCGCGCTCGCCGCTTTAGTTGGCTTCAGCTTCGCGCTGGCGGTGGAAATCGGCCGCTTCTTCCGGCCGGATCTGGTGGCGGATCTCTCCAGCGCGATCATCGGCGCCGTCGCCGCCGCACTCGCCGTGCAGCTCATGCCTTGGCTCTGGCAGGTGCTGACGACCACCACGGCCCATGCCGAGCCGGACGCCAAATCGTTCGGCGCAGTGGCGGTGGCAGCCGATGCGATCGTCGCGCCGGCCGGTGAGTCGACGCTGACGACGGGCGTGCAACCGGCGACTCACGCCCCCTCCTTCACCGGCATGGCGTTCGCGACGATCGCGCTTGCCACGACACTCGCGATTCTCGCCGCCTATCCCGTTTCGCCTGGGCCTCTGACGCTTGGCCTGTTCGCCTATGCCGGATTGCTGTGGTGGCGCCCGACAGCTTGGCTCGTGACGCTGCCGGCCGGCATCGTCGCGCTCGACTTCATGCCGTGGACAGGTTGGGTCGTGATCGGCGAGGCGGATCTGCTCGTCCTCGTCACGCTCGCCATCCTCGCCCTGCGTCGCGCGCCAAGCCGCGCCGATGTTTTCCCGCGCGGCTTCGCTGGAGCCGCCCTCGGCCTCTTCGTCGTCATCAATATGATCGGCGTCGCGATGGGTTTCGTCACTGCCGCCGATGCATTCCAAAATTCGGCGAATCCATATCTCCATCCCATCAATGCACTGCGCGCGAGCAAGGGGTTCTGGGTCGCGCTGCTGCTGCTGCCCTTCATCGCGCATGAATGGCGCCTGGATCGCCGGACGCCGCGCCGCCTGGCGCAAGGCTTCGCATGGGCGCTTGCGGTGGTCGTGGCAGGCGCCGTGATCGAGCGGGTGTTGTTCACGGGGCTGCTCGATTTCTCCACCGATTATCGCATCGTCTCGACCTTCATGGGCATGCATCTCGGCGGCAGCCAGATCGCGATGTTCCTGGTGCTGGCGATGCCGTTCACGATCACCGTCCTCGGCCATGGCGGCGTGATGCTGCGTTTCGCCGTGATCGTCCTGCAGCTCCTGACCGCCTATGCCCTGGTCGTCAGCTATGCACGCGCCGCCTACGCCAGCGCGATCATCGGCATCGTCGTGTTGGCGATCGCGACGATCATTGCAGCGCGGCGGCCGACGCCCGAGCGCCGCGCGAGTTTCGGTTCGATGTTTCTGCCGCTGTTCGTGCTGGTGATCGGCGCCGGCAGCGTCGTGTTCGGTGCGCTGAGTTCGAGCTACATGCAAGACCGCTTCCGGGGTTCGGGCGGCGACATGGGCGCACGGCTGGCGAATTGGAGCGATGGGCTCGCGCTGCGCGACCTCAGCATTCTGTCGAGCCTGTTCGGTGAGGGCAGCGGCACCTTCCCGCGCCTGAACGCCCTGCGCGGACCACCGGGAAAAGTACCCAGCGACTATCGCCTCGTGAACGGACCCGACCGCGTGTTCCTGACTATCCTCGGGAGCTCGACGATCTATTTCGGCCAGAAGCTCGCGAGCGCACCGGATCAGACCTATGCGCTGTCGATCACGTGGCGCGCACCCGATGGCAAGGGCAGCGTCGCGGTCACGCTCTGCGAGAAGCTCGTGCTCTATTCGATCAACTGCGCGTCGGCCCCCGGGATTCCGGCAGCCCCCGGACTGCGCTGGACGACGAGCGTCGTGTCGATCCCACCCAATCCGCTCGCCGGCGCGCAGAGCTTGCTCTGGCCGCGCCGTCCCTTCGACTTCGCGTTCTGGAGCGACGTTCCCGACACGCGCATCGACGTCGCCGAGATCAAGCTGACGGACGCGCGGGGGCGCGATGTCCTGATCAACGGTGACTTCAAGCGTGGCCTCGAACGTTGGTACGTGTCGGACGATTATCATTGGCCGTGGCGGATCGAGAACGAGTACGTCGCTACCCTGTTCGACGGCGGATTGCTGCGGCTCGCGAGCCTGCTGCTGCTACTCTTCGCGTCGATCACGGGCGCGATGCGCCTCGTGAGTCAGGGCTCATCGATCGGTCCGGCCATCCTGGCGGCGATCGTGATCTTCGCCGCCAGCTGCCTGTTCGACACGCCGCTGCAGGCGCCGCGCCTCGCGACGCTCAGCTTCCTGATCGTGGTCGTCGCCCTGTTTGGGTTGTCATCGAATGCGGCGACCTACGAAGCGACCTTGCATCCGCCTCCACCGGCCAGCGGTCGTCGCCGGCGACGACATCGTCGCTCACCGCCGCGGCACCCGGCGGGTGCGGCTCAGTCGGCACCGCGATAGCTTGCGCAGTGGCGAGACGCGCAGCGGCTGCAGCCTCGGCGCATCAGGAGTCGACGGCGATCGGCAGGGAGCAGCCCGACTCACGCAACGCAATGAAAGACCTTTCAGCTTTCTGGCGCCCCGTCGGGATGATAACATTCCCGCAAGGTCGTCTTTCGTCCTTCATGTCTCGGTTGTGACGACTGCGCAAAATTTCGATCAAGTAAGTGTTCAACGGCATTGGCGGCAGCATCACGACGAAACGATCGTTGATGACCTCAGACCCGGGAGGTTCCGCATGACCACGATTAGACACCTGCTCCACGGCAAGGGGCACGCCATCCATTCGGTTCGGAAGGGAGCGACCGTTCTCGACGCCATCGCGAAGATGGCCGAGAACAACGTCGGCTGTCTGCTGGTCATGGATGAGCGTGACAAGCTGATCGGCGTGATAACCGAGAGGCACTATGCGCGAAACGTGTTCCTGAAGGGGAAGGCATCGCCGACGACCCTGGTCGAGGACATCATGAGGACCGCCGTATTGTGTGCCCGGCCAGATCAGACGATCGAACAATGCATGGCCGTGATGACCAAGAACCGAGTGCGCCATCTTCCGGTTCTTGACGACGAGAGTGTCATTGGCGTCGTGTCGATGGGAGATCTGGTACAAAGCACGATCGCCGATCAGCAATTCGTCATCGAACAGCTGGAACACTACATTCACGGTTGACGGGATCGGCCCGACAGTCTCGATCGGCATGATCGAGCGGCCGCGGCAGGTGGCCTCGCTTCAGAGATCCAGTTCGCGCCGCGGCGGCAGGTCGCGGATCATCACGGGCTCATGGGTGTCGGCGGTGCGGAGATAGACTCGCGCACGCGCTTTGCCCTTGCCCAGGTCGTCGCCGGTATCGAGGCACTCGTAGAAGCGCCAGATGCTCGTCACCGGGTTGAGCCCCTCGGCGGCGCGATCGAAGGTCATGTAGAACACCGCCAGCACCGGCGCGAGCAGATGCATGCACAGCGGCGCAGTGGATTTCTCAGGCTTGATGCGATGGCGCATGTCGAACACGACGATCTGGCCGGGCGTCACGCCGCAGCCGCAGCGTTCATTCGACGTGATCTCCACCACGACTTCGAAATCGTCGAGCCAAGTATTGCCGAGATGCCGGCGCACGCCGAGCAATTGCTTCATCTCAGGCGAGATCCGCGCGAAATCCTCGTCGCGCAGGCCGAGCGCGCGCTTGAGGGCCTCACGCACCTCACCATCGAGCCGCGTATCGGGATCCGGATATGGATAGGGCAAGGCGCCCGAAGGCCTCACGGGATCAGACATCGATGGCGATCGCGCAGCCCGCGCGCCTCCTGAGGTTCTTCTTGTCGAGATCATCGCCGGCGGCTTCGTCGCCGACGACATTCTGCAGATTCCTATAGGTCTCCTTGCGCAGCACCACGATCATGTCGGTGCGATCCTCCAGCACGAACGGGAACTCGTGCCAGCACCCGATGCGCATGCAAAATCCCGCGGAACCATCGAAGCGGAAGGCGCGCAATCCGTCGAGCGGCGGCAGTTCATCGCTCCCCGGCGGCGCCATCACGAGCAGGAACGGCTTGCCGCCCAACGGGATGAAGGCTTGGGTGTGCTTGAAGTGGCGTTCGAGATAGACGATCTCGAACGGGCGCCGCTGGAGCCGCACGATCGTCAGATCGGTCTGCTCGTCGGACACGAACTCGGCCGGCGCACGCAATTCACCGGGGTAGAAATTGAGCGGCCGCGATGGAATGTCGGCATGCGAGCCGAGCATCCAGCCGAATGACGCCAGGGCCGCTGGATTTGCCGCCTCGAGCTCGAGCGTGTGCCGCTCGAGCATCGTGTCTGCCATCATGTTCCTCCGGGTCGTGCCGTGGATTGAACCGCGATAGCGCCGCCGACGCCAGCCCTGTCCGGTCGCAGATCGATGCGGTCGAATTGGCGCAGGACGAAAGCCATCGACACGTAGATCAGCACGTCGGTGATGTCCGGGAAACGTCCGGGAACGAATTGCTGCCCCCATTCGATGGCAAAGACGATGGCGGCGCCCACGCCGAGCGCATATCGGCCACGCAATCCCATACGCCCCAGCAGCCAAGCGAGCGCGCCGTAGGTGAAGCTCTTGAACATCAGGGCCTTCATCGAGAACTCGATGTTGCTGCGAATGAACCCGCGCAGCGGCACCCAGTTCATCGCGCGGGTCGGTCCGGACGCGTAGGGCATCAAGCCGTCCGCAATGAGGTAGATGACCAATGCGAGCGCGACGAGCCAAGCGCGATTCAGCCCGAGCATGAAGCAACCCGCCGCGGCCGCGACCCCGTAGATCTCCTGCGGTGAAACGATGTGGCCCGGGATCAGCGTGCGCAGCGCCGACAACATCAGCACGAAGCTCAGCGTCGCCGGAAGCACCGGCCGCACCGATCCGATGGCTTCGATCAGGCGCATGCACACCAACCACAAGATCGCGAGTTCGAACACCACGGGCCAGAGCGGTCGCCAATCGCCGCCCAGCGGGGCGAGCGCCCGCGCAACCTGCTGCCAATCGAATGCGGCCACGAAGGGAACCAGGCGGCACGCGGCCCACAGCACGAGCAGCAACATCGCGGCGCCGATGCCGGCGCCGTCGTCGCGATGCGTCCAGAACGCGGCGCGTGCGACCACGAACGCCGCGACGAATCCCAGCAATGTGCCGAGCGTGTTGAGGATGACGTCGAGAACGCTGGAGTGGCGCCCGATGTCGTAGGCCTGCGCGATCTCGATCCCCAGCGACAGCGCGCCGCCCAACGTCACCGCCGCGATGCCCCGGAAAACGATGCGACGCAGCCCCGTCAATCCGAAGAAGCCGCAGATCCCGATCGGAAGATAGAGTAGGAGGTTGGCGACCATGTCCCCGATCGACGCCACGCGCGGCAGCGACAGCAAGCGTCGCGGAATCGCGGTGAAATTGAATGGATACAAGCAGCCATAGGCGAGCAGCAGCGCGATGACGATCAAGGCCTGCCGCGCCGCACGATCACCGGCCAGCGGCTTCGACGGCGGCCGCAGCGGGGGATCCTGGAGGACGGCGCGAAGCTTCGAGGGCGTTTGCCTTGACACGGGGTTGGCACGCAGAGCGAGACGAGCTACCGGCCTGCAGGTAAGCTAACGCGCGTTCGCGAGTGAGGGGGACAATTTCAGCATGAACGATCTCGTATTGAAGGGTGGCCGGGTCATCGACGCGGCGCAGGCGCTGGACCGCGTCACGGATGTCGCGTTCACCGGCGGCAAGATCGCCGCGATCGGCGATGGGCTGCAGGGCAAGGATGTCCGCGACGTCCGCGGCAAGATCGTCACGCCGGGGCTCATCGATCTGCACACGCATGTCTATTGGGGTGGCACCTCGCTTGGCGTGGCGGCCGAACCGCTGGCGCGCGCCGGCGCTGTCACGACCTTCGTCGATGCCGGCAGCGCCGGCGCAGGAAACTTCCACGGCTTCCGCGCCCATGTGATCGAACCGTCGCCGGTGCGCATCCTGCCGTATCTCAATCTCTCCTATCCCGGCATCTACGCCTTTTCCAAGACCGTGATGGTCGGCGAAAGCGCGGATTTGCGCCTGCTCGACATGCGCGAATGCGCGCGTGTCGCGGATGAGAATCGCGATCTCATCCTCGGCATCAAGGTGCGCGTCGGCAGGGGCACCAGCGACCTCACGGGTATCATGCCGCTCCAGATGGCGCTCGAAGTCGCCGAGGAGGTCGGCATGCCGCTCATGGCCCATCTCGACGCGCCGCCGCCGTCGCGCAAGGAAGTGCTCGCACTGATGCGGCCGGGCGATATCCTCACCCATTGCTTCCGCCCCTTCCCCAATGCGCCGTCGACGGGCGACGGGCGGGTGCAGGAGGAAGTGCTCGAAGCGCGCGCACGCGGCGTGATCTTCGACATCGGCCATGGCGGCGGCTCGTTCGGCTTCAAGACCACACGCGCGATGATCGCCAATGGGTTCCTTCCCGACGTGATCTCCTCGGACCTTCACACGCTGTCGATCGATGGCCCGGCCTTCGATCTCGTGACGACGATGTCCAAATTCCTGGTCTTCGGCGTCGATCTGCCGACGATCATCAAGCTCGCGACGCTCAACGCCGCGAAGGCGATGGGCAGACCCGAGCTCGGCACGCTCAAGCCCGGCCAGGTCGGCGAGGCGTCGATTCTCGAACTGCGCGACGGCAGCTTCGAATATCTCGACGTGATCGGCGAGAAGGTCGTGGGCAAGCAGCGCATCCTCGCTGCCGGCGTGGTACTCGGCGGCAAGTGGTGGCATCCGAATCCCGCCTCATGATCGCGATGTTCGCGGCATGAGCCGTGATCCAGAGACACGTGGGCTGGCCTGGGGCTTGCTGGGCGTCGCGATCTTCGGATTGACGCTGCCATTCACGCGACTGGCCATCGTCGATCTGCATCCGGTCTTCGTCGCGCTGGGGCGTGCGCTGGTCGCCGCGGTTCCGGCCGCGATCGTGCTCGCCTGGTCACGCGCGCCGGCGCCGCCACGCGGGCTGTGGGGCCGGATCGCCATCGCATCGCTCGGCGTGGTGATCGGTTTCCCGATCGCCGCGACGATGGCGATGACGAGCGTGCCCGCCGGCCATGGCGCGGTCGTGCTCGGCCTGCTGCCGCTGGGTACCGCGCTCGCGGGAACCTTGCGCGGCGGCGAGACGCCGTCGCCGAGCTTCTGGGGCTGCGCGCTGATCGGCAGCGCGCTCGTGGTGTGGTTCGCGCTGCGTGAGAGCGGCGGCGGCTTCGTTCCGGCCGATGGCTGGCTTGCCCTCGCGGTCGTATCGGCGTCTGTCGGCTATGCCGAGGGCGCCGTGGTTTCGCGTGTGCTCGGCGGCTGGCAGACCATCTCGTGGATCCTCGTGCTCACCGCGCCGGTGATCGCGATCCCGACGCTGTTCTTCGGCATCGACGACGATGTGCTGGCGGCGCGGCCATCGGCCTGGCTGGGGTTCTTCTATGTCAGCTTGTTCTCGATGTTCCTCGGCTTCTTCGCCTGGTATCGCGGGCTCGCGTTGGGCGGCACGGCGCGTGTCGGTCAGGTCCAGTTGCTGCAGGGTTTCTTCACCCTGATCGGCGCCTGGGCGATCAGCGGCGAAAAGCTCGAGCTCGATGCCTTCCTGTTCTGCGCCGCCGTCGCCGCGATCGTCGCGCTCGGTCGGCGCACCGCGGTTCAACGCGCGCCGGCGCGAGGCTGAGCTCTCCGACCGGTCGCATTCAGCGCCAGCCCGACCAGGATCGCTGCGGCTGCGCCCACGCGCCACGCGCTGAGCCGCTCGCCCAGGAACAGCGCCGAGAGGGCGATTGCGCCGATCGGCACCAGCAGCATGAAGGGCGCGACCTGATGCGCGCGGTAGCGGCCGAACAGACGCACCCAGATCGCGTAGGCCACAAGCCCTGCCAGCACGCCGGAATAGCCCATCGCCAGCAGCAGCGTCGGATTCCAATTCTGCAGCACGGCCAGGACCGGCGCCGGCCCTTCGATCGCGAGGGACAGGGTCAGCAATCCGGGCGCGGCGATCACACTCATCCAGGCCGTGACGCCCAGCGGATTCACGCCGCCGAGGCGACGCAGAACCAGATTGCCGAGGGCCGCGGTGATCGCGCCGCCGAGCACCATCAGGATCGCGGCGAGCGGCATGGGTGCGCCGCGCTCGACGATCAGCAAGGCGAGTCCCGCGAAGGCGAGCGCGAAGGCGACGATACTGCGCGGCGACAGCCTCTCCCCGAACACGATCCAGGCGAGGCCGAGAGTGAAGAAGCTCTGCGTATGGGCAAGCAGCGCCGCCATGCCTGGCGTGACGCCATGCGCCATGCCGAGGAAGATTCCGGCATGCTGTCCGACGCCGATCGACACGCCGATCGCGAACAGCGCGCGCCAGCCGACACGCGGGCGCGGAATGACCAGGATGAACGCCGCGGTGACGACGAAGCGCAGCGCGGCGAAGAGCAGCGGGGTGGTGAGACTCAAGCCCACGCTGGTCGCGAGAAACGCCGCCGCCCAGATCAGCGTCGCGCTGGCGCCGAGCGCGATGTCGGCAGGCCGCATGCCCGTTGCGGCCGTCACCTCTCCGCCGGGATCACGGACAAGGCGGCGCCGCGATGGCGAGGCGCTGCGCAGCCCAGCGGGTGATCGCGAGCAGCTTCTCGTCGTCGCCGAAGCGCCCGACCAGTTGCACACCCAAGGGCAAGCCGCCCGACCCGAGCGCGAAAGGCAGCGTGCTGCACGGCGTGCGCAGCAACGACCAGAAACCATTGAAGACCGAATCCCCGGTCCACGCCAATCCGCGCGGCGCCTCGCCGGGCGCTGCCGGGACGATGAACACATCATCGCGCCCGAACAGCTCGTCGAGCGCGACGCGCGCGCGATCGCCGAAGCGCAACGCCTCGGCATATTGCTTCTCGTTGGCGCGACCTTCCGCGATGAAGCCGCGGATATTGGCGCTGAGCTTGCTGGGCATGTCGCGCGTGTAGCGTGCGAAAGCCCTGCTCGCCTCGACCGAGATCACTACGCGATGCGCGGCGCGCGTCTCGGCGAACCAGCGCGGCAGGCGCCGGCGCGTCACCTGCGCCCCGGCACGGCCGAGTTCGCCAGCGAAGATATCGCAGCTGCGGCGCATCTCGGCCGAAGCGAGATCGTCGAACGGCGTGGCCAGGCGAACGAACCGTGGCCGCGTCGGCGCCGCCTGTCGGCGATAGCCGGGCAACAACACCGGCGCCAGCACCTCGAGGTCGGCGGCGTGACGCGCGAACCAGCCGATCGTGTCGAGCGAGCGGCCGAGTTCGTGCACGCCATGCGTTTCGGTCCGGCCCCAGGAGGATTTAAACGCGAAGACGCCGCAGAACGATCCGGGCCGGATGACGGAGCCGCCGGTCTGGCTGCCCAGAGCCAGCGGCACCAATCCGGCCGCGACAGCGGCAGCCGAGCCGCTCGACGAACCGCCGGGCGTATGGCGCAGGTCATGCGGATTGCGCGCCGCCGAGGGATGCATGTTCGCGAATTCGGTGGTCGCGCATTTGCCGAGGATCACCGCGCCGGCCTCGCGCAGACGATGCACGACCTGCGCGTCATGGACGGGAACATGCCCCGCATAGACCCGCGCACCGTATTCGGTGCCAAGCCCGGCCGTGTCGATGATGTCCTTGATGCCGATCGGCAAGCCTTCGAGCACGCGGCGCTTGCGCCGCGCATCCGAAGCACGCGCCACGCGCCGCGCATCGGGCGCTAAACGGATGAAGGAATGCAGTGCGCCGTCGCGCGCCTTGATCGCGCCCAGACATGCGGCCACGAGATCGCCTGATGTGAAGCGATGGGTGGAGAGGCCCGCGAGCATGGCGCGGGCGCTCAGCTCCGCGAGATCAGACGCCATCGATCGCTTGATGCGCAACGCAGTCGCCGCGCTCGACGCGAGCGGGATGGCGCTTGCAGACCACAAGCCCATCACGCTTGAAGACGCACGGGACTGGTTCGCGCCCGGGATTGTCGACGAAATGGACGTGACCGCAGAGCTGGCCCGCCTTCACCCAATCGCCGAGTTCCGTCGCCGGCTCGAACAGCCCTTGCTCGGGCGCATGCACGTGGTAGTCGATTCCGGGCACGTTCATGTAGCGCGTCTTCTGCGCCGGCTCCGTCGGCCCGTCCCAGATCCCGAGATGCTTGAGCACGCGCCACAGCCCGCGCTCGACGTTCTTGAGCATCGGCCCATTGACGCTGCCACCGCCGCCGAATTCGCCGGCGATGTTGGGAAGACCGCGCTTGATCGCGGCGCCAGGCGAATAGCGCGGATCGGCGTGCTTCCAGACGACCGAGTATTCGACGCCGAACGCGGTGAGGGCGTCGAGCGAGCGCTTGTTCAGCGCGGCGTCGGGCCCTTCGTTGGTGCTGGCGAACGGCACATAGGCGAGCGACGAGCCGCCCGAATGAAGATCGGCGAAGAAATTCGACTTCGGAAAGATCACGCTGTCGATGTAGTGCGCGATCTCCTGTGTGACGCCGCGTTCGGGATCGCCCGGAAACGAGCGATTGAGATTGCCGCCATCGATCGGCGAGACGCGTGCGCCGGCCATCGCCGCCGGGAAATTCGCTGCGGGCATGATGATCACGCGGCCCTGGACGCGTGCGGGATCGAGCGCGCGGATCATCTTGCATAGCGCGATCTGGCCTTCGTATTCGTCGCCATGATTGCCGGCCATCAAGAAGGCCGTGGGGCCGCTGCCGTTCTTCACCACCGTGAGCGGGATGGCGATCATGCCGTAGGCCGAGCGCGTGACCGAGTAAGGCAGATTGACCCAGCTGACCTGCTTGCCCGTTTTCTCGAAATCGATGTCCGACCAGATTCGCGTCGTGGTTTCCATGCGCACCCTCCCCGCCTGAGATAAAGCGTATCATTCCGGTCAACGCCGACCGCCGCAAGTCGAGATGAGTCGGCAAGCGGCGGATTGCCGCACGAGACGAGGAACTTCTTGCACCCACCTGACCATCCCGCGCGCGGCGTCATCATCATGATCGTCGCCCAGGCCATCTTCGCGGTGACCGATGCGATCGCCAAGCTGCTGATGGAAACCCAGCCGGTCATGACCGTGGTGTGGACACGCTTCGCGTTGTTCACGATCTTCCTGAGCCCGCTGATCCTGCGCTCGCCCGCACATCTGCGCCGCACGCCCGAGAGAACCCTGATCTTTCTGCGCGGCTGCGCCATGCTCGGCGCGACCCTGTTCATGAGCATGGCGCTCGCACGTCTTCCGCTGGCGACGGCGCTGACCTTGATGTTCATCGGACCCTTCATCGTCACGGCGCTATCGGCGCTGGTGCTCAAGGAGCGGGTCGGCTGGCGACGCTGGTGCGCCATCGCCGTGGGATTCAGCGGTGTCCTGCTGGTCGTGCGGCCGGGCGTGGGGTCGGTCGGCTGGGCCGCCTTGTTCGTGCTCGGATCGACCCTGTGCTGGTCGGTCGGGGTGATCGCGACGCGCAAGCTGGGCGGCAAAGTCGACGTGTTCACGATGCTGATCTGGCAGGCGCTGATCGGCCTCATCGCCGCCGCCCCCTTTGCCTACGCGACCTGGGTTGCGCCGACCCGGTTCGACTACGCGCTGATGTTCGTCAATGGCACCCTCAACCTCTTCGCTCAGTGGCTCACCGTGCGTGCGCTGCAACTGGCGCCCGCTTCCACCGTCGCGCCCTTGACCTACACGGTCATCATCTGGGCCACCGGGCTTGGCTGGTTGCTGTTCGACACCCTGCCAGATCGCTGGACGCTGGCCGGCGGCACGGTGATCGTCGGCAGCGGCCTTTACGTTTGGTGGCGGGAGCGAGTCCGACGAGCCGAGGCCGCCGCCGGCACGCAAGGATGACTCGCCTGGCGGCCTGTCTCGCGCTCTAATGCCGATGCGCTGAATTTTGGGATGGGGATTTTCTGATGCGGATTTTCGCGGCGACGATCGCGACCGAGACCTACACGTTTTCGCCAATGGCGACGTGCCTCGACGACTATAAGGAAGGCGTCTTCCTGCGGCCCGGCGAGCATCCGGACAATACGCCACTGATGTGCACCGCGCCGCTCTGGGTGGCGCGCAAGCGCGCCAAGAAGGACGGCTTCACCCTGATCGAGGGCAGCTGCTTCGCCGCCAGCCCGTCGGGCACGACCAATCGCGGGGATTACGAGTTCATGCGCGACGAGATCCTCGCGCAATGCAAGGCGGCGATGCCGCTGGACGGCGTGTTGCTCGGCCTGCACGGCGCCATGGTCGCGCAAGGCTACGACGACGTCGAAGGCGACGTGATCGAGCGCGTTCGTGCAATCGTGGGGCCCAAATGCGTGATCGGGGTCGAGCTCGATCCGCATTGCCACCTCACGATCAAGCGCCTGACCCACGCCAACGTCATCATTCTCTACAAGGAGTTCCCGCATACGGATGTGGTCGAGCGCGCCGAGGAAGTGGTCGAGATCGTGCTCAAGACCATTCGCGGTCAGGTCAAGCCGGTCATGTCGGTCTATGATTGTCGCCAGGTCGGCAGCTACCCGACCACCGAGCCGATGATGCGCGCCTTCGTCGATCGCATGAGCGCGATGGAGGGCAAGAACGGCGTGTTGTCGATCTCGATCGGGCATTGCTTCCCCTACGCCGACGTCGCGGAACTCACGGGCCGCATCCTCGTGGTGACCGACAACGACAAGGCCGGGGCCGACAAGCTCGCGCGCACGATCGGCGAGGAGTTCGTCTCGATGCGCGGCAAGACGGCGCCACCCTATCTCGATGTCGAGAGCGGCATCGGCGCCGCGATCGAATTCAATGACGCGCCCGTCGTGATGGCCGATCCGGCCGACAATGCCGGCGGGGGCGCGCCATCGGACAACACGACGATCCTGCGCCGGCTGATCGAGCGCAAGGTCGAGAGCGCCTGCCTCGGCCCGATCTGGGATCCGATCGCGGTCAAGCTCTGCTTCGCGGCCGGCATGGATGCGGAATTTCCGCTGCGCTTCGGCGGCAAGATCTCACCGAGCTCCGGCCAGCCGATCGATGCGACGGTGAAGGTGATCGGCCTCAAGCGCGATTGCTGGCAGAGCTTCGGCCCGACCCAGGTGCCGATGGGCGATTGCGCGGCGATCCGCATCGGCGGCGTCGAAGTGGTGCTGATCACCAATCGCACCCAGGCGCTCGGCCTGGAGCTGTTCCGCAATGTCGGCATCGAGCCGACCAAGAAGAAGATCGTCGCGGTCAAATCGACGAATCATTTCCGCGCGGCCTATGGGCCGATCGCGAAGAAGGTGATCTACATCGATTCCGATGGCCCGCTGAGTCGCGACTACCGGAAGATCCCATATACGAAGATCCAGCGTCCGATCTGGCCGCTGGATGAGAATACGCAGCCTGGTCTCATTTTCTGATCCCGAGGGAGGTCCACATGAAAACCACACGTCGTTCAGTCCTGACCAATACGGCCGCAGCAGCGGCGATCATCGGCGCGCCGGCCATCGCCAAGGGCCAGGTTCGCCGCGGCGAGCAGAGGACGATCCGCGCCGTCATGCACGGTGACATTCCGACCTTCGATCCGATCTGGACCACGGCGAACATGTCCGCCTATCACGGCGGCATGGTCTACGACACGCTGTTCGGCATCGACGCGGATTCCAGCGTCAAGCCGCAGATGGTCGGCAAGTACGACGTGTCGGCCGATCAGCTGACCTATACGATGGAGCTGCGCGACGGCCTGAAATGGCATGACGGCACGGCCGTCACCGCGCGCGATTGCGTCGCCAGCCTGCGTCGCTGGTCGGCGCGCGACGGCGCCGGCCAGATCCTGATGTCGCGTGCCAAGGATCTCGTCGCCAAGGACGAGAAGACGATCGTGCTGACGATGAAGGAGCGTTGGGGCCTCGTGCTCGACTCGCTCGCCAAGACCGCCACACCGGTGTGCTTCATGATGCGCGAGAAGGAGGCGATGACCGACCCGATGCAGAAGATCGACACGGTCGTCGGCTCGGGCCCGTTCACGCTCAACATGGCCGAGACGAAGCCGGGCTCGCAGTACGTCTACGACAAGAACCCGAACTACGTGCCGCGCAGCGATGCCGCATCCGGGATCGCCGGTGGCAAGATCGTCAAGGTCGACCGGGTGATCTACCAGGTCATGCCGGACTCGCAGACCGCGGTCGCCGCACTGCAGACCGGCGAGATCGACTTCCTGGAGCTCGTTCCGATCGATCTCGTGGGTCAGCTGCAATCCGACAAGAACGTCAAACTCGAGATGCTGAATGTCCTGGGTCAAGTCGGATTGATCCGCGTGAACTACCTGCATCCGCCCTTCAACAACGTGAAGGCGCGCCAGGCGATGCTCTACCTGATCAATCAGGAAAACCACATGAAGGCGACCTTCGCGGATGCGAAGTACTATCGCCAATGCGGCTCGCTCTTCACCTGCGGCACGGCGATGGAGAACGACGCCAATACCGATTGGTTCAAGGGCAAGCCCAACTACGCCAAGGCCAAGCAGCTCTTCGCCGAGGCCGGCTACAAGGGCGAGGAAGTCACGCTGCTGCAGGCGACCAACATCGACTACATGCGCAATTCCGCGGACATCCTGGCGCAGGAGCTGCGTCAGGCGGGCGTGAACGTGAAGGTGATCCCGATGGATTGGTCGGGCGTCGTCACGCGTCGCGCCGTCAAGACCCCGCCGGATCAAGGCGGCTGGAACATCTTCCTCACCTCCGCGGGTGGACCGGCGGTTGGACATCCGATCGCGCTCGGTGCGCATGCCGCGAGCGGTGACAAGGGCTGGTTTGGCTGGCCCGCCGATGCGAAGCACGAGGAACTGCGCAACGCCTGGGCGCTCGCCACCACGATCGAGGAGCGCAAGAAGATCGCAGTGGAGATGCAGGCCAATGCCTGGAACTTCGTCCCGCATGTCTATTTCGGGCAATGGACGCAGCCGGCCGCGATGCGGACCAACATCACCAACATGCTGCGGATGGCCGAGATGGTTCCCTGGTGGAACGTCGAGAAGGTCTGAGCGACGTTGAGCCGCACCACCCTGGCTGCGCAGCGGCCGGGGTGGTGCGGCGCTACGTGCGGGTTCCTGAGTCAATTCAATGATCGCCTATATCGTCCGCCGCCTGCTCTCGACCGTTCCGGTCATGTTCATCGTGGCGGTCTGCGTATTCCTGCTGCTCCATCTCGCGCCCGGCGACCCGGCGGCGATCATGGCCGGCGACAATGCGACGCCGCAGAACATCGCGCAGATCCGCCAGAAGCTCGGTCTCGACGAACCGCTGTGGCGCCAATTCGGCACTTGGATGTTCAGCCTCGCGAGCGGTGATCTCGGCGAGTCGATGTTCTGGCGAACCTCGGTCACGACCCTGATCGGACAGCGCGCGGAGCCGACGATCTCGCTGGCGATCACCACGATCATCTTCGCCGTCGTGATCGCGATCACGCTCGGCGTCGTGGCTGCATGGAAGGCCGGTACCGGCATCGACCGCTTCGTGATGGGCTTTGCCGTGATGGGGTTCTCGGTCCCCGTCTTCGTCGTCGGCTATCTGCTGATCTATTGCTTCGCGATATGGCTGCGTTGGTTGCCGGTCCAAGGCTACACGCCGATCGAGGAGGGTCTGGGGCCGTGGCTGCGTAACCTCGTGTTGCCGACGATCACGCTCGGTCTGGTCTATGTCGCACTGATCGCGCGGATCACGCGCGCGACCATGCTCGACGTGCTGGCCGAGGATTACATGCGCACCGCGCGCGCCAAGGGTGTCGCCACGGCGCCGATGCTGCTCAAGCATGCGCTCAAGAATGCGGCGGTGCCGATCGTGACGGTCATCGGCATCGGCGTCGCGCTGCTGATCGGCGGCGTGGTGATCACCGAAACCGTGTTCAACATTCCCGGCATCGGGCGGCTCGTCGTCGACGCGATCCAGCGCCGCGACTATCCGATCATCCAGGGCGTGATCATGGTGTTCTCCGGCATCTACGTGCTGGTGAATCTGCTGGTCGATCTCTCCTACACGTTCTTCGATCCACGGATCCGGTACTGACATGGCGACGACACTCGAGCCCATTGCGGTCGGCGCCAAGCAGAGCCCGCTGTTCAAGTTCGTCCGTCGCAATCCGACGATCGTTCTCGGGACGTCCCTGCTCGTCTTCATGACGCTGGTCGCCATCGCGGCGCCCTATATCGCCGGCGATCCGCTTTTCCAGGCGCCGGTCAATCGTCTGCGCGCGCCGGATGCGCAGAACTGGTTCGGCACCGATCATCTCGGCCGCGACGTCTTCGCGCGCACGGTCCATGGCACGCGCATCTCGTTGATCGTCGGCATCACGGTCGCGACGATCTCCGTGTCGATCGGCCTGGTGATCGGCCTGGTGGCCGGATATTTCCGCCGCGTCGACGGCATCGTGATGCGCTTCATGGACGGCTTGATGGCGATCCCGGGCATCCTGCTGGCCATCGCGCTCGTCGCGTTGACGGGGGCGAGCCTCTTCACCGTCGTCGTCGCGATCGTGATCCCGGAGATCCCCCGCGTCGTGCGCCTGGTGCGCTCGGTCGTGCTCATGGCGCGCGAGCAGCCATATGTCGACGCGGCGATCTCCGGCGGCAGCCGCAGCGTGAAGATCATCCGGCGCCACATCCTGCCGAACACGTTCGCGCCGCTGATCGTGCAGGCGACGTTCATCTGCGCCTCCGCGATCCTGGTCGAAGCCTCACTGTCCTTTCTCGGCGCCGGCATCCCACCGCAGACTCCGACCTGGGGCAACATGATCGCGCAGAGCCGACTCAATCTGCAGCGCGCGCCCTGGACGATCTTCTTCCCCGGCGCCGGCCTCGCGATGGTCGTGCTCGCCGTGAATCTCCTTGGCGACGGCCTGCGCGATCGTCTCGACCCGCGCATCGCACGCCGGATGTGATCAGAGCCGCCTGCGCATTCGCGGATCCAGGCTGTCGCGTAGGCCGTCGCCCATGAGGTTGACCGCGAGGACGGTGATGGTCAGGAACAGGCCCGGGAACGCGACGATGTGGAACGCGATGAAGATGCGTTCGCGTCCCTCCGCCACGATGTTGCCCCAGCTCGGAATCTCCGGTGGGATCCCGGCCCCAAGAAAGCTCAAGATCGCTTCGGTGATCACTGCCGAGGCGAAGACGTAGCTCGCCTGAACCACCAGCGGCGCAACCGCATTCGGCAGGATATGCCGCAGCAGCAGGCGCACGGGTCGTGTGCCGACCGTACGTGCCGCCTCGACATAGACGAATTCGCGAAGCGACAGCACGACCGAGCGGACCAGCCGCGTGACGCGCGGAACCTCCGGGATCGTGATCGCCGCGATCACCGTGACGAGGCCGGGCCGCGTCAACGCTACGAGCGCGAAGGCGAGCAGGATCCCCGGCACTGCCATGATGCCGTCCATCACACGCATCACCACGTTGTCGACATGGCGCACGAAACCGCAGATCAACCCGATCGCGAGTCCGAGCCCGGTCGCCAGCAGCGCCACGACGCTGCCGACCTGCAACGAGACCCGCGTGCCATAGACCACGCGACTGTAGAGATCACGACCGAGATGATCGGTGCCGAACCAATGCTCGAGGCTGGGTGGCCTGAGCCGCGTGCGCGGGCTGATGCGCACGTGATCATGGGTCACGAGAAAAGGCGCGGCCAATGCGATCAGCACCAGCGCCAGCAGGACCAACGCGCCGATGACCAGGGTCGGATTGCGGCGAACGAAACGCAGCCCGGTCGAGGGCGGCCGCGCTGGCAAGCTCTCCGCAATCGCCATGTCCTAGTACCTGATCCGCGGATCGATCACGGTGTAGACGAGATCCACGGCGAGGTTGACGCAGACGTAGACGAGCGAGAATAGAAGGATGACCCCCTGGATGACGGGATAGTCGCGCCGCAGAATCGCATCGACCGTCAATCGCCCGAGGCCGGGAATGTTGAAGACCGTCTCGGTAACAACGACACCGCCGAGCAGCAGCGCGACGCCCATGCCGATGGTCGTGACGATCGGAATGGCGGCATTCTTCAGCGCATGCACGAGCAGGATCGGCCCCGGCGCCACACCCTTGGCATGCGCGGTGCGAATGTAGTCCTCGCTCAACACATCGAGCATGCTCGCGCGCGTCATACGCGCGATCAGGGCGAAATAGACCAGCCCGAGCGCAAGGCTCGGCAGCATCAGGCTCCGTAGCGACTTCCATGGGCCGGTCGCGAGCGGCGCGTAGCCTTGGACCGGCAGCAGATCCAACGTGACCGCGAAGAGCTGGATCAGGCCGTAACCGAGCACGAAGATCGGCACGGAGAAGCCGAGCACCGATACGCCCATCAACATGCGATCGAGCCCAGTACCCGCGCGTGCGGCGGCGATGACGCCGAGGGGAATCGCACCGGCGATCGCGATCACCGTGGTGAGCAGCGTGAGCATGATCGTCGGCTCGAGCCGCTGCGCGATCAGAGTCGTGACCGGCAGTTTGGAGAAGATCGACAGGCCGAGATCGCCCTGCGCCAGGCGCCAGATCCAAGCGATGAACTGCAGATGCAGCGGCCGATCGAGGCCGAGCTGCTGACGGATTCGTTCGAGTTCCTCGGCCGAGGCGAGATCGCCAGCGATGACGATCGCGGGATCGCCGGGCGTGATGTGCAGGAGCAGGAAGACGAACAACGCAACGACGAGCAGCACCGGCAAGGCCGCGATCAGCCGATGTAGGACATATGCGTACATCGGCCGATCCGGATCGACTCAGGTTGCAGCGGAATTTCTTACCGCTTGCGCGCGACGTTCCACATCACCGGCACGGGCGTCTCGAGGAAGCCTTCGAGATTGCTGCGAAACAGGACCGGTGAGAAGAACTGACCCAGCGGCACCATCGGCACGAGTTTCGCGGCCTGGCGCTGGATGCGCTCTCCCACCAGCCGGCGCGCAGCGTCGTCGGGCGCCAGCGCGAACTCCTCGCGCATCTTCTCCAGCTCGGGATCGCAGGCCCAGCCCGGCCAGCCGGTGACCTGGCACGGCGCATCCATCGCGTAGCTGGTCAGCGGATTGGCGAGGTCGAGGGCCGGCGAATAGGTGTGCCAGATATGCCAACCGCCCTCGCTCGGCTTGTCGGCCTTGAACCGGCGCTGGAGCATTGCCGTCCACTCCATCGGCTGGATGTCGACGTTCAGGCCGATCTCGCGCAGCCGCTGCCCCGACACTTCCGACATCTCGCGCACGATCGAGATGTTGGTCGGGTGCATGAGGACGATCTTCTCGCCGGTGTAGCCGGCCTCCTTGAGCAATTGCCGCGCACGGTCGAGGTTGGGCTTGCGATATTCCTCCATGCCGAGTTCGGTGCCATACGGCGTATCGCAGACCAGGAAGGCATGGCAGACCCGCCAGCGCTTCTCGCTGCCGATCGCGACCGTCATGTAATCGGCCTGGTCGACCATGTAGAGCAGCGCCTCGCGCGCCTTGGGATGGTTGAACGGCGGATGGAGATGGTTCAGCCGCATCATGCCCATCAATCCCGAGAGCTTCTGGATGCGAATGACGACGTCCTTGTTCTTCTCGAGTGATTCGAGCACGTCACCTGGCAGGGATTCGACGATATCGACCTCTCCCTTGCCGAGCGCAGCTGCGGCGGTCGACGGATCGGCGATGATGTTCCACTCTACGCGATCGAAATTCACGACTTTGCCGCCGGAGAGGAAATCCGCCTTCTCGCTGCGCGGTACATAGTCGGGGTTGCGCTCATAGACGATTTTGCTGCCGGGGACCCATTCGGCGCGCACGAAGCGAAATGGCCCGGAGCCGACGACCTCGGACACCGAAGTCGTGATGTCGAGCGCAGCATCCTTTTCACGCATCACGAACAGCGGCCAGCTCGGCTTGCCCAACACTTCCAGGATCTGCCCGAAGGCGACGTTCAGCGTGACCGTGAAGCGCTGATCGTCGAGCGCAACGGCCTGCATGCCCCAGCCGAGCATCTTCTTGCCGGCGGGATCCTTGCCCGCCCATCGCTTGAGCGAGGCGACCGCATCGGCGGCGCGCACCGGCGTGCCATCATGGAATTTGAGTCCGGCGCGGAGCTTGAACGCATAGGCCTTGCCGTCCGCGCTCTTCTCCACCGTCTCGACCATCTGCGGCTGCGCGCGTCCGTCCGAGTCCCAGCTGAACAGCTGGTCGTAGACGAGGTAGCTGTGCTGCACGGTGATGAAGGCCGGGTTGACCACCGGATCGAGAACCTTCAGATCCGCCTGCGGCACGTGACGCATGACGCGCTGCTGGGCCAGACCGACACTCGGCGCCATGCACGCGACGGCGAGTATGGCGAGCGAAACGAGGCTGCGATTGATCATGGTGTTTCCCCTGCTCTCGGTGGCGAAAAAAACGCTCTCGCATGTCGCGATCACATTGCGCTGACCATGCCGCCGTCGATGGTCAGCACCTGACCGTTGCAATAGGACGACGCTTCGGAAGCGAAGTAAATGGCCGCGCCGCCGAGTTCCTTCGGATCGCCCCAGCGTCCGAGCGGCGTGCGTCCGCAGACCCAGTCGTAGAACGGCTTGTTGTTGCGCACGACGTCGTTGGCCTCGCTCGGGTAGAAACCCGGGCCGATGCAGTTGACGTTGATGCCCTGCGGTCCGAACTCGACGGCGAGCGCACGCGTCAGCCCGTGCAATCCGGCCTTCGATGCGACATAGGACGCGATGGTCGGGCGCGCGAATGTACCCATCACCGACGAGATGTTGATGATGCGCCCCCAACGATGGCGCAGCATCTGCTTGGCCGCCTCGCGCGAGACGCGAAAGCAGGCCGTGAGATCCGTGCCGATGACTTCGTTCCATTCCGCGTCGCTCGTCTCGACGGTCGGCTTGCGGATGACGATGCCGGCGTTGTTGATCAGGATGTCGAGCCGCCCCAATCGTTCGCCGATTGCCGCGACGCCCGCCACCACGCCAGGCCCGTCGGCGACATCGAAGAGCTGCGACGAAGCGCCAAGCCCGCTGCCCGTGAGCTCCGCGACGCGAGCCGCAACCCGCGTGACATCGCGTCCATTGATGACGACATGCGCGCCAGCGCCGGCCAAGGCTTGCGCCATCGCCCAGCCGAGACCGCGCGAGCTGCCTGTTACGAGCGCGACGCGCCCCTTGAGCGAGAACATGTCAAGAGTTGCCATCGTTTCCCCCGAACCTCAAGCTGCGGCATCCGCTCCGTCGTGAGTTGGTATACTAGCCAGACCATTCGATCGCAATCTAGTGTGCGCGCAAGCACTCAGGCTCGCACCGAGGAGACGCACCGCTCATGAGACCGAACCCGCTGATTGAAAAGCTCCGGCGCGATGAACCCGTGTTCGGGCCGATGATCATGGATCTCAGCGGGCCGGGCCTGCCGCAGATCGTCGCCAATGCCGGCGCCGATTTCATCATGCTCGACATGGAAGCCGGGTGTCTCGACATCGGCGTGATCAAGACTCAGATCGCGCTGACTCGCGGCCTCGGCATCGCGCCGATGGTCAATGTCGCGTCGCAGGATTACGCGATGATCACGCGGCCGCTCGATTGCGGCGCGATGGGACTGATGGTCCCGGTGATCGAAACACCCGAGCAGGCGAAGGCGATGGCGCAGCTGATGCGCTACCCGCCGCGCGGCCGGCGCGGCGTCGCGTTCGGCATCGCGCAGGACGATTATGTCGGCGGCTCGCTTGCCGAGGGCATTCCCGCCGGCGATGCGCGCACGCTCGTGATCCCGAAGATCGAGACCGAGCTCGGAGTCAGGAATATCGACGCGATCCTCGGCGTTGATGGCGTCGACAGCGCTTTCGTCGGGCACATGGATCTCTCGGTCTCGCTCGGTGTACCCGGTCTCTACGACCATCCGCGCTTCGTGGCGGCCGTCGATACCGTAATCAGCGCGTGCCAACGCCATGGCAAGCACGGCGCGTGTCTGGTGACGTCGCCGGAGGCGGCGCGTGCGTGGATCGCCAAGGGCTTTCGCATCGTCATCTACTCCAACGACGTCATCCTGTTCGGCAGCGCGTTGAAGGCCGGGATCGACGCGTCGCGTCGCGGTCGCTGATCATGGCCAAGCGCATCCTCGTCGGCGGCATCTGGCACGAGACCAACACGTTCTCACCGATCCCGACCGATCTGGATGCGTTCCATCGCTTCCAGTTTCTCGCCGGACCCGCATTGCTCGCGGAGCTCGCCGGCACCAACACCGAGATCGGCGGCATGGTGGATGCGGCGGGCGCCGGGCTCGAACTCGTGCCGAGCGTTCATGCCGGCGCCATTCCCTCGGGCCTCGTCACGCGCGACGCCCTCGACGCCATCGTCGATCGCTTGTGCCACGACGCGGTGAATTCGGGTCCGCTCGACGGGATCCTGCTGGCGCTCCATGGCGCGATGGTCGCCGAGGGTATCGACGAGGCCGATGCCCATGTCGCGCAGCGCCTGCGTGACTGCGTCGGCCCGACTTTGCCGATCGTCGCCACCTTCGACTCCCATGCGAACATGACGATGGCGCTGGTCGAAGCCGTCGATGTGCTGATCGGCTATGACAGCTTGCCGCATGTCGACATGGCCGATCGCGGTCGCGAGGCGGTGGCGGTCATTCGCCGACTCCTCGCGTCGGATGAGCGGCCAGCCAAGGCGTTCTGCAAGATCCCGCTGCTGAGCGTGCCGCAGAAGCAGGCGACGACCGAATCGCCGATGCAGCTGGTCTCCGAATTGCGCGAGCGCCTGGAGGCCGATCCCGCGATCTGGACCTGCTCCGCCATCATGGGATTCCCCTATTGCGACGTGCCGCAGCTCGGAATGGGCGTCTTGGCTTATGGCGAAGCACACGCCGCGCGCGTCGCCTGTGAACGTCTCGCGACCGAGATCTGGAATTTGCGCCGGGAATTCCTGCCGGTTCTCGAGACCTGCGATCGCGCGGTCGCCGCCGCCGCGCGGCTCAACACGCGGCCACACATGCTCGTCGAGCCGGCCGACAACGTCGGCGGCGGTGCGCCCGGCGATGGCACCTTCGTGCTGCGCGCCCTGATCGAAGCCAAGCTGAACGCCGGCGTCGCGGTGATCTGGGACCCTGCAGCGGCGCGCGACGCCGCCGCGCTCGGGGTCGGGGCGCAATTCGCGGGGCCGGTCGGCGGCAAGACACTGGCGCTGCATGGCGCGCCGGTGACGATTCACGGCCGGATCCTCTTCGCCGGCCCGGTGCGCTATCGCCGCGACAAGCGCTACTTCAACGGGCAATTGGTCGATATGGGGGTGAGCGCGGTGATCGATGTCGGCGGGTTGAAGATCGTGCTCACCAGCGAGCGGATCATGCCGTTCGACACCGCGCATCTCCGCTCGGTCGGCATCGATCCGGCGCAGGAGAAATTCATCACCATGAAGTGCGGCAGCAACTGGAGCGCCGGGTTCGGCGATGTCGCGGCCGGATTCGCCTATGTCGATACGCCGGGCATCACCTCCTCGAATCTCGAGCGCATGCCCTATACGCGCTTCATCGAGCCGGCCTTCCCCTTCGTACCGGACCTGGCCTGGACGGCGTCCGCCGCGGTCATCCAGCCCTGAGCAGCGGCCCGTTTTCCGCACGTGCCATTCCCGACAGGTCGACTAAGATCGTGGTTCGAGCCGCCAGGCGTGACGGGGAGCGACAGGGTGCGAGACCGACGAACCGAGCCGAACACCAGCCTTCGAGAACGGGGCCGCGATGAGCAGTGACGCACCCGCCGTGCTCCAGGTCGAGGACCTGAAAACGCATTTCTTCACCCAGGACGGCGTGACGCGCGCCGTCGATGGCGTATCCTTCGACGTCAAGGCCGGCGAGACTCTGGGCATCGTCGGGGAATCGGGCTGCGGCAAGAGCGTCACGGCGTTGTCCATCCTGCGCCTGCTGCCGCCGCGGCTCGGTCGCACCGTCGGCGGCTCGATCAAGTTCGAGGGCAATGAGCTGCTCGGTCTCGACGAGCGCGAAATGCGCAAGATCCGCGGCAACCAGATCGCGATGATCTTCCAGGAGCCGATGACGAGCCTCAACCCGGTGCTCACCATCGGCGATCAGATCGCCGAGGCCGTCGTCATCCATCAGAACAAGAGTCGCGCCGAGGGCATGGCGCGTGCGGTGGAGATGCTGCGCCTCGTGCGCATCTCCGATCCCGAACGCCGCGTGCAGGACTACCCGCATCAATTCTCCGGCGGCATGCGCCAGCGCGCGATGATCGCGATGGCGCTGTCGTGCAATCCCAAGCTCCTGATCGCCGACGAACCGACAACCGCGCTCGACGTCACGATCCAGGCGCAGATCCTGAAGCTGATGGTCGAGCTGAAGAGCGAGATCGGCGCCGCGATCATGCTGATCACCCATGATTTGGGCGTGGTCGCCGAGACCTGCCAGCGCGTGATCGTGATGTATGCCGGACGCGTCGTCGAGGAGGCCGATATCTTCGAGCTGTTCGACCGGCCACTCCATCCGTACACGCGTGGCCTGATGGCCTCGATCCCGCGCCTCAAGAAAGCCGGCGCGCGGCGACTTTCCGAGATCCCCGGCATCGTGCCCAATCTGCGCGAGCCGATCGCAGGCTGCGCCTTTGCCCCGCGCTGCACGATGGCGACCGAGCGTTGCCGCCGCGAGGCGCCGGTTCTCGCGATCCACGGCACCGATCACAAGGCCGCCTGCTGGGAAGCCGGAAAGGCGCCACCATGAGCGCCGCACCGCAGCAGCAGGTTCTCGAGGTCGACAAGCTCGTCAAACATTTTCCGGTCCTGCGCGGCGTGTTGCGCCGTGCCGTCGCGCATGTGCAGGCCGTCGACGATGTGAGCTTCACCATCAAACCGGGTGAGACGCTCTGCCTGGTCGGCGAGTCCGGATGCGGCAAGTCGACGGTGGCGCGAATCATCCTGCGACTGATCGAGCCGACCTCGGGCAGCATCAAGCTCGGCGGCGTCGATGTGACGCGGCTGACGGAAGCGCAGATGCGCCCGCACCGGCGCCAGGTGCAGATGGTGTTCCAGGATCCTTACGCGTCGCTCAATCCGCGCCTCACCGCCGGTGACATCATCGCCGAGCCGCTGGAGAATTACAGCGAGCTCTCGAGCAGCGACCGCAAGGACAAGGTGGCCAAACTGCTGGAGCGCGTCGGGTTGCGCGTCGACGCGATGAATCGCTACCCCTTCGAATTCTCCGGCGGGCAGCGCCAGCGTCTGGGCATCGCGCGCGCCCTGGCGCTGCAGCCCAATCTGATCGTCGCCGACGAACCGGTCTCCGCGCTCGACGTGTCGGTGCAGGCGCAGGTGCTGAACCTGCTGATGGATCTGCAGGAGGAGTTCGGCCTCGCCTATCTCTTCGTGTCGCACGATCTCGGCGTCGTCGAGCATATCGGGCACCGCATCGCGGTCATGTATCTCGGCAAGATCGTCGAACTCGCCGACAAGTCTGTCCTGTTCAGATCGCCGCAGCATCCCTACTCGCAGGCGCTGATCGCCGCCGCGCCGGTGCCCAATCCGCGCGCGCGGCGCGAGCGTCTGGTGATCGAAGGCGATGTGCCGTCGCCACTCAATCCGCCCTCGGGCTGCCGCTTCCACACGCGTTGTCCGTTCGTGATGGACCGCTGCCGCACCGAGGAGCCCCGGCTCAAGCCACTCTCCGACGGTCAGCTCGTCGCCTGCCATCTGCGCTGACCCATCCGGATGAATGAACCCGTGGCGCTGATCAATCCGCTGCTCGCGAGCACCGATGCCCCGCCGATCCCGGAGGCGCGCGCCTGGACGCGCCGCTATACCGGCGCGCACGGCAAGCTCGTCGATCTCTCGCAGGCGGCGCCCGGCGGCGCGCCACCGCCGGAACTGCTCGCGCGGCTCGCCACCGCGGCGGGCATGGCCGAGACCGCACGCTACGGCGACATCGCGGGCGATCATGCGCTGCGCGAGACCTTCGCGCGGCACGTCGCGACGCAGTATGGCGGCCGCATCGCGACCGAGGATGTCGCGATCACGTCGGGGTGCAACCAGGCCTTCTTCGTCGCGATGCTCACCGTCGCCAAGGCAGGCGATGCCGTGCTCGTGCCGACGCCCTGGTACTTCAATCATCAGACGACGCTGGAAATTCTCGGCGTCGAACCGCGCGCCCTGCCCTGCGCCGCATCCGCCGGCTTCATTCCCGACCCCGACGATGCCGAACGCCTGATCGACGAGCGCGTGCGCGCCATCGTTCTGGTGACGCCGAACAATCCCACCGGCGCGGTCTATCCGCCGGCGATGATCGCGCGCTTCGCCGAACTCTGCCGGCGCCGCGGGATATGGTTGATTCTCGATGAGACCTACGCCGATTTCCTGCCGCAGGCAGATATGCGCGCACACCAGCTCTTCAGCGATGAAGCTTGGCGCGAGACGGTGATTCGCCTCTACAGCTTCTCCAAGGCCTATGCGATCCCCGGCCATCGCGTCGGCGCGATGATCGCCGACGCCGCCGTGACATCGCAGATCGCCAAGGTGCTCGACAATCTCCAGATCTGCGCGCCGCGCGCCGCGCAAGCAGCACTGGTCTGGGCGATCGACGCATTGGCGGATTGGCGCGAGGCCGCGCGGCGCGAGATCGTCGAGCGCGGCGCGGCGTTCCGGCGGATGCTCGAGTCCGTGTCGGGCTGGCGCATCGATTCATCAGGCGCGTATTTCGCCTTTGTGCGCCATCCCTTCCCCGGCACGCCGGCCCTGAAGATCGCCGAGCGTCTGGCCGCCGAGCGCGGCGTGCTCTGCCTGCCCGGCAGCTATTTCGGCCCCGGCCAGGACGGGCATTTGCGCATCGCGATCGCCAATGTGGATTGCGCGACGATCGCCACGCTCGGCGCGCGATTCGCGCTGTGAGAAACGGCATTTCAATTTACCACCCCGATCGCGCCGCGCGCGATCTGTCCCTCCTCATTCGAGGAGGGACGACTCAGTGTCGTCGTGATGCGGCGCCACGCAAGAGGACCAGGCCATGACAACCAACGACATCTACGCATCACTCGGCGTGAAGCGCCGCATCAACGCCGCCGGCACGCTCACACGCCTCGGCGGCGCGCTGATGGCGCCGGAAGTCATCGCCGCCATGGCTGCCGCCGCGCGCGCCTCGGTCGATATCGCGGAGTTGCAGGCGGCCGCGAGCCGCAGCATCGCGCGACTCACCGGCGCCGAAGCCGGCATGATCACGACAGGTGCGGCCGCCGCCCTGACGCTCGGCGCCGCCGCGGCGATGACACGTTGGGACGTCGCCAAGATGGCGGCGCTGCCGCATGCTGAAGCCTTCGCGCACGAAATCATCATCCCGCGCACCCATCGCACCGGCTATGCGCATGCTTTCGCTGCGGCCGGCGGCCGCCTGATCGACATCGGACACAACGACCGCGGCACGGGCGCCGGCGTGCGCGGGCTCGAAGCCTGGGAAATCGAAGCGGCGATCACGCCCAACACCGCGGCCTTCGCCTTCAACGCGAACGGCGAGAGCGTGAAGGATCTGCCGACCGTGGTCGCGGTGTGCCGGGCACGCGGGATTCCCGTGATCGTCGATGCCGCGGCGCAGTTGCCGCCCAAGAGCAATTTACGACGCTTCCTGGAACTCGGCGCCGATCTCGTCGCCTTCTCCGGCGGCAAGGCGATCGGCGGGCCGCAGGCCTCCGGCATTCTCGCCGGACGACGCGACCTCGTCGGCGCCGCGCTCGTCCAACAGATCGACATGGATGTCGCGCCGGAGACCTGGTCGCCGCCCGATCTCATCGACCGCAGCAAGTTGACCGGCGTTCCACATCACGGCCTCGGCCGCGGCTTCAAGGCCGGCAAGGAGGAGATCGTCGGGCTGCTCGCTGCGCTCGAGCGCTTCGTCGCCGCCGACGATGCCGCGGGCAACGCAGAACTCGAGCGCCGCTTGCAGGCAATCGCGCGCGCCCTCGACGGCACGCGCGGCGCCTCGACCCGCATCGTGCCGGCGAGCGTCACGGGCCGCGTGCCCGTGATCGAACTCGCGATCGATCCCGCAGTCGCCGGTTGCACCGCCATCGAGCTGAGCGGCCGGTTGCAGAAAGGCGATCCGCCGGTGCATTTATCCGAACGCTTCACCGCGCGCGGCGTGCTCACCATCGACCCGCAGGTGCTGCAGCCCGAAGACGATGCACCGCTCGCCGCCGCCGTGAAGCGCGCATTGGAGTGAGGCGCGCCGACGCGGCGTAATCCCGGGCTTAACCAAGACACGCCGCGGCCTAACCCCGCTGCCGCTTTGAACGCGGGGCGTGCATCGACCACCTTTGTGCCACTTCAAATTGTGTCACAAGGAGGGAAATCAGATGCACAGGACCCAGACTCTAAAGACCAGCACTCTCAAGACGTTGCTCGTAGGACTCGCCGCCGGAACGGCATGGCTGACCAGCTTCGCGCCCGGTCACGCCGTGGCCACCGTGATCGATTTCGAGACGCCGGTGATCGCCGCGCCCAATGCCGAGTTGAGCGGCGAAAGCTTCGCCGCTCAGGGCGTGCATTTCCGCACGGTGCGCCTGACCGGCACGGTGGCGATCGGCGGCACGATCACGCTCGCCGATCAGAACACCGATCTGCGCCTCTACCGCGACGCATCCGCGATCTCGGGCGAGCAACTCGCCGGGCCGGCGCTCGGCGGAACGGCCAATGATCTGCTGATGAGCTTCGACCAGGCGCTGGCGAAGATCTCGTTGATCTCGGACGACACCGTGGAAACACCCAACCCGATCCGCCTGATCGCACTCGCCGCCACGACCACGGCCGGGCGCTACCGCGTGATCGACTTCATCGAGGCGCAGGACGACGCGGTGTCGGCGCCGGCGAACCTCCTCGCGCTCGCGCCGAGCGAGAGCTTCACCCTCGCGTTGTTCGAGGTGCGGACGCAGCAGGAAGCCTTCGATGATCTGACCTTCACCCTCGCTGCCAGCGGTCCGGTGATCGTCGATCCACCGCCCGTCGTCCTGCCGCCGGACGCACCGCCCGTGATCGGCGCCACGCCGGTGCCCGAGCCCGCGAGCTACATGCTCCTGGCCAGCGCCATCGGCGCCACCGCCGCCGCGAGACGATCCGCGCGCGTCGCCGCGCGACGCGGCTAGGACAACGCGCACGCATCCCCTCCCGTCGCGCAGCGACAGGAGGGGATGTGACGGCACCGTGGATTTGGCAGGTCGTGATTTCCTGATAGCTTCGCGGTCGTCGAAAACAGCCCGTCGCACTCTCACCTTTGGATGGTCGTCCCATGCGCTACCTGGTCGGTGCCTATGCCATTTCTCCTGCAGGCGATGCCTGGAACGAAGCCGCGGAACGCGAATTGTACGAGGGCCTGAAGGCATCGCCCGCCGTGCGCGGGCTCGAGGTGCCGTTCACCGGCACGCTGCATCGCCACGACGAGGCTTGGCTGCTGCGCAATGTCAGGAAGGACTGGGATTTCGTCGTCACGCTGATCCCCGGCACGATGGGGACGCTCGGGACGAACAAGCATTTCGGACTCGCCTCCACGGATGAAGCGGGCCGCAAGGCCGCGCTCGAGATGGCGCGCAGCGCGAACGCGGCAATCAAGCGGCTCAATGCGGCCGTGGGCCGCAATGCCGTCATCGCCGTGGAGGTGCAGTCCGCGCCGAGTCAGGGGCCAGCCGGCGGCGCCGGTTCCACCGCGGCCTTCGCGGACTCGCTCAGCGAGCTCGCCGCCTGGGACTGGCAGGGCGCGCGCATCGTGATCGAGCATTGCGATGCCTCCCGCGCCGGCCATCCTCAGCACAAGGGATTCCTCTCGCTGACGGATGAGCTCGCGGCGATCGCAAAGGCAAATCGCACGGCGCGCGCGCCGATCGGCGTCAACATCAACTGGGGCCGCTCTGTGCTGGAGACTCACAATGTCGCAACCGCGGCCGAGCACATCGCCCAGGCCCGCGATGCCGGCGCCCTGTCCGGCATCATCTTTTCCGGCGCGTCAGGCGAAGCGACGCCCTACGGCGCGTGGCAGGACACGCATATGCCGCACGCTCCGGCCGCCGGCATCAGCCACGCGGCAGCGGGCTCCCTCATGACCGAGGAGTCGATCGAGAGCGCTCTCGCCGCGACCAACGGCGCCAAGCTCGATTTCCTCGGCGTGAAGATCGCCATCCGCCCAGCCGACGCGCCCGTCGCCGCCCGCCTGGGCATGGTCAACGACCTGATCAAGCTGATCGAGCGCGCCGCGCCCAAGTAGAGCAGGCTCGTTTGCGCATACGGGTGACTGAATGATCGCGAGATCGAATGGTGCCCAGGGCCGGATTTGAACCAGCGACACTGCGATTTTCAGTCGCATGCTCTACCAACTGAGCTACCTGGGCACCGGGGCTCGAGCCGAGCGAGGCGCGGCTTATAGACAAACCCGTCTGGGCTGTCCAGGCACGTGGAACTCGACGCCAAGGAATGCCAGGACGGCTTCGCGCATCGCCGGCGTCTCGACATGGCCGATGCCGTCGGAGATCTGAATCCTCCACCGATCGGGCGCGGATTGGGCCCGATAGCAGCGTTCGACATCCCGCTGGACGATGGCGACGGCCGCCGGCGGGGTGAGCGGGTCATTTGTGCCGACCGCGGCGAATTGCGGCCGCGGCGCCACGAGCCCGGCGATCTCGCCGGTGCGGAATTCGCGGGTCAGGCCGGGCACGGTCATGTAGATGCCGTGCAAATCATGCCCTCCGCCAGCGATGAGTGTCGCGAGATCCGCCAGGCAGAGGAGATGCGCGACCGCGCGGATGCGTGGATCGAGCGCCGCCAGCCAGAACGCCAGCGTGGCGCCCATGGAGATCCCGAAGGCGCCGATCCGCGACGGGTCGACGTCGTCGCGCGACGCGAGGTGATCGAGGCCACCCGCGAGCTCGCGCAGCATCAGCCCGAACAGCGTCTCGCCACGCCAGAGCAGCGCCTTGGCGAGCGCCGATTCGGTTTCCGTGGCGCGCTCACCGAAACACGGAAGTTCGAGGCACAGCGCCGCAAAGCCTGCTCGCGTCAGCGCTTCGGCATAGGGCGGCGAAAGCAGCGCGGCGCGGCCCTCGATCAGCTCGCGCCGGCCGATATCGTAGCGATTGCCATGCGCATGGCAGTAGAGGATCGCCGGAAACCGTCCCGGCTCGGGGGGACGAACGAAGCTCGCCGGGACGCGCGCGCCGGTGCCGAGATCGAGATGGAATTCCTCGTGCAGATAGCCGCGGCCGACGATTTGCGTGCCCGGGTGCAGGATTGGCGCGGGGCGAGAGTCGCTCCAATTGCCGAGCAGCGCCTTGAGCCGCGCGCGCTGAGCCTCTGGGCTCACTTCATCCCCGTCGAGGCGATCCCTGTCGTCACGTATTTCTGCAGGAAGGCGAAGATCACAACGACCGGGAGCAGGGAAACCACGGTCATCGCGAGCAGGAAATGCCATTGCGTGTCGAGCTCGCCCTGGAACGAAGCGAGGCCGAGTTGCAGCGTGAAGACCTCCTCGCGGTTGAGCACGATGAGCGGCCAGAGGAAATCGTTCCAGCGCCACATCACCGAGAAGATCGCGAGCACGGCCAGCGCCGGCGCGGCGAGCGGCATGACGATGCGCCAGTAGACGCGCCACTCGCTCGCCTGATCCATCCGCGCCGCGTCGATCAGCTCGTCGGGAATCGTGAGCATGTATTGCCGCAGCAGGAAGACGCCGGTCGGCGTGGCTGCGGGCGGCAGGATCACGCCCCAAAGCGAATTGGTCATGCCAAGCGAGGTGACCACGAGGAAGGCCGGCACGAGGATGACCGAGATCGGAATCATGAGGGTCGAGAGGATGAAGATGAAGATCGCGTTGCGGCCCCGGAACTCGTATTTCGACAGCGCGAAGGCGCACATCGAGTTGATCAGCAGCGTGATCAACGTCGCGGCGACGGTGACGATCACGCTGTTCGACAGGAAGCGGCCGAAGCGGAACTGCTCCAGCGGGCGGAGATAATTCTCGAACGCGAAGCGCAATTCGCGCACCGGCGTGACGGTCGTCATGCGCGCGCGAACGATCTCCCCTGACGGCTTCGCCGGATCGACGAACTGACCTTCGAGGCCGATGCGCCGCACCATGCCCAGCTCGGCGCTGGTTCCATCGGCGCGCGGCACGTTGAAGACCGGCAGGTTGCGGTCGATGCCGTCGATCCGGATTTCCTTCTGGCCGTAGGGCAGGAAGCTCGGCGGAAACTCCTGCAGCGCGGCCTGGGTCTTGAACGATGAGGCCCCGAGCCAGATCGCCGGACCGAACATCAGCGCGACGCCGAGGGCAAGGTAGATCCAGCTGAACCAGTCCACGAGATCGGCGCGGTGCTTGCCGCGCCGCGCCGTGAGGAATCGCGCGACGCCACCCATGTCAGTTCTTCCCATGATAGGAGATTTTCAGCTGCAGCAGCGTCAGCACCATCAGCACCGCGCCGACGAGGATCGACGCCGCCGCGGCGAGGCCGAGAATGTTCACCTGGTTGGCGAAGGCCGTCTCGTAGATGTACTGCACGATGAACTGCGTTGCCGTGCCCGGGCCACCGCCCGTCAGCACATAGATCTCGTCGAAGGCCTGGACGGCGCGGATCACGCCGAGCACGAGAACGACCAGCAGATTGGGCATCAGCAGCGGCAGCGTGATCCGTCGCAGCACGCGCCAGCGCGACGTGCCGTCCATCTCGGCCGCCTCATAGAGATCCGCGGGGATCGCCTGCAGACCGGCCAGCAGGATGAGCGTGTAGAATCCCATGTGGGCCCAGACCGACACGAAGATCGTCCAGAAGAACGCCCAGCTCGGGTCGAGCAGGAACGGCACGCGCTCGCCGCCGGCGCCGACGATCGCGGCATTGAGGAGCCCGTCGCGCTGCAGGATCCATTTCCAGATCAATGCGACGACGACGGGCGAAAGCAGGACGGGGAAGAAGAAGACGCTGCGGAAGAACCCGCGCGCCGCGATGCGGCCGTTGAGGATCAGCGCGGTGATCAGCGCGAACAGCACCATCGCCGCGACCTGCAGGACGACGAAGACGCTGGTGTTGTGCACCGCGCGCCAGAAGCGATCCTGGGCGCAGCTGTTGGGCGCGAGGAAATTCCGGCAATCCAGCAGCGCGGTGAAATTCTCCAGCCCCACGAACGGGCGCTCGCCGAGCATCAGACGATTCGATCCCGTCACGGCGTAAACGACGTTGAGCGCCATCGGCAGGGCGACGAAAACGCCGAAGACCAGAAGGTTCGGCAGCACGAACACATAGGCCATGCCGCGAATCCCGAAGCGCCGCTGGAGCAAGGCCAGCGGCGCTTCGAAGAGATTCATGAACGCGGCGTAGAGCCGTTCGAACAGCGCGGTCATGGATAGGGGCGACGGCCGGAACCGTCGCCCTCTCCCGACATCACTCGACCTTGATGCCCTTGGCCGCGAAACCCTCGACCACATCCGCCTGCATGCGCTTGTAGGCCTCGTCCAGAGTCATCTCGCCGTTGATCGCCTGGTTGAGCCGGACGATCGTCGCGTTGAAGAGGATGCGGTTGTGCTCGTAACCCTGATATCCGAAAGCGATCGGGCTCGTCTGACCGACTTGCTGCACGGCGGTGTCGAGCGACTTCTTCACGCCCGCATTGTCTGTGGTGTAGGGCACGCCCTTCGCGGCGAGGCCGGTATGCGCGGGCAGGAAGAAGGTGCGCGCGTGATACTCGGTGTAGACCGGCTCGCTCGCCAGATACTCCATCACCTTGGCGACGGCTTCCGGATTCTTGGTGGTCTTGATCGGCACCAGGGCGGCGCCGCCAGGCATTCCCGTGCAGGCCGCCGTGCCGCAAGGATTGGGCACGGCGTACCAGTCGAAGGCGTTGCCGATCGTCTTCGCGAATTGCGGAATCTGCCAGGTGCCGGACATGTAGAGGGCGACCTGTCCATTGGCGAATTCCTCGTTCGCGCCGCGATAGGACGAACCGCCGACCGCGCCCCAGATTCCCTTGGGCATCGTGCCGTCGCGATGCCAGTCATAGATCAGCTTCGTCATCGTCTTGAAGCCGTCGTCGACGAGCGCGGGTTTGTCGCCGTCACGGAACTTCGCCCCCATCGAGATCGCGGGCCCGGCGACGCGGTGCCCCGAGCGATCCATCGCAATCGGATACGGCGCGCCCGTCTTCTTCGCGACTTCGACCGCGGCCTTGCCCCAATCCTGCCAGGTCGCATTCGGCCCCGGCAGCGCCACGCCGGCCTGCTGGAACAAGGTCGCGTTCACGAAGGGCATGGTCAGCGTGAGCTGCGTCATCAGGCCGAAGATGCCGTCCTTGTTGCCCGCCGGACGGACCCACTCGAGGACGTCCTTGAAATTCGCATCCCAGTATTTCGCGTCCTTGAGCAGCGGACGGATGTCGAGATAGTGGCGCGACAAGCCGCCGAGGTCCGTCACGCGCGCGAGGTCGGGCCCCTGCCCAGAATTCAGGAGGGGCGGCAGGTTGTCGGTGATCGTCTTGTACGGCACACGATCGAGAATCACCTTGATGCCCGCGTTCTGCTTCTCGAACCGATCGAGAAGATCGCGCATCACGTCGCCTTCGTTGCCGTCCGAGTACCACATCATGCGCAGTTCGGTCTGAGCGAACGCGACGACCGGCGTCGCCAGGACGGTGAGCGCCACCGCAAGCATGCGAACGATTTTCATGGCAGGCATTCCTCCTCTGTGTCGTCTCGTTACGGCGCGCCTCGATGGACGCGCTCAGGGCCACCCGCGATAGGCGGGATGGTCGTTGGGTATCGGCAAGGCCACACGCGTGCCGGTGGCGGCAGCGTGGTAAATCGCCGTGACAAGTTCAATCGAGCGTCGCGCTTCGTCCAGAGCGACCGGCAGCGCCGTCCCCGAACACAGGCTCGGATGATAGCGGCGGAACTGTTCGGCATAGCCCTCCAGCTTCTGGTCCACCGCCGCACGCGCCGCTTCAAGGCCGCGCGCGCCTTGAGGCGTAGGGGTCAGGAAACTCCAGGGTTCGCGATCCGGTGCATGAGGCGACAGGTTCGAGACCATCGTCACATGTTCGCAGACCAGGCGAAGCCGCGAGATCTCGTCTGCGGAGCCCAGCGTCGCGGAGGAAACAGCGATCGAGCCGTCAGCCATTTCCAGCAGCGCGCCCGCGCAATCCTCGGTCTCGACCGGATTGACGCGCACGTTGAGCGCCGCGCTCACCGCGCGCACTTCGCCGACGAGATGGGTGAGCATGTCGTGGATGTGAATCGCGTGGCCGAGCATCACGCCGCCGAGCTCGGTCTTGCGCTTGCCGCGCCATGGCACGTCGTAATACGCCGCCTCGCGCCGCCAATGAGTCTCGACGCTGGCGAGATAGACGCGACCCGCCGCGCCACTCGCGAGGAGATGCTTGGCCTGTGCGAGGCCGCGTCCGAACCGGTACTGAAAGACAGGCATGAGGCTGCGCCCCGCCGCGCGCGCGCAGGCGTCGAGCTGATCGACTTCGGCGAGAGAGCCGACCAGCGGCTTCTCGCAGATCACATGCTTGCCTGCCGTCAGCGCCGCGGTCACCGTCTCCAGATGCAGAAAAGGCGGCAGGCAGATATCGACGATGTCGATGTCCGTCCGCGCCAGCAGCGCCGCATCGTAGTCGCTGACGATCGCTGGCGCTGGGTGACCGGCAGCGACAACGCGTGCGCCGAGTTTGGCCGCGCGCGCGGCGTCTCGATCGCAGATCACGCTGACGCGAAACGCATCGGGATTGGCGAGAAAGCCCTCGACATGCTTCTCGCCGATGCCCGCGCCGACGATGGCGACGCGATAGGGTTGGGTCATCTCCACGGCGCCTGCTGGATCACGGCAGCGATGCGAAGGCAGGCTCGCCCTGCTGCGCGCCGAAAAGCTGCACGCGCCGCGGATCGACGCGAACGACAATGGCGTCGCCGCCCCGAACCTGCGTCTGGCCCGGCTCGACGATCACCAGCTTCTCGCCCGATGGCAGCACACCATGGATGAAGCTCATGCCGCCGAGTTGCTCGATCACCTCGACCGAAAGAGGCCAGCCGTCCGCGCCGCCGCTGGCGAGATGTTCCGGGCGCACGCCGATGGTCACCTTGTCGCCCGGCCTGGCGTCGCCCGGTGCGAGCGCGAGGGTTAGCGGCGGCAAGCCTGCCGCCGTGATGCTGAGCCCGCTTGCATCCACTTCGTCGATCGTCGCATTCACGAAATTCATGCGCGGCGAGCCGATGAACCCGGCGACGAATCGGTTCGCCGGTCGATTGTAGAGATCGAGCGGCCGGCCGACCTGCTCGATGCGGCCGTCGCGCAGCACGACGATCTTGTCGGCCATCGTCATGGCTTCGACCTGATCGTGGGTCACGTAGATCATCGTGTTGCCGAGATCCGCATGCAGCTTCGACAGCTCGACGCGCATCTGCACGCGCAGCTCGGCGTCGAGATTCGACAGCGGCTCGTCGAACAGGAAGATGCGCGGTTCGCGCGTGATCGCGCGCCCGATCGCGACGCGCTGGCGCTGCCCGCCGGAAAGCTGCCGCGGTTTGCGCAGCAGCAACTGATCGATGCGCAGCATCGCGGCGGCGCGGCGCACGCGACGATCGATCTCGTCCTTCGCGAGCCGCGCGTTCTCGAGGCCGAAGGACAGGTTCTGATAGACGGTCATATGCGGGTAGAGCGCGTAGCTCTGGAACACCATCGCCAATCCACGCTCGGCCGCAGCCACGTCGTTGACGCGCTCGCCGGCGATCAGCACATCGCCGCCGCTGGCGCTCTCCAGCCCCGCGATGATGCGCAGGAGGGTGGATTTGCCGCAACCCGACGGCCCGACGAAGACGACGAACTCGCCCTCCGCCACCGCCAGATCGACGCCATGAATGACGCCGACCGGCCCGAAACGCTTGACGATCTGTCGAAGCTCCAGGCTGGCCATGATCAGCTCTTGGTCGATCCGACGAGATGGCCGTGACGCGTCGCCGCCGCCTGCGCCTTCAACGCCAGCTCGCAGACCTTGAAGCAATGCGCCTGCGGCATCGCCGTCTCGGTGCGATCGCAGATGTCCGCTGCGAGATTGCGGTAGTAGGGCAGATCGCATTCGCTGCAATCGATGTGCTGCACGCCCTTGCCGTCGACGAGGAAGAGATGATCGATGCCCGGGCGTCCGCCGATATCGACGTATTTGCGCAGCTCGAGATAGCCTTCCGTGCCGAGGATCGTCAGTCGACCATCGCCCCAACTCGGCAGACCGTCGGGCGTGAACCAGTCGACGCGCATGTAACCTGCGGCCTGGTCGCTCTGGAGCATGACCTCGCCGAGATCCTCGAGCTCCGGAAACTCCGGATGATTCACGTTCGAGACGCGCGCCGCGACGATCTCGGCATCGCTCGACCCGGTGAAGAACAGGAACTGGTCGAATTGATGCGAGGCGATGTCGATCAGGATGCCGCCATAGGCCTCGCGCCGGAAGAACCAGGGCGGCCGCAGATGCCGGTTGAGCCGATGCGGACCGAGCCCCGTGGTGTGGATCACGCGGCCGATCGCGCCGGCCTGCACGAGCTGGCCCGCGCGCGTCGTCGCCCGCACTTCGAAACGCTCCGTGAAATCGACGGAGAAGATCCGCCCGGTCTCGGCTTGCACGCGACGGACCGAGGCGAGTTGATCGAAACTCGTCAGCCCCGGCTTGTCGACCATGAAGTCCTTGCCGTGGCGCATGGCCTCGATCGCAATCTCGGCCCTCTCGTTCGGAATCGCGGCGCAGGTGACGAGCTGGATACTGCGATCCTCGAGCAGGCGACGACGATCGGCGACGCGCGGGACATGCGGGAAGCGTTCGACGAAACCCGGCAGCGGCACCGCCTCGTCGCGCGTCCAGAATCCGACGCACTCCGCGCCGATGCCGATCAGGCTCGCGACCTGATCGTAGATGTGGCGATGATCGAGCCCGATGGCGGCAAAGCGCAGCTTGCGAGGAGTTGTCATGTCTCAACGGCTCTTCTGAATTGCGGCAAGGCGCGGCTCCGCCCGTTGCAGGCGCAGCGCCGGCAGCCCCCTGAGGATGAGCGGAATCTCGTCGATCAGGATATCGCTGATCCGCCTGTAGGAGTCGAGCACGCCACCGGCCAGATGCGAGGACAGGAGGATGTTGCGGGTGCGCCGCACCTGCGCATCGGGCGGCACCGGCTCCTGCGGAAAGACGTCGATCGCGGCGCGGAACCGGCCCTGCTCGGCGAGTTCGACGAGGGTGTCGAACTCCGTGACCTCGGCCCGGCTGGCGAGGATGACGCTCGCATCTTGCGGGATGCGCATGAGCTTCTCGCGATCGAGGAACCCTTCATTCTCCCGCGTGACACCGGCGAGAATGAAGATGTAGCGCGAGCCGGCCAGCAGCGTGTCCAAGTTCAGGCCACGGCATCCCTCGGCGGCGAGATAGCCGTCGCTGAGCCACGGGTCGTAAACACCCACGATGCAGTCGAAGGGTCGCAGCAGCGGACGCAGCGCTCGGCCGAGATTGCCATAGCCGATCAAGCCGACCGCGGCGCCATAGAGGCTATAGGCGGAGCGATTGCCTGCAATTCCATAGCGATCGCGACCCGCGTGGAACGCGTGATCGTTCTTGGTGATATTGCGCCCGAGATCGATGGCGAAGCCGAGGCACATCTCGGCAACGGCCGGCGCCATCACGGGCGCGATCGACAGCACCTGCACGCCCCGGCGATGCGCCTCCGCATAGTCGATGACCGGCTCCCAGTTGCCTTTCACGTTGATGATCGCTCGCAGCTTCGGCGCGCGGGCGAGCCGCGCCGCATCCATCGGCGTCTGGCCGACGATGATCTCGACCTCCGCGAGGTGGCGTTCGACGATGTCATCGGCCATCCGGCCGTCATAGTGCTCGACCACGCGCGCCATCGCCTTCAGGCGATCCTCGGCGTCGCGCTGCAGGATCATCTCCTTGGTGCGCGGCGCCGCATCGATCAGGATCAAAGGCAATGGCATGTCGGGGACCTCGACGCGTGTTTCGCGTTTCTAGACGGTTCGATCACAGCATGGCGAGCGGCGACGCAGCAATCGGCGGCGGGAAGGCGGCGTCGAGTTCACGCAGGTCGCGCAGCGTCAGCTCGATCTCGGCCGCCTTGCGGTTCTCGCGCACATGCTGGCTGTTTGCGGCCTTCGGGATGGCGATGATGCCGTCCTGACGCAGCAGCCAGGCGAGCGCAATCTGCGCCGCGCTGGCATCGTGGCGACGCGCCACCGCCGCCAGCACGGGATCGCGCAGGAACGCACCCTGCCCCAGCGGCGTATAGGCCATCACGGGTAGGCCGTGCTGGCGACACCACGGCGCCAGATCCCATTCGATGCCGCGCTCCGAAAGATTGTAGAGCACCTGGTTGGTGGTGATGCCGCCGCCGCCAGGCCGCGACCATACGCGCGCGGTCCCTGCAGCGTCGAAATTGCTGATGCCGTAATCGAGGATCTTGCCCTCGTCCTTCAGGCGCATGAACGTCTCCAGCGTCTCGTCGATCGGGACGGAACCCGGCCAATGCAGCAGATAGAAATCGACGCGATCGGTCCTGAGGCGTTTGAGACTGCGCGCACAGGCCTCGACCATGCGCTTGCGCGAGGCGTTCTGCGGATAGACCTTGGTGACGAGAAACACCTGATCGCGCCGCCCACCGATGGCCTCGCCGACGATCTCCTCGACGGCGCCCTCGCCGTACATCTCGGCGGTGTCGACCAGAGTCATCCCGAGATCGATGCCCAGGCGCAGCGCGTCCACCGCCGCACGCCGTCCCGCGCCGGTCTCGTGCAATTGCCACGTGCCCTGGCCAAGAGAGGGGACCTGCTTGGCCGACGGCAGGATGACTGTCTTCATGATTCTTCCTCCTCCTGCGGACCGCGCTCATCGTCTTCCGGATCGAGTTCCGGACGAGCGGGAATGCGATAGGCGCCCACCAGCCAGCGTCGCAGATCCGTATCCTTGCAGCGGCTCGAGCAGAATGGCGCGCAGGTGGCGGCTTGTCTGCGGGCGCAGATTGGACAGAGTTTGGTTGCCATCTCTCCCCTCAATCCACCGTCGTGTCCCCGCGGCGTAGCTCCAAGAGTCCACCCCGTGTCCAGCCCAGCAGCTCGACCCGGCGGCGATCGATTTTCGTGGCGCGCGCCACGGCGCGGTCGAGGCGTCTTTGCTTCTCCGCATCCTGACGCAGGAAATCGATGATGATCGTCCCGATCACGTCGCGCAGACGCAATTGACGCGCGATTTCGCCCACGGCACGGGTGTTCACGTCGGCGGGATCGCTCGCCGCCGCATCCACGTCGATCGCCGTCAAGGCCTGCGTCGCCTCGATCACGATCACGCCGCCACCCGGCAACGCGACCGCCGGCACATCGGCGGTCGCGAGCGCCTCGGCGATGCCAAACCCGTCGAAGAGCCGCGCGCCATCTTCCAGCGTGGCCGCCACGCCCAGCGCCTCGAAATCCCGGACGAGCTTGCGTTCGTTCACGCGCAGGAGGCTCGGTCGGGCGCGCAGCAGCGGCAAGACGGCGCGCCGCGAGGCCAAGTCGACGAACATGACCACGGGCGCCGCAGCGGCGAGCGACGCCGCCCGGCGCGCGTCGATCGCGCGCCAGCGCTCGACCAGCCGGTCGATCTCGATGGCCACCGCTTCGTCGGGCGCGCGCGCCGCCGCGCTGCGCACGATCAACCCGAATCCGTCGGGCAGGCGCGATGCCAGCGCAGCCTCCATCGCCGGCGTTCCCAGTGTCGCGCGAACCTCCGGCGCGAAATGGATCGATTTGCGGCCGGGCCTGAGGATGACGAGATGGCCGGTCAACGCAATGCGTCGGCTGGCGCGGGCCGGCTTGTCGCCGCGCGCCGGAGCCGTGATCTGCACGAGCACCAGCTCGCCCTGCCCCGGCGGATCCTTGCCCGCCTCCATCGCAGCGACGATCCCGTCCGCCAGCAAGAGGAACACGAGGCCCAGCCCGGCGCTGCTTTGCGAGATGCGTGCGAGGTGAATCGCCCCTGGCTCATCGCGTCCGTCGCTTCCGGCCGCGAAGAAATCCAGCAACTCGCCATCTTCCATCAGCGCCGCGCCGTAGCCCTCGGCCCAGCGCTCGACCACGATCTCACGCGTCAAGGATCACCCGCGCGTGCCGCGCAGCAACTGCGCGACTAGATGAAGATCGAGCCCGACGACGTTGCTGTAGGAGCCGGCGATCGCCGGGACGAAAGCGGCCGCGCCGCCCTGGATCGCATAGCCGCCGGCCTTGCCCTGCCAATCGCCGGAGTCGAGATAGGCGGTGATCTCGGCGGCGCTCAGCCGCTTCAGGCGTACGATCGTCATCGACATGCGCTCGAGGATTCGGCCGTCCGGCAGCACGAGCGCAATCGCACCGAAGACGCGATGCCGCCTTCCAGCCAGCAGCGCCAGGCAGCGCGCGGCGGTCTCGCGGTCCTCGGCCTTGGGCAGGATTCGGCGCCCGCATGCCACCACGGTGTCTGCCGCCAGGATCCAAGCCTTGGCATGGCGCACCGCGACGGCGAGCGCCTTGGCGCGCGCGAGACGCGCCGCATGCGGCCGCGGCAATTCCCGAGGCAAAGGCGCTTCATCGATGGCGGCCGGGTCGATCGCATCCGGGACGATGCCGATCTGACGGAGCAATTCGATCCGGCGCGGCGATGCCGATGCCAGCACGAGGACCGGCGGCGTGGGCGTCGGACGATCAACAGGCCCGGCGTTGCCCGATGTCACTTGAACCTGAAGGTGATGCGACCCCTGGTCAGATCATACGGCGTCATCTCGACATTGACGCGATCGCCCGCCAGCACGCGGATACGGTTCTTGCGCATTTTTCCCGAGCTGTGCGCAAGGACCTGATGATCGTTGTCGAGCTTCACGCGGAACATCGCATTGGGCAGCAATTCGGTCACGATCCCAGCAAACTCGATTAAGTCTTCCTTCGGCATTGCGGCTCCATCAGGACGCGGGCCCCCGCCCGCGACGATCCGAAACTACGGTCGAAGTTGGTCAGCGAGGCGCGCGACGGTCAAGAGGGAATGCCGGCCGGCCGATCACAGCTCCGGGACCGGCGAAATCGGGAACCGGCCGCGCAGCCGCTTGAGCAGTTGATCGCGTACCTCCCGATAGGCATCGAGCGTCGCTGACCGGCTGCCCTCGACCAGCGTCGGGTCGAAGGTCGGCCAGTATTCGACCTCGCACGCCATGGTGCGCGTCATCTCCACGGCCTTGTGCTGCGCCTCGGGTGACAGGGTGATGACGAGATCGAATGATGTATCCGCGAGATCGTCGAAAGTCTTGGAATGATGCCGCGACATTTCGATACCGAGTTCGCGCATGACGGCAACGACGAATGGGTCGACCGGGTTGGCGCGCACGCCGACCGAATCGATATAGAGGCGCTTGCCGTGGAGATGCTTCAGCAACCCCTCCGCCATCGGCGAGCGGATGGCGTTGTAGGAACAGGCGAAGAGGACGCTGCCGGGCAGATGCGACGAGGGCATCGCGGCCGCCTAGTGCCCTTCGCCCCGCGCCGGGCGAATGTGCAGCACGCAGATCAGCGTGAACAGGCGTCGTGCGGTATCGAAATCGATCTCGATGCGTTCGGCGAGACGCGACTGGAGCTGCTCGGAGCCCTCGTTGTGGACTGCGCGCCGCCCCATATCCAGCGCCTCGATGCGGCCTGGCCCGGCCGTCTTGATCGCTTCGTAATAGCTTTCGCAGACGGTGAAATAGTCGCGCACGATCTTGCGAAACGGCAGCAGCGGCAGCTGGAGACGATCGACCTCGGCGCCGTCCTCATGCGCGATGTCGAGCACCAATCGATTGTCGGCGATCGACAGCGTCAGGTGATACGGGCCGCCGGGATGACCTGCCGGCGCGAAGTGATTGCTGTCGAGAAGATCGACGATGGCGACCGCGCGTTCATGCTCGACATCGGCGCTGCGCCTCACGACCGAGTGTTCGTCGAGCTCGATCTTGACGAGGCGAAACGGCCGTTCGGTCATCGCCGCTTCGCGCGCCGCACCGTGATCGAACGGGCATGGGCGTCGAGGCCTTCGGCGCGTGCGAGCGTGACCGCCGGCGCGGCCAGCGCCGCGAGCCCGTCGGAATCGACGCCGATGAGAGTCGTGCGCTTCATGAAATCGAGCACGCCGAGCCCAGAGGTGAAGCGCGCGGTGCGCGATGTCGGCAGCACATGGCTCGGACCGGCGACATAATCGCCGATGGCCTCCGGCGCGTGCCGTCCGAGGAAGATCGCGCCGGCGTGGCGCACCCGATCGGCGAATGCATCCGGCTTGGCGATCGCCAGCTGCAGATGCTCCGGCGCCAGGCGATCGATCAGCGCGACGGCGTCCGCGAGGCGATCGACGATGATGACCGCGCCATGATCGCGCCACGACGCGGCGGCGATCGCACGTCGCGGCAGTCGCCGCAGCAGGGCTTCCACCGCGCGCTCGACGCGCGTGGCGAAGCGCGGGTCGTCGGTGATCAGGATGGATTGCGCGACCGGATCATGCTCCGCCTGCGCCATCAGGTCTGCGGCGATCCAGGCGGGATCGTTCTCGCCATCGGCGACGATGACGACCTCGGATGGGCCGGCGATCGAATCGATCCCGACCTGACCGAACACCTGCCGCTTCGCCGCGGCGACATAGGCGTTGCCCGGACCGACGATCTTGTCGACCGGCTTGATGCTCGCGGTGCCATAGGCCAATGCGGCGATCGCCTGCGCGCCACCGATGCAGTGGATCTCCTCGATGCCGGCGAGGTGCGCGGCCGCGAGCACGAGCTGGTTGATCTCGCCGCCGGGAGTCGGCACGACCATCGCGAGGCGGGTCACACCGGCAACCCGCGCCGGGACCGCGCTCATCAACACGCAGGACGGATAGGCCGCACGCCCACCGGGCACGTAGAGCCCAACGGCCTCGATCGGCGTCCAACGCCAGCCCAGACGGATCCCCAGCGCGTCGGTCCAGCCGGCCCGGCCGGGAAGCTGACGGCGATGAAAGGCATCGATGCGCGCGGCCGCGGTTTCCAGAGCGGCCCGCGCCGCCTTCGGCGCCTTGCGCCATGCCGTTTCGATGTCACGCGCCGGAATCCGGGCGCTGCGCGCGGTCAGCTTCACGCGATCGAATTTCAGCGTATAGGCGTGCAGCGCCTTGTCGCCGCGTCGGCGCACGTCCTCGACGATCGCGCTGGCCACGGAATCGACACGCGCGATGGTCTCGCGCGCCGAGGCGACCAGCCGGTCGAACGCGGCGGGAAAATCGGCGGCGCGCGCCGTCAGCCTAAGCGGCATGTGCAACCTCGGTGATACGGGCGATCCAGGGACTGAGCTCCGCGTGCCTTGTCTTGAGCGCGGCGCGATTGACGATGAGCCGAGAGGTCACATCCGCGACGCGTTCGATCTCGACCAGGCCATTGGCGCGCAACGTGGCGCCTGTCGATACCAGGTCGACGATGCGCGAACACAGACCAAGCGCCGGCGCCAGTTCGATGGCGCCCGACAGCTTGATGCACTGCGCCTGGATGCCCCGATCGGCGAAGTGGCGGCGCGTGATGCCCGGGTATTTGGTCGCGACGACGACGTGGCTCCAGCGGCTCGGGTCGTCCCGACCAACGAGATCGACTGGCGCCGCCACCGCGATGCGGCACTTGCCGATGCCGAGATCGAGCGGCGCGTAGATCTCGTCGTAGTCGAATTCCATCAGCACGTCGTTGCCGGCGACGCCCAAATGCGCGGCCCCGAAGGCGACATAGGTCGCCACGTCGAAGCTGCGGGTCCGGACGATATCCAGGCCGGGATGGCTGGTGGCGAAGCGCAGTTGGCGCGCCGCGGGATCCGCGAAGGCCGCTTCCGGGACGATGCCGACCCGGGCCAGCAGCGGCAGAGTCTCGGACAGGATCCGACCCTGCGGTAAAGCCAAGACAAGTTTCTCGTTGTTGGGCAAAGCACTGCACGGGAGTCTTCGAGGAACATCGCATCCCGGACGCGGGCTGCGGGCGAGCGACGATTTATAGCTGGCCGGCCACCGGATGTCGCGGCCGCCACTGCGTCGTCCAGGGCTCGCCAAGGTCGGTCAAGTGACAAGTGATGCGCACTCCCTCGAGCCGGATCGCCGCCTCCCCGGAGAATTCCAAGGTAATCGCGCCAACCTCGAGATGCAGCGCCAGCAATTCGAGCACACGGCCGCGGTCGCGCTGATCGAGGCCACGGCGGCGGACGGTCTCCACGCCTTCGAAACACACGCCGCAATTGACGCGCTCGTAGGTCTTGCACCCCGCGGCGAAGGCGACGTCGAAATTCGGGTCGCTGGCGGGCGCCGCGGGATCGACCACGGGCATTTCCGCCGTCTCCGCGCAGTTCTCCCAGCGGAAGCGGTTGGCAACGAAAACGAAGCGCTTCTCTCCAGCGAGAAACTCCATCTCGGCCAGCGGCACGATCGAATCCTGAAGGCAGGCGGAGACCACGCCGAGATCATCGGCATCTTCCGCGCGCAGCTTCAGCGGGTCGCTCATGCGGCCTCCTTCAGACGTTCGATCTCGGCCCCGCAGGCCGCCAGCTTTTCCTCCAACCGCTCATAGCCGCGATCGAGGTGATAGACCCGATTGACCACCGTATCGCCCTCGGCTGCAAGCCCGGCGATCACCAGGCTGACGGAAGCGCGCAGATCGGTCGCCATGACCGGCGCGCCGGTCAGCCGCTTCACGCCCCGCACCATCGCCGAGGAACCATGCAGATTGATGTTGGCGCCCATCCGGCGCAGCTCCGGGACGTGCATGAAGCGGTTCTCGAAGATCGTCTCGGTCATCATCGAGGCGCCCTCGGCCGTCGTCAGCAGCGACATCATCTGCGCCTGCAGGTCGGTGGGGAAACCGGGATAGGCCTCGGTCATCACGTCCACGCCGATCAAAGGCGCATTGGTGCGCTGAACGCGGATACCGTTCTCGGTCGCCTCGATCGAAACGCCCGCGCTGCGCATGATCGCGATCGCCGCCGGCAGCAGATCCATCCGCGTACCCGTGAGCTCGACATTGCCACCGGTGATCGCCGCCGCCATCGCGTAGGTCCCGGTCTCGATACGATCGGGCATGATCGGGTGGTTCGCGGCGTGCAGCCGGTCGACGCCATGAATGACCAGCCGGTCGCTGCCGATACCCTCGATCTCGGCGCCCATGGCCACCAGGCAATGGGCGAGATCCTGGACCTCGGGTTCGCGCGCCGCGTTCTTGAGGATGGTCTCGCCACGGGCAAGCGACGCCGCCATCAGCAGATTCTCCGTGGCGCCGACCGAAACGAAGGGAAACACGATCTCCGCGCCGACCAAGCCCCCGGGGGCGCGGGCTTCCACGTAGCCTTCGCTGAGTTCGATCTCCGCCCCCATCGCCTGCAGGCCCTTGAGGTGCAGGTCGATCGGGCGGGCGCCGATCGCGCAACCACCCGGCAGCGACACCCGTGCGCGCCGCTCGCGCGCCACCAGAGGCCCGAGCACCAGCACCGAAGCCCGCATCTTGCGGACCAGATCGTAGGGCGCCGTCGTGCTGAGAATGCGGCCGGCCGTGAGCGTCATCAAGCGCCCATCCACCGAAACCCGAACGCCGAGCTGCTCCAGCAGCGTCGCCAGGGTCGTGATGTCCGCGAGATGCGGCAGGTTGGTCAGGGTCAGCGCCTCATCCGTGAGGATGCTCGCCGCCATCAGCGGCAAGGCGGCGTTCTTGGCGCCACCAACGGCGATGGTGCCCATCAGCGTGCGCCCGCCACGAATCCGAATCTTGTCCATGCTGTCCCTTACTTCGCGCGTTTCCGGGCTACCGGGATCGGTGCCTTCCGCCGCGCAGCAGAGCCGAAGAAAGCGGCGGTGATGCGGCCGACTCGCGGCGGGGTCGTTGAACGATCTTCTAGACCCACGCCTGGGCTGATCTCAACGCTCGCGGTGGAATTCGCGCGATCGAGTTCAGAAGGCGGAGAACGGCTCGCGCAGAAAGGCGTCCTCGGCAGGCGTGGTGGCGCGGCCCAGGGCGGGGTTGCGGTGCGGAAAACGCCCGAACCGTTCGATGATCTCCAGATGCCGGCGCGCGGCAGACATGGCCAGGGCGTGCGCCTGGGCGTCGAAACCCGGCGCCGCCACCGGCAACGCGCCAAACAACGCCAGCGACCGCTGCTGATCGACCATCGCCTCGCTATGCTCGAAGGGCAGGTAGACGAAGACCCGTTCGATCACCGGCAGCTCGCGATCGAAGCCGCGCGCGATCGCGGCGTCGGCGACGGCGCGGGCCTGCGCATCGCTGGAGAACGCATCGGGAAAGCCGCGATGGAGATTGCGCGGCAATTGATCGAGCAGCAGCAGCAGCGCGACGCAGCCGGCCGGGCTCGTCTGCCACGACTCGAGCCGACCGGCCCGCGCCAAGCCCATGTCGTCCGAGAAGCGATGGCGCAGCTCGGCATCGAAAGCAGGGTCCTTGCGAAACCAGGCGCCACGAAACCGCGTCGCCCGATCGCCGCCGAACCAGAAGCGGCGCAAGCTTGCGGCACGCGGTGGCAGCTCGATCATGGCGCCACGCCGGCTTGACCAGCGGCCGCACGGGCGATCACGCGCGAGGCCGGCAGGAAGACGTTCACGGACGTCCCGGCATCGGGGCGGCTGACGATCTCGACATGGCCTTCGTGCAGCGCCGCAAGATGTCGCACGATGGCGAGCCCGAGGCCGGACCCGCCGCCGCGCTCGCGCCCAGCCTTCAACTGCACGAACGGATGGCCGAGCCGCGGGATGTCCTCTGCCGCGATGCCGATCCCGAAATCGCGAACGCCGATGCGCAAGGCGCCCCCGAAATCGACGACGAAGGCGGTGCTGACTTCGATCCGCCCGCCGGCATTGGAGAATTGGACAGCGTTGTTGAGCAGGTTCACGAGGATCTGGCGTATCGCGCGAGCGTCGGCCCGCAGCCGCGGCCATGCCTCGAGCGTGACCTCCACGCTGTGCCGTCCGCGCTCGGCCTGCAGCCGGATCAGCGAAATGCTCTCGGCAATGATCGTCTCGAGATCGAATTCGGTTTCCTCCAGCGCCTGCTGGCCGGATTCGAGCTTCGCCATGCCGAGTATGTCGTTCACCAGCGACAGCATGTGCTGGCCCGCCGTGGCGATGTCGTTGGCGTAGGCGAGGTAGCGCGGCGAGCCCATGGGCCCGAGGATCTCGCGGCTCATCACCTCGGAGAAACCGATCACCGCGTTGAGCGGTGACCTCAACTCGTGGCTCATCGTCGCGATGAACGTCGTCTTGGTCGCGCTGGCCTCCTCCGCACGGCGGCGTTCGGTGCGCAGCGCCTCTTCGCGCATGAAGCCCACCGTCACATCCCGAGCCACGCCGCGATAGCCGATGAAGCGGCCATCGCGCGCCGAGATCGGCGCGCCCGATACGGAATGATAGGACAGCGCCGACGACGCCTCGTCACGTGGCACGATCACATCGCGAAACGCCGCGCGGCGCGCGCAACGTGTCTCGATTTCGGCCACCGCGACCTGCGCGCTGGCGCCCAGCTTGACGTCCTTCCAGAGCGATCCGAGGTCACGGTCGCCGAGCAACGGCTTGCTCCCCGGCAATCCCGCGCCGCGCACGCGCACGAAGCGCAGTTCACTATCGAGTTCCCAAGCAAAGTCGGCGCCGAGTTGCGCAGGGTCGGGCTCGGCGCCGGCGCCGGCGGCGCGTCGCAACCCACGCAGCGCAAAGCCGATCGCACTCCCGCCCAGGGCGGCCAGCGCCAGTGCCGCCAACAAGACGGTGCCCGGGTCAACCCGCGACCAGGGCTCGGCCATGGCGAAGGCGTCCGTCGATGCCAGACCAAGCACGGCAATGAGGAGCCATGTCCGCGGCCGCCATTGCGCTGAAGTCATGTTTCGTTCGCCGGCGACTTGGTCTGGTCTTCCAGCGGATCGGCCGCATCGCCATCGCGTCGCGCGCGCGCCTGAGCCTTCCGCCGCGCGAGGTTGTCGCGCAGCGCCTGCGCCTCTCGCGCGCGCCGCTTGGCCGCAGCTTCGGCCGCAGCCGGGGTCAGCTGCCCATTGGCATACGCGCGGGGTCGCTCTTTGGACATCCCCCGTTTCTAACGCAGTCGGCGCACCGGTGTCCCTGGCTGGCTCAGCAGCCTCAAGTAGAGAGTAGCGCCAAGCCGCCCGCCGAGCTTAACTTTCGCACAGCGATCCTGCGATTAGGCTGACGACGGACGTCTCGAGCGATAGAAGGAAGCGATATGCCGGTCGACCCTCATCAAGGCCGCAGGGGCTTCGCCTGGGCCATCGCGCTGGCGCTGTTGATCGGCCGCGCCGCGTCAGCCGAACAGCCCGTCGAGATACCGGCCGATCGGCTGGATCACCAAGCGACGGGCATCACCACGCTCGCCGGCGTGCTGTGGCAGCCGGGGCGCCCCGGCCCGCATCGCGCGATCGTCATGATGCATGGCTGCGCCGGTCTCTACGCGCGCGGTGGGACGATCACGCCACGACATCGGGATTGGGCGGAGCGCTTCGCGGCGTCCGGCTTCGTGGTCTTGCACGTCGACAGCTTCGGGCCGCGCGGCCAGCGTTCGATCTGCTCGGATCGTACGCGCAGCATCCTGCCGGGACGCGAGCGCGCACGTGATGCCTACGCCGCCCTGCGCTTCCTCCAGGCGCGCGCGGATATCCGCAGCGACGCGATCGCGCTGCTCGGCTGGTCGAATGGCGGCTCGACGGTTCTCGCCACCATCGCGCAGCGCAGCGCGGCGCGGCCGGACGGGCTAGCTCATGATTTCGCGGCGGCGATCGCGTTCTACCCGGGTTGCCGCGCGCTTGCCGACAGCCGGCTGGGCTGGAGCACGGACATCCCGCTGCTGCTGCTCAACGGCGCTCTGGATGATTGGACGCCGGCGAGCCATTGCGAACGCCTCGTCGCGCGAGGCGCGGGCGCCAGCGCCACGATCGAGTTGAAGATCTACGACGGCGCGTTCCATGACTTCGACGCTCCGGACATGGCGCTGCACGTGCGCCGCAACGTCGCGACGACGTCGAGCGGCACGGCCACGCTGGGCACCGATGAGAAGGCGCGCGCCGATGCGATCCAACGCGTGCCCGCGTTCGTCGCCCGTTACACCGGGCGATGACGCAGGCTCAGCGCAGCGGCGGATTCGCATAGCTGTGCCAGAGCAGGTGCGCCGCCGCGCCGCGATAGGGCCGCCAGGGCGCGACGAGCTTGCGTAGCTGCTCGGGCGTCGGCCGACTGCGCCGACGCTTGAGCCGCTGGAAACCCACCTGCAAGGCGAGATCGCCAGCGGGGAACACGTCGGCGCGGCGCAGCGCGAAGAGCAGATAGATCTCCGCCGTCCAGATGCCGATGCCCTTCACCTTGATCAGTTCCGCCGCCGCATCCTCATCGCTGGCCCGCGCCAGCTTCGCGAGATCCAGGCTGCCGTGATGGCAGTCCCGGGCGAGCCCCAGCGCATAGGCGGCTTTCTGCCGTGAGAAGCCGAATCCGCGCAGCGCATCGGGCGAGCAATCGAGGATTGCCGCGGGATCAACTCTTCCGCCATGCCCGGCCTCGAGCTTCGTCCACATCGCCGCCGCGGAGCTGGTCGACACCTGCTGACCGATGATGATGCGCAACAACGTCGCGAAACCGGGCGGTCGCGCGCGGCTCGGCGGCATGCCGACGCGCGTGATCTCCCGCGCGACGTCGGGATCGCGCGCGGCAAGCGCGGTCAGATCGGCGGCGAGATCGAGGCCAGGCATGGTCACGTCGATAGCAGAGCGCGCCTTCGGGCGTCATGCGACTTGACCTCGGATCTGCGGCCGTGAGAATCCGCTGACATGAACAACTCTGCCGATGTCGTCATCATCGGCGGCGGCGTGATGGGCAGCGCCGTCGCCTTTTTCTTGCGCAGCACCCCCGGTTTCACGGGCGACGTCCTGGTGATCGAGCGCGATCCAACCTACCGCTTCGCGACATCGGCGCTGTCCGCCAGCTCCGTCCGGCAGCAATTCTCGACGCCCCTGAACATCGAGATGTCGATGTTCGGCATCGGGTTCCTGCGCCAGATCGCGGCGCATCTCGGCGTCGACGGCCAGGCGCTGTCGATCGGCCTGAAGGAGCCGGGCTACCTGATTCTCGCCGGGCCCGGCGACGTCGATCTGCTTCGCCGCAATGTCGCGCTGCAGCAGAAGCACGGCGCGGATATCACGTTTCTCACCCCCGAGCAGATGCGTGCGCGCTTCGCCTGGATCACGACCGACGGCGTGGGCGGGGCGGGTTACGGCGTCACTGGCGAAGGCTGGTTCGATGGCCCGGCGCTGATGCAAGCCTTCCGACGCAGGGCGATCAGCCTCGGCGCGCGTTTCATCAAGGCGGAAGTCACGGCGATCGAACACAGCGAAACGCGCGTGGCCGCGGTGCGGCTCGGCGATGGGCGGCGAATCACGTGCGGCACGCTGGTGAACGCCGCGGGACCACAGGCCGGCGTGGTCGCCGCGCTGGCGGGTATCGAATTGCCGGTGCGGCCACGCAAGCGCTCGGTCTTCGTGTTCAAGACCCCGGCCGTGCTGCCGAACTTCCCGCTGCTGATCGACAGCAACGGGGTCTGGGTTCGCCCGGAGGGTGAGACCTTCATCGCCGGCGTCTCGCCGACGGAGGCCGAGGATGTCGACGCGACGGATTTCGACGTCGATCATGGATTTTTCGATGATCCGATCTGGCCGACCATCGCCGCGCGCGTGCCCGCCTTGGAGACGTTGAAACTCGTCGGCAACTGGGCCGGGCATTACGAGGTCAACACGCTCGACCACAACGCCGTGATCGGCCCGCATCCGGAGCTGACCAATTTCCTCTTCATCAACGGCTTTTCCGGCCACGGCATGCAGCAATCCCCCGCCGCGGGTCGTGCGATCGCAGAGTGGATCACGCTGGGCCGCTACGCCACTCTCGATGTCCGGCTGTTCGGCTACGAGCGCGTGCGCGACAATCGCCCGGTCAGGGAGTTCAACGTCATCTGACGAACCGCGTGCCGTCGATTTTCGCAGCGCCGGAGTTCAGAACCTTTGACGCGCCAGTGTCGGCCGGCCAAAGTCCTGCTCCTTGAAGAGGAACCGCCCATGCCGTCCTACGAAGGCGAGATGCCGATCGATCTCTCGCCGACGATCTCTGACGAGGTCAAGACGACGACTTGCTACATGTGCGCCTGCCGTTGCGGCATCCAGGTTCACCTCAAGAACGGCAAGATCCGCTACATCGAAGGCAACAAGAAACACCCCGTGAATCGCGGCGTGCTCTGCGCCAAGGGCTCAGCCGGGATCATGCAACAATATTCGCCGGCCAAGCTCAGCGCACCGCTGCTGCGCGTCGGCGAACGCGGCGCCGGCGAGTTCAAGGAGATCTCCTGGGAAGAGGCGCTGGCGCTGGCGACGAAATGGCTGGGCGACATCCGCGCCACCGATCCGCGCAAGCTCGCCTTCTTCACCGGCCGCGATCAGAGCCAGTCGCTGACAGGCTGGTGGGCGGCGCAATTCGGCACGCCCAACTTCGCCGCACATGGCGGATTCTGTTCCGTGAACATGGCCGCCGCCGGGCTCTACTCGATCGGCGGCAGCTTCTGGGAGTTCGGCGAACCCGATTGGGATCACGCCAAGTATCTGTTGATGTTCGGCGTCGCCGAGGATCACGATTCCAACCCGATCAAGATCGGCCTGTCGAAGCTCAAGGCGCGCGGCGCGAAATTCGTATCGGTCAACCCGGTGCGCACCGGCTACTCGGCCGTCGCCGACGAATGGATCGGAATCCGTCCGGGGACCGACGGCCTGTTCGTGATGGCGCTGATCCACGAGATCCTCAGGGCCGACAAGCTCGATCTCGAATTTCTCGTGCGCTACACGAATGCGCCCTGGCTGGTGGTGCGCGAGCCGGGCAGCGCCAATGACGGATTGTTCGCGCGCGACGCGGCAGGCCAGCCACTGGCCTGGGATGCGGAGCGCGATGCGCCGGTCCCGGCGCTCGCTGCCGAGATCAAGCCGCGCCTCGTGGGCGAAATGAATCTGCCGGATTGGGGCAGATGCGTGCCCGTGTTCCACCTGATCGCCGAGCGCTATCTCGATGCGAGCTACGCGCCGGATGTCGTGGCGGCGCAATGCGGCGTGTCGGCCGCCATGATCCGGCGCATCGCCGCCGAGCTCGTTCACGCAGCCTATGAACAACCCGTCGTGATCAACCAGCCCTGGACCGATTGGGCCGGGCGCCGCCACGAGACGATGGTCGGTCGCCCGGTGTCGTTCCATGCGATGCGCGGGATCTCCGCGCATTCGAACGGCTTCCAGACATGCCGTGCGATTCACGTCCTGCAGATGCTGCTCGGCGCCGTCGATCGTCCCGGCAGCTGGCGCTACAAGGCGCCTTACCCGAAGCCGATGCCAGGCGGCCCGAAGCCCGCGGGCAAGAGTGTCGCGCCGAACACGCCGCTCGGCGGCATGCCCCTGGGCTTCACGATGGGGCCCGAGGATCTGCTGGTCGACGCGACGGGCAAGCCGACGCGCATCGACAAGGCCTATAGCTGGGAAGCGCCGCTCTCCGCGCATGGCCTGATGCATCTCGTGATCGCCAATGCGCATGCGGGCGATCCCTACCCGATCGAATTGCTGTTCATGTACATGGCGAACATGGCCTGGAACTCGGCGATGAACAGCGCCGGCACGATCGCCAAGCTCACGGACAAGCACGGGGATGGCAGCTACAAGATTCCGAAGATCATCTATTCCGACGCGTTCTATTCGGAGATGGTCGCCTATGCCGATCTTATCCTGCCGGACACCACCTACCTCGAACGCTGGGATTGCATCTCGCTGCTCGATCGCCCGATCGGCTCGCCCGAAGGACCGGGCGATGCCATTCGCCAACCCGTGATCAAACCCGATCGCGACGTGCGGCCGTTCCAGGACGTCGTGATCGAGCTCGGCGCGCGGCTCAAGCTGCCGGGCTTCACCCTCCCCGACGGCGCGCCGAAATTCCCCGGCGGCTATCCCGACTACATCGTGAATCACGAGCGGCGCCCCGGCATCGGCCCGCTCGCCGGCTGGCGTGGCGCCGATGGCGCATCGTCCGGCAAGGGCGCACCCAATGAGAAGCAGCTCGAACGCTACGTCGAGAATGGCTGCTTCTGGCGCCACCATCTGCCCGAGGACACTCTCTACTTCAAATACGCGAACAAGGGTTATCTCGAGGAGGCGGTGAAACTCGGCCTCATCGACAAGCCCGATCCGATCGTCCTGCAGCTCTATGTCGAGCCGTTGCAGCGGTTCCGGCTCGCGGCGCAAGGCCACGGCGCGGTGCAGCCGCCGCAGCATCTGCGCGCGCGGATCGAGAAATATCTCGACCCGCTGCCGATCTGGTACATGCCCTTCGAGGAAGCCGCGATCGATCGCGCGCAGTTTCCCATGCACGCCGTCACGCAGCGGCCGATGGCGATGTACCACGCATGGCATTCGCAGAATGCCTGGCTGCGCCAGATCCACGGCGAGAATCGTCTCTACGTGAATCGTGGCAGGGCCGAGAAGCTCTCACTTGCCGATGACGATTGGGTGTGGATCGTCTCCCATCACGGGCGCGTCAAGGCGCAGATCCGTCTGATGGATGGCGTCAACGCGGACACGGTCTGGACCTGGAATGCGATCGGCAAGCGCTCCGGCGCCTGGAACCTCGCCAGCGATGCGCGCGAAGCCACCAACGGCTTCCTGCTCAATCACGCGATCACGGAATTCCTCCCCGGCCCCGAGCGCTCGCCCAACGCGGACCCCGTGACGGGGCAGGCCGCCTGGTACGATCTGCGGATCCGGCTGGAGAAATGCCAGCCGCATGAGATCGGCGAGACCAGTCCGAGCTTCCCCACCTTGCCACGCCCGGTCGGGATGAAGCCGGCGCCCGATATCCTCCGCTACAACGCGAGCCAGAAATCATGACCAGCTACGCGCCGCCCGAGCCGGGCCAGAAGAAGCTCGGGCTCGTCATCGACCTCGACACCTGCGTCGGCTGTCATGCCTGCGCCGTGAACTGCAAGGAGTGGAATGCGAGCGGTCAATCCGCGCCGATGACGGATCTGCTGCCGTACTCGCGCGACGCATCCGGTGTGTGGTTCAACCGCATCCACTCCTTCGAAGCCGGTGAGGGCGACAGCGGACGCACGGTCCATTTTCCGAAATCCTGCCTGCATTGCGAGAAGCCGGCCTGCGTCGAAGTCTGCCCGACCGGCGCGTCGTTCAAGCGCGCCGAGGACGGCATCGTCCTCGTCAATCCGGATACCTGCATCGGCTGCAAGCTCTGCTCCTGGGCCTGCCCCTACGGCGCACGCGAGTTCGACGAGGATGTCGGCGTGATGAAGAAATGCACGCTCTGCATCGACAAGATCTACAACGAGACGCTGCCCGAGGAAGACCGCGTGCCGGCGTGCGTCTCCACCTGCCCCGCCAACGCCCGCCATTTCGGCGATCTCGGCGATCCGAACTCGGATGTCTCCAAGCTGGTCGCCGCGCGCGGCGGCTACGAGCTGATGCCCGAACTCGACTACAAACCGGTCAACCGCTATCTGCCGCCGCGGCCGAAGAAGAATTCCGGCTGCAGCGGCACGGCGAAGGAAGCCCTCGAACCGGTGATCGATCCCAATGCGCTGCATCCGGCGCTGCGTTGGCTCGACCGCGTCCTGTCGCGTTGATCGCCGCGCCATGCATCCCGCTTTCTCCGTCATCTTCTTCACGACAGCCTCGGGCGCCGGCTATGGACTGGTCGCCCTGACCGGCCTCTGGTTCGTGCTCGGCCGCCTGCCGGCGAGCGCGTGGTTCGGCTTCTGGTCGCTTGGGCTCGGCACGGCGTTGATCACCGCCGGACTGCTTGCCTCCACCTTCCATCTCGGCCATCCCGAGCGGGCGTGGCGCGCGTTCAGTCAGGTCCGGAGTTCCTGGCTGAGCCGCGAGGGCGTCGCCGCGATCGTCACCTACCTGCCTCTCAGTGTATTCGGGCTCGGCTGGATCACCGGCGGCACGAGCGCTGTCGTCCTCTCCCTCGCCGCCCTGGCGACGGCGATCATGGCCGCGATCACGGTCTGGTGCACGGCGATGATCTACCGCTCGCTCAAGCCGATCCATCAATGGTGCAACGGCCATGTCGTGCCGGTGTACCTCGCGTTGTCGACGATGAGCGGCGCGCTGATTCTCGACGCGCTGCTGCAGGTCTCGGGCGCTCCCGATCGCGCGCTGACGGCGATCTGCGCCCTGGCGACGGCGTTCGCCGTCGTGCTGAAGGAGCGCTATTGGCGCTTCGTCGACCATACGCCGTCGGCATCGACGGCGGAGACGGCGACGGGCCTCGGCGCGCTCGGCCGCGTGCGGTTGCTCGAGCCGCCGCATACCGGCAGCAACTTCTTGATGCGGGAGATGGGATTCCAGGTCGCGCGCAAACACGCCCTCAAGCTTCGCCGGGTCGCGCTGACGCTCGGCTTCGGCCTGCCCTTGCTGCTGACACTCGCCACCGCGCTGCTGACGGGCCCGCTCGCCGGATTGGCCGCGGTGATGGCCGTGGTCAGCGCACTCACCGGGATCCTCGTGGAGCGCTGGCTCTTCTTCGCCGAGGCGAAGCACAGCGTCACGCTCTACTACGGCGCGACTTCTTCCTGAGCGTTGCGAAACGGCTGCGTCAACAGCCGATCGAGCCGCGCTTCACCCGCATCGCGGAAGCTAGCGAGCCCGATCGTCATCCCGATCTGTCCGGCGCGCGGCTCGGCACGGTAGGTCCCGAACGCACGATCCCACCACGGCAGGCAGAAGCCGAAATTCGAGTCCGTCTCCGCGCGATCGACGCTGTGATGGACGCGGTGCATGTCGGGCGTCACCAGCGCGACGCGGATCAGCGCATCGACGGGCGCCGACAGGCGGACATTGGCGTGATTGAACATCGCGCAAGCGTTGAGCAGGATCTCGAAGATCAGGACCGCGACGGCGGGCGCGCCGAGCGCCGCGATCACCGCGAATTTGATGGCCATCGAGAGCAGGATCTCGATGGGATGGAACCGGGCGCCCGAGGTGACGTCGAGATCGATGTCGGCGTGATGCATGCGATGCAGCCGCCACAGCACCGGGATCTTGTGGAAGACGACATGCTGCGCCCAGATCGCGAGATCGAGGAGCACCACGGCCAGCGGGACCGCCACGGCGGCGGGCCAGCCGAGGGCATGGAAAACACCGATGCCTCGCGCCTCGACACCAACCGCCCAGGCCACGGCGGTGACCGGAAAGATCAGGCGCAACACCACGGCGTCGACCACGACGATCCCGATGTTTCCCGGCCAGCGGCGCGTCCGCGGGGCGCTGCGCGCGCGCCGCGCGGCGACGATTTCCCACGCCGCCATCGCCAGGAAAACGCCTAGAAAGACGCCGAGGCGCAGGGAATTCTGATGGGTGAGGAGGAACTCGGTCATGGCCAAGTGAGTTAGAGCGGGGATGTTTGGTTCAAGCTAGCGCCATCGCACGGCTTCCACGATACACGGCCTCGCGAGACACCCGGCGTCATCGGCCAGCGTCATCGGTCAGCGTCATCGGTCAGCGTCATCGGCCAGCGTCATCGCCCGGCGTCATCGGTTGCGCGCGCCTCGGCCCTGTGGCATATCCGCCGCGCTTCATTGCGATCGCCCCGACGGGCATCCAATTCCGGCGCCGCCGTAGCTCAGTGGTAGAGCACGTCCTTGGTAAGGACGGGGTCGAGTGTTCAATTCACTTCGGCGGCACCATCGCATCCAGAAGCCCTTGTACATCGCTAGAAGCCCGTCATTGCTGCTCCATTTGCGCGTCGTTGGTACAAATAAGTGGTACGATGGCGCAACTCAACCTTCACCGTCTCCGGGTTCCCTGGCGCGTCTGCTGACGCTGCGCCGAAGCCAACGCGATGGTACTAGTCGAGAACCTGACTGCCACGTCCATGGGTCACGACGTCGAGCACACGCGGCATCTCGGTGGCGTGAAGCCTCTTCAGCTGACAATTCACGAGGATGGCAGCGAGACGGGCGAAGCATTAGGCGCTTGCTTGGTACTCTTACATGCGGGGTAACCGCCGCATCCCCAAAACTGGCCGCCCTGATTTGCACCGCGCTGAGCAGTCCTCAAAATCATCCCGCGCCCACATGCCGGACAGAGCGGATTCTGGCGATTGCGGCGCAGGTTTCGCAGATGGATCCATCTGGCGAATGGAAACGAGATCTTGCTCCGCTTGAGCTGAAGCACGGCAGCTCGAACGTCCGCGTCCTCAAGCATGACCAATGACTTCGAACGCACATGCTGGATGAAATCGTGGATACCAACGACGTTCTCCGGCATGGGAGATTCGAACGTGGCTCTGCCGGCGAACACCACAACGGAATGCACGCAATCGCGCTCGAGGCCGAGGACCGCCTCAACCGCCTTAACGTGCTTGTAGTTCTGCCGCAGTGGATTGAAGAAGGCGTAGCGTCGTCCAAACACCGCCTGCGTCCACGTTCGATCTCGCTCGCCGCCGTAAATCGCCCCCTTCATGTTCTTGGTCTCGATGACAAAGATACCATGCCGTGAGACGAGCACATGATCGATCTGGGTGGTTCCGTCAGGCGTCGGCAACGTCACGTCATGACACGCATGATATGTTCGTCCATCCAACTCGAAGTCGATCTTGAATCGAACTTTGAGTTCGCCGACGCAACCGATGAACCACGGAGTGCGAGCAACCCAGACGAAAACGAGCAGTGCGCCTACGAGCAGTGCGCCGATCGACGCTGAAGGTTCACGAATCAGGCTGTAGAGGGGCGTGAGGTCCATGACGCCTCGCAGTGCTTGCCGTCTGCATGAGCCTACGGAGGAAGCCTTCACGCCCGCTTAATTGCGTATTGGGCCGCCAGTTGGCCGCCTGTTGAAGACGTCCGGGTTCCCGATCATCGCTCCGAAGTTGGATGGCGGCGCGCTCGCGACCTTGCTCGCTTACGCAGCACCGTGGTACATCTCCAGCTTCGTCGGAGAGCGTTTAGGATTGATTCTACAGGGTTTCTAGCGTGTCGGCGGTCAATCACTTCGGCGGCACCATCGTGCCCCTTCCCGGCCCCATGGTCAGGACACCCACGCTAGGTCTACCCCCGCCGTGTTGGGTTGATCATTAACCCTTCTGGTACAAATCTACGGTCGGACCATG